>JGI12210J13797_10159654_pt1 | contig 14546 bp, 14 predicted proteins | sample ElkSlonscriptome_3_FD_13797 | JGI IMG/M metagenome (IMG submission 13797)
ACCCCACCCGGCATTTAACAGCAGCTAAGAATTTCAGGATATTCCTTCAAAAATTGATGCGCCTCACGTTCGCCTTTGGTGGTTTTCAGCAAATCTTTAAACTCTTGCTCTCATTCTTACATAATTAAATCTTATTTAAAGCTGCATCCAACGTCGCTTTCATCTTCTTTCGTTCAATTTCTGGATCTACCTTCTGCAGATACTCTACAGATGCCAAATCATCCCCCCGCTTCCGGTTTCTTTCTCCATCTCCGGATACATAATATTGGGAGTGATTTTGATCAGTTTCATTTTGTGATTCTATAGTTCCATCTGAAATGGTGAGTGAAATGGTAGCGGTAAAGTTTTCGGCTTCAGGATCGTAGGTAAACGTGAGTTCGGGACATTCCTGCAGGGCGTGCCGTGCCCCGTTGCCCAGTCTACCGAATCCAGGAGTTTGAATTTTTGGAAAGTGAAATAGGCTTTGAATCTGTGTTTTGAGATTCCCTAAGTTGTGACCCATGGCTTCTGTGGAATCACGATCGACATCCGTTTCCAGGGTTCGCTTTCTCCAGCTTAAGGTTTATGCTTTTACGATCAGGTACGAGCCTGCACACACCAGTACTCCGCCGGCGGCGGTGCGGACATGTTTTGGATTCCTGTCCGCTTGTAGTCGGCTGACTATTTTATGAGCTGCGAAAGCATAGATGATTTTCACGCCCCCCACGGTTAGAACCGTGATCCCGGCAATGACGGAGATGTCTACAAAAGTAAGATGGGCCATGTTTACAAAGGCCGGAAACAGGCTGGCATAGAATAAGATCGCTTTTACGTCACCGAGCGTGAGCAAAAGTCCCGCAAAAAAACTGGCGAGGTAGGTGGAGGCCCTGGTGTTTGTGGAAAGTGACAGGTCTCCCCCCTTGAAACGCATCAAGCCAATCCCCATCCAAATCAAATAGGCACCGCCCAGGTATTTAAGGACGGCAAAAAAGGACCCGACGGTCTCTGCCAGGATGCCCATTCCAAGCACCGCCAGCGTAACAAATACTAAATCTCCGAGGACAATCCCCGCAGTGACCGCCACCCCATTCCTGATTCCATGGGTGGCAGACCGGGTGACCACTAATGCAACACTGGCACTGGGAATTGCGGCCAGGGTGAGCATGACCAAAAATAAAGGCAGTGCGGTGAAAAGGGTCATGGAAATTTGGCGGAGAGATGTCGGATGGAGGGAAGTCCATCCTTTTCTTTTTTAATCGTCCAGAGTGAATCCCACTTTTACACCCACTTGCCAATGGTCAATTTTCCCATCCACCAAATGGCTGCGGATTTCGGTCACTTCCATCCAGCGCATATTGTGAAGTGTTTCGGAGGCTTTGGTAATGGCCTGTTGGGCGGCATCTTCTATGGAGTTTTTGGAGGATCCGACTAATTCGACTTTTTTGTATACATGTTCTGACATTATTTTCCTGGGGTTTAGGGTTATTAGGTACTGTCCTACTTGAACAAACCCGATGTCAAAAGGCAATGTGTTCTGCAATTTTCTTAGGTGCCGACAACATCCGAAGTTCGCTTGAATCTCCAGTTCCAGGCTGTAAAAGGTCTGTATGAGCAGTAAAAACAACAGTCGATTGGTTTGGAGCGATGAACGCGGCGGGGCCGTAGGGGACAAGACCTCGAAAAACCAACGTAAACAGCAGAAAAACAAAAAGAAGCCGGTGTCGAAGAGTGGCGGGGGATTTCCAAAGGACGGGGTGATTCGAATTTGTCGCGAGAAAAGTGGGCGCGGGGGTAAAACCGTGACGGTGCTTTATGGTGTGCCGGGTTCTCAGGGAGATCGAAAAGATTTACTAAAGAAGCTGAAGCAGTTGTGCGGATGCGGCGGGGTGGTAAAAGAATCCTTTTTAGAAATTCAGGGGGATCAGCGGGAGAAGATCCTGGGATATTTGGAAGATCAGGGCATGAAGGTGAAAGTGGCGGGAGGATAGTAGCTGCGGCGCGGTGATTTGTCATTTGTCCCTTGTCATTTGTATATTCATGAGTACATGTTCAACTTACTGATCACATGTAACCCCTGTCCTCTTTTCTATTATGGCACGAAATTTCGAGACTGTTAAAAACAAAGAACCGCTCTATTGGGCAATTGGACTATTAATCCTTTCAATCTGGTGTATCCGGGATGGATGGTTCCCACCGGAAAGTAAACTGGAGAAGTATCCTGAAGTTCCACCGAATGCGTGGTCATTTGGGTTGGAATACGAGTTTTATCGTTTTAATCGGGTAACGGGGGTTCTTACGGGCATTGCTTCCGCAGTGATGGCCGGTGTGTACGTTGTTATCAACCGCCCCTGAGATCGGGATGTCCTCCTTGGTGCCAATCTGGTTTGATATTGATGGCACGATTTTACATACGAGGGTAGGTCATGTTGCTTTCCAACATGCTCTCCGGGATATTTACGGATGGGAAGAGACCATGGAAAGTGTGGTCTTCGCGGGAAACACCGATCTACAGGTATTGATGGATCTTTCAAAGATTCATGCCGGAGATCCGGAAGCGGGACTTGAGCAACGTCATCATTTTTTTGCGCGTATGGCGGAATACATGGACAAAGGGTTGCTTGAGAACAAACCGGATCCGGTTCCGGGGGCGGTGGAGTTGATTGAACGGTTGGTGGCGGAGTCCCGGGCGGTGTTAGGACTGATCACGGGGAATGCGAAGGACTGTGCTTACATGAAATTACGTCATATCGATTTGGATGCGCATTTTCTTAGTGGGGGGTTCGGAGATGAGCACGCCGACCGAAATGAACTCGCTCTCCTTGCCCGGGCCCAATTGGAAACAGACCATCACGCGCTTGCCCCCGGCTGGATTATCGGGGATACCCCGAGGGATGTACAGGCGGCACTTCATATTGGTGCCCGCTGCCTGGGCGTGGCTTCCGGATCCTATTCGGAGGTCCAGCTTATGGACGCCGGGGCGAGTAAGGTGGTGGAGGATCTTAACTCTGCGGATGAAATCATGGAGTGGTTGTTGGATGCGTAACCCTGCATTTAACAACCACTGAAAAAGAGGCATTTCGAATTACATTTTCTGCGGGGGCGGGATTCCTTCGGGTCCCCGTGTAAGAAGTTCGAGAAGAGGCGTGCTGTAGTCAGGGCCTTTTTCCCGGATATAGTCCATGAACTGCTGATGCGGCATTCCCTGGGGTCCGTCGGCCACGTCGGAGACTTCCCGGATAGAGACAAAGGGAATCTGTAATTCGCCGCAGAGGAGGGCGAGGGCGGCGGTTTCCATGTCTACGGCGACGGCCTCTTTATTCCGGTGAACCGTGCTGTCCACAAAGCGGTCACCCGTGATGATGCGTCCCCGCACAGGATTCGGGACGCTGGTCAGATTGATTTCCGGAAGGCGCATCGGACAGTGCATTTTATAGTCATGTCCGAGCGGAATCGGGGCTTCTAAATTCAGGTCCCATTGCAGGGTTTCATTGGCCAGTACGATGGCTCCCTGGGGGCTTCCGTTTAGCCCGCCACAAAATCCGACTGAAATAACCATGTCGGCAGGTGTATTCAGCATCGCCTGGCTAAGTTTGCTTAGAGCTAACACTTTTCCAATTCCAGTCTGAATGGTTGCAGTGCCGGAGGGCAATTGAATCCGGGGAGCTTCTTCCGGCATGGCGTAGGTAACGTAGATCATGATTCAGGTTCTCCACTGATTTTTTGAATAAAGAATTGTGCGGGGGCGAAAGAAAGGTTCCATGGGACCTCGGCAAGAATAACGAAGAGTAAAACAGGACTGTCAGGAAAAAATTGTTTGGCGAAGACAATGGACAGCCCGATATTCGTCCAGGTCGCCAGTATGGCAAGGGTCGATCGGTCGCGGAGGCTTACTCCGGGGGGATGAAGGAGCCAGCCAATACAGAATGAGAAAAAGATACAGAGGGAGGCTACCGCTATGCCTTCCAGGACCTCTTTCGGATGTGATGAGATGTTTTCAGAGAGCCCCGAAATGGCGCCAAAGATAACGAGCATAAGGAGCAGAACCGATAAAGACGCGGTGTGCGGTTTCAGGTTTTTCGCAACGGGTTTTGCAAACCGTAGGGTTAACTGCGCAACCACAAAAGGGAGTAGAATAAGTTGAACCAGAAAAAGGGTCATGTTCAGAGGATGCACATCCATGGATTCCCCCACCCAGAAGGACAGGAGAAGCGGAAGAGTGAAGGGAGCGAGAATCGAACTGAGAATCAAGGTGCATAACGTGCGTTCAAAGTGCCCATTCAAGACCAAAGCCAAAGTGGGGCTGAGGGCAGCGACCGGAGAGGCAAAGAGCAGCAATACGCCCGTACCCCAGGCAGGATTTGTTCCCATGAGGGTTTCCAGCACTTTTACGACTAGAAATAAGAACGAGGGGAGCAGGATCAGACAGAAGGCGGATAACCAGAGTTGACGTTTCACATTCCGAATTTCGTGCTGAAATACCGAGTAATCTGTCTTTAGAAACCCCAGATAAATCACTGCCATCAATATAGGCAGAATGAAGGGAGCCAGTGCATCACAAATCCAGGGAAAGATCAGGCCCACTCCGAGTGCCGCAATCAGAAACAAACTGAAAAAGCGGGTGAGAACAGATTCAAGTGAAGAAAGCAGGGGGGACATCAGGGACGCCTTCTTTTGAAATACAGATCCGAAATCGTACAGGGTTCTTTATAGGTTCCTGAAAATAGAGAAGCTAATTCTTTTCTGTAAGTAACGCTTTTAATACCTTTTGCCCTTCATCCCCTTCGTTAATGATGCCTTTATAGCCGTCCGCTTTCGAGGACGTGGTGGTGAGGAGAATGAACTCAAAGCTGTCGGGATTGGTGAAGGTGGCGTAGTTTGCAATTCCATCCGCATCCAGGATCCACAGTTTTCTGAATTTGGATAAAGGAAAGTCGATGCCTCCTTTTCCGTTGACGCATCGGTATACGAGCTCGGTGCAGCATTGTTTGGAGTCATCCAGGAAGTCGAATTTGAAATCGTACTCTGTTCCAACATACTGTAAGAGCGTAATGAGTTGCTCCTGTCGTTCTTTGGGTGTGAGTTTCGGACGCAGAACCAGCAAACGGTTAATGTGAGTGGCGAGCAGGTATTCGATGGAATTGAATATGACACCTTCGGAGACGGCTTCAATGACATCAACGGGATCTCCCTTATCGGTGGTGGTGACCCGAACGCGTTTGAGAAGTTGTTCACGTTGTTTGTCGGATACGGCGGCTGCAGAGAGTGCCGCGTCGGTGAGTCCGGCTTGCCGGCGTTGTTCAACGCTGCCAATGTAAGTGATACCGTGTTTAAATTTGCCGGGCAGAAAAACGTCGCTCATATATCCGGCGGTGTACGAAAGAAGAATGTCTCCGGGTTGTAGTTTAGATTTTATCTCCGCAACTTGTTCCGCAGAAAATGAGGCCAGTTGATAACTCGGGGTTTTAATACGTGCCACTCTTTCAAAGACCACCCCGCGGGTTTTATACGCTCCTTTGCCGGCATGTTTTTTAAGGTCTTTGGTTACTTTATCCACATCACTGTGTTTGATCCAATTACTGAAATCCGAAACTCCGTGCGTTTGAGCGAACCGTAAGTAATCGGTTTGAATTTGGGTGTCGGGTACCGTGGTGTAGAGTTGGTCGATCAGGTCACCGTATGCGCTGTCCCCCTTGAGCAGTTTCGCGACGGCCCCATCGGCATCCTGCATTTCATCCATCAGCAACGCCCATGCGAGGAGGAGTCGTTTTTCATTGTCATGGTTCGTGGTGGTCGTGACACTTTGCGAATAGAGGTCCGCTGGCAATTCAAACCGGGGATGTTCGGTGTTGAAGAGGGTGGTCAGTTTTTTTTGTCCATAGAATAAGGAAGCGAAACGTGAATCGATATAGGCAATATTTATCCAGGCGGACATGGCTAAAATGGCTCCGCGGGTATGGACTTCTGAAGAATTGCCCTCATGGGTCTTGTAAAACTTCAGGATGTCGTGCAGCGAATCCCGGGTCTGCACATACCGCAGTAACATTAATTCCGCTTCCTGATTTTCTTTCTCAAGTTGATTGGGTGAAAAGGTGAACTGACTTCGGAAGCGTGTCATGTCTGTGTCCAGCTCACGAAGTCCCGCCGTTAAGGCATTCACCTTTTTAAGGTCGGACCGGGTTTGGCTGAGGTCATAGGACGGGTTGGATTCCGTGGCCGTCTCAGTAGAAGGGGCTGACACATAATCCATCCAGTTTCCCGGGGACTCGGGAGGGGTGGCGCAGCCTGAGAGCAGCAACCAAAGGAAAGAGCCCACAAGGAGGAGGGAGGAAGTAAAAAACCGGGTACGAAATGGATGCATGGAATTTCTCTGAAGTGAGGGCGGTAGATTGCAAGCCTGAATATACACCTGGTTCCCTGTTCGTTTTCTTTTGTCTTGATTTAGGACAGGAGCTTATCGATGGAAGGTTGGAGATCCTCTGTGATATATTTCTGAATGCCGCGAAGAGCTTCTTCGTCACCATCCAGCATTTCGCAAGCCTCGGTTTTGAGGGTATCCAGATGGGCGAGGAGTTGATCTTCGTCCAAATATGCGGCGGAAACAATGCCACGGGCTGCGTCGGTTCCGAGGGTTTTCCCACAGCTGGGATCTTCGCGGGTATCCAGAATATCGTCGGCCAATTGATAGACCGTTCCCAGTAAATAACCGGATTCTTTGAGGGAAGCACTGCGTTGATCATCCCCTTTGCAGTTAATCATAGCGGCGAAAGCAAACAGAGCTCCGGTTTTGCGTCGTGCGATGCTTTGACAGATTTCCAATTTCGAATCGTCTCCGTTCAGGATGAGCTCCTGTTCCGATTCCGCTTCACAGACTTCTCCCGTAAGCTTTACCAAGTCGTGGGTGTAGCGTCCATCCGCCACTTGACAAATCAGGTCGATGGCTTTGAACAAAAGCAAATCACCAAGTAAAATCGCCCCGGCGGATCCTTTTTCAACCCAGAAAGTGGGCATGCCCCTTCGTAATATGCCCCCGTCGATGACGTCATCATGCAAAAGACTGGCCGTATGAATCATTTCTACGGCGGCGGACCCGTAGACCATAAGTTCCGGATCCGAACCGGTGGCATTGCCTAAGCGGTACACCAACCGTGATCGGAGCATTTTCCCCCCAAGTCCCACCAGCGAAGCGGATTCCTTGACCAAGCCCCGCAGCGAAGTTTCTTTAAGAGTACGGGTGATCAGATCTGTCACCTTCTCCAAGTGGGAAGAAAGTTCGGTGGTGTTATCTATGGTTTGAGAAGAATTCATACGGGTTTTACGAATATGCACGATTCGGCTGGAACTTCAAACAATCCGTTTTCAGTAATTTCTGAAAATCGGACAAACCGCCATCACCGAATCGATTTCGTCCTTAACGGAGCCAGGAAGATTTGGCAATCCCGAAGGAGCCAAAGGTTAAGCGAGGGACAGGAAGATCCCCTATAACTCGAGCAAGCCTTTAACATCGTCCCAACTGAGTTGGTTCATTACCGCTTCATCTCCTTCAAGGGCGGCTTCGATGAGTTCCCGTTTTTGATCCTGCATTCGGGCCACTTTGGCTTCCACCGTGTTGCGGGTAATGAGTTTGAGAGCATAAACCGTTTTTTTCTGGCCGATTCGGTGGGCACGGTCCGTGGCCTGGTCTTCGACGGCTGGATTCCACCAGGGATCAAAATGGATGACTACGTCGGCCCCTGTGAGATTTAACCCGGACCCCCCGGCCTTCAGGCTGATTAAAAAGACAGGAAGGTCTTCATTGGCATTAAATTCGTGAACCAAAGACTGACGGTGTTGGGTGGAACCGTCTAAATAGGCATAGGCAATGTCCCGTTCTTCCAGCACCTTTTTTAGAATGGCCAACATGGAGGTAAACTGACTGAATACCAGAACCCGGTGCCCTCCATCGATCACCTCGTCCAGGAGTTCGAGAAAACTCAATAATTTCCCGCTTTCGTCAGTTATTACCGGTTTTCCGGTAACAAGGGAAGGGTGTCCGCAGATCTGACGTAATTTCATCAGTCCCTGAAGCACGGCCAGCTTAGATTTTCCACGTTCCGCTTCCGTCTGCACGGCCGCTTTGACCTCGTCATAAAGCACTTGCTGTTGCGGAGAAAGGTCGCAGAAGACCCGTCGTTCCAGACGGGGGGGTAAATCTTTGGCCACATCTTGTTTAAGTCGACGAAGTAAGAAGGGCTTCAATTTCTTACGCAACACATTCATGGCTGTGGCCGCGCCGGGACCACCAGATCCTATGAGACTACCAAACCGTTTTTTGAACGAGGATTGAGATCCCAAATATCCCGGCATGAGAAAGTCCATGAGTGACCATAAATCCCGCACCTGATTTTCCATAGGAGTTCCCGTAAGCACGAGTCGGGTATCCGCATTCAACTTTTTGGCGGCCAGAGCATTTTGAGTCCCGGGATTTTTAATGTGCTGGGCCTCGTCGAGAATGAGAGCCGACCAGAAAACGGTTTCGGCCTGTTTGAGGTCACGGCGCAACATTCCGTACGAAAGGATAAGCAAATCAACCTCAGAAGCTTTTTCCCACAGTTCCTTGCGCTTACTACCCATAATGGGGCAAACCCGGATACCGGGTAGGAACCTTTCGGCTTCTTCTGCCCAGTTTTCTACAAGAGAGGAGGGACACACCACTAAGGCGGGGTGACCTGAAGCCTCCGGCTTACATCTCTCCAGAGAAAGCCAGGCCAGGGTCTGGAGGGTTTTCCCCAGTCCCATGTCGTCACCCAAAATTCCGCCGTACCCGCCTTTTTCGAGCATTCTCAGCCATTTCACTCCTTCCTCCTGATAAGGACGAAGGATTTTCTGCAGCTCGGGAGCGAGATCGACATCCTCCAGGGTTAGTTCCTGATTCTGGGAGGCGGCTTCCTGCATCCAGGCAGTGTCACGAGTAACCGGTATTCCGGTATCATCTCCGAGCAAGCTTTGAATATATCCACAGGCGCGTTTAGGAACCTGTAAAGATCCGTCTTCGGCGGGTTTGGCCTCTCGAACCGCATCGACAATCGCTTCGGTTTGTGTACGCGGAAGCAAAACAAAGCGGTCACCAACCTTTAGATAATCTTCTTTGCGTTCAAGGGCTTTGCGAAGGGCTCCCTCGGTAAGAGTTTCACCCAAATGATCGCGTAAGGTAAGTTCCATCCGGAACCATTCGGGGGTATCGGCCTGTTGGAAGTCCATGCGGGCCAACAACAGACCTGCTTTGTTGGCGATTTCTTCGAGTTGACCCGTGAGTTCCACGTCCCAGCCCCGGGGTTCCAGTTCGTATCGGACGCTGGAGAGCAAATTAAGAATTGGAGTTTGACCTTCCACAGTACCCAGCCGGTCCCCGGAACTGGCTTCAAATCCAAATGTGCGAAGAATTTCCAAGGCCGCCTCTTCGGCCTCCCGGTTTCGCTCTCCGTATCGCAGAGGATTTTCCGGATCAGGTATACTGCACACCCGGTCAGAATCGGGTCCGCAGGCTAGCACCTCCAGCTCTCCATAGCGGGCATGAAGCACTCCGCTGACAAATTGAAGTCCCCCTTTGAGACGTAAATGGAAAGGCGGGTTGATATTACTGAAGGAAAAGACGTCTTCCGGAACCCGGTTTTCGATCAGCATGTGATTTTCCATTTCCGGAATACGCTCTTTGAGAAAAGTCATGACCTTGGAGCGTGGAATTCGGATAGGGCCTGCACACAAGCCCTGTAATTCCGGCGGGGGAACAGCCTCCAGAGGCCAGGCGTGGTCACCGGAAATGATCCAGCCCGTCTTGGGAGCCATGACCAGCAGGGGGGAAGTGCCGGCCGGGGCGGACTGGGGGAGATCTGCCTGAAAGCTCACCAGCACTTCACCGCTTTTCCGGTCGATATCCACCACCAGCAAGGGCAATATCTCTTTTGAGTTCAAATGGAGGGGGGAAGGCCATTCCATGATTTTGAGGGTTTGAGGAGAATGGAAACTGAAGATTTGGCAGAGATCTGAACCTGTTACCGGAAAAACGGCACTTAAATCCTCTCCCGAAATATCTTCCAAAAGCGCCAGCATTTTCTGGTCGGATTCGGATAGCTTGAGCACTTGAGTGGGATGAAGTTGGTCCGGACGGCGAATCCGTCCTTCTATTTCGAAAGCTGGAGCGATATGGATGTGATCCTTGAGGAGCTCCTCTTTCCAGGTTCGGCGTAAAGTAAGGAGAAGTTTGGCGGCGATACCTGTAGGTCCGATTCGGCGAAAATGACGGCGTCGTTCGGGGGGAAGGGTGAGTATTTTCGCCACCCGCTCTGCTCGTTCTGCGAGGGGGTCGGCATTTTCCGCCCGCCACGCCAGCATTACCGCAATGACATGTCCGCAGATCATGCCTTCCTGACGGTTGACACGGCAGGGGCATTGACTGGAGGGTTGCCCCAGTTCATCAAGGGTAAAGCGGGTGATTTGTGAACGGTCACGAATAGAGATGCGACCTTCAAAAGAGCCTTCTTTTTCGGTAAAATGTTCTACTTTATCCGCATGAAACCACGCTTCGCCCTCCTGAAAATAGGTGGAAGTCGTCCATTTTTTAAGCGCGTCATACGAAATCTGCATCGGGGGCGGTTAACGGAATCGTACGATGAATCAAGAGAATTGATAGAGTGGACATTCTCTATTTCCCCGGAGTTTTGAACCTGTCTTCTGAAAAGCAAACCCGGAGATTTCGACGTCTTCGTTTGGTTTGTTAAGTTCTTGTAAGAGGTTGTTTCTTGTTTTAAAATATTTGTAGAAGTTATTAAAAACCTTCTGCCTTCCTCCTCCCTCGACACACTCCACCCACAACCCAGGACCTCCAATGCACCGCACTCTACTTCTTATCGCCGGTCTGATATGTGCTTCCCTATCCGCCCGCACCCTTTTTGCGGACTGCGCGAGCTGTCCAAAAAAGGGTCACGACCACACGAGTCACTTCAATGCCGGGGACTATCTAACGGGTGGCTGGGGTGGACAGCGGGAAAAACTTATCGGCCAAGGCGTCGAACTTGGTCTCATTTACCAAACCGAACCTGAATGGAACCCCGTTGGTGGAGAAAGAGAAAGCGCCACCTACCTCCACAACATCGGATTCACCGCTTTGTTCGATTTCGAGAAGCTCATGGGCATTCCGAATACCACTTTCTTAGTTCAGGGCTCACAACGGTCGGGAAAAAGCCTGACCGAAGAGGCCATTGGCAATGCAATCAGTGTCCAGCAACTTTTCGGGGGCGGTCAAACCTACCGACTGGTCGAAATGCGGATCAGCCATGATTTTTACGACGAGCGCCTGCATTTCTCCTACGGTCGCCTTTCGACAACCAGTGACTTCATGACCTCGCCGTTCTATTGTCAATTTGTGACCAACGCGTTCTGCGGTCAGCCTCCCTCACCGTTTTTCAATATGAACAATGGTATTTCCGCCTATCCAAATGCGGTTTGGGGTGCCATGACCGAGATAAAGCCTACGGATCAATCCTACATCAAAGCCGGGATCTACCAGGGGGAGGCCGTCAGCGGCGAGCACGGGACAGATTTCAGCTTTGGCGACAACGGGGCATTCCTTATTTCGGAATTGGGCCTGCGTCCTGAAGAAGGACTGCTGTCACTGCCCGCCCGATACAGTGTCGGAGCCTACTACCACACGGGCGATTTCGCCGATGTAGCCACCGACGAAAACGGAAACAATCTTTTCGTCAGCGGCCTCCCGGGTCGTGAGGATTCAAGCCAACAAGGGTACTACACCATTATCGAGCAGATGCTCTACCGCAAAAATGCCGGATCCTCGCAAGGGCTTACGGGTATCTTCACCTTTGCGCTTTCGCCGGAACTCGAAAAGAGCGACATGCCCTATTTCATGAACGCAGGGTTGATCTATAAAGGCCTCTTCGAGAGTCGACCGGCTGACCAAACCGCATGCGGTTTCTACACCACCTGGTTCAGCAAAGACAAACGCGAGGCTCAAGAGTCCGCCGGTTTCGAGGGTCAGGAGTCGGAAAGCGGCATTGAACTCAATCATCAGTTTCAGATCACGCCGTATTTTTACCTCCGCCCCGACCTGCAATATATTATCAATCCCAACGGCCTGGCTTCGATTGATAACGCACTGATTCTCGGGTGCGAAATCGGGCTGACATTCTGAGAGTTTTCCTCACTCCGAAATCTAGGATCCTGTCCCGGAGATCCCCATCAGAAACGCGATAGCGGTGAGCCCTGTCAGCGCCACGAGAACGGACAGGATCAGCCCCAGCTTCATGCCGCCGGGAACCGGAACCGTATAGCCGGCCTGCGTATAGCTCCGCATGTAACGAGCATAATATAGAGCCGGAAGCAAACTTGCGGCCACGCCCAGCAGGATCAGCACAATTCCACCCCACAACGAATAGAACCTTGGCAACGCGGGCAGGGAATCAAACAAGTTCTCCTGGGATAAAATCAGGCCAAAGCGGTCCAGCAGAAAACCCGAGCCCATTATCGTCAACGCTAACCTCACCCACGTCAGTAAGGTGCGTTCCGCGGATAGATAAACAAGTTGGGCTGCGCCCATCGTTAACTGCAGTTCCTGTTTTGGCTGCTGTGTTTTCATGTCTACCTGCCGGAAGGCTGGCCGATCTCGCGGAGGGGCTTGCCTTCGTAAATGTTCTGCTCGATTTCCTCGAGAGCTATGCCTTTGGTTTCCGGGAGGAATTTGATGGCAAGCGCGAGTCCGAGCGTGGTGAAGGCTGCGTAGATCAGCGTGGTGAAGGTCATGCCGAGGCTTTCCTTCATCACGGGGAAGAGTTGGCTGACGACATAGTCGACGAGCCAGTTTGCAGCCACGGCAATGGACATCCCGATACCTCGAAGGTGCATCGGGAAGATTTCGGAAATGATACACCAGCAAAGCGGTCCCGCACTGATCGCGAAAAATACAATATAGAGCAGAATACTAAAAAAGATGAGGTAGGTGACCGTCTGGGTGCTTCCCGAGGATGCCGGAGAGGGATCCGCAGAGTTGGCCGCAGAACCATTGGAAGTGGCTGAACGCCTTTCGGCGTGAGTCAGATGGCCGACCGAGGCTCCCGCGTTGGGTAAAACGTGCTTTGGTTGCGATGCAGAGGCCTTGACAGATTGCGTTGCGGTCGCCGTTGTGGCGGAAGCGGACTTCTGGCTATCGTAGACATGAAAAAGGTAAGATTGGACGCAGAGCATGAGGATGATACCGCTGACCCCGGTCATCATCAGCTTCCGGCGTCCGAGGCGGTCAACCAGAAATATGGATACGATGGTGGCAAGGAGATTGACCGTTCCCATGGCAACCTGTGCCCACATGCTGGCGGTTTTGTCGAAACCACCCTCGCGAAAAATTTCCGGACCAAAATACATGTCGGCGTTGATGCCGGTCGACTGCTGGAAGAACTGGAGAAAGAATCCCAGTAGAATGACCGGAAAAAAGAGTTTACTGAAGATCACCTTCACAGACACCTTTTCATTCTTGGTGGCGGCCTGATGAATTTCACCAAACGTAATACGGGCTTTCGCTTCGCCGACCATGCGGATCAGGGTTCGGTGGGCTTGACCCCATTGGCCCTTTTCCATCAGCCAGCGGGGGCTGTTTGGCATCCGCAGCATGCCGAAAAGAAAGATGAAGGCGGGAACCAGACCACAGGCGATCATGACCCTCCAGTTCAAGTCCTCACTGGAGATCAGACTGTCGATGGTCACCCCAATGATGAATGAAATCAGAATCCCGATCACGATGGAGAGTTGATACATGAAGAGGATTCGCCCGCGGGTCTCAGGCGGGGCGACCTCGGCCATGTACATCGGTGTGATGACGGCCGAATTACCGATGGCCAGTCCCATTAAAAGCCGTGCCGTCACAAACACCCAGAAGCCGGGAGCCAATGCCGCAAGGACAATCCCGGCGATGAAGAGAAAAGCGTTCAGCAGAAGACCCTTTTTGCGACCGAGAACACTGGAGACTTTCCCCCCCAGTATGGCACCGAACAGGGCTCCCAGAGGAACACATCCCACCCAAAGGCCCATTAAGCCGGGGGAGGAGGTCAGCCCGAAGTAGGCGTTGACCGAGTCTCCGCAGGCGGCGGCGATCGATGCATCGAAACCGAACAGAACCCCTGACATTGCCGCGACGATTCCGATGACGAAAACACTGAGAGTTTTGGCGGGGTGTGTCCGTAGGTCATTCTCGACTTCAGACAGTGTGGCTTGAACGGATGTGGGTAGAACAGCGGCTTCATCTTTCATTGGAGTTTTCCGTGGGGTGGGGTGGGACCGGGCATGGCCTGAAGGGGTGCAAATCTAATGAATTGCGGCGAAAAGTTGCTCCGTGTAGGATCATGTGCAAATTGTGGAAGGTGCAGGTAGGAAAGTCAAGGTAAATGCCTGGGTCCCAGATAGGAGCAGAAGGATGGACGTCCCCCATTCATTGTTGCAATCTTTTACCCGTTGTAATATTTCAAGCATCTCCAAGCATCCCTTTGAGAGGGTGGCCTACGACGCCTTTCAGCGGCAGATCAATCCGGCGG
>JGI12210J13797_10827226_pt1 | contig 14541 bp, 15 predicted proteins | sample ElkSlonscriptome_3_FD_13797 | JGI IMG/M metagenome (IMG submission 13797)
AGATGATGGACGTGATCCTGAAATCGCGCCGCGGCGTGAACCACGAGGAAGCGCTCGAACTGCTGCCCGTCGCGCGCGAGATCGCGGCCGAATTTCCGCAGGATGCCGGCGTGCTCGCCGCGCTCGCCGAAGCGGAATACGATGCCGGCAACGATGCCGAGGCGATCATGGCGGCCGACCGCGCGCTGGCGCTCGATCCGTCGCGCAAGAACGCCTATGTCCAGAAAGGCTATGCGCTGTTTCGCATGGCCAGCGACGAGGAAGACCAGGACGCGGCCTATGATCGCGCCATGGAGCCGTTCACCGCGTTGAACCAGATGGAGCCCGACCACCCGCTCCCGCTGATCTATTATTACCGCAGCTTCGTTCAGCGCGGGATGCGGCCGGAGGAGAATGCGAAACTCGCACTCAAGCGCGCGTCGGAGCTTGCGCCTTTCGATCAGGGGCTGCGGCTCAATGTCGGGATGATGCTCATCGGCGAGCGGCTGAACCAGGCGGCCCGCACCACGCTTGCGCCGCTCGCGGCCGACCCGCACGGGACCGGCGCGGCGCAAAAGGCCCGGCAGCTGATCGCGGTGCTGGAAAAGACCCCCGACGGGACTCCGGTCGACATGTCGGCGCTGGTCGCGGACAGCGACAAGGAGGACACGGAAAGCGGCGGCTAGAAAACCGCCGCAGCCTTCGCGCCGTCAGCCCTTTCCGCCGAACAGTCCCTTTGCCATGCCGGCAATATCGTCCATCGCGCTGCCGTCACCGTCGAAATCGAGCAGGCTTGCGAGCGAGGACGGGTCTTCCTGGACCATGCGCGCGAATTCGGAAAGCGAGCCCTCGCCGCCGATCTGCGCGACGATCTGGGACAGGATGCCGGTGTCGAGCCCGGTCCGCTGCGAAGCGAGTTCGACCGTGTCGCCGTCCATCTGATGCGTCTGGCCGAGCACCGCGACAGCCTTTTCGGCCAGCGCGGGGTCGATGCCGACCTTGCTCGCCAGATTGGCAATGTCATCGGGCGCGCCGCCGATATTCTTCAACACCTGGTCGAGCATGCTCATGCCTGTTCTCCTAACGATTGCCTGCACAAGACCGCATCATGACAGGCGCGCGTGACCGCGCAAGGACGCTCCCCGTTCCCCCGGGCAGCGAGCGGATGGAGCGTCAGGCCGCGGCCGGGGCGGCCTGCCGCACGCCTTCGTCTACATGCGGTTCGAACTCGGCGAAATTGTCGATGAAGAGTTGCACGAGCTTCGCCGCCGCCGCGTCATATTCGGCCTTGTCGGCCCAGGTGCTGCGCGGGTCGAGAATCGACTGCTCGATCCCGGCTTCGGACAGGGCCGGGACCGAGATCGGCACGTCGAAGCCGAAATTCGGATCCTGCCGGAACTCGACATGTTCGAGATCGCCATCGAGCGCGGCGTTGAGCAGTGCGCGGGTCGCCTTGATCGGCATGCGGTGGCCGGTGCCGTACTTCCCGCCGGTCCAGCCGGTATTGATGAGCCAGCACTGCACGCTACCCTTGGCGATGCGCTCTTTCAGGAGATTGCCATAGACGCTCGGATGGCGCGGCATGAAAGGCGCTCCGAAACAGGTCGAGAAAGTCGCCTCGGGCTCGGTCACGCCGATCTCGGTCCCGGCGACCTTGGCGGTGTAACCGGACAGGAAATGATACATCGCCTGTTCGGGCGTCAGCCGCGCGATCGGGGGCAGCACGCCGAACGCATCGGCGGTGAGCATCACGACATTCGACGGCACGGGGCCGAGATTGTCCTCGCTCGTATTCGGGATGAAGTCGATCGGATAGGCCCCGCGCGTGTTCTCGGCGAGCGAGTTGTCGTCGAAGTCTAGTTCGCGCGTGTTCTCGTCCATCACCACGTTTTCGAGCACCGTGCCAAAGCGGCGCGTGGTGGCATAGATCTCGGGTTCGGCCTCTTCCGACAGGCGGATCATCTTGGCATAGCAGCCGCCTTCGAAGTTGAAGACCGCCGTGTCCGACCAGCCGTGCTCGTCATCGCCGATTAACGTGCGGCTGGCATCGGCGGAAAGCGTGGTCTTGCCGGTCCCGGACAGGCCGAAGAAGACGCTGGTCTTGCCGTCGGCGGAGATATTGGCCGAGCAGTGCATCGGCATCACGCCCTTGGTCGGCAGCAGGTAGTTGAGGATGCCGAACACGCTTTTCTTCATCTCGCCGGCATATTTCGTGCCGCCGATGAGGATCAGCTTCTCGGAAAAATTGACCGCGATCACGGTATCGCTGCGGGTGCCGTGACGCTCGGGATCGGCGCGAAAGCTGGGCAGGTCGATGATCGTGTATTCGGGCGAGAAACCGGCCAGCTCGTCCGCGTTCGGCCGCACCAGCAGGGTGCGGATGAACAGGTTGTGCCAGGCGAGCTCGTTGATGACGCGGACATTGACCCTGTGTTCAGGCTGCGAGCCGCCGAACAGGTCGGCCACGTAAAGAGTGTCCCTTTCCGAAACAGCCTTGAGGAAGTCTTCCTTCAGGGCGGCGAAATGCTCCGGCGTCATCGGCACATTGACCTTGCCCCACCACACGCTGTCCTCGGTCCCGGCATCGCGCACGATGAACTTGTCCCTGGCACTGCGCCCGGTATGCGCGCCGGTCTCGACGACGAGCGCCCCGTGCTTAGAAAGCGACCCCTCGCCATGGGCGAGCGCAGCCTCGACCAGTTCGGGAGTGCCGAAATTGGAGCGAATTTCAGCCGTAGTTTCAATGCCTTGGCTGGAAAGCGAAAAAGCGAGCGGGGTCAACTTCTTGTTCTCCTGAATCGGATGGCGCCGATTGCGGGCGGCGTGTGTTCGTCGCAGGTTCGTCGTGCGCCGTGGAAGGGTTGCGAATGCGCCTGATGCTCCCTTCAATACGGAGCGATTCGTAGCGCATCCGAACCCCCAAAGACGCCTTGGCATAGGAGCGCGCAGCCGCGTCGTCAAACCGCCCTGCATCCGGTCGCCCACCACCCCCGGCAAAGCGAGCCGGACCCACACTTCGTCTCGGCGGCGTTGTCTTGATCCGGCGTGCGCGCTAGTTCTTGCAGGGCGCGAATGACCGGCCCGCCCCCCTTATCGGCGAACTGGGCGTCGCAGGCGCGCGAAAGGAAAGACACGATGTCGGCCAGCGAAGATCCGATCGGCGAGACGCAGTTGGGAACCGGTTCTCACGCACCCGCGGTGGAAGCCGCGGACGATGACGCGCGCCAGGGGCAGCCGCTGGGGAGCGAGATTGCGCTGGTCGACGATGACCGCAACATCCTCACCACCGTCTCGATCGCGCTCCAGGCCGAGGGTTTCGTGACCCGGCTCTATTCGGATGGCGAGACGGCGCTGAAAGCGCTGATCGAGAACCCGCCCGACCTTGGCGTGTTCGACATCAAGATGCCCAAGATGGACGGAATGGAACTGCTGCGCCGGGTGCGCGAGCATTCGCCGCTGCCCGTCATCTTTCTCACCAGCAAGGACGACGAGGGCGACGAGGAAGCCGGACTCGAACTCGGTGCGGACGATTACATCTCCAAGCCGTTCAGCCAGCGCCTGCTGATCGCGCGCATCCGTGCCATTCTGCGGCGGGCCGAACCGGTCCGCGCCGGGACGGCCGAAAACGGCGAGGCACACAGCGCCCATTCGATCATCGAGCGCGGGCGGCTGTTCATGGACCCCGCGCGCCATCACGTGACCTGGGACGAACGCCCGGTGAGCCTGACCGTGACCGAATTCCTGATCCTCGAAGCGCTCGCCGCGCGGCCCGGCGTCATCAAGAGCCGCAACCAGTTGATGGACGCGGCCTATCCCGACGATGTCTTCGTCGATGACCGCACGGTCGACAGCCACATCAAGCGCATGCGTAGAAAGTTCCGCGGCGTCGATCCCGAATTCGGCGCAATCGAGACTCTTTATGGTGCGGGCTACAGCTTCACCGATGTCTGACCGCCGGGGCCGACCCCGCATTTCCTCGCCCGCGAAGGTGCTTGGAAGACTGCCGCCCGGGGCACGGCGTGGCACGGCCGATTCCCAGGGCGCGATGCGTTCGGGCGAGCAGTTCAGCGCGACCGGCCGCTTCGCCCTCACGGCGCGCATCCTGGTGGTCAACATCCTCCCGCTCGTCCTGCTCGGCGGCGGGCTTTTCTATCTCGATTCCTATCGCACCCAGCTCATCAACGAACGCTTCAAGCTGGCCCGGATCGAGGCCCAGATCACCGCCGAGGCGCTTGCCGGAGCCTCGCGCGAGCGGCAGGAGGCGCTGCTGGTCCAGATCGGCAAGGAACAGCGCATGCGCCTGCGCATGTTCGATGCCGAGGGGCGGCTGTGGGCCGACAGCTTCGCGCTCGCCGAGCCCGCATTCCAGTTCGACGATATCAGCGACGACGGCTGGGAACAGCAATTCGCCCGCTGGCTCGACCGGACGGTGGACGCGATCGTCTCGGCCGAGCCTGTGCAGGACTATATCGAACCCGAAGCGCAGGAAGCCGATGCCTGGCCCGAACTCGCCCGCGCGCGCGAGGAAGGGGTGAGCCAGGTGCGGCTCTATGACTGGCGCGACGGGACGCCCGTTATCACGGCCGCGGCGCCGGTCGGATTGAACGGGGCGACCCTGCTGACGGTGCGCAATGCAGTCGACATCACCGAAGCGGTGCGCGCTGCGCGCTCGACATTGGGCATCGCGGTGCTGTGCGTGCTCGCCGCCTCGATCCTGCTTTCGCTGTTCCTCGCCCGCACGATCGTTACCCCGCTGCGCCAGCTTGCCAAGGCGGCGATGCGGGTGCGCGCCGGCCGCGAGCGCGAAGTCGAGGTCCCGCGCCTGCCCGAACGCCGCGACGAGATCGGCCTGCTCGCCCGCGCGGTTTCGGACATGACGGGCGCATTGCGCCACCGGATCGACGCGGTCGACAGCTTCGCCGCCGATGTCGCGCACGAGATCAAGAACCCGCTTGCGAGCCTGCGCAGCGCGATCGAATCGCTGCCCCGGGTCGAGGACCCGGAATTGCGCCGCGAGCTTCAACAGATCGCCACCCACGACGTGCGTCGCATCGACCGCCTGGTCTCGGAGATCTCCGATGCCAGCCGGATCGATGCCGAGATGAGCCGCGCTACGCTCGAGCGGATCGACCTTGCCGATCTGGTGCGCGCGATCATCGGCAGCCGCGAACGCCGCTCGGAAAACGAAGGCCGCGCCATCGAACTCGCCACCCGCGGCTTTGCGGCCAATGTGGCAGGCGTCGGCGCGCGGCTCGAACGCGTGGTGGAAAACCTGCTCGACAACGCGGTGTCCTTCTCTCCACCCGATGTCCCGATCGAGGTCGGGGTCGACAATGACGGCGAGTGGGTGACGCTGACCATCTGCGATTCCGGCCCCGGCATCTCCGAGGACGCGCGCGACAAGGTGTTCCAGCGCTTCCATTCTGTCCGGCCCGAACGGGAGGATTTCGGCAACCATTCCGGCCTCGGCCTCGCCATCGCCCGCGCCATTGCGGAGGCGCATGAAGGCACCCTCACCGCCGACAGCCGCCCCGACGGCGAACGCGGCGCATGCCTGCGCCTGCGCCTGCCCGCCGCCTGATGCACCTGATGCGCCCGTGACCGGTGAAGGCAGCATGGTCATGCAGGCCAGCGCGGTCGCGATCTGCGGGCGCGCACTGCTCATCGAGGGCCCACCGGGCAGCGGCAAGTCGAGCCTTGCGCTCGCCCTGATCGATCGCGGGGCGGCGCTGATCGGCGATGACGGCGTGACCGTGTCGCGGGGAACACGGGGGGCGCTCATCGCCGCGCCGCCGCCGAATATCGCAGGACTGATCGAATTGCGCGGGATCGGGATCGTGCGGCAGGAACCGGCCCTGCCCACACCCGCAGCGCTGATCCTGACACTGCCCTCGCCCGGCGATCCAGTGCCCGAGCGGCTGCCCGACGCCCCGGTCCGTCGCACGCTGCTGGGCTGCGGGATTCCCGTGCTTGCCTTCGATCCCGGCGCGATCGCCCCGGCGGTTCGGGCCGAATGGGCGCTGCGGCTCCACGGTCTCGATCCGCGATGAAAAGATTCGCGACAAGCGGCACGGGATGCAAAGATTGCTCTTCCCTTGCCCGCTTCCCGCGGCGAAAAGGCGTCGCATGACCCGTTCGAGCGACGATGCGACTTCCGGCGGCACGGACCGACAGCGCCTGCTGCTGGTCACCGGCCTGTCCGGCGCGGGCAAGTCGACCGCGCTCGACGTGCTCGAGGATCTGGGCTGGGAGACGATCGACAATTTTCCTGTCCGCATGCTCAAGCGGCTCGTCGCGCAGCCCGGCGAGGAGCCTCGCAAGCTCGCGATCGGCTTCGACTCGCGCACGCGCGGCTTCGTGCCCGCCGACGTGATCGCCCTCGCCAAGGAACTGGCGGAGCGCGATCACCTCACCACCAGCTTCATGTTCATCGACTGCGCCGATACCGAGCTTGAGCGGCGCTACAACGAAACCCGCCGTCGTCACCCGATGGCTCAGGGGCGTCCGGTGCTCGACGGGATTGCGGCCGACCGCGAGCTTCTCGAACCGTTGCGACGCTGGGCCGATATAGTGATCGACACGACGGCGCTGGCCGCCAACGACCTGCAGGCGCGCATTCGCGAGCTTTTCGGCGAGCACGGTGCGGGCGAGACCACGCTCACGATCTCGAGCTTCGGCTTCGCGCGGGGAATGCCGCCGCTTGCCGATCTCGTCTTCGACATGCGCTTTCTCGACAATCCGCATTGGGTCGAAGGGCTGCGCGACCTGACCGGGCGCGACGCTCCCGTCGGCGAACATATCGAGAAGGACCCAGCCTTCGCCGATGCCTTCGCGCGGATCCGCGACCTGCTGCTGACCCTGCTTCCTCGCTACCACGCTCAGGGCAAGGCCTATGTCCATGTCGCTTTCGGTTGTACCGGCGGGAGACACCGCTCGGTATACACTGCCGAGTGCATGGCGGAGGCCTTGCGCGCCCGCGGTTTTTCGCCCACTGTCCGACACCGCAACCTCGCCTCGCGCGCCGCTGACGAGCTTGAACGCAGGCGGGTGGGCGCGACGTAAAGCTATTCCTCTCCAAATGGGCGATACCCGCCCTGAAAGAACGGACGTAATTCCTGCATGATTGGTCTGATTCTGGTCACCCACGGCCAACTTGCCGACCAGTTCGTCGAGGCGATGGAGCATGTCGTCGGGCCGCAGGAGGCGATCGTCACGATCTGCATCGGCCCGAATGACGACATGGAGCAGCGCCGGGCGGATATCGCCGGCGCCATTTCCGATGTCGATACGGGCGCGGGCGTCATCATCCTTACCGACCTGTTCGGCGGCACGCCGTCGAACCTCGCGATCTCGCTGCTCGATGCGGGCAAGGTCGAAGTGATCGCGGGGATCAACCTGCCGATGCTGATCCGCCTTGCCGGTGCCCGCAAGACGATGGGCGTGGTCGAAGCAGTCGAAGCGGCGCAGAGCGCCGGGCGAACCTACATAACCGTGGCGAGCGAATTGCTCGGCGATGACAGCGGCACGCCGCGCAGGGCAAGCGGCGGCTCGGGCTAACGCCGTGTGCGGGCCGGGAGAGGGCCTTTGAAATGAACGATGACGCGACCGAGATCCGCCGTACGGTGACGATCGTCAACCGCCGCGGCCTTCATGCACGCGCGAGCGCGCGCTTCGTCGGCGCGGTGAGCGCGCTGCCCGAAGGAGTCGAGGTGCACGTCGCAAAGGACGGGAACAGCGCCTTGGGCGGGTCGATCCTCGGCCTGATGATGCTTGGCGCGGCCAAGGGCGACACGGTCGAACTGATCGTTTCGGGCGACAATGCCGAAACCGTGATGAACGATCTCGCCGCCCTGGTGGAAAGCGGTTTCGGCGAAGACTAGCCTCGGGGCGGCCGAGCGCTTACGGACGAGCCATGCGCAGGCACATTACCGGCTTCTCCAATCCGACGGTCAAGCACCTTAGGTCCTTGCGCGACAAGAAGCACCGTCGGAAGACGGGTGAATTCCTCGTCGAAGGGCTGCGCCTGCTCGAGGATGCACGCGCCAGCGGTCGGCTTCCCAGTCTTCTGGTGATGGCGGAGGGACGTGCGCCGCACGACCTGCTTGCCCGGCTCGAAGCGGAGGTAGACGCGGCCGGCGGCGAGATCGTCGTGACCACGCCCGACATCCTTTCGAAGATTACAGGCAAGGCGAACCCACAGGCGGTTGCCGGGATCTTCGTCGAATGGGAAACCGGGCTCGGCGTGCTCGACCCCGCCGCCGCGCCGATCTGGCTGGTGGCGCAGAATCTGCGCGATCCGGGCAATCTCGGCACCATGCTGCGCACGGGCGATGCGGTCGGCGCGGGCGGACTGATCCTTGTGGACGACTGTGCCGACCCGTTCAGCGCCGAGGCCGTGCGCGCGAGCATGGGAGCGGTGTTCACGCAAGGACTGGCGCGAGCGCGGTGGGAGGAATTCATCGCCTGGCTGCGAGCCGGAGAGGGCCAGCTCGTCGCCGCCTCCCTGCGCGATGCCGTGCCCTATCGCGGCGCCGACTACCGCAGCCCGTGCTTCATCCTCGTTGGCAACGAATCGCAGGGACTTCCGGCGGAGTATGAGGCCGAATGCGACCTGCGCGTAACGATGCCCATGCGCGGCCGGGCAGACTCGCTCAACGCCGCAGTGGCAGGCGCGGTGCTGGCCTACGAGGTGCTGGCGGGGCTGGAGAGGTAATGCTGAAACGGTTGCGAAAGGCGCGGTGCGCGCAGTCGAAGCGCCTGTGGGAAGAAGCCTACCGGTTCGACCACGCGTACTCGAACGATTGGGACCTGTGGGAGGCGCTTTCACCAGAGGTGCGGCAACCCTTCGAGGAAGGCGTGCGCCTGTTCGCGCAGGACAAGGCTGCCGCCCTCGCACGGCTCGAGGAAGCCGCAGCGCTCGGCAATCCGTTGGCGATGGTCGAGGCGGCAAAGTGTTACTGGCACGGCATCGGATCCGAAGCCGACCGGGAAAAGGCGGCGCGGCTTCTTGGTGACGCTCGCGACGCGGGATCCTGGCACGCGACGATTTCGCTCACGCGGGACTCTTCGCGGCGGGGCGACATGGAGAGGTGCACGGCCATCCTCGAAGAGGGGGTCCGGGCCGATTACACCGCCGCGATGTTCTGGCTCGCGTGGTATCGCTACCGCGAGAAGCCGTCCCGCCGCACGGCGCGGGCGATCCTGCCACTGTTCGAAACCGCGCTCGAACGCGGGCATCCGGGTGCGCGCTGCCTGATGGCGCGGCTGCTCATACGCGGTCGGCTCGGCTTCGCCCGCATCGGCGAGGGCTGGTACGAATTGATGTCGCTGGATCACGAACTGAAGCAGGGCATGAAATATGCCGAAGGCGAACCGGCCGCGTGACTGACCTGCGAGATAAACTGACCGATCGGTTCGTATACGCGAGCTGCGCCCTCGGATGCCCTCACTCCGCCGCGTCGCGATCCCTTGTCAACTTGTCGCCGAGCGCCGGGTATTTGTCCTCGACCGCCGCCGCATCCTCGGCATTGTAGCGCGGCGCGGCCTCGACCAGCGGGACCTCCTCGATCTCCTTGGCGATCTCAAGCCCCTTTTCGGCCATGCGGCGACCGGACGTAAGCACGTTACGTTCGAAACTGCCGACGAACTTGTTGTAATTGTTGACCGCCGTCTCAAGCCCGCCACCGACGCGCTTCATGTGTTCGGCGGCGACGCGCAGACGGTCGTGGAGTTCGGCGCCCATCCTACCGATCTCGGCGGCCTCCTCGGCCATCCGATCTTGGCGCCAGACCTGGGCGACCGTCCGCGCGATCGCGACGAGATTGGTCGGGGTCGCAAGCAGCACCTTGTTGTGAAAGGCGAAATCCCACAATTCCGGATCGTGTTCGAGCGCGGCGGCGACGAAATGCTCACCGGGCACGAACATCACGACATAGTCGGGCGCATCGTCGAACTGGCTCTGATATCCCTTCGAACCGAGCGTCTGGACGTGACCCCGCATCGATTTCGCATGGAGGTCGAGATGCCGCTTTCGCTCGGCATCGTCCTCCGCCTCGAACGCGGCCTGGTAGGCGTTGAGGGAAACCTTGGCGTCGATCACCAGCTTTTTCTGACCGGGCACGTTGACGATCGCATCGGGCCGCAGCCTTCCCGCCTCGGTATCGATCGATTGTTCGAGCCGGAAATCGGTATGCTCGGACAGGCCGCATTGCTCGAGCACGTTCTGCAACGCCCGCTCCCCCCAGCGCCCGCGTGCCTTGGGCGCATTGGTGAGCGAATTGCCGAGCCGCTGCGCCTCGCGTCGAACGTCTTCCTGCCCCTCGCGCATCGACTTGATAAGCGAGTGCAGCTGCCCGAACGCATCGGTCCGCTTCGCCTCCAGCTCGGCGACCTGTTTCTCGTATTTCTCCAGCTTTTCGCCGACCGGGGAAAGCAGCGCCTTGATCTTGGCCTCGCCCACTTCCTCGGACTGTCGGAAACGTTCCTCGGCCCGGCGCAGGAACGCAGCCTGCGCCTGTTCGAGAACCTTGCTTCCCGCGTTCTCGAATTCCTTGCGCAGGCTTTCCTGCGCCGCAAGCAGCGCATCCTTCTGCTCGGCAAAGGCCTTTTCGCGCTCAGCCGTTGTGCTTTCGACCTGAGTCAGGCGTTCCGAAAGCGCATCGCGCCTGGTCTTGGCCTCATGCAGCTCGCGCTCAAGCTTTTCCGCCTGCTCGGCACGCACCCTCGCAGCAGCGAGTTCGCGGTCCGCTTCGTCGAAGCGCGCATCGAGATCGCGCAGCTCTCCCTCGGACCGCGCCAGCCTTTCGCGCAGGTCGCCGATGGGGCGCGCGCCGAACAAGTGGCCTGCGGCAAGGCCGAAAATCGCGCCGACAAGCAGCGCGGCGAGAGCGAGAATCGTCGGGTCCATGCCGATCCCCTACACGGAACGAACAGGGAACGCCAGCGCCTTCAGCGTGATTTCCCCGACTATTGGTCGCGGGTCCGCTCACGCCCCTTCTGCCACGGCCAGCGCCCCTCGATCTCGACTTCGAGACTGAAGCTGAGGAAAGTCCGGATGATCACGACGAGGCCGAGCACCAGCACGCTTTCGAGCGTCGGGTCGACCGCGACGGTGAGAATGATGTCGGCGGCGACCAGCAGTTCGAGGCCGGTCAGGATCGCGCGGCCGAGCATCCGGCGGAAGCGGGCGATGCTGTCCTCTTCCTCCTGCTCGGTCCGCTTCGTGCGCAGCGAATCCATTGCGAGGCGGCCCATCGCGAGAAGGGCGCCGAGGATGATCGCGGCGATACCCGCGAGCTCGAATCCGCGCGCCACCCATTCGGCGATCACCAGCATCGTTTCGTCGTTGATCATGCCCGGTCAACGGACGGCGCAGCGTCAGTGTTCCGCGCATCGCGGCGCGATCGTGGAACCGATTGCCTGCCCGGCTCGCTTCATTCGCGAAGGAGGAACCAGTCCCATGTCGATCAAGGAAATGCTCGAGGAACACCCGCTTGCGGGGGGCGATCACGACGAACAGCTCGGCGAGGCGGTAAAGCACGCCATGTACGGCGCGGCGATCATGAATGCCTGCGCCGATGCCTGCCTCGCCGAGGAGGACGCGACGGCGCGCGCCGAATGCATCCGCCGCTGCCTGGACGCCTCGGATGCCTGCACCGCGTTCTATCGCATCGCCTCGCGCCGGGTCGGCGGGCACGTCAAGACGATCAAGGCCACGGGCGCGGCAGCGATCATCGCCTGCGAGGAGTGCCACGCGCTGTGCAAGCAGCACGACGACCCGCATTGCCGGCGCTGCACGCGGATGTGCGAGGAGGTGATCGCCGACGTGAAGGCGGCGGTTCACGGCCTGATGGACAGCGAGGATGCGGACTAAGCCGCAATCAGGCCGTAAACCGGCGCGAAGCGCCGCGAGCGCAAGCGCGCGCCCCGCAGCGGGCGCAGCTCTGCCGCGCGTCTAGCGATGACGCAGCCAAGGATGCGCCTGCGCAGACAAGCTATGCCGCCTGGCGCAGCTTTTTGAGCTTTTTCAGTGCCATCGACCGCTTGAGGCGCGAGAGGTGGTCTATGAACAATATCCCCTCGAGGTGATCCATCTCGTGCTGGAGGCAGGTCGCCATCAGCCCTTCGAGCTGTTCCTCGTGGGTGCTGCCGTCGAGATCCTGGTAACGCACCGTGCAGGTCGCCGGGCGATCGACATCGGCGTAGATCTCGGGGACCGAGAGACAGCCCTCCTGATAGGTCGACAACTCCTCTGCCGGATCGACGATCACCGGGTTGATGAAGATGCGCGGATCGTTCTTCGTCGCCGGGTGGGTGTGCTTGTGCCCATCAGTCCCGTGATCGTGATCGCATTCGACCGGTTCGGCGTCCGGGTCTTCGGGCTGGAGGTCGATCACCAGCACCCGTTTGGGCACGCCGACCTGGATCGCGGCAAGCCCAATGCCGGGGGCATCGTACATCGTCTCGAACATGTCGGCGACGAGCGTGCGCAGTTCATCGTTGAATTCGTCCGGTTCCACCGGGGTCGAGACGGTCTTGAGCCGGGGGTCCGGCACTTCGAGAATTTCGCGGATAGCCATGCGACGCAAGATAGTGGCACGGTGCGTTTGCTGCAAGACAAAGGGGCCGATCGCGATGATCGGAAATGCGCTCAGTCGAGCGGCCGGCGAGCCCGAAGCGCCTGCGCCAACGTCCCCTCGTCGAGATAGTCCAGCTCGCCGCCGACCGGCAGGCCATGGGCGAGCTGAGTGATGCGCAGGCCATGCGGCTCCAGCTTTTCGGCGAGGTAGTGTGCGGTGGTCTGCCCTTCGAGCGTCGCATTCATCGCCAGCACCACTTCGTCGACCGCGCCGCCTTCGATCCGGGCGAGGAGCGAGGGAATCGCGAGATCCTCCGGCCCCACCCCGTCGAGCGCCGACAGCCTCCCGCCAAGGACGTGATAGCGCCCCTGGAAAAGCCGCGCGCGGTCGAGTGCCCAGACATCGGCGACATCCTCGACCACGCAGATCGCGCGTTCGTCGCGCTTCGGATCGGCGCAGATGCCGCAGGGGTCGCGCGTATCGACATTGCCGCAGGTCGAGCACTCGACGAGCGTCTGCGACACCGCATCCAGTGCCTCGAGCAGGGCGGGCAGCGCCCCCTCGCGATTCTTGACCAGCCACAGCACCGCGCGCCGGGCCGAGCGCGGGCCCAGGCCGGGCAGACGGGCGAGCGCGCTGGCGAGGGTTTCGATCTCTTGCGATGCCATGGGGGGACAGATAGGGGCTGGCGCCAAGGTAACAAAGATCGGCCGCCGGCTTTATGCGCATCACTTTCATGGGAACGCCCGATTTCGCCGTCCCGGCGCTGGTCGCGCTCCACGAGGCGGGGCACGAGATCGCCTGCGTCTACACCCAGCCGCCCGCGCGCGCCGGGCGGGGGAAGAAGCTGCGCCCCTCGCCGGTGCAGGCGAAGGCGGAAGAACTGGGCCTGCCCGTGCGCCATCCCAAATCGCTCAAGGGCGAGGAGGCCCAGTCCGACTTCGCTGCGCTTGAGGCGGATGTCGCGGTCGTCGCCGCATACGGCCTGATCCTGCCGCAGGCGATCCTCGACTCGCCGAGGCTTGGCTGCCTCAATATCCACGCCTCCATCCTGCCGCGCTGGCGCGGGGCGGCACCGATCCACCGCGCGGTGCTGGCGGGAGATAGCGATACGGGCGTGACGATCATGCAGATGGAGGCGGGCCTCGATACCGGGCCGATGCTGCGCGTGGTTCGCACGCCTATTGCTCGCAAGACAACCGGAGAGCTTACCGCCGAGCTCGCACGGCTGGGTGCGAAGGCGATGGTCGAGGTGCTCGCCGACCTCTCGGCCTTTCCGCCCGAGGCGCAGGACGACGCCCACGCCACCTATGCGCCGAAGATCGACAAGGCCGAGGCCCGCATCGACTGGTCCGCCAGCGCCGAGGACATCGAGCGGCAGGTGCGCGGCCTCGCCCCCTTCCCGGGCGCGTGGTTCGAATGGCCGAATGAGCACGGCGCGGAGCGGGTCAAGCTGCTGCTCGCGGAGTGCACGTCTGGGTCGGGCGCACCGGGCGAAGTGCTCGATGAAAACATGGTCATCGCCTGCGGCTCGGGCGCGATCCGCCCGCTTCGCCTGCAACGCGCGGGCAAGCCTGCCATGACACGCGAGGATGTCCTGCGCGGACGGCAGGCCCAGCCGGGAACGCTTCTCGCTTGACCCGCTTCGCTCTCACTCTCGAATTCGACGGCACGCCGTTTCATGGCCTCCAGCGGCAGGCCCATGGGCCGAGCGTGCAGCAGAGCCTGGAGGAGGCGCTGCACCGGATAACCGGCGAAGAGATCACGGTCCACAGCGCCGGGCGGACCGATGCCGGGGTCCATGCGCTCGCCATGCGCAGCCATGTCGATATCGCGAGGGACATCGCACCCTTCCGCCTGATGGAAGCGTTGAACGCCCATCTGCGGCCAGATCCGATCTGCGTTACCCACTGCCAGATCGTGCCGGACGATTGGCACGCGCGCTTTTCCTGCATCGGGCGGCGCTATCTCTACCGCATCGTCA
>JGI12210J13797_11760377_pt1 | contig 14537 bp, 10 predicted proteins | sample ElkSlonscriptome_3_FD_13797 | JGI IMG/M metagenome (IMG submission 13797)
CCCTTGCACATCGGGTCGCTGAATCCCGACTTTCCACGGCTGCCCAGCCTTATCGCCGACAACCCGTACTTCACCCCCAATTTCCACGAACACGTTGTCAGCGCCACGCGCCATCAGTACGTCAACCACTCGGTCGACACCGTGCCCTTTGGCGATGGCCGACAAATCGACGCGTAGCGAGGGCACGTCCTTTCGGAGTGCGGGCGGATCCTGGCGGACCGATAGGTGCTGGTACCCGGTCCGATCCCTCAGCTTCTCAAGTTCACTGTCCGACGGCACATCGCGTCGCCGCTCGCCAGCCCCAAAGCTCCAGCGATCGACCAGTGGCCCGATCGTCACGTCGAACGCACCGCCGGTTCGCTCGGAAACGTCCAGGGCGAAAGCCACGACCTCCGCCGTTTCGGGCGAAACATTCCACCAGTCGGTCGATTCAGTCGCATTGAAACGACTAATCTCCGACTCATCCAAATAGGTCGACATCTGGTCGTTCACCGACCGCAGTTCACGCTCAATTGCAAACGCCGTTTCAGACGCCCAGCCCTGCCTGTCCGCAGCCGAATTTGGCTCACCGCCGGCCCAAGGTTCGCCATAAACCTTCACCATGTAGGTTGTCCCCATGGTCCGGCCGCGGAAGGTCAGCAGATCCCCCTCCGCCGTGTAGGCTTGCGCGATTCGCGTTCCCCCGGCAAAAGCCGAGTCCGCCGTGGCTAGCCGGCTCGCATCTTCCAACACGAAGATGGCGAAAAAAAATGCGACGAGTGGGTAGACTCGTCGCATCTTGCGAGGGCCGTTCATTCGATCGCTCGGATCAGCCGCCAAAGTCGTCATAAGCAATGTTCTCGGGTTCGACACCCAGGTCGTCCAGCATTCGGAATACGGCCGCATTCATCATCGGCGGTCCGCAGATGTAATACTCGATATCCTCGGGTGCCGGGTGCTTGCTGAGGTAATTGTCCAGCAGTACCTGGTGGATGAAGCCGACATATCCGTCCCAGTTGTCCTCGGGCTGCGGTTCGGACAGCGCGATGTTGAACTGAAAGTTCGGAAAGTCTTTCTCGATGTCACGGAAATGCGGAATATAGAACAGTTCTCGCAAGCTGCGACCACCGTACCAATAGCTAACCTTCCGCTCGGTTTTCTGGCGTTTGAACAGCTCGAAAATGTGACTACGCAGCGGAGCCATCCCCGCACCGCCACCGATATAAACCATTTCAGCTTCGCTGTCCTTGATGAAGAACTCTCCATACGGACCGCTAATCGTCGCTTTGTCACCAGGTTTGAGTGAGAAGATCCAGCTGCTCATCTTGCCGGGTGGCGTGCCCTCGGGCGCGCGGGGCGGCGGCGTCGCCACCCGAATGTTCAGCATGATGATGCCTTTTTCCCCCGGATAGTTCGCCATCGAATAGGCCCGCACAACCGGCTCGTCCACCTTGGAGACGTATCGCCAGATCTTGTACTGGTCCCAATCCGGATGGTACTTCTCCGCGATGTCGAAGTCCTTGTAATGAACCTCGTGTGGCGGACATTCGATCTGGATGTAACCACCCGCCCGGAAGTCGACCTCCTCGCCTTCGGGTAGTTCCAGGACGAACTCCTTGATGAACGTTGCAACGTTGTTGTTGCTACGGACGGTGCACTCCCACTTCTTCGTCTCGAACGCTTCCGGTGGCACCTCCACCTTCATGTCCTGCTTGACCGCGACCTGACAGCTCAATCGCTCGCCTTCGGCGGCCGCCTTCTTGTTAATNTGCCCCTCCTCGGTCGGCAGCAAATCGCCGCCTCCCTCGTTGATTTTCACCTTGCACTGGGCACACGTTCCACCGCCGCCGCAAGCACTGGAGACAAAGATGCCGGCATCGGCTAGGGCACCGAGCAATTTACCGCCTGCGGGAACAGAAATCTCTTTCTGGTCATTGATCATGATCTTTACAGGGCCGGATGCCACCAATTGACTTTTGGCACCCAAAATCAAGATCACCAGCGCAATGACCACGACGGTGAACATCAGGACGCCGAAGAGGACGGTCGACATGAAACTGTCTCGTAAGGGCTCAAATGAAGAAAAATAGTTCTGGCAATCCGCTCGGAGCACAGCCCGACGCGACGACCCGCCGCCGGGCGTTTCCGTGAAACGCTGCCGGCCGGCTGCAAACAGGACAACCTAAAGCTGAATACCGCTAAAGGACATGAACGCCAACGACATCAACCCGACGGTGATGAAAGTAATCCCGAGACCGCGAAGCGGCGGAGGCACGTCGCTGTACTTCATCTTTTCACGGATGCCCGCCAACGCCATGATCGCCAGCGCCCAACCGACGCCGCAGCCGAAGCCGAAGACACACGATTCCGGGAAATCATACTCGCGCTGCTCCATGAACAACGATGCTCCCAAAATTGCACAGTTGACCGTGATCAAGGGCAGAAAGATCCCGAGAGCGTTGTACAGTGAAGGCAAGAAGCGATCCAGGAACATTTCCAGGATCTGAACCATTGCCGCGATCACTCCGATGTAACTGATGAACCCCAGAAACAGCAGGTCCACTTCGCTGAAGTCATAAGTTGTCGTGGAGACGAAGTTGTTGACCCAAACCAACGCCCCCTTCTTCAAAAGGAAGTTGTAAATCAGCTGGTTGGCGGGAACGGTAATCGTCTGAATCACGATGACCGCGATACCCAGCCCGATCGCCGTTTTGACGTTCTTGCTGACTGCCAGAAAGGTGCACATGCCGAGAAAAAAGGCCAACGCCAAATTCTCAACAAAGACAGCTTTCAGAAAAATACTCAGGTAATGTTCGACCATCGTCGGACTCGCTTTCTCAGGACTCTTCGATCTGTTCGGGTTTATTCAGTCGGATCACCCAAATCAGGATGCCGATGATAAAAAATGCACTCGGCGGAAGGAGCATCAGGTTGTTGGGGTTATACCACCCGCCGTCGCGACTCAACTTGAGCAGTTCGTATCCGAACAGCGATCCGCTGCCGAACAGTTCACGGAAGAACGCGACAAACAAAAGCACCATTCCGTAACCCAAGCCGTTGCCGATGCCGTCGAGGAAACTCATCCAGACGCCGTTCTTCATGGCGAAGCCCTCGGCCCGGCCCATCACAATACAGTTGGTGATGATCAGGCCGACAAACACCGACAATTGCTTGCTGATGTCATAAAGGAACGCTTTGAGGACTTGGTCGACGACGATCACAAGCGACGCGATCACCGTCATCTGCACAATGATCCGAATACTAGTTGGGATGTAATGACGGATCGCACTGACCGCGGCGCTGGAAAACGCCACCACGGCGATCACGGCGACCGACATGACGACCGACACGTTGATGCTGGTCGTGACCGCCAAAGCACTACAGATCCCAAGGATCTGCAAAGCGATCGGGTTGTTGTCAAAAATGGGCCCGAACAGGACCTTGCTGACGTTCGATTTCGCCATTGAATTATTCTCCCACCGGTTCTTTTTCACCGGCATTGTCGATGTCGTACTGTTCGACGCCGCTATCGATGTTTCGCTCGGGTTCGGCAAGTGTGGCTTCGCCACTGATTTCCTTGCTCAACTGTTCCAGGAATGGCCCATAGCCGTTCGGGCCGGCCCAATAACGGACCAAGTTGGTCACGCCCCGACTGGTAATGGTCGCTCCCGACAATCCGTCGACCGCATGCTCACTGTCTTCCGGTGCAGCCCCTTTGGCCACCTCCGCGGCGGGGTCGCCCTCGTCGTTGTAAAGAGCCAAGCCGACCCATTGAGCCTTCCATTTGGTGTTGTCCACTTCGCCGCCCAATCCAGGCGTTTCAGCGTGCTCGTAGAAGGTCAAACCCTCGATCGTCTCCAGATCATTCTTCAAGGCCAAGTAACCGTAGAGCGTGGACCACAAGCCCTTTCCGTAAACGGGCAGCACGACCTGTTGAATTGCATCGCTGCCAGGCTTTTTGACGAAATACACCCGGGCGATTGTTTCCCGTTTCGGCACACCGATGTCGAACTGCGGGTCGGTGATCTCGACACTCGTCTCCGGCTTCTTCGCCGCCTCACGAGGGTCGTACTCTTTCGGGTCCATATCCGTGACGTATTCGCCCGTTTCCAAATCCACCAGCTTTTCACTGACGCGAGAGTACAGTTCGTCGATCTGCTCCTTCGATAGCTCCGGGGCGGAGCGACCGAACTCACCCATCGCCAGTCCGGCGGCATCTAAGATATTGCGTTGACGGTCCAGGATCTTGTTCTGCTCCTGGTAGGGTCGCAATGCCACCGCGGCGGCCGATACCGCCAGCGAGCAGACGACGCACAGAACACTGGCGACAAGGATCGTGTAACCGACTGAATCACGTTGCGGCATAGCGGGCGACCCTCCGACGGACGTTGGCTTGAACCACGAAATAATCAATTAACGGGGCGAACACGTTCCCGAACAGAATGGCCAACATGATGCCCTCCGGGAACGCCGGGTTGATCACGCGAATCAGCACGGTCATGAACCCGATCAGCCCGCCATAGATCCACTTGCCAGTCTCAGTCATGCTGGCACTAACAGGGTCCGTGGCCATGAAAACCAGACCGAATGCCAAGCCACCGATCACCAAGTGCCAGTGAAACGGCACGTCGAACATCGCATTGGTCTCGTTGGGAACCACGTTCAACAGCAGACTGGTGGCCACCACGCCGGCGACCACACCCGCCATGATCTTCCAAGAACCGATCCCGGAGCCGATCAAAATCGCCGCTCCCACCAGGCACAGCAGCGCACTGGTCTCACCGACACAGCCCTGGATCGTTCCCAGGAAGGCCCCCAGCCAAGTGATCGCTTCTTCCGCACCCCATACGTACTGAACCGCCGATAGCGACTCGACCGCATCCCCACGGGCGTTGGCCATCTGGCCCAGGGCGGTGGCGCCGCTAAACCCGTCGACCGCGGTCCAAACGCGGTCACCCGATATCTGACCGGCGTACGCAAAGTAGAGGAAGGCTCGACTGGTCAACGCCACGTTCAAGAAGTTGCGTCCCGTTCCGCCAAACACCTCTTTGGCCACGATCACGCCAAACGCGATACCCAGGGCCACCTGCCAGAGCGGGATGGAGGCGGGTAACGTCAACGGGTAAAGCAACCCGGTCACCAAAAAACCCTCATTGATCTCGTGCCCCCGAAGGACACTGAAGATCAATTCGATGTGCCCCCCGACAAACATCGTGACAATGTAAATCGGCAGGAAGTAAATCGCGCCGTATATGAAATTGTCTGCAAAACTGGACGGGTCGTGACCCAGCCCCAGGGCGGTATGAACCGTGTTATGCCAGTCATAATCGACCTCGATACCAGCGTCCGCCATCTTGACGATCGCCTGGTTAGCCTGATACCCGACGTTCCACATCCCAAATAGCGTTACCGGCACCAATGCCAGCACGACGGTGATCATCATCCGCTTCAGATCGATGTGATCACGTACATGCGTCCGTCCCCTCGCCACTTCACCGGGGGTGAACAGGAAAGTGTCGAGCGCTTCGTACATCGGATAGGCCTTCTCCAGCAGTCCTCCCTTCGCAAAGTAAGGGTGAACGCGATCAAAGGCATCACGCAGTGGTTTCATGTTTCGATATCAGTCAAGAAAAAAGAAAGGGAGCGAAAGCAGGGTGTCGCCGAAAAGCGAGAAGCGTGCTCAGCCCTCCCGCTGAATGATGGTCAGGTTTCCTCGCAACAGCGATCCGTATTCATACTTGCCAGGACAGACGAATGTGCACAGCGCCAAGTCCTCTTCCTCCAACTCCAACGCCCCGAGCTGCTGCGCCGACTCCGTGTCCCGGACGATCAGAGCGCGAAGCAGTTGTGTCGCCAAGATGTCCATCGGCATCACTCTTTCGTACGTGCCCAGAGGCACCATCGCTCGCTCGCTTCCACCCGTCGACGAGGTGAAAGCGAATTTTCGCGACGGCGTCGCGGCGGAAGCGAAAACCCGGGTAACGGAATACTTATCGAAACCCGGCTTCTGCCAACCCAAGAACTCGCGATCGTTGCCTTCGCGGATCACCGAAATCTGATTGTTAAAACGCCCCAGGAAAGCAACCGAACCTCGAGCGATGTGACCGTCGAGCACCGAGCCGGAAATCGGCCGCAGGTTGCTGGCATCGTCGGTTTCCCCCTCGATCAACTCGTCGACGCTCGCCCCGAGCCGGGTTTCCAAAAGTCGCGGCTGACTGATCATCGGCCCCGCCAAGGAGATCACCCGCCGGAGGTCGAGTTGACCGGTGGTAAACAGAGAACCGATGGCGATCACGTCTTGGTAACCGATGTACCAGACCGTTTTGGTCGGGCCGACGGGATCGAGAAAATGAATGTGCGTGCCCGGCAGGCCTGCCGGGTGTGGCCCCGCGAAGCCTTCCTCTTGGACCCCCGGCACGTCTCCGCCGGCAATCTCCGCCGACGCCGCTTTGCACAGATAAACCGGGCCGTCGGTCAGGTGCGTCAGTGCCCGAAGCCCCAACACGAACTGGTCGCGCCGGCCCGCCATCGCGATCGCCGGGTCGGCGGCCAGCGGGTTGGTGTCGATCGCCGTAACGAAAATAGAATGAGGTGCCGATCCGATCACCGGCGAACGGCCATAGGGGCGGGTCCGAAACGCCGGCCACAACCCCGATTTCACCAGATGTTCGGTAACCCCCTCGCGCCCCAGAGCTCCAAATTCGGCACCTGCGGAATCCTCAAACGGGACGCTGTCCGTCGGAGCGTCCGCGTCGACGTCGATCACGACCGACTCGAAACGTCGCTTCGCACCCCGGGACACCTCCGCGACCGTTCCGGTCGCAGGTGACGTGAACAGGACGCCGGGGTTCTTCTTGTCCTCAAACAACGGCTGACCCACCGTCACCGCGTCACCGGGAGCCACCATCATGGTCGGCTTCATCCCGGGGTAGTCGTCCCCCAGCAAGGCGACGCGGCGAACCGGCTTGGCGATCTCGATCCGCTGCTCCGGCGATCCGGTGATCGGAAGATCAAGACCCCTGCGAATCAGCGTGACGTTTTGAGTGGTGGCCATGGGCGATCGAGTCAAACCGGCAATGAAGAATGTCAAAAACAGGACGGCGGGATCTAAACGGAACAGGAATTGCCTGCAGCAGAAGCTGCTCTCGGGCTGGTACGGCGACCCGCCGCGGCTGATCCAAACGCTCCACGCTGCCCTACCCTCAAACAATCGTCAGGACGACTGGATCGAGCATCCCTGGGCAGCCAAACCAACTGAAAAACCAAGGCCGGGAATGGAACCGTAAACCACCGCAGCCGACGCACCGGTTTCCAGCGCGAACTCCCTCAGCCATACTCGACTTTGTGAAAAAAGTAACAAAGTCAAGCGGAACCAATGCCCACGAAACAGATCGCTGCCCCACCCCTTACGTCGAGCGGTCCATAGGACCGGGCCGAACAGTCGGGGGCGTCACGTCTCGTGGGCCTTCGCTCCCACACTATTGCACAGCGTTCTGGAATTGACAACGGCAGAACGCTCACTGCCGTGCAACCGTTTTATTCACCTGCCCAAGGGAACCATCCCGCCCCCTCCGCCCACTTAGTCGCCGCTCGTTTGCCGCAGAAGGGAAGCCGACGGACTACTCGCTGGCGAACCGCAACGGGTCGAGCACCAGCTCGGGGAATCGCCTCTGCAACCTCTGACGTCCACCCGCGGTCACCGCCGTCCGCTGCACGTCCAGCGTCCGCAAATGCGGCAACCGGCAGAGCGTTTCCGCCGTCGCGTCCGTCACCTGCGTGCCCGTCAACCACAGCGTCACCAGCCCCGATTCCTTCGCCATCGGCCCGCCGGCCGAACGATGCCTCTGCGACCGGTCCACCCTCGCATCGGGTGGCGCGGTGACCGCGTCGACCACACGCTCGACCACCCCGTCGCCGACCGCCGTCCAGCTGAGGTCCAACTCCTGAAGCTCGGTACATCGCGCGAGCAGACCCCGCAGCTGTGGCGAAATCCGCGTCGCCTCCAAACTGAGTTGATGAAGCGACTGGGGCCGGCTGACCAACCGCAAGACATCCTGATCGCCGATCGGCAACCGAGACAGGTCAAGCCAACGCACCGAGGGAAGCGGAGGCAGCGCAGCCAAACCCTGTGACGTCACCTCGCAGCCGGCGAGACAGACTTCTCTCGGCGGGACGTGTACCGGGTCGGCTTGCAATTCCGCATCGTCGACGCGCAGGAAACGCTCGATCTGCTGCGGATCGATCTCCGGCACGCCAGCCGATTGCCCCCCTTCCAATTGGACACCATACAGTTCACCCAACACGGCCAACGTCGCCTTTCGCGTCGGCGCCCCGCCGTCCATCAGCGCGTGCGTTCGCACGATCGACTGGCTGTACCAACCCGCCAAATCCGCACGTTGCTGCGTCTGCCGCCGCGTCCCCGTCAGCTCGCTGGCTTCAATTACCGGCTGACCTCCGACGACAAGTCGGTACCGGGCCGCTTGCAGTCGCGGCGAATCCCAGCCCCCGATCGTCGCCAGCCGGCCGTCGTGGCGAAACGACTCGCAGTAGCCGGCAATTCCCTCCAATAGCCAAAACATAGGCGTGTCCCCACTGGCGACCCCCGAATCGGATCGCCGGATCGGCCTGTCGGTCGCTTCGAAAAAAAGCTGGTGGGCAACCTCGTGAACGCGGCTGGCCGCGTCCGCTTCCGGGTAAAAGAACGAGGTCTTCAAATTGGCGGAATAAAAGCCGGTCGAACTAGCCAGCGCCGTCGACCCGGCACCGGCGAGTTGCCGCCGACGAAGCGTCTGCTGGTATTCTTCGGCATCTCGAAACAGGACCACGCGGTGCCGCTCGGAAAATTTCAACTGACAGCGAGGCCCACGTTGCCTCAACATCGCCGGGGCGTCCGCGGCGTCACCCGACCATCCCTCCAGCAGCCGATCGACTTGGCCGCGGTGCGACCAGAGTGGAAAGAACGCCTGAGTCCAACCCCAGTAGATCCGTTCGAGTTCCAGAGCCAACTCGCGGACCGTCGCAGCATCCTCCCGGGCGACGATCTCGAAGTGCTCCGACTGGGCCACAAGAAATTGACCGCCCCGCCAGGGCAGATAGCGGGGCGGAACGCGGCCACGCCGCACCGTTACCGCGGTCGCCTCGCCCGCGGGCAATCCGAGGAAACGCCGGATGGAAGGGTCCCCCGGATCCAAATGGTGTCCCCGCCACACCGTGACGTAACGGCGCCAAGCCGGATCATCGATGCCCTCGAGCGCACGGCCTGGTGTCGGCCGCGGCCCGCCGGCCGTTTCTGTTGCGCCGGCAACGGGTGTTTCCGTGGACTGGGGCAGGTACAGCCAAGTACGACCAGCAGAGGCGGTCGGCAACGTCGCACCCCACGCCAGCATGCCCAGCGCCGCGAGCCCGCCGGCCCGCACCAGACGCACCGCAGTGGGGATCACCCGCCCGTCTGACGGTACCGCTGCCGGGCAGAGCTTCGACGAAGTCCGCGAACTCGCCAATGTTTTCGGGTAAACTACCGCTTCGGTCATCCACATCTCCTTCCGATTTCCCACCCCATTACCTCCCCCCATGAAATCTGTTCCGACAACTAGCCGGCTGTGCTGCTTTCTGACGGTCGCCGTTTTTTCGATTCAATTACTCACTCTAATTGGTGGTCACTGCGCTGCCGCCGAACGCAACGTTGTGCTGTTCATCACCGACGACGAAAGTCCCACCCTGGGTTGTTACGGCGACCCGGTCGCGGCGACTCCGGCGATCGACCAAGTGGCGGCCGACGGAGTGGTGTTCCGGAACGCCTTTGCAACGACCGCTTCGTGCAGTGCCAGCCGGAGCGTTGTCATGAGCGGACTGCACAACCATCGCAACGGCCAATTCGGCCACTCCCACCACTTTCACAAGTTTAGCACGTTTCACAACGTGGCCGCCTTATCGCTGCCGCGGGCGATGGACCGGGCGGGTTACCGGACGGGCCATATCGGGAAATACCATGTCGCGCCCGAAGCGGTCTACCGCTTCGAAACCTACATGAAATTTTCCGGCCGCAACGTCGTCGCGATGGCGGATCAGACCCGCGAATTCATCAACGCCGACGACCCCAGACCGTTCTTTCTGTACTTCGGCACCTCCGATCCGCACCGCAGCGGCGAGGACGACGCGACGTCGCCGCTGAAGCACAAGCCGAACCTGTTCGGCAATCGCCCCAACGATCAAGCGTACTCCGGCGTCGACGAGGTCTTTTTTGATCCCGCCGACGTCGTCGTTCCACCCTTCCTGCCGGACACGCCCGAAACCCGCGCCGAGCTGGCCCAGTACTACCAGTCATGTGCCAGGATTGATCAAGGGTTTGCCCGCCTGGTCGAGATCCTTCAAGACGCCGGCGTGTACGACAAAACCTTGATCCTGTTTACCAGCGATCACGGGATGGCCTTCGCCGGCGGTAAGACCACCGTCTACGAGGGCGGCCTGAAAGTACCGATGGTCGTCCGCGACCCGTACCAAGACCGGCGGGGTTTTCAAACCGACGCCTTGATCAGCCATATCGATATCACTCCCACGATATTGGATTTTGCCGGCGGTCTCGATCACGAAACCAATGCGCCCAAAAACAAGCTCGACGCCGACAAACTTTGGAAACAACGGGAGGAGGCGGTCCAGGACAACCGCAACGGCGGGATGCCGTTCGATCGCTATCACGGCCGCAGTTGGCTGCCCGTCCTCGGCGACCCGGAACGCGCCCACCATGACGAGGTCTTTGCGTCGCATACGTTTCACGAAATTCAAATGTATTACCCGATGCGGGTGATCCGCGACGACAAGTACAAGCTGATCTGGAATATCGCTCACAAGCTGGACTACCCGTTCGCCAGTGACCTATGGGCGGCCGGCAGTTGGCAGGCGCAGTGGGAGAAAGGCGAGAACGCGCCCTATGGCAACACCACCGTCGGCGGCTATATCCACCGCCCGGAGTTCGAACTGTTTGACATTGCCGCGGACCCGCACGAAACGACCAACCTGGCCGACAGCCCCGGGCACGCCGATGTGCTGGAGCGTTACAAGCAAAAACTGAAAGCGGCTCAAAAACGCTACCAAGATCCATGGATCATGAAGTGGGAGTACGAGTAGTTCTTTTCGTTTTTTCGCTCGCGGCATAGCGACCGATAAAAACCGACGCTCTCACTTCGCCGTCTTGCGTCCTGTTAGGGTCCCGCCTTGGAAATCCCCGCCCCTTCCTCTTTCATCGACAGAAAATAGCCTTGCATCAATTCACCCTGACCTTCGCCTCGCTCGCCGCGGCCCTAGTGCTCTCTTCCGTCACACAGGCCGAACCCGCTCGGCCCAACGTGGTCGTCATCGTCTGTGATGACATGGGATTTTCGGACATCGGTTGCTACGGCAGCGAAATCGACACGCCGCACCTGGACGCTTTAGCAGCGGGCGGTCTTCGGTTCACCGACTTCCATAACAACGCCAAGTGCTCGGAGACGCGGGCGTCCATCATGACCGGACTGTGGCACCAGCAGTCTCGGAATCTGCGCCGCCCGGGGCATGTGACAATGGCCGAGGTGCTACGAACCGCCGGATACCGCACGCTGATGAGCGGCAAGTGGCACCTGGCGTCCACGCCTCCGCAGCGCGGTTTCGATCGGTACTTCGGATTCTTGAGCGGCGCCATCAATTTCTTTACCGGCCGCGATTGGCAAACCGGCGAGAACCTGATGCGGCTCGACGAGGAAGTTTATGAAGTCCCGGACGACTTTTATTCGACCGACGCTTTCACCGACTATGCCATCGAGTTCCTGAAGGACTCGCCAGACCAGGACCAGCCCTTTTTTCTCTACCTGGCCCATAACGCGCCCCACTTTCCACTTCACGCCCTCCCCGAGGATATCGCCAAATACAAGGGTCGATATCAGGCCGGCTGGGACGCCATCCGCGCTCGGCGTTACGAAAGACTTCGGGAATTGGGCGTCGCCGATGAAACGTGGCGTCTGTCCGATCGCGACCCGAAGGTGGAACCCTGGAACGAAATCACCGAGGAAGAGGCTGACTTCCTTGAACCGATGATGGAGGTGTATGCGGCGATGGTCGATCGGTTGGACCAAAACATCGGCCGACTCGTCGAACATCTCCGGTCGACAAATCAACTCGACAACACGCTCATCCTGTTCTTCTCTGACAACGGAGCCTGCCCTTTCAAGCGGATCCGGGCACCTTATGACGACCACGGGGAAACGATACTCGTCCCCGGAGCGGCCGACAGCGGCATCGCCTACGACGCCCGATGGGCCAACATGTGCAACACGCCATTGCGGCTGTACAAGCAGTACGCGCACAACGGCGGCACGCAGACGCCGATGATCGCCCACTGGCCCGCCGGCATCCGGCACCGTGGCGAGTTCTGCGGCTTCACTTCTCACCTGGTCGACCTGATGCCGACACTCGTCCAGCTAAGCGGTGCCGAGTATCCAGAGGAAGTGGATGGCCAAGCCGTTGCGGCGATGGAGGGCGTTTCACTGGTCGACGCTTTTCAAAATCCGGACGCCAAGCGGCCCGACAAGCCACTTTTCTGGGAATTTAACGCCAACCATGCCGTCCGAGACGGTCGCTGGCAGTTGGTCGCCGAGCGTTCAGGCGACTGGGAACTGTATGACTTGTCGAAAGACCACAGCGAAACCCAAAACATCGCGAAGCAACACCCGGAAACGGTGCGGCGTTTGGCAGCGAAGTACGACGCCTGGGCAGAGCGAACCGGAGCCAGGCTCCACCAAGAATGCCACTCGCTGGAGCCCTCCACGCAAGGCCAACTCTTTGACCTCCAGGAACTGGTGCCGCGTTTCCACAGCGACGCTGAATAGACAGGCAACGGGCGAACCACGGATTGTCTGGCGTGTCCGGTATTCCAGCGTCCGACCCGGTGGCCAACAGCTTTGCAAAGGAAATCGTTGATGAATGCCCGACAACTCGAAAAGCTTGGCGTCCCGCGTCACGCGTCCAAGCGGGCGATCGAGGCCATTCAGAAGCTGGCCGCCGAAAAAACCCTTTCGAAAAGCCAGATCAAACAACGCATTCAAACCGTCGTTGCCCAACCAGGCCTGTTTGTCGGTGACCCGATCCTGGATGGTTTTGCTCGGGCGCTCCAGCAAGAACCGATCGAGTTATCTTTCAAGCCGATCCCCTATCGCACCTGGGGTGAGGACATCGACGAAGGCTCGCACAAGCAGATGGAACAGGCCTGTTGCCTCCCGTCTGCGAGAGGTGCCGCCCTGATGGCCGATGCACACATCGGGTACGGGTTACCAATCGGAGGCGTGCTGGCACTAGAAAACGCGGTCGTTCCCTACGCGGTCGGCGTCGACATCGCTTGCCGGATGAAGATGTCAGTGATCGACACGCCGGTCGATTCGTTGTCAAAGAACTTCGAAAACTACCGGCAATCACTCGAAAACGGCACCTTCTTCGGTGTCGGTGTGGTCCAAGACCGGAAGATGGACCACAACGTGTTCGACGAAGACTGGACGGTAACGCGAATTACGCGACAGAACAAAGACAAGGCGCGACGCCAGCTCGGCACTTCGGGGTCAGGCAACCACTTTGTAGAATTCGGGACGCTCACAATTTCCGACCGCGACCCAGACCTGGGCCTGGAACCGGGAACCTACGTCGCGCTGATGAGTCATAGCGGCAGCCGCGGCACCGGTGCGTCAGTCTGTTCGACCTACTCGGCGATCGCGACCCGAATGCTGTCGCCCCAGTACTCGAAATTCGGGCGGCTCGCATGGCTGGACATGAACCAGACCGAAGGCCAGGAATACTGGGCCGCCATGAATCTGATGGGCGAGTATGCCGCGGCCAATCACGACGTCATCCACAAGAATGTCTGCAAGCTGCTCGGAGCTCGCGTGATTGCAGATATCGAGAACCACCACAATTTTGCTTGGAAAGAGATGCATGACGGACGCGAGCTGATCGTCCATCGAAAAGGCGCCACGCCGGCCGGCGAGGGAGTCTTAGGAGTGATCCCAGGGTCGATGGCAGACCCGACGTTCGTGGTCCGTGGCAAGGGCAATGCGGAAAGCTTGATGTCGGCTTCGCACGGTGCGGGGCGTTTGATGTCGCGGCGTGCCGCGAAGGACAAATTCAACCTCCGCTCAATCAAAGCCACGCTCGATGCACGCGGCATTCGCGTACTCTCCGCCGGCGCCGACGAAGTCCCCGGTGCTTACAAAAATATCGAAAGCGTCATGGCAGCTCAATCGGATCTGGTGGAACCGATCGCTCGATTCGACCCCAAAATCGTCAAAATGTGCGGCGACGGTTCGCGAGCCGAAGACTGAACGCCATGACGCGTTTCATCCAAAACTGGCGGCTGGTGTTAGGAACGCGCGATCAATCACTGTCCTTTTTGATATTTCTCACCCGGCCCCGCGCAGCGGGAATAGCCGGGAGAGATCTCGAGAGAGGGCAATGAAAGCCGCCAGTTGTTGATCGTTCGTTCCTTTTCGCGTCGAACCTTCGCGTGTTCCGTGAGGGCTCATCGCCGAGTACACTCGAATTTC
>JGI12210J13797_10434776_pt1 | contig 14536 bp, 15 predicted proteins | sample ElkSlonscriptome_3_FD_13797 | JGI IMG/M metagenome (IMG submission 13797)
AAGCGAGATTCCGGGTTCGCCTATTCGGCGCCCCGGAATGACGGAATGAAAAATATCCTGCACCCTGAAATGATGGAATGAGAAATACCCAGCGCCCCGGAATGACGAAAGGGTTGGGGTGATACATCGCCCCCGTCGTTCCGGCCGCAGAGCCGGAACCTCGAACAGTCGGGCGCTATTCGGAATTCGGCATTCTGCCAACCACGGCGCGCGGATAGGAGCCCAGGATCTTGACCATGCGTGCTTCACCTTCCAGGTGCTTCAAGACGTGAGCGAGGCCCGAATCGGAACTGTGGCCGTCGACATCGATAAAAAAGACATAGTCCCAGCGGCCCTGCCGGGACGGGCGCGACTCGATTCGGCTCATGTTGATGCCCTGCTCGGCCAGCGGCTGCAGCAGGTGCAGCAATGCGCCCGGGCCGTCGCGGCCGGCCACCATCAGCGTGGTCTTGTCGTCGCCCGAGGCCGGCAGCAGGTCACGACCCAGCACCAGGAAACGGGTCGAGTTATCGACGTGATCTTCAATGTTGCCGAACAGGATCGACAGGCCGTAGACCTCGGCCGCGTGACGTCCGGCGATGGCCGCAGCATCGTCACTGGAGCGCACCCGGCGCGCCGCCTCGGCGTTGCTCGACACGGCAATCAGTTCGGCTTCGGGCAGATTGGCTTTCAGCCAGTGCTTGCACTGGGCCAGCGACTGTGCGTGCGCATACACCCGCTCGATCGAGCCCAGGCTGTTCGCCCGAGTCAACAGATGCTGATGAATGCGAAGCTCGACTTCGGCGCAGATCTTGACGTCGACGTTCAAAAACATATCCAGCGTGTGGCTGACCATGCCCTGGGTCGAGTTTTCGACCGGCACGACGCCGAAATCGACCTCGCCGGACTGGACCTGGACGAACACGTCTTCGATCGAGCCCTGGGCAATGGTCTGGACCGAGTGACCGAACTGGCGGTACACCGCCTGCTGCGTAAACGTTCCTTCAGGGCCAAGGTAGGCAATCTTCATCGGCTCCTGCTGGGCCAGGCAGGCCGACATGATTTCGCGGAACAGCCGCAGCATGACCGAGTCGGATAGCGGGCCATCGTTGCGCTCGATGACCTGGCGCAGCACTTGCGCTTCGCGATCGGGCCGGTAGTATTCGGCCCCGCCGCCCAGATCGCCCTTGCGCTCGCGTACAACCAGTGCCAGTTTGGCGCGCTCGGCAATCAGGCGCTGAATGTCAACATCGAGCGCATCAATTTGCTCGCGGATATCCGCCAGTTCGGCTGCTGAATCGTCTTGCTTGTCGGTCATGCGTTCAGTCTACTTTAGAAGCCTCGGGTTGCAACAGCTCGATCACACTCAGCCTGAAGTCCGCTCGAATTCCGCCATGAAGTCGACCAGGTCTTCGACCGCCTGCTGCTCCAGCGCGTTGTACAAGCTGGCGCGCAAGCCGCCGACGGCGCGGTGACCCTTCAGGCCCGGCATTCCAGCCTGTTCGGCCTGTTCGACGAACGTCATGGTCAGGTCATGGTCGGCCAGCACAAACGGCACGTTCATCAACGAGCGTGCTTCCGGGTCGATTCGGTTGTGATAGAAATCGGAGCCGTCAATCGCCCGATAGAGCCGATCCGCCTTGGCCTGATTCCGTTGCCCGATCGCGTCCAAACCACCCAGTGACTCGATCCAGCGCACGGTCTCCAGCGCCACGTACCAGGCAAAGGTGCACGGCGTGTTGCGCATCGAGTCACTATTGACCCAGGTACGGTAATCAAGAAACTGAGGCAGCGAGTCCGGAATGCGCTCCAGCAGATCGCGGCGAATCAGCACGACGGTCAGACCGGCAACGCCGAGGTTTTTTTGCGCGCCGGCATAGGCCAGGCCCAGCTCGGCATAGGGGTATGGGCGCGACAGGAATTCCGATGAAAGATCGACCGCCAGCGGCACGCCGGTAACGGGCGGCTGCGGGTACTGCACGCCATGAATCGTCTCATTGCCGGTGTAGTGCAAATAGGCACAGTCAGCCGGCAGATGGCCCAGTTCCGGCAATTCACAATAGTCCTGATCGGCACTGCTGGCCACCAACCGGGTTTCGGTAATACGTGCGCTTTCGGCAAAGGCCTTTTCGCCCCAGTGGCCGGTAATTGCAAATGCAGCCGTGCGCTGATGGGCCAGGTTCATCGGCAGCATCGTGAACTGCAGGTGCGCCCCGCCCTGCAACAGCAGCACGGCATGCGCATCGCCAACGCCCATCAACCGACGCAGGCCCTGCTCCAGTTCTTCGGCCAGCGCCATGAATTCCGGCCCGCGATGCGAGAGTTCGACCACGGAAGGCTGGTCCAGCCGGTCAGTCCCGAACTGCTCGGCCAGGCGCTCGCGCACCGGTCGTGCCAGGGCCGAAGGGCCTGCACTGAAGTTATGAATGATGCTCATTGGATCATGGTGCCAGAATTGGGTGGGTCGTAAACGATGAGTTGATGCTCAGACGAAATCCAGATCGCCTGCAAGCATGCACCTTCAATAGGAGATGAACTCCGAACATCTCAATGTCTGCGCGCGCGAAAGAACCTGGTCAATTTTTCGGACGCCTCCTCAGCCAATACACCCCCTTCAATTTCACAGCGATGGTTGAGCTGCGGATGATCCAGAATCTGCATCACCGAGCCACCGGCACCGGCCTTTGGATCCGTAGCCGCAAACACAATGCGCCGGATGCGGCCATGCACCAGTGCGCCCGCGCACATCGCGCAGGGTTCCAGCGTGACGTAGAGCGTGGCGCCCGGAAGCCGATAGTTGCCGACATGATGAGCAGCTGCGCGCAGCGCGACGATCTCGGCATGCGCGGTTGGATCGTGATCGATGATCACCCGGTTATAGCCCGTGCCGATCACCTCGCCTTCCAGCACAATGACCGCGCCGACCGGCACCTCGCCAATGGCTTCGGCCTGATCGGCCTGGGCCATTGCCAGGCGCATCGCGGCACGATCCGTTAATTCAGTCATGAACCCAACGCCCGGCCAGCAACTTGGGCTTGACGATCACTGCAGCAGCAAAAAACAGCAGATCGCCGGTCAGCGAGACCACCCGTGACAGCAGGATGGCCAACAATAATTCGCTTTGATTGACGATGGGTCCCAACAGGAACAGCAACACGACTTCTCGAATGCCAAGCCCGGCCGGCGCACCGGGCGTCAGCATACCGATCAACCAGGCCAGCACGTAAGCGGCCAGAATCAGCATTGCACTACGCAGGCTCCAATCGAACGCGGGGTCGATCAACGCCAGCACCAGCACGAAAAGGATTCCTGTCAGCAGCAAAAACAAGGAGTGCAGCGCCAGCGCATGCGACAGGTGGATCGAGCTGCGGAGTTTCAGGCCGACGTATACCAGCACAAAAACCAGTGCATAGGCAAGCGCTGCGAGGCCGTGGTGCAAACCCAGCACCGGTAACAACAGCAGCGTCAATAAAAGGCCCGATACCAGCAACAAGGCCAGTTCCAGTATCGTCGAATAAATCAGCCGGGCATGCCGGTAACCGGCTGCCATGCCGAGCACGTGTCGACCGGCAAAATGCAGCACGTTGCCCGGCAAGTATTTTCCGATCTGGGAATAACCGTAGGCATACACGGCCCAGAACGGGCTGATAACCGCGTCGTCATCGACTTCGGATTCAGGCTTCAAGTGCAGCAGCATCTTCCACCAGGCCAGGCCCAGGAACACGGAAATCAGAGCATACACAAGCCCCAAGCCGGCCAGCGCAATCCAATCGATTGCTCCCAGGCCGCTGAGCTCAAGCTCTTCCCAGTATTGAACAAACCGGGTCGCAACAAAGCCCACCGCAACCAGGCTCAGCAAGAAGCCCAATCCCTTGATCCATTGTTTATTGCGGTCAGACAGTGAAAACAACGTGCTTACTCGTCGTTATCTTTCCGCACCCTGCACAACGCCATCGTCCAGGGCAACGGCGATCGAACCTCCAGCACATCGACCTCTTGCTGCAGCAAGGCCAGGAAAGTACCCTTCGACCAACGCTGAATATGGCCCGGCGTGTTGCCCCAATCAGACCAGTACTTGCCGCGCGCCATGTTCATCCAGCTCCAGATCGGCTCGCGCGGCACGCTGACAATCAGGTACGGCTTGGCCAGGCGCTTGAGAATTTGCAGGGCTTCAGCCGGGCGCTCGAGATGCTCCATGACTTCACAACACACGACTAAATCAGCCGCGTCCTGCGCCGGCTCCAGGTCATAAATATCAGATACCTTGAATTCGACATCCAGCGCTTGTGCCGCTGCGTTCTGCCGCGCCAGCTCGATGACGATGCTGGAAAAATCACTGCCGCGCGCAGCGATACCCTGTGCGCGCCATTTCAGCGTCCAGTAGCCTTCACCACAGCCCACTTCGTGAATCGCGTCAGGACTGACGATCGACACCAGCTCGCTCAATGCACTGGAAAAACCATCGACCAGCTTGCGTGCAATTGGATTCTTGCTGTTGTACTTGTCGTAGGTATTGCCAACAACAATACCGTCTTCCTGTTGACCCTGTGACAGTTTCATTTGGATGCATTTCCTGCGGCGTCGCGGTTCAAGTCAATGCGACGACTGCGGTACTGCAGCTCTTCGAGTAACCGACGATTGACGGCCAGCAAATCGGCAATGAACGCAACCAGCATGGTTTGAAAGCCAATACCCAACAGGACCGCCGTCAGAATCAGCGACTGGATATGTCCATCACCCTGGCCGGTGAAATAGAAAAACAGGAAACGCAGGCCCAGCAACACGCCAGAACCAAACAACAGCAGGCCCAGCGTCATGAAGAATTGAAATGGCTTGTAGACCACAAAAATACGGATAATCGTGGCCATCGACCGGCGCACATAGGACCCGATGCTCTTGAGCAGGCGCGAAGGACGCAGGTCTGGATTGGTATCGACGGGCACGGACACAATGGCCATGTTTTTCTGACCGGCCTGGATAATGGTTTCGAGCGTATAGGTATAGCTGGAAAATACGTTCAGCTGCATAGCCGCTTGCCGCGAAAACGCCCGAAAACCACTCGGTGCATCGTGCACGTTGGAACCACTGGCCTTGCGCACGACCCAGCTGCCGAGGCGCTGCAGCGCCTTCTTGACGGGCGAAAAGTGGGCGGTGTCGGCAATCGGTCGAGCACCAATAACAATATCGGCCTCGCGATTCAAGATCGGCTTGGTCAGCTGCGGAATGCCGGCCGCGTTGTATTGATTGTCCGCGTCGGTATTGACGATCACATCAGCACCGTACGCCAGCGAGGCCTCGATGCCGGCCATGAAGGCCACGGCAAGACCCTGATTATGCGGCAGCGAAACGATATGGTCGACGCCGGATTCGCGCGCCACCTGCACGGTTCGATCCGAACTGCCATCATCGATGATCAGCCATTGCACCTGGTCAAAGCCGTCGACGTCACGCGGCAGTGCGGCCAATGTGACCGGCAGCGAATCCTGCTCGTTGAAACACGGTATTTGAATGATCAACTTCATCGGAAATGCACGCGGGGAATATCGGGCCTGGTTCAATGCCGTAGTGTACCTGCAATTCTGAGCGGATCTGCCGGGCTTGGTCGCTAGCCTTGCAGCAATATGGGCTTGAGTTTGGCGATCACGGCATCGACTTCAACCAGCGCCATGACGCCGGGCCGTTCAATGCGCTTGCCCCAGCGCAGCTGCTCGGGCGAGCGATTGTAGAATTGCTGCGCCGCCTGCGCATAGCGATCGACACAGTGCTCCAGGCTGCCAAACGGGCCCGATCGCAGCGACCAGGTGGATGCATACAAACCGACGACCGGCGTGTTCAGCGCAGCGGCAAAGTGAACCGGGCCGGAATCCGGCGCAATCAAGCAGGCCGCGCGCTCGAACATGGCCAGCGCCTGGCCCAGCGTATCCTGGCCAACCAGATTCGTAGGCCTGTGCTGCATGGACGATTCAATCGCCTGCGCGGTTGTACGCTCTAGATCGGAAGGCCCCCCAACCAGAATGACCGGCCGGTCGGCATGCTCGATAATCCAGTCTGCGACCGCGGCATAGCGCGCCACCAGCCAGTTGCGCGCCGCGTGGCTGGAGCAGGGACTGATCAGCACAGCATGATCGGCTTCGGGCTGATGCTGGCGAGCGAATTCACGATCCTGCGCTTGAATCGGCGGCGATCGATCGATTGCAGCCAGATCAGCATTGATGCCCAGCACGCGAGCAAACTCCAACGACGCATCGGCCTCGTGCTGATTGGCCACAGGACGAATGCGTTCATTGACAAACAGGTAGTGCCCTTCGCGACTGCGGGAATAGTCGTAACCAATCTTGCGACGGGCGCTGATCAACCGGCTCAGCCAGCTCGAGCGAAGCGAAGTCTGGGCCAGCAGCAGCACGTCGAACACGCGCCCGGACAACTGCTGACGCAGCGCTCTTCGTCCGGCAACGCCGCTTTTCTTGTCAAACACGATGAATTCAACGCCCGGCATGTCGCCGACCAGCCGGAATTCGGTTTTGCCGATGATCCAGGTAATTTCAGCGTTTGGATAGCCGGCCTGCAGCGCACGAATCAGCGGAATGCAGTGGCAAACGTCGCCCAATGCAGATAACCTGAACAGACAGATCGAGTGCACGGCACTTGAACGACCGGAGCGCGCTTCAGCTGATGCAGACATCGAATTCATGCAACGTATTCTAAAGAGCCGACGCGGTCAGGTCTTGTTTGATTGCGATCGGATCGAACCGCCCAGTGAGCACTGGTTCGACCCGGACTGGTGGGAACGTCAATCCGCGATCGTCGATCGGCACGGGGGCCGGGGCGAGGCGCTTTCGATACGGACACCGGTCGGCCAAGCCGTGCTGAAGCAGTACTATCGTGGCGGCAAAGCCAGCCTGATCAGCCACTCCAGTTACCTGTACCTGGGCACCGATCGAGTGCGCAGCATTCGTGAATGGCAGATCACCAACACCCTGTGGCAGGCAGGCTTGCCGGTTCCCGAGCCGCTGGCCGCCTGGTTTGAGCGCCGTGGCATCCGCTACCGGGCCGCCCTGATTACGCGCGAAATTGAAGATACGCAAACGCTGGCCGACTATGCCGGTCACACAGAAACCGACCCGGCACTGTGGCACTCGGTAGGCCAGATCATTCATCGCTTTGCAGCATTTGGTCTTTTCCATCCGGATTTGAACGCGAACAATATCCTGATTAACGGCCGAGGCCAACTTTGGTTGATCGATTTTGACAAGTCCAGCCTGAAAGCCGACGCGATTCAGAGCACCTCGATGCTGGAACGCTTGGTGCGCTCGTTGGACAAACTGACTATCAAATACGATGCCGATGCGCTCGCCAAGGGTGCCGGCCGGACGTGACGGCTATGGCATCCTGCGCGAGTCAACTGCCGCGCGTGCCAAATAACCAGTCGCAAACCGGCCAGGTAATGTTGAAATTGCCGTGACTCATGATGGCCGGATCGTGATGGCTTAAATGCAGCTGACGCAATCGCATCAGGCCTGGAATGCGCAGCACGGCCGAATCCGACGGCAGGTGATAGCTCAAATGGAGTAGCTCGTAGCTCAGGTAATAGGCGATGGCCGTCATGACAAACAGCCAGGCCACGTTGCTGCTGAACAGCCAGGTGAGTAACAGCCCGGCCGGCAGCGCAAAGGCAGTGAAGAAAAAGATCAGCAATACCGGCGGAAACAGAATCGCGCGCAGGTCATTGAGCTGATCCATCTGCATGTTTTGATCGGTGAAGAAGCGATGGTGCTGCAGCGTATGCCGTCGATACACCAGGCCCAGCAACGGGCGCTTGCGATGCATGACAAACCGATGGCCCAGGTATTCCGACAGGTTGGCGTATAGAAATGCCAGCGGAATGGTCAGCCATTCCAGCGGTTGAACCTGGTCCAGCGCCATTCCGCCTGCCATCAGGACCGCTGCACACAGCAGCACGATCGTGGCCAGGTGAGCCCAGCCGCGGTAACTATCCGGAATATGCTGCGCGCGATATTCCTGGCGAAATCGCACACAGTGAGCTGGAGAACTGTTTCGGGCGTTCGATTCATATTGCTGTGGTTGCATGGTGCAATAATCTAGCATCTGAACACGACCGAAAAGTACTTTGACAATGCTTGTATTACACCCTGATCTCAATCGATGACCTGAATCAGATGACTTCAGAACGGATCCCTATGGCTGAAAAAAACTTCGTGGCCAGTTTCGATGTGGATGCGCAGCGCACGTTCACGCCGCTGTGCCCCGATGAACTCCCGGTAGTCGGCGGCGATGAAATTGCCGATGAACTGAACCGCCAGGCAGCGTATGCGGCCGTCCGGATCGGTTCAAAGGACGCGCACAGCCCGCAAGCGGTCTGGGTGACGAACAATGCCGAGCAGGTTGGCCAACCCGGCGTGCCAAGCAAGCATGCCAATGAATTCTGGCCGGTGCACGCGGTGCCGGGCACTGAGGGCTTCAAGCTGATCCCCGACCTGCCGCATCCTGCCGAGTATGATTATTTTGTCTGGAAAGGCGTTGAGCCCGATATGCATCCGTATGGTGCCTGCTATCACGACCTGGACGAACAGCGCAGTACCGGCGTGATTGAATGGTTGCGTGCACGTTCGATCAGCCACGTGCTGGTCGGTGGCCTGGCGACCGATTACTGCGTCAAGGCTACCGTGCTGCAGTTGGCCAACGCGGGTTTCCAGGTCATCCTGAACCGGGCGGCCTGCCGCGGCATTGCCGAAGACACGACGCGGCAGGCCATCGAAGCCATGCGCGAAGCCGGCGTACAACTCATCGAATCCACCGAGGCACTCGCTTGATGATCATCCAGTCGCTGCTCGATACCGATATCTACAAATTCAGCATGATGCAGGTGGTACTGCATCAGTTTCCCGGCGCCGAGGTCGAGTATCGCTTTCGCTGCCGCAGCGAAGACGTGGACTTGCGGCCCATTGTCGAACCGCTCCAAGCCGAGATCGAGCACCTGTGCTCGCTGAAGCTATCGGATGAAGAACTGGAATTCATGGCCGGCGAACGCTATTTCAAGCGTGACTTCATCGAATTTTTGCGGCTGTTTCAGCTGCAGTCTCGCTTTGTGCAGGTGCAGGCCAGCGAAGAGAATGCCAATGGCGGCATCGAACTGACCATTCGCGGGCCCTGGCTGCATACCATCCTGTTCGAAGTACCGCTGCTGGCCATCATCAGCGAGCTGTATCTGAGCCATGTGCATCCAGACCATGACCTGGACGAAGGTCGGCGCCGATTGAGCGAAAAAATCAAACAGGTCCAGGCGCTGGGCCAGGCCGATGCGTTCATTTTTGCCGACTTCGGCACCCGGCGACGTTTTTCGCGGGACTGGCAGGACGAGGTTACCGCGACGCTGGCGCGCGAGATTCCGGACAGCCTCAGAGGCACCAGCAACGTACGGTTGGCCATGCAGCTGGATCTGGTGCCGATCGGCACGATGGCGCATGAGTTCATTCAGGCAGCCCAGGCACTGGGCCCCCGGCTGGCTGAAACCCAGCGCTTTGCGTTCGAGGTCTGGGCGCGCGAGTACCGCGGCGATCTTGGCATTGCGCTGTCCGACACCTACAGCCTGAAGGCTTTTTTACGCGACTTCGACCTGTATTTCTGCAAGCTGTTCGATGGCGCGCGCCAGGATTCCGGCGACCCGATGGCCTGGGGTGAGGCGATGATTGCGCACTACCAGCATCACCGCATCGACCCGACCAGCAAGCGCCTGGTGTTCTCGGATTCACTCGACATACCACGCGCGGTCGAGATCTGGGAGCGCTTTCGCGAACGCATCAACGTATCGTTCGGCATTGGCACCAACCTGACCAACGACACCGGCGTTGACCCGCTCAACATCGTCATCAAGATGACCCGATGCAACGGGCAGCCGGTCGTCAAGCTTTCGGATTCACCCGGCAAGGTGGTTTCGACCGATCAGGCCTACCTGGCCTGGGTGCGGCAGGCGTTCGATGTGCCGGAAATCAGCTGACCCTCTGTCCGGTTCAGGACAGCAACAGCACCAGCCCGAAAACGATAAACAAACTGCCGGCCAGGTAGCCGATCCACTCCTGATGGCTGCGCTGCAACCAGTGCCTTGAGTACGAATGCCGGGCCAGGACCAGCACCGGCAGATTGACAATCAGTGTGCCCAACAATGCACCAGCTACGACCAGCTCGATCGGCTGCAGATGAATCGAAATTGCTACCAGCGATAGCTGGCTCTTGTCGCCAAGTTCAGCAGTGAGAATAGAAACAAATGAGAATGCGAACGCTGCCGTTATCGAGGATGACTTTGCGCTTGATGATGTGTTCTCCTCGGGCTCATTGTGCGAATCACTCGCAGAAAGAAGGATCCAGCAACCAATGGCAAGAAACATCAAGGCGGATGCCCAATGAATCCAGTTTTTGATAAACGATTGTTCGATCCAGACTCCGACGATCGCAGCAAGGCTGTAAGAAACCAGAAAAGCCAGCCCAAGGGCAATCGCAATGATGAGTGGGCGTCGAAACTGTCGAACCAGCACAAAGGTCAATAGCTGTGTTTTATCACCAAGCTCGGCCAACCCGATAAGCAGCAGACTACTCCAGAACGCTTCCATCAACGACTTCGAATGTGACTCAGGATCCGTTCGATCCAGGTCCGTCGCAAGTACGCTTGATCGTGCTGACTCAGACCGGTATAGCCGCCATACTTTAGTTTGACCCAGGAGTTCAGATCGATCTGCTTCAACAGCTTGAACAAACGGTGATTGAACGGATGCAGACCCGCTTTGTGCAAGAAACAGGCGCCCAGGTCCAGCACAACCGGTTGATCGTCCGAACCAATCAGAATATTGGACTTGCGCTTCAGGTCGCAGTGCGCCACACCCCGTTGATGCATCGCTTCGATACTATTCAGCAGCGAAGCAAAGGCCGGATGATCGCTCGGCAGATCCAACACCTCGATCGGCTGACCATTGACCCAGTCCAGCACCAGGCATGACTGATCCAGCAGGCCGTGACAACGAACAAAACCCGGCATATCCTGCAAGCGCTGATAGGCCTTGTATTCACGCTGCAGCGTCAGGCGATGCAGCGCATTCAAGCGACTGCCTGGTGGTAGTGTCTTCAGCGCCAGCGTTTGTCCGTCCATTTCCATCCGGTAGACCGCGCCCTGGTTGCTGATCGCAACTGGGTCGGGCCTTTTCTCAAGAAAAGTCCTGACTGACGCAGCAATATCATTTGAAAGCAAGTTGTTTATGGTCAAGACCGTCATTGGACTCTTGCAGCTGGTACTCCGTGCCGACTGGAGCCTCATGGCAAAAAAAAGCGATAATAGCAAGTTATCCTGATGTAGCCGGTATGACTGGATGATCGGTCAAGCCGAAACGAGCTGACAACCGTCTGGGATTGATTGGCGATGAAAGATTCGGGCCGGCGACTCGAAAACCCGAGAATGCAGCCCCATTTGCACACCCAGGTCACTGAACAAAGAATCATAACCATGCCTATTTACGAATATCAATGCCGGAATTGCCAGCACCGTCTGGAAAAACTGCAGAAAATTTCCGATCCGCCGCTAGTCACCTGTCCAGCCTGTGGACAGGACGCACTGAAAAAACTCGTCTCGGCAGCCGCATTCCGTCTGAAAGGCGGCGGCTGGTATGAAACGGACTTCAAGAAAGACGGCAAGCGCAACCTGGCCGGCGACAGCGCCAAGGAATCGGATTCATCGGGCAAGAAGGATTCGAGCGCGGACAGCAAACCAGTCAAGGACAGTGCTGCCGGCAAGGCGGAGTCCAAACCCGCCTCTGGCGCGTCCGGCTCCAGCGCATCCAGCAAGAGCAACAGCGACTGAGTGATACAAATCATCCCGGGCGGGTTCATTTCTGCTCGCAGGACCAACAACTTATTGGAGAACAGTATGCGCAGTCATCTGTGCGGACAGGTAAGCGAACAACTGACCGGACAAACGGTCACCTTGTGTGGTTGGGTCGCCCGCAGGCGAGACCTCGGGGGCCTGATCTTTATCGGCCTGCGAGACCATGCAGGCATCCTCCAGGTCGTGGTCGAGCCCGATCAGGCCGAGGTCTTCGAGCAGGCCGAGAAACTGCGCAATGAATACTGCGTGCGTATCGAAGGCCAGGTTCGCATGCGTCCGGAGTCCCAGTGGAATCAAGACATGGCGACCGGTAAGGTTGAGGTACTGGCAAGCGCGGTCCATATTCTGAACCCATCGGCACCGATCCCGCTGCTGATGAACGAGGACGACGGCGAGGAAATCCGTCTCAAGTATCGCTACCTGGACTTGCGCAAGGACCGCATGCAGCACAACCTGCGCCTGCGCGCCCGGCTGACTGGCGCCATCCGCCGCTATCTTGAAAGCAGGGATTTCCTCGACCTGGAAACGCCAATCCTGACCCGGGCAACACCGGAAGGCGCGCGTGATTACCTGGTGCCCAGTCGAGTACACGCCGGGCAGTTCTATGCCCTGCCCCAGTCGCCGCAGATTTTCAAGCAGCTGTTGATGATGGCAGGCATGGACCGCTATTACCAGATTGCCCGTTGCTTTCGAGATGAAGACCTGCGTGCCGATCGGCAGCCTGAATTCACCCAGCTCGATATCGAACTTGCCTTTGTCGAAGAAGCCGATATTCATCAACTCGTCGAGGGCATGATCCGACACGTCTTTCAGGACGTGCTCGACGTTGAGCTCGCCGATCCGTTCCCGCGCATGACCTGGCATGAGGCGATGCGGCGCTATGGCTCCGACAAGCCCGATTTACGCATCGACCTTGAGCTGGTCGATGTCGGCGAAGCAGTCAAACACGTCGAGTTCAAGGTGTTCAGCGGGCCGGCCAACGACGCGAAGGGTCGTGTTGCTGCGCTGCGGGTCCCGGGCGGCGCAGAGCTGTCGCGCAAGCAGATCGATGAACTGACCGAACACGCGGCGAAGTACGGCGCCAAGGGCCTGGCCTGGATCAAGGTCAATGACACCGGCCAGGGGCTCGAAGGCCTGCAGTCGCCGATCGCCAAGTTCCTCGACGGCGATGCGGCGCGTGCAATTCTGAACTCAACCCAGGCTGAAAGCGGCGACCTGCTGCTGTTCGGTGCTGGCCCGGAACAGCAGGTCAATGAATTCATGGGTGCGGTGCGCCTGAAAGTCGGCCGCGAGCGAGGGCTGGTCAATCCAGGCTGGAAGCCGCTGTGGGTCGTGGATTTCCCGATGTTCGAGTTCGACGTCGAAGACAATCGCTACTACGCACTGCACCATCCGTTTACGGCCCCGCAGTCAAGCGATGCCGATGCGCTGCGCGCCGATCCCGGCAGCGCACTGTCACGCGGCTACGACCTGGTGTTGAACGGCGCTGAAATCGGCGGTGGCTCGATTCGTATTCATAACCAGGCCATGCAACAAACCGTCTTTGACTTGCTGGGTATATCGTCGGACGAAGCACAGGCCCGCTTCGGCTTCCTGCTGGAAGCATTACGCTACGGCTGCCCACCGCACGGCGGCATGGCGTTCGGCATCGACCGGATTGCCGCACTGATGGCCGGCGAAGACTCGATTCGCGAAGTGATTGCGTTTCCGAAGACCACCGCGGCAGCCTGCCCGCTGACCGAAGCACCCTCTTCGGTTGATGCCGAGCAGTTACGTGACTTGCATGTTCGCGTGGTCGAGTAATTTTTTGGTGCCGCACGCGACGTGAAATTTTTCACAAAAATAATGCCGAAACGAGCAACAATCGAATGCTTCAACAAAGCCTGAGCATCGATATTCACTCATCCTTAACTAAAATGAAGGATGATTATGATTCCTTGGCCCACAAAACAAAAAGATTCGGAGTGATTAAATGATTTACAGCAACACCAAGAACAACACCAATCCGCTGGTCGCTGGCGTTCTAGGCATTTCCCTGGCACTCGCCAGCTCTATCGCTTTAGCACAAGAATTTCCCCAAGCCAATGTTGCACATCTGGCTCCATTTGCTGACACCCTGGAAGGTACGGCAGTATCTGTTGACGTTGAAAGCACTGAAGTCATTGAGAGCGTTGTTTTCAATGTTGCGTCCGGCTACCTTGATTTAGGGCTTGTAATAGGTCCAACTGGAACAGATGGTGCTTCCGCACAAGTGGATGTCGATGTATTCGCTCCACCAGGAAGTGCTGGTATGCCTGCAATCACCGATACTTTCGACCTTGATTTTGGTACGGATTACACCATTGCCGCCATCGGCAACGGAACACTCCAGCCGCTCGATTTCCTTCTTCTTGATGACACGCCAGTGATCCCTTTAGTTGACGGTGAACCTGGCGGCGCGTTACTACGCGTTGTGCATGCAGCCCCATTTGCAGACAATGCAACGGACACCGAAGTTTCCATTCGACTACAGGACGGCTCCGTCGTTGCTGGTCTGACCAACGTGCCGTACGGCGCGGATTCCGGCTTTATCCAGTTACCTGCAGGTAACTACAACCTGGTGGTCGCAACACCCGACGGCAGCACTCCCCTGATTGATCCGGTTGCAGTCGATTTGACCGACGGCCAGGT
>JGI12210J13797_10254601_pt1 | contig 14530 bp, 7 predicted proteins | sample ElkSlonscriptome_3_FD_13797 | JGI IMG/M metagenome (IMG submission 13797)
GGCGAAGCCGGGGGAGCCGGTGGCGTGGCTCTCATCTAGCGACGATGCGGGATCGGGCGCCGCGGCCAGTCGGGCGACCAGAGCGTCGTGCAGATCCTTCGCGTTGCGAGCTCCCGCGAGCTTGGCCGCCAGCCGGGCGTAGACCTCTCGCTTCTTGGGCGCGGGGGCGACGTCCCCGGCCGACGCCACCAAGGCGCTCAGCATCACGTCGACGGTCACGGCCCGCTGCTTGGCCCAGCGATGGACCGCATCGGTGATCCCCTGTCGCATGGCATGCCAGGCCAGCGCGGTGTCGAGGGCCTTGGCAGACGGGACGACGGGCAGCTCGAGCCCGAAGTGCTGTCGGATCAGCACCAGGCGCAAGGTGGTCAGCTTCGACAGCTCGCTCACCTTGGAGGGATCGATCTCGGAGGCAAGCCCCAGCGCGTGCACCACCAGCCAGGTCTTCTTGAGGCCCGCCCAGGTCTTGCCCTGCGAGCCGGGAAATTCCTTCTGGGCTCGCTTGGTGCCCGCCTCGGTGAGGAAGACCTTCGTGCTGCGCTTGTTCGCTTCCTGTCGCACCAAGCCCTTCGCTGTCGCCTCGTCGAGCGACCGGGACACCACGGCCGCGGCCTCCCGCGCGCTCGTGCTTCGAGCGACGATGGAATCGAGGTCCTTGTGAACCGCCCGCTCGGTGGCGCCGGACGGCCCCGCGGCGAGGAGCCGCGCCAAGAGTAGTCGTTCATTCACTCGTGCTGTTCTCCGTTGTCATGTCTTCTCCACTGTACGAGCTCGCGGATCGTGTTCATCACCTCGTGGGGCCGCTCGCAGACGTCCTGCGTGAGCCATCGCGAGATGATGTAGCCGTGCTGCTGGAGCAGCACGTCCTTGCGGCGGTCACGGCGAAACGCGTTCGCTCCGCCCGAGAAGTGGAAGTAGCCGTCGATCTCGATGGCGATCCCGAGCCGACGACTGACGAGATCCACCTCCGCCGGCCGAGGGCCGAACTTGAAGTGTAGCTTGCCGTTGAGTTCGAACAGCCCTGCCGTCTCGGGCTGGTGCTCGAGCATCTCGAACAGGAAGTGCTCGTAGGCGCTCCGGGCCTGGCCCACCTTCGTCGAGGGGGCCAGCGCGGTGACCTCGGACAGCGCATCGATCACCGACTCGGGCATGGCCTCGGCCCGAAGCTCGCGCTCGGCGGCGGTCACGGTCGGGGCTCTGGGCGGGAGCCCTGGGTCGCCGACGCGAGGAGGCTGGCCGGACGCGGGCTGGACGTCGAACAGGCCCTCGCGGAGCATCGCCTTCATGCGCGTCCTCGGGGGCGCGGTCAGCCGGGCATAGGCCTCGGAGGTGATCGCCAGCGCGACGACGAGGGACGGCGCCTCTTCGATCACGCGCACCAGGTGCCGCACCTGCGACGCGACGCGATCGCTGTGGTGGCGTGCAATCGCGAGCAAGGCCGGCTGGGGCCGGGTCTCCCCCAGCAGCCTCGCCGCCGCGGCCACGGGGTTGTCGGACGCGGCATCACCCCGCCCGAGCACCGCACACGCAAAGGCCTCGGTCGGGCCGTGGGCAGACGCCCGGCGAAACAGTGCTTGGGCGTCGGTCGAGTGGGAGTCGGCCAGAGCGCGCACCGACTCGACCGAGGTCCGAGCCCCCGCCGCGATCGCCTCGATCGCGCGGGCCCTCAGCGTCGGGTGCGAGCCGAGCGTTGCGGTCCATGCCGAGACCAGCTCGACGTCGTCGTCGATGAGCACCACCCCCGGCTCGAGCCCGTCGAGCGTGGTCCAGCGGCGGAACTCCGCGATGGACGAGCTCGGGGCGCCCCGCAGCACGGAGATCGTCGGCACACCCGCTCGCCGACGGTCGGCGTGGAGTTCGAATATCGACGTCATGCTCCGTTCGCGTCCATCGACCCGCTGTGACGGGGGCGGGATGAGTCGCGTAGCATGGACTCGGGCTCCACGACAAGACGTACATGAGGCGATTGCCTTGCCTAGACCCGAGCCAGACGCCGCTGCAAGAAGGCCCTCATGGCGATCGCAGCATCGAACTCTGCTATGCCCTCCACCGGGCTCGTCAGGCCGCCACTCGGTGACCGAGTCGCTCCAGTCCCGACGGGGATCGCTGCGCTGCTCCCCTCGATCCGCTCGACCCTCGTCGGGTCGTCATCCCTGGATTCGGAACGATGTTGGGGTCTGAGCCCCGCGCCCGCGTGGTGTAGGATTCGCGCCGCCGTGATCACCCTGAGCAACATCTCTCTGCGCCATGGCTCGCAGATCCTGTACGTCGATGCCTCGATGAGCATCTTCCGCGGCGAGAAGATCGGCCTGGTGGGCCCCAACGGGGCGGGCAAGTCCACGATCTTTCGGATGATCGTGGGCCGGCAGAGCCCCGACGAGGGCACCGTGTCGGTCGAGAAGACGCTCACCGTGGGCTACTTCGACCAAGACGTGGGCGAGATGTCGGGGTGCACCGTGCTCGAGCAGACCAAGGCCGGGGCGGGCGAGGTGGCGCAGCTCGGGGCACAACTGCACGCGCTCGAGCAGGCGATGGCCGACCCGGCCCGGGCCGACGAGCTCGACGCCCTCGTGGCCCGCTACGGCGAGGTCCAGCCGCGCTACGAGGAGCTGGGGGGCTACGAGCTCGACGCCCGGGCGCACGAGATCCTCGCGGGGCTGGGCTTCTCGCCCGAGGTGGTCGACAGCGACGTAGGGGCGCTGTCGGGGGGCTGGAAGATGCGGGTGGCCCTGGCGCGGATCCTGCTGATGCGCCCCGACGTGCTGCTGCTGGACGAGCCCACCAACCACCTCGACATCGAGTCGATCCTGTGGCTCGAGCGGTTCTTGCGGGAGTATCCCGGCGCCCTGGTGATCACGGCCCACGATCGGGAGCTGCTCGATCGGCTGGTCACGAAGATCGTGGAGATCGACGGGGGCGAGCTGACCACCTACTCGGGCAATTACGGGTTCTACGAGCAGCAGCGCGAGCTGGCCGCGGCCCAGCACGAGGCCAGCTACGCGCGGCAGCAGGCCATGCTGGCCAAGGAGCAGGCGTTCATCGATCGCTTCGCGGCGCGGGCCAGCCACGCCGCTCAGGTGCAGTCTCGGGTGAAGAAGCTCGACAAGATCGACAAGGTCCAGCCGCCCCGGCGCCGCAAGGTGGTGGAGTTCGACTTCCCCGCCCCTCGGCGCTCGGGCAACGACGTGGTGCGCCTGGAGAGCGTGGCCAAGCGCTACGGGGATCGGGTGATCTACGACGGCCTGGACTTCGTGGTGCGTCGCACGGAGCGCTGGTGCGTGATGGGGGTGAACGGGGCGGGCAAGTCCACGCTGCTCAAGCTGCTCGCCGAGCGCACCGAGCCCGACGCCGGCGAGGTGAAGATCGGCGCCAGCGTGGAGCGGGGCTACTTCGCGCAGCACGCGATGGAGCAGCTCGACCCGGAGCTGACCGTGCTCGAGCAGCTCCAGCGCGCGCACCCTCGGGCCACCCAGGGCTCGCTGCGCAGCCTGCTGGGCGCGTTCGGCTTCTCGGGGGACGACGTGGACAAGCGCTGCCGGGTGCTGTCGGGGGGCGAGAAGGCGCGGGTGGTGCTGGCCCAGATGCTGTACCAGCCGCCGAACCTGCTGGTGCTCGACGAGCCCACCAACCATCTCGACATCGACACCAAGGCCATGCTCGTGCGAGCGCTGCGGGACTACGCGGGGACCATGGTGTTCGTGTCCCACGACCGGCAGTTCCTGGCCGAGCTGAGCAACCGCGTGCTGGAGCTGACCCCGGACGCGGTGCGCACGTACACGGGGGGGTATACCGAGTACGTGGCGCAGACCGAGTACGAAGCGCCCGGCATGCGCTAAAGCGGCGGCGGGCTCGGCCGTCTCACTGCGGCCGCTCGCCGGAGCCGACCTATTCGTCACGAGATCTGGGTGCTAGCCTTGTCGACGATCGGTCATTCATGGCTCTGAACCTGAGCATCATCCACCAGCGGGTGGAGAGCATTCGCGAGGGCTACCCCGAGGCGCTGGGGCCGGGGGACGTGAACCGGCTGCGTACCCGAGCATTCACGGTGCTGGTCGCCTCCACCGTCCTCGACGTGCCGCTGCAGGAGGCGTTCGAGTACCTGACCGACGGGGGGCAGGATGGAGGGATCGACGCGATCGCGGTGGGTTCGGTCCGCGATGCCGAGTTCGTGGTGACGCTCATCCAGACGAAGTACAAGCAGCGCTCGGACGGAGAGTCGGCGTTTCCGGCCTCCGAGATCCCGAAGCTTCGCATGACGGTGGGAGCGTTGTTCGATCCCGGCGCGACCCTCGAGCTCCGACCTGAGCTCATGCCACGGATCGAGGAGATCCGCAGCCTCGTCCGCGACGGCTACATCCCCAGCGTTCGCATCGTGCTGGCCAACAATGGCAAGCGGTGGGGCGCTGATGCCGATCAGTTGATCGCCAGCGCGAACTTTCCCGAGGATCAAGTCCGGTGGGAGCACGTGAACCACGACGCTCTCGTCGCGATGCTCCGCCCGCACGCGCTCGTCAACGACGAGCTCCGGCTGCAAGGGGACGCCGTGGTCGAGAGCTTCGACTTCTGCCGGGTCCTGGTCGGGAAGGTCGGCGTCACCGAGCTCGCCCGGCTGTTCGGCACCCATGGAGATCGGCTCCTGGAGCGCAACGTTCGGCGGTACCTCGGCCTCCGCAACAACCGGGTCAACAAGGCGATCGCGGCGACGCTGCGGAACCGTGATGAACGCGACCGGTTCTACTTCTACAACAACGGCGTCACGGTCACCTGCTCGAAATTCCGCCACAACGCGCTCCAGGCCGGCAATCACCTCGTCAAGCTGGAGCAGCTGCAGGTGATCAACGGCGGCCAGACCTGTCACACCATCCAGCGGGCCCTCGCGGACCTGGCCGACGAAGACTTCAGCCGCACGTTCGTGCTGATCCGGGTGTACGAGCTCGATGACGATCAGCGTGACCTCGTCCATCGGATCACGTACGCCACCAACAGCCAGAATCCGGTCGATCTGCGTGATCTACGAGCGAACGACGAGATCCAGCGCAACCTGGAGCTCGGGCTGGCCGATCTCGGCTATGTCTATGCGCGCAAGCGTGGCGCGGGGACCAATGGCCACACGATCACCCCGGCCCAGACGGCCGAGGCGGTGCTCGCGATCTGGCGTCGCAAGCCGCACCTGGCCCGGAGCGGGCCCGAGGCGCTGTTCGGCCAGTACTACAGCGAGGTCTTCGACGAGTCGCTGACGCCTCGGCAGGTCGTGCTCGCGGTCGAGATCCTCCGCCGCGTCCGGGCGCGCCTGCGCACGTCCGACCAAGGGCTGCCCCGGTTCGCGCCCTACGCGGCGCACTTCATCGCGATGTTGATCGGGGATTCCGTGGGCGACCTCGGCATCGAGGAACTCGAGGCCCCGTTCGAACCGCTGCTCGCCCGTGCGATCGTGCAGACCCGGATGGTGCTCCTCGTGCTCGGGGTGAGCGAGGACAAGGCGTCGCTTCAGCGGCTCTCGGCGACGTTTCGCCGCGGCGCGCTGCTGGAGCAGCTTCCGAGCACGCTCGAGGAGATCCGAGCGATGGCGGCGTCCCATGCTCGCAAGGTCGAGGAGATGGAGGTCCTGAACCATCGGATGCAAGATCATCTGAAGAAGCACGATGAGGGCTGGAGCTCTTCGAAGGCAGACCTCGCCAGCTTCGGTTCTCAGGTCGAGGAGCTCGAGCAGATGTTCAAGAGATTCGACACCCGCGAGGAAAAGGCGCTCGATCTCCTCGCCGAGTTCGCTGCTCTCGACGGTTGAGCGGATGAGGCCGCACCTCGGGCTCGGACACTGCGAGCGGGTCCTGAGCTTCGTCGGGCCGTCGCCCGGCTACGCCGGGTCGGCCGGCTACGCCGGTCGCGCTGCCGGCGGCGGTCGATCGGGCGACTGGGCGATGTAGGACATATGCCTACGCTGCGATCCTCATGCGCGCCCACGCCCTCGCGCGTCCTCGCTCCCCGTGAGGCCGCTCTGCTGACGATCCGTGTCGGGATGTCGGCACTTCACCCGTGATCGAGGCCGGTCGACGTGCCAAGATGGCGCCCCTCGGCTCTCCGCCGAGATCTGGTTCCTCATGTTCGTGTCGTCGTCCATCGCCCTCGCGGCGCTGCCCCTGCTGTGGGCGCCTCCGCCTCCGCCCGCCCTCGCTCTCGCGGCCACCCCCAGCCCGGCCGAAGAGGCGAGCGCCGAGGAGGACGAGGACGAGGAGAAGACCCGCCGCCCCCGGCGCGAGAAGGGCCTGGTGGTGCGTGGCTACGGCAAGGCGGGCACGGTGGGCCTGCCCGGCCTCGGCTTCGGCGGCGGGCTGGCGGTGGGCTGGATGCGCAAGCGCTTCCGGCTCGACGTGATGGGCTCGGGCCACCTCAACCGCACCACCTGGTATCCGGGTGATGAGGAGATCGGCGGCACCTTCTCGCTGTGGCGCGTGGGCATGCGCGCGTGCGGGGTATTCGGCGAGGGCCGGATCGTCACCCCGATCTGCGGCGGGGCCGACACGGGCATGGTCACCGCCACCGGCATGGGCGTGGAGAACCCCCGCAGCGAGCGGCAGCCCTGGGGCTCGGTGTTCGCCGACATCGATCTCGTCTGGTACGTCACGCCGAAGATCGGCCTGGTCACCACCAGCCGCTGGCTGGTGCCGCTGGTGCGCCGCAACTACTACGTGGGCGAGCGCGGCACGCTGGTCACCACCCCGCCCTTTGGCGTGCAGATCGGCCTGGGTCTCGAGCTGGTGCTCCCCTGAGCGCCGGCCCGGCCGGGTGTGACGTTCGAATTCTCGCCGCGGGCCCGGGGCGCCCGCGCGACAGTGAGGTCTGGAGCATGAAGCGCAACGCGAGTGTGGCCGTGGGGCTGCTGGTGATGGGGTTGTCGGGAGCCTGTGGGATCGAGGACGTGTGCATCGGCGAGTGCGAGGAGCCGTCGGCGGCGACCGAGCCTCACGAGGGCACGGCCGAGGAGGGCACCGCCTCGACCTCGGGCCCGACCACGGGCGATCCCACCGACGGGCCGCCCGACTCGGGCCGCCCGGCCACGGCGACCGACGGCACCGGGGCGGAGAGCGAGACGGAGACCGAGATGGGCTCGGCGACCGACGGGACGACCGGCGGCACGAGCGGGGACACCAGCGGGTCCGACGACGCGACGGGGACGGAGACCGGGGAGACGGACGGGACGAGCAGCAGCGGCGGCTCGGAGTCGTCCGGGGCTTGAGGAGCGCCCGCGCACCTCGAGCCCCCTGTCGCGCGGAGCTCGTGCCGCTAGATTAGTCGGGAAAGGGCAGCCTGAGCGCCTTGGCCAGCGCGTTCGGCCGGAACTCCGTGGGCTCGAGGAACACCTCCACCACGAACGGCTCACGGTGCAGCGCGGTGACCCGGTAGGCCGTGGTGTCGAGGCGAGGCATCCAGTGCTGGTGCGAGTCGTCGTAGGGCAGGATCCGGCCCCCGCCCGGGAGCACGTTCTCCCCGCCGCCGAGGACCACGCGGCCGGACGGCGCGCGAACGATGGCGCTGGGGCCGGGCACGGGGGGCGGGCCCATCGAGACCACGAGCCGGTAGACCCCGTCTTGGAGCAGGCCCACGATGAACACGTCACCGGCGTTGATGGCTTCGAGCTCCTGGCTCGGGCTCGACCACCAGTCGACGCGCCTGCGCCCGAGCGAGGGGTTCGCGGTGGGGTCGAGCACGGCAAGCGCGGCGGTATCGGTGCCGAAGACGGTGGAGCCGTCGTCGACGAACGGGGGGCGGGGATCGTCCGGGGCGACGTCGGGCTCGGCCACGACACCGGCGTCGAGCGTCTCTCGGGTCGCGTAGAGGACCCGGCCGATCCCCTCCGTACCGCGCAGCCCCTCGCCGGCCGCGAGCGCCCCGGCCCGTGACGAGCACAGCACGTCGATCCGCTCGAGCGGCTGCCCGTCGGGGAGCCGGCCGGCTCGCAGCCACCGCTTCCACGCCGCGAGCCGCTTGGGATCGACGATCCCGCGCTGGAGATAGGCCTCGGCCACCGCCTGCCGGTGCTCGGCTCGAAGGCGCCAGACATGGGTGTGCTCGACGCCGTCGAGGACCACCCTCGCGTCGCGATCGGGCGTGGGCCAGGGCAGCGCCGGCGGAGCCTCGAGCTGGTTCTTGGCGCGGTTGGAGTGCAGCTCGAGGTACTCGGCGTAGACGTCGAGCTGGTACGGGGCCCCATGGTGCACGCTGATCCGATAGCAGCCGTACCGCAGCTTCGGGACGAAGCGCCCGCCGTTCTTCCGCTTGTCTTCGTTCCCCAGCGATTCCGCGGCGCCTACGAACATCTGCTGGTAGTGGCAGCCGACGACCGCGCTGACGACGTCGGCGCCGGCGGGCGGCGGACCTTCCCGCCAGCGCGCTCGATAGAGGCCAGGGCGGCCGAGATCCACGAACAGCGCGTCCCCGAGGTTCATGCGAGCGACGAGGACGGCCGGATCGAGCCACCAGGTGGCACTCTTGCTGAGACGCGACGCGAGCGGCGGCATACCGACCACCACCGTCCCGGTGTCCGTCCAGAAGCTCGCCGCCCACTCGGTCTTCTTCTTCGCCGCGGACTTCTTCTTCGCCGCGGTCTTCTTCTTCACCGCGGTCTTCTTCTTCGCCGCGGTCTTCTTCTTCGCCGCGGTCTTCTTCTTCGCCGCGGTCTTCTTCTTCGCCGCGGTCTTCTTCTTCGCCACGGTCTTCTTCTTCGCCGCGGTCTTCTTCGCCGCGGTCTTCTTCGCCGCGGTCTTCTTCGCCGCGGTCTTCTTCTTCGCGGTCTTCTTCTTCGCGGTCTTCTTGCTCGTGCTCATCGTGCCTCGTGCCTCGTCCCTCGCGTGATCGCGGCCCTCAGCAATCCTACGCCGTCGGCGATCGGAGTCGTCCGGCGCCTGAGGTGCCCATTCCTGGATTCACGCATACTCGAGCTGCCGCCGCCGCTCGGCAAGCTCCTGGAGTTCGAGTTCGACTCGCTTGGCCCAGGTCGCGACCTCGCGGTGTGGATCTCGGGCCCAATGAGCGACTCTCGCGAGCATGGAGGGCAGGGCGTCCCCCCCCGAGCGGCTCCTGAAGATGACCTCGTCGCTCAGATCCCGAGCAAACCTCCCATGGGGACCGAAGCGGATGAGCAGCACGCTCAGCACGGTCGGTAGCACATCGACATCGAGCGACGACCAGCCGGCAATGGTCTTGGCCCGCTCCTGCTCGTCGTGACCGACCCAGTCGAGCACCACCGTAGGACTCACTCTTCTTGTGAGATCCGACCCTCGAATCAGGTATCCCAGGGTCGAGCGTCCTGCTGCCTCCAGCTCCGCGTGAGCTCGGATCAGGCCCTCCCACAGAGTCTCGGGACACTCGTTCCTCCACTGCTCGAGCAGCCTCACGGCGTGGCCTAGGTACCCGATGGCCGTCCCCCCGCTGACGACGATGGAGAGGACGACACGCACGATCTCCGGATCGCCACGCTCGCGCAGCATCGAAGCTACCGCGCCCCAGTCGCGAGCCACGGCAGCCCCGAGATGCTCGGAGCTGGTCACGGCAAGCAGACGGTGGGCGAGCTTCACGAGTTCGGGCTTGGTGTCGTCAGGACGCTCGAGTCGTCGCGCCATCATTCCCAGAGCTTCGTCATTGCAGTGGTCTGCGGATGAGCGAGCGAGAGCACGGATCAACCCGTCTAGCTCCGAGGTGCTCACCCCTTCGTGCCAAGACCAAAACCCCAGACCACGCAGTGTGCTGCGCGCAAGTTCGTCTTCGCCGACGATCTCGGTGAGGAGCCGTGCTCGTCGATCCGATCCACCCAGGGCCACGATGACGCTGGCAACGACATCACGGAGCTTCGGCTCGCCGACGCGGGCCTCCAGCCATGCGTCGACGGGCGCATGACTCGAGCGCTCGGCCCAGCCGAGCAGATAACCAACGAGCAGCGAACGAGCGGGGTCACCTTCGCCAGGCCCCAATGCCTCCAGAGCAGGCAGCAGCGATTGATCCTCGTCTTCCGTGCCGAGCGCGTGACCAAACACGAGCGCACGAACGGCGGTGCTCGAGAGCAACCACGGCATGAGTTCATCGAGTGCCGATCGCTGCGCCAGCAGCTCACGGGCAAGCGCTCGATCGCGGTCTCGCTCGTCCTGCATGCGGGCGTGGCCAACGAGCGAGAGATCGCCGGGGCGCTGGCGCCCGACCTGCGAGAAGACTCGTTCCGGCAAGCTGATGGGAGCCAGGGCCTGCTTCAACTGCTGAAGCCGCGACGCTCGATCGTCGTCGAGCCGTGCATCGTCCGGCGAAGCACCACGGAGCACCCACTCCAGAGCATCTCGAAGCTCGTTGCGCTCGTCGAGGCTCCAGCTCTCGACGCGATCGGGCAGCTCATCGAGGACGCCGAGCGCCGCGGAAGACTCGACCCCCGCGGCGAGGAACCGGGAGATCGAACCTCGAGCTCGGTGCGCGACCGGAGCCTCGGCGTCGCCGGACATATCGACGAGCCATCGCCAGCCAAGCTCCTGCCGCTCCCTCCACTCACGATTCGTAGGATGCTCCCATGGACCATCCACATCGTCCCACTGCGGATGATACCCACCCGAGTCACCGCCGATGAGAGCGTCGAGGCCATCGATCGCGACGATCCGCGCGTCGGAGGTCGAGCTGTCGAGCCTGCGTCTCAGCAATGCCATGCGCTCCTCGAAGGGGCGATGGGTCTGGTGCAGGACGGCGCCGAACAGGCTCGCCCACACCGACCGCGCGTTGTTTCCCCAGGGCTCTTGCTCGGGCTGCACCGCCAGCGAGAACAGCGCGTGCTCCACGGAGGCGAACGCTGCGTCGTCGAGCTTCCGGTGACGCAGGTGCTCGAGCGACGATCGAACCGCTGCGATCATCGCGTCGTCGTCGGCAATGTGGGCAGCCCCGACGTCATCGACCAAGCGAGCCACGGCTGACGACGCCCGCTCGGGCGCGAGGTAGGCGACCAGCGGCAGGGCTCGAAGCCATGTTCGGAAGCTCGGCTCCAGAGGATCGAGCTGCTCGAAGAATGCACGCGCGAGGCGGTCGCGGCATGCCGTAGTCGATCGGACCCGTGCTGCACGACGCAGCAATCGCTCGAAGGCAGCGAACGACACCTGCCTCAGGGGTCCAGGATCGAGCCCAGGAGGCCCTCCGAACAGGTGGTTGAGCACCAAGCGCTCGAGGTTGGCCGGACTGACATAGTAGTGATCGGCGGGCTCGTCCCGAAGCAACCCCCGATCGCGGCACGCACCGGCAGCGCGCCGCAGCTCGCTCCACGACGTGACCTCCAACATGCGCGTCAGCGCATTCCGTCGATCGTCATCGGCGGACCAAGGATGATCGGGGAACATGACGACGAGCAGCAAGGCCTTGGCGCGAAGCTCGGCCTCCTGCTCCCATGCATGCTTCGACTCGAATTCGGTGCGTGGACCCGCGAGCACCGCCATCGCCGCTCGCCACGGCTTCATGCGATCGGTGAGCTCACCGCGAGGATCCTCGAGCAGCCCCGGATCGCGAGCGAGCGCCTGGGTGAGCCACATGACGAACAGCGGGAAGCCCTCGGAGAGGTCCCTGACGGTCTCGACCAGGCTCTCTGAATCCAAGTGCGCGTCTTTGTCGGGCTGCTCGCGGATCTCACTACGGATCAGAGACTCCACGTACTGGTCGTCGAGCGGCCCGAGGCGAACCATCGGCGGGTCTTCACTGTCTTCATCGTCGCCGAGCGGCCCGATCATGATCACGCGCACCGAGCCCGATGCCTTGCGCTCGAAGACTCGCCACAGGGCGTGGGCCTCGTCTGGGGGGACCTCGTCGATCGCGAGCACGAGATCGGCAAAGCGATCGAGCCCACCACGCTCGACCCACTCACGGGTGCGCCCGAACTCCCTCGTATAACGGACCCGTGAGTGCAGATCGCCAGAGCGCTCCTGCTCGAGAACATGATGGACCAAGCGGGTCTTGCCCACCCCGGGCGCTCCTCCGAGGCGAAACACCCGGGGTTGCTCGGAGGCTCCCCCCTCACGAAGGAACCGGCGCAAGGGCGCGATGATCGAGCGGCGCCGATCGTCGACCTCGAACTCCGGCATTCGCCGCTCCCCTTCGAAGTCCTGGGTCCACGTCTCCCACGATGACAGCCCCTCGGGCTCATCGAGTTCGAACATGCGGCTGTGCTCGACACTCAGGGTGAACGGCCTCTCGTCGAAGACCTCGGCCAAGAAGGTCGCGTCCTTGATCTTGATCCGCCCTGCGAGGTCGACCTGCTCGTGGAGCTCGTGCTGGATCCAGAACGACAGCCCCTGGCCGAGATCGTCCTCGAGCTCTGGAATTCGGTGCCCCGCGACGTTGATGAGCACCCAGTACGCCCCTCCCTTCGCGAGAAAATTCAGCAGATCCGATGAAGGCCGCTGCTGCTGAGTTGCCTCATGGGCTCGTTCCTCGGCATCTTCTCGGATTCGTCGCTGCTTGCCGTCGAAGACCACCCGCTGCCCGAGGTCCCTACGAACCTGGTCGGCCCAGCTCCGTTTCGCCTCATCCTTCGTAGTCTTGCAGCTGAACCGAGTCCGTCCCCGAGGAAGCAAGCTCCAGTGCCCGGGCTTCGCCGGTGGCCGCAGGACCTCGACCTCGAGATCCCGCCCCCCATCTGCGACGTCCTCGGGAGAGGGGCCGGCCCTGAACTCGACCGCCCCGGGCTCGAAGCACCGCTCGTACTCGTTGGTGAGCAGCCTCCAACAGAATCTCTCGAACGCCTGCTTGCGCAGCCCGACAAGTCTGTCCGCCTCCAGCTTCCTCACCAGACCCACCTGCTCCAAAACGAGGGTAGCAGCCCCGAAGCAGCATGTCTCCACCGTCGGCTCGCCGAGCCCGAGTGGGTCTCGACCTCGGAGGTTCGACGAGACCGTGCGTCTGCGTTCCGCCGCTACGCCGGCGTCTCGAACAGCACCTCCACCACCGACCCCTTCTCCACGGGCCCCGGCGGCAGGCTCTGCATCACCGCGATCCCCGTCCCGCGCGCCCGCACCCGCACTCCGAGCATCTCGGCCACGTCGAGCGTCTCCGCCAGCGTCAGCCCGGTGAGATCGGGCAGCCCGCCGCTCACGCTGGGCCGGCGCTGCCCCGGCAGCTGCGGCTCGATGTCGGTGGTGGGCACGAACCCCTCCACCAGCATCGTGTCGTCGGCCATCAGCCGGATCGGATCGGGCGAGGGCCGCGAGCCGTCCTCGCGCTCCACCCCCAGGTGCGCCATCACGCGGGTCCCCAGCCGCGAGAACGTGGGCGCGGCCACCTCGTTGCCGTAGTGCCCCCCCTGCGGGCTGTCGACCGACACCAGGATCACCACCCGAGGATCGGTCGCGGGCACGGCCCCCACGAACGAGGCGAAGTAGTCGTGCTCGGCGTAGCCGCCGCCCTGGGCGGCCTTCTGCGCGGTGGAGGTCTTGCCCGCCACCCGGTAGCCCTCGATCACCGCGTTGCGCCCGGTGCCCCGGCGGGTGTGCACCACGCTCTGCAGCATCTCCATCACCGTCTTGGCGGTGGAGATCCGCACCACCCGCTCGGGCTCGGGCCGGTCGAGCGGCACCGGGTTGGCATCGGCGTCGAACACCTGCCGCACGATGGTGGGCGGGTTGTACACGCCCCCGTTGGCCAGCACCGCGAACGCGGCCGCCACCTGCAGGGGGCTGGCCGTCATGCCCTGCCCGAACGACACGTTGGCCCCCTGGATGTCCGACCACGTGTCCCAGTGGTGCAGCACGCCCCGGGTGGCGCCCGGCAGCTCGATGGCCGGGCGCCGCCCGAAGTGGAAGCGCCGCGCCCACTTGTACATGTTCTCCTTGCGGAGCGTCTCGTAGATCTTGGTGGTGCAGATGTTCGACGACTCCGCGAGGATCTCGGTCACGCTCAGCCACTCGGAGCGGTGGGTGTCCTTGATGGCGTGCTCGTCGGTGTACTGCCAGCGGCCGTTCTCGCAGAAGAAGCTCTGATCCTTGCGGATCGTGCCCTGCTCGAGCGCAGCGGCCACGGTGATGGCCTTCATGGTGGAGCCCGGCTCGAAGTCGGCCTGCACCGCCTGGTTGACGGTCTGCGGCAGCTGCTCGATCGGGTGGTTGGGATCGAACGTGGGCCGGCTGGTCATCGCCAGCACCTCGCCGTTGCGCGGGTCCATCACCACCACGCTGGCGCTCACCGGGGTCCAGTTCTCGACCAGCGTGTTGATCTCCTCCTCGGCCATCGCCTGGATCGCCGAGTCGAGGGTGAGCACCACGGTGTTGCCCCGCGACACGCCCGCGTCGGGCACCCCCTCGATGAGCAGCTTCTTGCCGCGCGCGAAGGTGGCGGGGCTCATCGCATCGCGGCCCCGCAGGTACTCGTCCAGCCCGTACTCGATGCCGAGGTTGCCCTTGCCCTGGGCGTTGACCCGGCCCAGCACGTGCGACCCCAGCAGCTGCCGCGGGTACACCCGCTGGGGCACCGGCTCCAGGCTCACCCCGGGCAGCGCCTTGGCCCGCAGCGCGCGAGACTGGGGCTC
>JGI12210J13797_10019304_pt1 | contig 14529 bp, 16 predicted proteins | sample ElkSlonscriptome_3_FD_13797 | JGI IMG/M metagenome (IMG submission 13797)
TCAAGGCATGATCTGAAGCAGTCGCGGTGAGCCCGTGATGCTGTAGTTCGGTCCGCTACCGTACACTAGGGGTATGAGAGCGTTCTTTGCATCAATTTTGGTTTTGGTTTTGTTTCTGGGCTGGGCCGTGCCAGCCGGGAGCGCTGCTGCTATTCAAACGCCAGAGCAGTTTGAGGCGTTGAAGGATAAAGCCTTTTCTGCTTCGCAGTCTGGGCAGTTCGAGGCCGCAGAGGGCTATTGGACAGAGCTATTGGAGTCATTTCCCACCAGTGCCCCTCTGTGGAGCAACCGTGGCAATGTCCGCGTGAGCCAAAACCGCCTAGAGGAGGCGATCGCCGACTACGATAAGGCGGTGGAGCTAGCGCCGAATAGCCCTGATCCCTACGTCAATCGGGGTGTTGCCCTTGAAGGGCTAGGCCGCTGGCAAGAGGCGATCGCGGACTACAATCAAGCGCTGCAATTTGACCCTAACAGCGCGGCGGTCTACAACAACCGGGGCAACGCAAAAGGTGGAAATGGCGACTGGGACAGTGCTTTGGCCGACTACCAGCGGGCTGCTGAGCTGCTGCCCAACTTTGCCTTGGCCCGCGCCAACACGGCGATCGCGCTATACCAAGTCGGCCAGGTCGACGACGCGACTCGTCAGCTGCAGGGTCTGGTGCGCAAGTATCCTCGGTTTGCCGATGTGAGAGCTGCCTTGACAGCCGTGCTGTGGGCTACAGGTCGGCAGGGACGGGCTGAGAGCAATTGGTATGCCGTCATGGGGCTAGACACACGCTACAAAGATATGGATTGGGTGCGGCAGGTTCGCCGCTGGCCGCCTGCTGTCGCTGATGCCCTAGAGCAGTTTTTGACGCTGTCGTAAGCATCTTGTGAGCGCCTTACCGCCGGTATGCCAGCACAAATCGCGCAATCCCGGACAGATCCTCAAACACCTGAATATCGCGGTATGGACCTTGAGCTAGCAGGTCGCCCACGGCATCCGTCTGGCCTATCATCGTCTCTATCAGCCACAGGCCGCCTGAGCCCAAGTAGGCCGGAGCCTGGGTCACAAGCTGCCGAATAGCGTCCAGCCCGTCGGCTCCTCCGTCTAGGGCAAGGAGCGGATCATGCTGCACTTCGGACGCGAGACTCGGCACCATTGCCGACGGAATGTAAGGCGGGTTGGAGACCATGCCGCTGAGCTGTCCCTCGTGCTGTCCCTCGCGCTGTCCTTTGAGCTGCTGTAGAGGCTCGAACCAGCTCCCCTGATAAAACTGAATTCTGGGGCTGAGCTGATACTGTTGGGCATTTTGTTGGGCCACCGCTAACGCTTTTGGGCTGTAGTCCACAGCGTAGATCATGGCATCTGGCAGGGCCTGGGCTAACCCTAAGGCGATCGCGCCGCTGCCGGTTCCGATGTCAGCCCAGCTGCCCTGCCGCAGGGACGGCCGGTCTAGGGTCACCTGAAGCACCAGGTCAATCAGCTCCTCCGTCTCTGGTCGAGGGATGAGAACATCACCAGATACCACCAGCTCAAAATCTCGCCAGGGCGCTTTACCGATGACGTACTGCACAGGGGACCGCTGCGCGATGCGCTGATGCCACCGGTCCGCTAAGGTGCTGAGCGGTAGGGTGAGCGTGACCCGCTGATGGCGCTGAACGGTGGCGAGCCGCAGAGCCAAGCGGTCGAGATCGCTAACGGCAAGCAGCACCCAATCAACCTCATTTGGATCAATATGATGGGCGATCGCCTGCCGTCGCGCTAGCTGCCGCCATTGCCATACCGCATCACCTGAAGCGCTATGCACGATGGCCGCAGCTGCTGGGCCGTGAGCCGCTCAGGCTCGTCTTACTCGTCTCCACCTTGGGACTGAGCCTCTTGGGCTGCTTCTATTGCCTCTGTCGATGGAATGAGCTGGAGCTGCAGCAAATCTTGATCTTCGGTGGTCTCAAAGGTTTCAATCAGCTCCTCTAGGCGAATCACAAACGGATTTAGCCCTTGGGCAAAATCAGGCTGGCCCTCGCCGATGTTGGCGATCAGGGTCTGCAGTTCATCGTAGGAGAAGAACAGCGGCACAATCTGCTCATCCCCGGCCTGAATCGTCAAATAGCCCTGGTTATTGTCCGCGTTGGCGCTGCGTGCGGTAAACAGCGGAACGCCCAAAAAATCCTCAATAGCTGAGGGATCTTCCCCCTGTTGCTCTAGCTCGTTCTTCAAAATCTCAACTGCGGATGCCGCTTCATCTTGAGAGGGAATGAACACAAACTCCAGCCGATTTTCACCCGCCTGGCTTTCAAGCGCTGCCATGTAGACCCGGCTCAGGGACACTGGGGTGATGCGGACATCTGCGCCGAGTTCTGGATTGTTTTCCTGGATAGACCCCAGGAATTGCTCAGCATCTGTTTCATCGATGAAGACGCGGGCAATTGGCGCGGCATCTTCATTCTCTGGTGACTCAGATACCAGCGGTGCACCGCTGCCGTCCGTTATGGTGAATACGGGCACAGCCTGGAGCTGATTGACGATTTCTTCTTGAGTCAGAGCCCAAGCGCGGTCAACGATGCTCGATGCGGCTACCGCCAGCAGGCTCCCGATGGCCAACATGGCGCTCCGGCGTATGGATAACTTCATGACGTCTCCTAAAAATAAAACGCTGTTTGCTAAATTCGCTCGCTAAACACGGCGTATCCCGAGGGACAACCTATCTCAGTAAGGCATATGAGGACAACGACAGATGATTGAGTCCACAAGCATACGAGATTGTCTTACGTCACAGATAGTTTGTCAATTTGATTTGGGTCGACCCTAACTAGGAGCTTGGAATAGGTAGATGTAGCAGATATCCTGATGCATTGGGGCCTTGGCCTGCGCTGATGCCTACGACGCTTCGGGTTTTCAGCCACTTGCGTTGTCTTGAGCAACAGCGCCAACGCAACACTGGTCCCCTGACGCTTCAGGTTTTTCACAAGGGGGCGATCGCCATCAGGATAGCCCACTCATCAGATGACACCACGGCCTCTTCTTTTGGCTTCGCCCTTGACTATTGGCTTAACCTCTTGCTGAAACGCAGTCCTGCAGGGTACTTTGCACTGAGCGAGGTGCCCACCCTAGCACCCGCTTTGCTTTAGATCCGTCTACCCGCACACAGCGATCATAGATGTAATGCACCCGCTCTTTGCTAATGGGGGGTTGCCAGTTTAGCAACCGTCCAACGGGATCTAGAAGATTGCCCGCCACCCGCACCACTGCAGGAGGCACCTCTGCCGGGGTGGGGACGCCCGTCAGCCGACTCAGCTGTTCAAACATCTCCCGCGTCGTCAGCTCGTCAGCCGATAGGATAAAGTGGGCTCCCGGCGGTCCTTGCTCAATGGCCAGCAGCATGCCATCCACAAGGTCGTCAACATGGACAATGCCGGTGATGCGATCGCCGCCGGCCCACACCTTTAGCTTCTTCCGGCGAAAGGCATCCAAGACTGGGCCAAAGTGGGGGTCATCTGGGCCAAAGATTCCTGAGGGCATGACGCTGACCGTGTGCAGACCCTCAGCGGCCGCTTGGTCAACAAGCTGTTGAGCCTGGTACTTTGTGCGATCGTATGCGGAGGAAAATCCGGTTTGCTGTCGCTCAAAGGTCTCGTCGATGACTTGACCTTGGGTATCGCCGTAGACCCCGATGGTGCTGCAGTAGAGGAGACGAGATACTCCGGCTTCTTGAGCGGCAGTCAGCACCGCACGGGTTCCATCGACATTGACGCGGGCCATGCGCTTGTCATCAACCACCCCAAGTTCCACATAGGCCGCCGTGTGAAATACCCAATCCACCCCAGCCATGGCCTGGGTGAGCGCTGCTTGGTCCGTGATATCGCCATAAGCTAAATCCAGAGCGCTGGCTTCCCGGTAGGGCTCTAGCCGAGACAAGTCGCTCGTAGGCCGCACAAATCCCACCACATGATGGCCGCGCTCTAGCAGAGCGCCAGCTAAATGGGATCCCGTAAATCCATTGGCCCCGGTGACTAATGCCTTCATATAGCCTGCTCGTAGATGCGGTAGGTTTTGTAGACGGGGGCACCTGTGGCTTCAACAATGCTGCGAGATGAGGCATTGTTTTCGTAAACATAGCCCATTTCCGCGAATCGATAGTCTCGGCTAGACTGGTGGGTCCGATTGAACGCAAGATAGATCAGACCTAGGGGGACCATTCGCCGTCGGTGCTCTGGCAGAACGCAGATGACCAGCACTCGCAGCTGATTGATGAATCGACGATACCAGAGAAATTTGAGCTTGCCCCAGAGATCTAGACGTCCGTTGAGATGTTTTAAGACGATATTGTAGTCCGGCAGAGCCATGAAAAACCCGATCATGTCACCGTTGTACTCTGCAATCCAAAAGACATCTGGGTCAACAAGAGACTGAAGGTCTTTAGCTTCAGCTTTGAACTCGTCTAGGGTGCGGGCCGTTGCGCCCCAGTTATCCGCAAACAGCGTTGTGAATAGGTGATACATGCCGGCCACATCTTGCCAAAAGGCATCACCTTTGGTTGATAGTTGGCGAAACGTAACCCCTGACTTGAGCGCGATTTTGTATCCACGCTCGTACTGCGGCGGCAGCGTTTGAGAGCGCTCAAGGCTATAGGAATAGGCGTCGATTGCTTTTTCCCAGCCCAACTTTTCCATAAATACAGGATAGTAGGGCGGGTTGTACGGCATCATGATCATCGGCGGTGAATCGAACCTATCGATTTGAAATAGGCAGCGATTGTGGGTCGACAGATCGATTGGACCTCGAATATGGTCCATCTCCTGTCGCTCTAGCCAGGATTTCGCAGCGTTAAGCAGCGCCTCTGCAATGGCGATATTGTTGATGCATTCAAAGTAGCCAAAAATGCCAATGGCTTGGTTTTCTTTCTCAACCAGTCGCTGGTTGACAGCGGCGACGATACGGCCTGCGGGGGTACCATTATGGATTGCAATAAAGGCCTGAAAGGTCCCGTAGGTCAAGAATTCATTGTCGGCGCTGAAGAGATGCGCTTCGCTGCTGCGCAGGGGGGGAACCCAATGGGGATTGTCGGCGTAGACGCGGTAGGGAACGTCGAGGAATATCTCCTGCTCTTGGGGCGACAATACAGTCTGAATTGCAATGTTTTTTGAAGAGTTGACCAAGCTGACCACCGACCCTACCGCTACAAACTGCTCTTAGCTTACATGGGGCAGGATTTGACGTCTAGCTCGCCTTTGCCAAAAACAAAAACGGCCGCTAGCAGGGAGCCTGGCGCGATCGCCATGGTCAAAGCTCATTACTCAGCGATTATAGCGCCGCCATATACTCTCGCAGATCCTGGCGCTTGCCCCGCAGACGCCGCAGCGCATCCTGCTGAATCTGTCGGACTCGCTCTCGGCTGACATCTAGCTCGTCGCCGATTTTGGCAAGGGTGAGCGCTTTGCCGCCCCGCAGCCCAAATCGCAAGGTAAGCACATCCTGCTGCTGCTGCGTCAGGTCTGCCATGAGGTTGGCCAAATCCTGTCGAAGATGGCGGCTCACGACAACGTCCTCAGGAGAATCACCATCGTCAGGCAGCAAATCGCCCAGGTAGTTGCCGTCGTTGTCCCCAATTGTCAGATCAAGAGACAAAGGCTGACGAGCGCGATCGATGTAATATCGGACTTTTTCGACGGAGATGCCAGTATCTTCGGCAATTTCAGCTGCGTTCGCCGAGCGCCCTAAGCGCTGAGAGAGCTGGCGTTGGGCCTTTTTGATTTTGTTGAGCTGCTCCACAACATGGATCGGCAGACGGATGGTGCGGCTTTGCTCAGCGATCGCACGGGTGATAGCCTGTCGAATCCACCAGTAGGCATAGGTGGAAAAGCGGTAGCCCTTTGCCGGATCAAACTTTTCGACACCTCGGTACAGTCCTAGGGTTCCTTCCTGAATGAGATCGAGGAACTCCAAGTTGGACTTGATGTATTTTTTCGCAATGGACACAACTAGCCTAAGGTTGGCTCGGACCATTTTCGTTTTGGCATGCTCTCCGTCGCGCAGATCCCGTCGCAGCTGATCAACTGACACCTCAGCGGCTTTCGCCCAGTCTTGAATCGTCACCTCACCCTCTGCAGCTTCTTCTATGGCGCGATCGCGCAATGCCTCTAGCGCCACCATATGCTGCACCTGCTTTCCCAGAACAATCTCTTGCTCATGGGTGAGCAGCGGAACTCGTCCAATTTCTTCCAAGTATGCGCGGACAGGGTCGATTCGATGAGTAGCGGTCATAGTGAGGATGGGGTACCTAATCTTGTTATTCAGTCGGGTCGTAACGTCGGCCTAGGTGGCAGAACTTACCCGTAGGACTTAACTTAGTTACAGCAAGAATCTCAAGTCTTGCAAAAAGGAGCATGTCTACAGGAACAGTCGGAATACTGAATCGTTTGCACTCTATCCTGCGCTGTGTGGTCAAACAATTGGGGCGATCGCTAGCTCAAACCAAGCCCTAGATAGAGCTGGAAGGCGGTAAAGCGTAGGAGGCGGTGAGATAAGAGGAAATTTAGGTAAGCTTTACCGCGCCGTCACATTGCGTCACGATAGCACAGATCTTTAATGCCTTTCGGTTGCGCATGTATCAAAACTGTTTCATGCAGGAACGAAAGGGGACCTAGGACTGCTGTGCAGGCACACCGCGTAATAATGCTGTGTTGCATAGCTTTGCCTTTAGTTGACCCTGTTTACAAGTATGGCACTTCCCCAAGCATGTTGCATCCCTCGAATGAAGCAGATATGCTATCGGGCCCCATTGTCCTGGCAAATCATCCTTAGCGAAAAAGCCTTAGCGAAAAAGCGCTCTAGCAAAGCGAACGATGCAGCTGATGAGGCAAAGAGAGCACTAGGGCTAGTTTTGCCTTCGGGAACATTGTCGATACCCTGGCTGTGGCGAGTGCTAGGGCATTGCAATGGGACCGTCACTCTTGAAGACATCTGAAAGAAATCTGACGGTGCCATGGTCGATGGCTGTCAAAGGACAAAGACAATATGTTTTCAACCGTGGGAATAGGACCCGATGTTGTGGTTCTCTGACTCCTGACCCCGGAAAATATAGCCGTCGGGGATGAGAGAAATTTATGGAGCGATCGCAATTTGAAAAGCGCAATGCACCTTTTTATTAAGATACATTGCGCAGCGGCGATTCGGGTCTAGGAGTCGTCTGATGAACCAGAATCACTTTCCTCAGGCGAGGCTGACTGTTTCGCCGCATCCCAGGAGTCATGAATAGCAACAATTTTGCCGCCCATACTGCCGATGCGTTGCATAAACGTGTTCATCCGGCCGAGTGGGACGGGAAATAAAACAGTGCTACTTTTTCGAATTGCGAAAGCGGCTTGATCGGTCTGGTCGTTTTGCCTTAGACCTTCCACTTCGTAAACGAACGTGCGACTGTCAGCTGCGTTGCTAGACGTCATGATAGAGCTGCCGAGCATGCCTGAGTTCTCCTTGTGATTAATATCAGCTACTTTGCTACAACGTTGGGATGGTGTTTATTTCAAGGCGATCACGCTCGCCACTCTTCCCCCCAGCTTGTTGATTCGAGTCAGCGTATTGCTGAGCTGATCATAAGGAACAATAAACTCTCTGTTGCTCCGTCGTACTTTCGGGTAGCGCGGTAAGCGGGTTCCTGCTACCTCAATGCGATACAGCCGCTCTCCACCATACATTGCGGGAGTGAAAACACTCTTCGGCTTGACATCACGCTCGGAGGCTTGATAAGCCGCTCCGGGGCTAGATGCGCCAACAACAGCTGAAACGGTCCCCATTCCTAAGTCTTTCGCTAGACGAGAAGACTTGCCAGCAACTTGGGATCGATCGCTTGATGCATAGCCTCGATAGAGTTTGAAAATATTCGGAAATCCAGTCGTCTTTTGCCCTGTTTGGGTCTTAAATCCTCTGTAGTAAGGCACAATTGAGTCGCCGAAATTAGCGTCATACTCAGCTGAGTCGATGTAGGAATCAATATCGGCTTCGTACCCTTCTGTTTGGTATCGGTCTAAATGCTCGACAATTTCAGACTCATCATAGGGTGCGCGACCTAGCAGATGCTTGAAATTTAGTTCAATGACGCGGCTGTGGAAGTGAGGATAGAGAAACTTCTGCTTGTATAATTCAGATTTTGCCAGGGCACGGGTAAAGTTTCGGACCGACAGCTGACCGTTTTGAAGCAGCGACTCTAGCGTAGCTAGGCGATCGCTTTCCATAACGTAGTCATTGCCAAGCACATGGCGATAGACGGCGTCAGCAACCGCTCTAGCTTCTGCTGCTGTTGCCTTATAACGCAATTCAATGGGCGAAGCTTCATCATAAGCCACGCTGCCCAAGCGCGATGCTTCAGTTGTAATAGCCATAAAAAACTCCTAAAACTTGAATCAAAACAAATACAGTTGAGTTTAGACAGTCTCTGAGCTGTTGTGATTAAGCTTTTGTAATACTGATAATTCGACTGCCGCGCTGATTTAGCCGCTGCATTGTCGCAGAGAGCTGGTCATAACCCAAAAGATATTCACCTATACTACGACGAATTTGGGTCGTACGACTGCTGGCTCCTTGGCTGACCCGAATGCGGTATAGATCCCCCCGGTCCCCACCTGCTGTTCCAATAAGTTCACTGCCCAGCGTACTAGTTCGCAGCGGAGATGCTGAGTTTGTGGCTAGCTCCTCGGTCAAGCTACCTTTCCGGTTTCCCTGAGAGCAATCACTGCTTGCATAGCCACGGTAGAGTTGAAATAGGCGATTAAAGTCAACGGTTTTTTGACCCATTTGTGTGCTGAACCCTCGGTGATAGGGCACAGTCATGTCACCAAAGTTGTTCTGATATTCGACAGAATCAATATAGGAATTTATTTCCGCGTCATAGCCTCTCTCGATATAGTGGCTGACATGTTCGGAAATTTCCGCCTGATCGCTGGGCGCCCGTCCTAGCAGATGCTTGAAGTTCAATTCGATGAAGCGAACTTGGCTCATCCCCTCAAAAAACTTTTCTCGGTATAGCGGGGATAGAGCTAGAGCACGGATGAAGTCACGAACTGAGATGCTGCCCCTTTTGAGCAGCGATTCAGCGCTCGTCAGCCGCTGAGATTGCATAATATATTCGTTGCCGAATATTTGACGATAGGCGGCCCGAATAACGGCATCTACCTCCCCCTCGTTGTCGGAAGAGCGTAATTCCACCGGAGAACTAGAGTTGAAGGGTTCAACCCCCAACCGTTGAGCTGTTAGTGAGCTAGTCATGGTAAGTTCCTGGGTCAAATGGTTCAATATCAATATTTGTTGCGCTGACCTGGCCGCTTGAGACAACAGGTTTGGCGCAAAGCGCGACGTTTCACAGGCGGCGAGGCGCACAATTGTCCTAATACATCAGGACCGTTGCCATAGGCAAAGCGAAATGAGAAGTGGCCCAGACCAGGTTTCCCCCCATGGCATCCTTGACTGTGGTGATGGCGATCGCCCTGTTGTTTGAGTCGATTGCTGATCACAGATCGGACGCTATGGCGGGGCCACAGTCTGGGCCAAATACCCTGCTTTTAGCTCAAGGCGTTGATAGCGTAGTCAATGTAGGAATTGGCTTCAACAGCCGGATCCCCAGTCAAGCCGTGATTGGCTTTGATATGCTTAAGGGCTTCAATGTACCAGCTTGGAGACAGATCAAAGGTGCGATTGATCTCTGCAACGCCTGAGATGAGGTAGTCATCCATTGGTCCTGTGCCACCGGCAATCAAGCAGTAGGTGACCATCCGCAGATAATAACCAATGTCACGGACGCACTTATCTTTGCCCCGCTGCGTGGAAGCGAAGTTATTGCCCTCCATCTGGGTGGTATAAGGATACTTCTGATACACCGCATTAGCGGCACCCGAGGCCAAAGACTGGGCGTTGCTGCCCAATGCCTTGGCGGCTTCTAGGCTGGCATTTGCCTGATTGAAGCGACCAAATGCGATCTGAATTTCGGTAGCGCTCAGGTAGCGCCCTTGGGAGTCAGCAGCAGAAACTGCCTCAGTTAGGGGAGTTTTCATGATTGTGTTGAACCTTGGAATGTATAGGCTTGAAATGTACAGAATACTGGGAGAGCGTAATATCGCTACAGGCTATTTCAGCTGGCGCGGCAGTAACGGTTTTTGACGTTAGCCTACAGCTTGAGCAGCCCGGTCAAAGTAAGTCGATAGTTCAGACATCAAAGAGCTGCAGTCGCCTTGGGTAACGCCGTTGCGATCATTAGCAATAGCGATCGCAGCATCTTTCATTTTCCTGACTGACTCAGCAACGGACCCCCCTGGCACACCCAAGGCCAGATAGGTCTCTCGCAGTCCATTGAGGCAGCGGTCGTCCAGTACACTGCCATCGCCAGTAAACATGGCATAGGTGATGTAGCGCAGGATAATATCCATGTCCCTAAGGCAGGCAGCCATGCGGCGGTTGGTATAGGCGTTACCCCCCGGTGCAATCAACTGTGGCTGCTCGTCAAACAGAGTCCGGGCTGCATCGGTCACGATGTCAGAAGCACTGCTCGTGATGCGATTGACCACATCCATGCGCTTGGTCCCGCCGGTCACCATCTGCATCAGGGCATCAATTTGGGCCCCACTGACGTAATCGCCTCGCGTGTCTGCTTGAGAAACCACCTTAGTAAACGCATCTAACATGCAAGTATCTCCCTATTGTTATAAAAAATACGATGTTTAACAGCTCTGGCTTATTTGTTAATCTTCCGGCGATATTTCATTGCATTATGAAGTACAGCCACATGCTTATATCGCTCAAGCTAATGAACTTTGTCACCTTGTCTAAGCTGGAAAAACTCTAAACTCTATCGTGAATTTGCGGGATGCCTATTCGATGAATAGATCTTAGATATTTCGCTTGCTGATGAACTTGAATCAAGATCTAAAACAGCAATAAACCATTGATTTTATTGAATCAGTTCACTTGTGCAATTCCTGTGCATATGCCTCATTCGGGGATATATTTTTGTAACCAACGCTGCATAATATCGAAGATAGGCAAGCCCTGATTATCGGCTGGCGCGCTCTAAGATGTCTTAAAAGATGTGCTACGGCAAGAGTTCGGGAAGCTTATTAAAGATTAACGAAGATGGTCCTAATTGAGAAATTATCGGGAATATGGCTTTGGTAAGGTATTGTGGCGGTAGAAACCAACAAAAACAAATAACTCAGATCCATAGATTTAGATCTATAGATTCAGATCCATAGAATAGTTCCGAGTCTAGAAGCGCTAGGGATACTCCAAAGTCGATGACATATTGACCATACTGTCGCCAAAACTCCTCTACGCTCCGCCGAGTCACAATCGTCCATTGGGAGTCGATTATCGCGATACCATCTGAATACGATGCAAGCGCTGCCGGATGCGATCGCTGAGGCATTGGGCTGTGATGGGTTTAGATATATAGTCATCGGCTCCAACGGAAAAGGCGCGATGCTGAGTTTCGGTATCGTCTGTGATACTCAAAAACATCACAGGTAATTTTTGCCACTCGGGAGCCAGCCGCAGCGTCTCACACAGCTCTATTCCATTACAGTGCGGCATTTGCACATCTAGAATTAACACCTCAGGCATAACGCTGTTTAGAAGCACCCAAAATTGCTGGGGATCATCGAGCGTTGAGACGTCAAAGCCATAGCCTTGCATTTGGCCCAAGATTGTCTTCAGGAAGATATGGTCGTCATCCACCAGCATCAAGCGAATCGGTTTAGGCGCTGGGGGCTTTCGCGGGATGTAGCTACGTCCGACTGATGGGTCTGTTGCTGGCGCTATTTGCGCGGTCCGAACTTCAGTTTTCAGGGCTTTAGTGTAGCGGCGTAATAGCTCAGACTGCGCAGATTCTACGTAGATATCAGGGTGCAGCTCCTGTTCAATTTGTCGTGTGAGGTGCATCGCGTCGCTAAAGCCAAAGGTTCCTAGGGTTCCACTTAAGGTATGGGCAATGCGGTAAGCCCCGGCCTGCTCCGCTCTGCTTAGGGCGTTGTCTTCGAGCTGAGCGATCGCCTTCTGCAACTGTTCAACCTTTTGCAAGCAGTCGTCTTTATGGGCATTCCAAGTCTGTTTGAGCATCTCAGTATAGCGGTGCTGCAGGTCAGTCGGCTGAGATATTGTTTTCGCCGTGGTGAGACTAACCGGGGGCTGGGCCATTAGAGTTGTACTGTCTTGATCGCCGTGATCAGGGCGATGAACCTTGACAGCAGCTCTATCGGAATTATGAGAAGAAACGAATGAATGATTCGATGGGCTGTCTGAGACAGTCGATTTGAGATAATAACCACGCCCATGGGAGGTCGCAATCAAGTCAGATGGCGCGCCAGCTGAACTGAGCTTCTGCCGAAGTCTGCGTACGTGGGACCGAACGGTTGCATCTGTCGGAAATTCCTCTGAGGCCCAGATTCCTTCTATGATGTCTTCTCGGCTAAATACATATTGACTATCCCGCAACATCATCTCTAAAAGCGCATATTCCTTTGCTGTTAGGGACAAGATCTCGCCGTCGTAACTGACTTCTGAAGTGTTTGTATCTAACCAGAGCGGTCCCCAAGTTAAGGTTGGAAGGGGGTTGGCGCTACTCCGACGCAGCAGAGCACGAATGCGGGCTACCAAATCTTCTTCATCGAAGGGTTTAACCACGTAATCGTCAGCGCCAGCGTCCCAGCCTATTCGTTTAGCATCGCGGGTATCTTGGGCCGTCAGCAATAAAATGGGCAATGTATGGTCTTGGCTGCGAAGTTTTTTGCAGAGCGTCACGCCATCGAGCTGCGGTAACAGCACGTCCAAAATGAGCAAGTCATAGTCATAGGTTGAAGCATATTCCCAACCGTAATGACCATCATCAACTGCATCTACAGCATAGTTCTCTGTTTTGAGCCGCTGGGTTAATAGCGATCGCAAGGCGGCATCGTCTTCAACAATCAAGATTCGCATGAGTTTATTTCACCAGTTCGAAGTCTGAGTAATTTCCTCAGCCAAGTTGAGAGCTGGGGCCAGAATCTGCTTGATGATTGAGCACAGGATTCTAGATGTCCTAGTCAGCCTAAGCATCAAATTATTGCAACAAACGAGAATATATATTTCTAGATCTAAACGAAATTTAGCTATTATTGATGTTTTTTAACGAAATAAGTTGAGCGAGATCCAGGGTCCTAGGCATCAATGCTAAAGCCCTGAACCGTTGAGTAGGGCCTACATCAGACAGCTACGATATGTTCCCCCATTGATCAGCCTGGCGGCCAAGACATCTGACGACCTCCCAAAACATGGAGGTGCAGATGGTCAACGGTTTGACCGCCATCAACTGAGGTGTTGATAACAACGCGATATCCATTTGATAAGCCTGCTCCTGCTGCGACGCGTTTGGCTGTCAAGAGGAGATGACCCATAAGCGCATGGTCGTCGGGTGTTGCGTCTGCTATGCTACGCAAGGGCTTTTTGGGAATCACTAAGATATGAATCGGCGCTTGCGGGGCAATGTCGTTGAAGGCTAGGACTAAGTCATCTTCATAAATAATGTCAGCCGGAATCTCGCGACGAATAATTTTGCCGAAGATCGTATCGCCAGTTTCGGTCATAGTTGCAGCACTCATAGAGACATTCAAAACTGCTGATATTTTATGCTGCGCCGCAGACTATGGCCATATGGCGAATTGACCCGTCACATCTCCAATCTAGAGAGCATCCCCGGCAGCCTGGTCATGCTTGGCAGCTCATGCAAAAGAACGTGGAGCGCCCGCCGAGCTTGAGGCGCTGAATGGTCTCACCACAAGTTCGGCAGCTTTGCCCTTCCCTGCCATAAACCCACGCCATTTCACCATAGTTGCCGTTGACGCCATGAACATCGCGAAAGTCGCTGAAAGTTGTACCGCCAGCGCCAATGCTGTTAGTCAATACCGCGATAATCTGCCGATGTAGACGCGTGAACTGCTCATGGGTAAGGCAATTACAAAAGGTGGTCGGCCGAATCTTGCTGAGAAATAAGGATTCATCGGCGTAAATATTGCCAATCCCTGCAATCAACTGTTGGTCAAGCAGCGCATTTTTGATGGGACGGCGGCGGTGCTGCAGCGATCGCTGCAGGTAATCCAGCGAGAATGCCTCAGATAAGGGCTCAGGGCCTAAGCGCTGCAGACCCGTGATAATTACTTCGGGTGCAACATCTTTAGGAACCCGCCACATTTGGCCAAAGGTCCGCTGGTCTACAAACCGTAGCTCTCGGCCTGAATCAAAAAATAGCCGTACCCGACAGTGGGACGAAACCGGATCGGTGGGGTTGACCCACAGCAGCTGGCCCGTCATCCGAAGATGAACCCCAAGCCAGCCTGCAGGCTGTCCCTCTCGGTCTAAGGCCGCCAATAGGTATTTCCCTCGCCGCTGCCACTGCGTCAAACAACAGCCTAACAAGCTGGGCACAAACGCTATGGCTTCGGGATGAGCAATCGTCCGGGGCAGCAAGACCTCACCGCCGCTCAGCGGTTGGTGGAGAGTGACGCGATTGAGGCCACGGCGCACGGTTTCGA
>JGI12210J13797_10276346_pt1 | contig 14529 bp, 22 predicted proteins | sample ElkSlonscriptome_3_FD_13797 | JGI IMG/M metagenome (IMG submission 13797)
CCTGCGAATCCTTCTGCGTGTCATCGCGGCCCATCTGTGCCGGGGCGGCGGCGGTAAGCGCGCATTCGCGCGTCGGGGCGGTTAACGTCATCCCTGGACGCTCAGGGTGGCTCGTATGTAAGCGTTCAGACCCTCCCGTCATTCCGGCAGGGAATGCCGGGATCCAGACGCCATGGATGGCAAATCGGCAGGGGGGTCTGAACGCTTACGCTCGGATTTCCTATCGGTTCGCCTTCGCCTGGCCTGCCGCACAGGTACGGAACCAAAACTCCGGTCACTACGCGATTAATAGACGTTGATATATTTCAGGCAGATGACCCGGAGGCAGGACGACAGGTTTTTGTCATTGGCGATCAGGCAGGTGTCGTGCACCCGTTCGATCAGCTGCGGCACACTCATGTCCATGTCCCGTGCCATTGCCTCGACGACGCTCCAGAAGGCGCGTTCCAGGCGGATGGTGGTGCTGTGCCCGTGGATGCGGATCGCGCGCTTCTTGGCGATGAATTCCTCGATCTGATCGGTGGTACAGGCTTGAGAGATGTGGTCAAGGAAGTCTTCGGCTTCCAGATAGATCGCCATGGTGTTTGGGTCCTCTCGCAACCTCTCCGGGCTTTTCATGTTGTCGTCACATTGTACTACCAGCGTTGCCGTGCTGCTCCGGTAAGGTCCGCGTCAAGGTCCGAAAGCTCGGGCTAAGAGCAAACCGACATACGGGAGGCGGTCTACCATGGACTTGTTCCGGAAAACGCTTGATCCCGTGATTGCGCTTTCGGCGATCGCGGTACTCAATATCTTCCTATTCCTGCTGGTCGGCGCCTGGACCGTTGGCGGCGGCGAAACCATGATGACCGGCCTGATTGCCGAAGCCGTCATGGGCGAGGAACAGCTTTCGCGGATTCCCTTCTGGTCGCTGGTGTTCGAGCCCGACTGGGGCTACTGGAAGATCTACATCAGCCTGGGCATGGTGTTCGGTGCCTTTGTCGGCGCTGTCCTCAGCAAGGAGTTTTACCTGCGCTTTCCGCGCCGCCTGGAGGAATGGGTGTTGATCACCATTGGCGGGCTGCTGATGGGTGTTGGCATCCGCTTGGCCTTTATCTGCAACGTCTCGACGTTCTTTGGCATCACTCCGGAGATGAACCTGGGCGGCTATCTGGCAATCAGCGGCATTGTGGCCGGCGCCTGGGTCGGGTCACTGATCTACAAGCGCATCCTCGAAAGCTAATCTGTACAGGCCAATCTGGGAGAACTGCCATGCTGTCGACTGTTGGCCAATGCGCCGCTGCCTTTGTCTTTGGTTCCGTCGTCGGGTTGCTGGTACAGCGCTCGCGCTTCTGCAACGTGGCGGCCCTACGCGATGCCATTTTGTTCAAGACCTATCGCAACACCAAGGCCCTGCTGGTGGCGATGATGATCCTGACCATCGGGTTCACCGGGTTCATCTCGATCGGTGAAGGCAACACCATGCACTTCGATGTCGGCCTAAACACCTTTGCCGGGTTGTTTATCTTTGGAATCGGCATGGTGCTCGCTGGCGCCTGCACGGTCTCGACCTGGGTCAAATGCGGGGAGGGCAACTTCGGTGCCCTTTGGGCGCTGCTGTTCACCTTCATCGGCATGTTTCTGTTCTCGCTGGCGTGGTCGGTCAACTACTGGCCACCGGCTCCCGCCAGCATGACCGGCGAGGTCAATGCCGAGGCCCTGCAGTTGGGCTTTGTCAACGCGGTCACACTGCAGGAGAAGCTGGGCGTGCCGGCCATCGTCTTTGGGCTGGCGCAGGCGGCGGTGCTGTTCGCGCTCTACCGCGCCATTCTGCGCAAGGAGGCGCGTGCCGGGCAGGCAAAGGCGGCGAAGGGCGCGAAAGCCGCGGCGCCGAAGCCGGTGAAAGTGACCTCTCAGCCCTCGCCCGATCCAGTTCCGGCCGAGTAAGTAACTCAAAATTTACCAAACGAAAACACCAAAGGAGGTCAATATGGGACTATTCGGTTCTAAGCGTCGTGATAAGACAGCGTCCGATTGCGTCGCAAGCGAGATCGCGCTGTCCAGCGGCGAGACGGTTCCGATCAAGCAGACGGTGGACTGCATCGGCGACAACTGCCCGCGCCCGCAGCTGATGACCAAAAAGGCCATCGGCCAGGTCGGTTCCGGCGAGGTGATCGAGGTGCGGGTGGACAACCCATCCTCCATGGAGGCGCTCCCTCCGATGTGCCCGGAGATCGGTGCCACGCACCTGGATACCCTCAGTGGCGAGCGCTGCTGGCAGGTCATTATTCGCAAGGACTGATCGCGGAGGGCGAACGCAATGTTTGCAAAGTTTCAGATGTCTCTTATCGCCAGTGTGATTGGCGGCGCGAGCCTAATCGGGCTTGTCTATGCCTATGCGATGCCGCCAGAAAGCATGCGGGTGACGCGCGAGGGCCTGGCGCATTTTGCGCCCCTCGTCATGCATCCGGAGACCGCGGAGGGCGTGCCCCTGCGCGACCTGGTCGAGCACTACAAAGGAGGCTGACACCCATGGACCCGATCCAGCTGATTGCCTTTGTGATTGCCTTCGTCGTGGCCTTCTATTCCATGTGGCTGGCCTTGCTGCAAGACACCGTCTGAGGAGGATGCGATGGACAAGCCGAGCCTGATCTTCTGCATACTCTCGCTGGTGGTGACCCTAGGTGGAGGCGCGCTGGCCGTTCCTTTGGCGCAGGTGTCGCCCGAGGTGATGGTGCAGCACAGCGAGCCCACGCCTGCCGAGCACCTCGGACAGGTCGACGTCGGCGATGGTTTCGGCACATTGCCGGTGAGTGAGCTCATGTACTACTACGTCGATAACCCGCCAACCCCAGCTGCCGAGAACGCGCCAGCGGCTCAGCCGCAGCGACGGTTCGGTGGTTGCTGACATGACTTGGCGTTGCACTGCACGGTCGTTGACGCGGATATGGAACAGGCTGGTTTGGCTCGCCGTAGCCATGGCGCCGCTCCATGCGGTGGCGGAGATTCGCTACGCAACGGCGCCCGTCGACGGCACCACCATCGTCGATGCGCGCTCACAGGCGGACTGCCTGCAGGGCAGCCTTCCCGGAGCCCGCTGTCTGCCGTCGAGCAGCCTGGTTGGCGGCGACGGGCAGCTGATCGGTGCCAAGGCGCTGTTGTGGCGGCTCGGCACGCTGGGCCTGAGCGGGGCCGAACAGGTCCTGGTTGTCGGCGAGGATGCCACGGATCGCGACATGGTCGGCGCGGTGTTGTATCTGGCGGGGATGCCGAAGGTGTCGGTCCTACTGCGGCCGGTCTCCCGCCTCGTTGCCGAGGCGCCTGGCCAGGTCCCGGGAGCGGTACGCAGCGCTGTCTTTTCCGCACCGATGCGCGATAAGCAGCTCGTCTTCGCGCGCGATGTCCGCGAGGCGCTGCGCGCTGAGGAGGCTGCGCCCGTCGTCGTTGATGGCCGACCCGAGCAAGCTTACTGGGCCGGCCACCTGCCAGGCGGTCAGCCGCTGCCGCTGGATACCTTAAGGCGCTCGCTGGGGCAGGCGGTTCCGGCCGTTCTCCCGCCGCGGGAACCCATCATTGCCTACGGTGCCGGGCCGCGCGACGGCTTGGCGCTGTTCACACTGCTTGCCGCCACCGGTAGCGACGTGCGCGTCTACGCGGGCGGCTGGCGGGACTGGACTCGATCGGGGAGACATTGACCATGGATGTATTACTGCATATCACCGCCGCTGATTCGCTGCCCATGGCGCTTCCGCTGGCGCGAGCGCTGACCAGGCGCGGCGCCGCCTGGGGCTGCTTTTTGACCAACGACGGCGTGCGGGTGCTTGATGACGACGCCTTTGCCGAGGCGCTCGGCCAGTCGGCGCGAGCGGCGGTCTGCGAGCACTCATGGGACCACCACATGGCCGGCCACGACTGCCCCGTGGAGCGCGGTAGCCAGACGCTGAATTCCGCCCTGATGGGCGAGGCCGCGCGCGTCGTCAGCCTGTAGATCGACCGCTCTCGAAGATTGCCTTGATACAGCCGGGAGAGACACTGCCATGGCGAATGAACGCGACATTCTGGTGCTGGCGCGCCGCGATCACACCGAAGCCATGCGCGTCGGCGCGGGGCTGACCATCTTTGGTCATCGCGTCCGCTTGGTCTTCATGACCCATCCGGTCGAGGAAACTGCGGCCAATGCAGAGCAGGCGGAGCTTCTTGAACTCTCCGATGTGGCACCGGAAACGACGGTCGAAGCCATGGCCGATGACTTGCCACTGCTCGACGCGGCAGGTCTGGGTGCGGCTATCGCGGCTGCCGACCGGGTCGTCAATCTTTAAAACGCCTAAGGAGTAAAGCGCTATGCGCATTTTGCATCTCGACAGCCCGTTGTTTCCCGACCGCGAGACGGTCGCGGCCGCATTGGCGAACTTACAAGGCGAGGGGCATAGCCTGCACCGTTTGGACATCCCGCGGGCGGAGGATGACGCCGCCTGGGATGAGGTGGCGGCAGCGATCCTCGACGCGGACACTGTCATCACGTGAGAGCAGCACGCCAGCCCTGTCGGAACACCACTGCGGCCACCATCGGCTTGTGACGATGATGGCTGGCTTCAGCCCTGGCCTTGTCTGGTCAGGGCACAGGCGGCTGTGACATCAGAGACCATTCGCTCAATAACACTAAAGGAGACCTGGAGGAAGCATGCAAACCATCACCAAAACCAAGACGCTCGTCGTCGCGCTGGCGCTTAGCCTGATCAGCATCGGATCGGCCATGGCCGCCGAACCGCTGGTCGACGTCGAATGGGTGAAAGAGAACACCGGAAAGGACGGAATCGTCATGGTTGATCTGCGTGGCAAGTCCGACTATCTGCGCGGTCATGTCCCCGGCGCCGTCCATACGGATTACGGCAAGGACGGCTGGCGCGAAGAACGTGGCGACATTCCTGGCCTGATGCCCAAGAACACAGACAAGTTGGCCAAGACCATTGGCGCCCTGGGTATCGATAACGACACGCATGTGGTGCTGATGCCGCCGGGTGGCAGTTCCCATGACATGGGCATCGGAACCCGTGTCTACTGGACATTCATGGCACTCGGTCATGACGATGTCTCGATCCTGAACGGCGGCATGAACGCCTATCTCGCCGATACGGACAAGAAGGGCAATCCGACCAATCCGCTGGACCGGGGCAATGTCGAGCCGGAAGCCGAGACCTTCACGGTCAACCTGCGCGAGGACATGATTCCCGATGCCGACGCGGTGGAGGCCATGGCAAGCAATGGTGCCGTGCTGATCGATAACCGTACCGCTGATCAGTACCTGGGCGTCAATCAGCACCCGAAGTCAAAGGCCAAGGGCACCATTCCGGACGCGAAGAATGTGCCGCAGTCCTGGCTGACCGAGAACGGTGGCGGGAAATTCCGCGACCCCGAACAAATCGCCGCCCTCTATGAAGTCGCTGACGTGCCCACCGAGGGTGAGCAGGTCACCTTCTGCAACACCGGCCACTGGGCTTCAATCGGCTGGTTTGCCTCGCACGAGTTGCTCGGTAACAAGGACGCCAAGATGTACGACGGTTCGGTCACCGACTGGACGGCCAAGAAGAAGCCGATGGATGCCGAAATCACCGTCACCCAATAACGCGCTTGGGGCTGCGGCCCTAATAATAATTCTGATGGTGGCGAGCGCGGCTGGGGCAGCGGAGACCTGGCCGCGCTCGCGTGCCTATCGGACCCTGGCGGCTGAGCTCATCGTGCTTGCCGGCGATGTCCAACGCCTGCGGGAAGACGACCCGCCCCCGCAACGTCGCGACGGTCTCTGGTTGCGCATCCGCGGTGGTCTTGCCGCCCTGCCGTTGATGTATCGGGAATCGGGACTCCCGCCGCCGCGTCAGACAATCGCGCGCTTGCGCAAGATTCACGACCCGGCGCTTTTGCATCGCCAATTGGAAGAGCTGGGGCAGCAGGTGCCCTTCGACACCACCGGCATTCTGCCGCCAGATGATCGTCCCGCCGCACTCGCGATGGCGAAGACGCTGCATCAGACGCATTGCGCGGCCTGCCACGACGGGGCGCCACTCAATCCGAACAAACCTCTGGCGGCCGAGGATCTGTTTGCCATGGCTGGCGCTATGGATGAGCGGGAATTCGCCGCGCGACTGCACAACGGAGTGCGTGGTGACCAGCTGACGGGGCTGGTCACGCCGCTGTCGGACATGGACCAAGCGGCCTTGCTTGGCTACTATCGTCGCGGCCTTTAGTACAGTTCGCCGTTTTCGTCGAACTGTGCAAAAAACGGTGACACTTTACCATTTTCACTATTTTTATTCTGCTTCAAATCGCTGCAAATACCTGATTTGATAAGTAATTCTGACCACCATCGGGCTGGGCGGGCGTTTCGATACGCTGACACGCTGACATCCGGCGACCCATCCAATAGGTGGCCGTACCATGCTACGCTGTACTCATCATGTAACACAGGAGAACGGCACGATGAGCGAGGCAACTTTTACCTTCCGGGTGGACGCGGCCCTAAAAAGCGAATTCGCATCAGCCGCCAAGGCCCGCGACCGCACCAGCGCGCAGCTCCTACGGGACTTCATGCGCGAGTTTGTGCAGCAGCAACAGGACGCGGCCGAACATGACACCTGGTTTCGCCGCCAGGTGCAAATCGGCCGAGACTCTGCCAACGCCGGCCACCTGTTGCCGGCTGCCGAGGTCGAAGCACAGTTCGCGGCGCGTCGAGTTGCCACGCGCATGCGGCTTGAAACGCCTGAATGATGGAACTGCGCTGGACGCTCCAAGCCATCCGAGACCGTGAAGCAATCTTTGACTACACCGAGACCGACGATCCTGCCGCCGCACTAGCCCTTGATGAACGATTTTCCGAGATGGCCGACCGATTACTCGAGCATCCGAACCTCGGCAGGCCTGGTCGAGTCGCCGGGACTCGCGAGTTGGTAGCCCACCGGAATTACATCTTGATCTATGACCTGACCCACGACTTGGTGCGCGTGCTCCGTGTTCTGCACGCGGCAAGGAGGTGGCCATCTGTTGGGGGTAGCTCATGAGGGGCACAAAGCGGGGTCACCAGTTAAAGGCAATGCCCCGGCAATCCTGACCACGATTCGCCACTTGTGCATGAACCTGTTCGAACAAGAACCCTCAAAGCTGCGCTTGGCCAAGAAGCGACGCAAGGCCACCTGGAACGATGACTATCGCGCAAAGGTCGTCTTCGGCTGACGATTTATGCGCGCCCGCCCTGTGCGTGGCGCTTCGGCTTCGGAATTTGGATCTCGTCGCGCGCGCCTTCTCTCCTTCGCTTGCGCTCGACGAACGGCGCATCACCGAGGTAGATCTGGTGCTTCAACGCACCCCAGACGCTGTCGGTGCCGATGCCATCGCGCACAAAGTGCCGGTAGGCTTCTTGTGCCTCGCCTTTGGTTTGCGCGAACGTGCGGTGGCCAGGACCGTTGCCGTGGTCAGCGACGGCGGCGCCGGGGCCGACCCCGCCGTCGCGCGATAACTGCCCCAAGGCCACACACCAACCGTAAGCATGGCCTCGCCACCTAAAACGCGCCCGGAAACTCGATGCATAGAGCGCTTGCCATGTGAGCCGTCTCGTTGCGGCCCGTTGGGCCGAGGCGATGCTCTGATTATCGACCGGGCGAGGTCTTTTCACGGTGTTGTGTGGCACGAGTCTTGGAATTTGCAGGAATCAGCGCCGATCGATTAACTTGTACGTTTTATAGTACGTTTGGATATAGCGGCATGCAAACGATCAACTTCTCCGATGCGCGCGGGGCGCTAAAAGATGTGCTCGACCGTGTTGTCAATGACGCTGACTACACAATCATTACCCGACGGGATCGGGAGGATGCGGTCGTGATGTCTCTGCAGAGTTTTAACGGCCTGATGGAGACGGTGCATCTACTGAAGTCGCCGGCGAATGCAGCCCACCTGGCTCGATCGATCGCGCAATTTCAGCAAGGCGAGGCAGCAGAGCACGACCTCGGCGATGACTAGGAGACTGGCATGGACGGCGGAGGCATGGGGCGACTATGTCTACTGGCGATCTCAAGATCGCAAGACGCTCAAACGCATCAACGCCCTGCTCGCGGATTCACTTCGCTCGCCATTCGCGGGCATCGGAAAACCAGAGCCACTGCGAGAAAATTTGACGGGATTCTGGTCTCGTCGAGTCGACGACACGAACCGCTTGGTGTACGCGGTTGATGACGAGCAGTTGACCGTAATCTCATGCCGATATCATTACTGACCTCTTCAAGCGTCTAAAGAGATGCGCCTTGGCTGAATACCCCTGGAGCTTCCTTCAGCGTTCCAACGAACCAGCCATCGTCTTCCCAGCGCTAAAGGGTAAACTCATCTTGCATAGAGATGCCTCTTCGAGGTACCCGTTTTCGAGGCCCAACGTTAACCGGAGCCCGCGCCTTGAGCAGCCCGAGCGAGCGCGAAGGCTGCTCAAGGCGCGGGCTGACGAACCTGTAAGTAATCTGCTATGGCGAGCGCAAGATAACCGGGATTTCCCCGCCAGATGCCCTTGTGATATGCGAGACCCCGGTCTTGCCGATCGGATTCGGCTGGGGCGGCGCTCTTGTGATCGACCTGATCCTATCCTTCTGTTTCTGTTGAACTCGGACAGCTATATCAAGACCTGATCCGCAGCGAGCATCTGTGAGCCTCGGGCCAGATCCGCCGGTGTTTTCTGGTGTTCTACAATGTTGCCCCAGTCTGGGATGCGCCGCTGAGCACGGGGTGGTTGATCGAGCCGGCACCGCATGTGCGAGAAACCTGGGCCGCGGAGTTGTCGAACAAGTCGCTTGCCACGATTCCGTCGAGCAATAAAAGTAACCATCCGTTGTTTTATGGCGCTTTTCGTCGATAATCGAACTTATGTTTTCTATAAAAGCGGCGGTCGGCTTCCTCGCTGTCGACCCGCGGAGACCAGCCCAATGGCGCGCCGAAAACTGCCCATCGGTATCCAGACCTTCGCCAAGCTGCGCGAAGACGACTGTTACTACGTCGACTAGACCGGCTTCGCGCTGCGCCTGATCGACGAGGGCACGCATTATGGCGACCACCCTGACCTGGAACTACGCCGATCGCTTGCAGCAGGCGCCCGAGCGCAGACATACCGTCCGCGGGCGCTCCGCTTTCGCCTCCTCCGATGTGCGCCGATTGCTCGCCGAGGCGGCGCGACATCCGGATTTCCAAACCCTTTGCCCGCCGCCCAAGCAAAGCCCGAAAAATCCCTTCGTGCCGCTGCTCCTGCTTATGGTGGCTTGCGCGTGACAGAATCGGCCAGTGTAAAATTCTCAGGAAACTTCAGTTTGCACTAGCTCCGGCATCTGGACATCAAACGATATCGAACCGCTCGAACTGCATCGTGAATTGCCCGCGCCCCTGCGTCAGACTGCGCAGTTCCGTGGTGTAGCCGAGCAGGGACTCGAGGGCGACTTCGCAGGTGATGGATGCGGTGCCGTCGCGGCTATCGCTGGCGGTAGCGGTGGCCTGGATCAGGGCGCGGCGCTGTTGCAGGTCGCCGAGCACGCTGCCGAGGTTGTCGTCGGGAACGATGACCTCGACGCGCATGACCGGGTGCAACGCGGCGGGCGCGGCATCGGCGAGCGCTTTCCCGACGGCGCGGGCGGCCGCGGCGGCGAGGGCGTCGGCACTGGACGCCTGGCCGAAGAGTTCGGCTTCGGTTAGGGTCATGGCGACGTCTTCGACCGGCGCGCCAAACTGCGGTCCGGTCGCGAGACCGAGCCCGAGGCCTTCCAGCAGGCTGCGGTGCTGCTCCAAACTGAGTTCGGCACCCTCCGGGCGGACCCGCGGGGTGACCTTGATCTCGTTGCCGCTACCGCGCGGACGAGGCGAAAGCCGCACCTGCGCGCGGGCGGCGAGTTCCGGCTGTTTGCCGTCTGGGCTCGCGGGGCGCAGGTACACTGCCTCCGCGGTCGCGGCGCGGGTGATGGTCTCGCGCACAGCCACCGCCGGACGGCCGCTGCGCACGTGTTGGTGGAACTCGCGCTCCAGGCGCTCGAGAATGATCTGCAGGTGCAGCTCGCCCATGCCCTTGAGCAGGCGCTGGCCGGTCTCGGGGTCTTCGGCCACCTGCAGGGTGGGATCCTCCTGCTCCAGCTTATCCAGCGCCTCCAGCAGCTTGTCCTCGTCGGTGCCGGCGGCGGGCTCGATGGCCAGGCTCAGCACCGGTTGGCGCAGGTCGATGCGTTCCAGGGTCAGCAGGTGGCCCGGCGCGCAGAGGGTATCGCCGGTGGTGGCATGGCGCAGACCGGCGAGCAGTACGATCTGACCTGGCTCGGCGTGGTCGAGTTTGGTCTTGCGCCCGGCGTCGGTATCGAAGATGCGCGCCACCTGCTCGGTAACCGTGCGCCCGTCGCTGGTGATGAACGAGACCTTGTCGCCGGGCACGAGGCGATTGCGGTAGACGCGGGTGAAGCAATGCCGGCGCCCATCCCAAAGCTGGACCTTGAACACCAGCGCGACGAGCGGACCCCTGTTGCCGAGTACGATCTCCTCCGTGCCGCCGTCCGGCCGATGCGCCAGCGCCGGCGGGCGATCCAATGGCGCCGGAAGCAGGTTCACGGCAGCATCCATGACCGGTTGCACGCCCAGGTTGCGCAGCGCGCTGCCGCCGAAACACGGAAACAACGTGCCGGCCAGCGTGCCCTTGCGCAACGCGGCGATCACGTCGTCGGGCGCGGGGTCCTCGCCATTCAAGACGCGGTCGGCCAGCGCTTCGTCGGCCTCTGCGGCGGACAACAACAGCGCTTCGCGCAGGTCCGCGAGCGGCTCCCAGTGCTCGGGCGGACAGGGTTGGGCCAGTATCAGCTCGCCTTGTTCGCCGCCGAAGCGCAGCAGGGTTTTGTGCACCAGGTCCACCACGGCAGCTGGCGGCGCATCGGCGTCGGTCGGCGCGCGCATCAGCGGCACCGTGATCGCCACCGGTTCTACCCCGAGCTTTTCACGGATATGCGCCAGACTGCGGAGAAAATCGGCGCCGGGGCGGTCCATCTTGTTGATGAAGAACAGCACCGGCAGGCCGAAATGACAGCGCTGGCGCCACACGGTCTCGGTTTGGGGCTCGACTCCGCGCACGCCGTCGAGCACCAGAATGACCCCATCCAGCACGCGCATGGAGCGCTCGACCTCGATGGTAAAATCCACGTGGCCCGGGGTGTCGACCACTTGCAACAGATGATCGCGCCAGGGGGCACCGGTGACGGCGGCGGTGATGGTGATGCCGTGCTGTTGTTCCTCGGCCATCCAGTCCATGTGCGCGGCGCCATCGTGCACCTCGCCGATTTTGTGAGACGCGCCGGTATAGAACAGGATGCGCTCGGTGAGCGTGGTCTTGCCGGCGTCGACATGGGCGGCGACGCCGATGTTGCGCACATGCGAGAGCTTGGCATAGCCGTGCCCGGACGCAGATTGTTTGACCTGAACCATCGACTCTAACCCATCAAATCGGGAACTTGCGGAGATTCTAAAGATGAATGACGGAAAGCGGCGTACGCATCGGGGCGATGCAAAATGGGTCCTGGCCGCGGCGGCGGGCGCGCTGGCTACGGTGGTGCCGTCGCTGACGAGCGCCGATATCTACCGGTTGCCGAGTGCCGATGACAGTGTCATCGGCGTGCCATTCTATGTAAAGGCCGATTCGAAACATACCCTGCTCGATATCGGCCGTCATCACGGCCTGGGTTATGACGAGATGGAGCAGGCCAACCCGGACGTGGACATGTGGGTGCCCCGCGGCGGCGAGGATGTACTGATACCAACGCAGCACGTGCTCCCGAATGGCCCGCGCAGCGGCATCGTGCTGAACCTGGCGGAAAAGCGGATGTACTACTACCGCACGGCGACGGAGATCGAGACCTTCTCCGCCGGCACCGGACGCGAGGGCTGGGAGACGCCGGTCGGCAGCTACACCATTATCGAGAAGATCAAAGACCCGACGTGGACACCACCGGAGTCGATCCGCCGCGAGCACGCGGCCAAGGGCGAAATCCTACCGGCGGTGGTGCCAGCCGGCCCGGACAACCCGCTGGGCCTGTTCGCGCTGCGCCTCAGCAACCCCAGCTATCTGCTCCATGGTACCAATAAGCCTTGGGGCGTCGGTATGCAGGTCAGCCACGGCTGCACGCGGATGTATCCGGAGGACATCGAGCGGCTGTTCGGCCAGGTCGAGAAGGGTACGCCGGTCACCATCGTCGATCAGCCATATAAGGTGGGCTGGCTCGGTGATCAGCTGTATTTGGAGGTGAACGCGCATAGCGACGCCGCCAAGGGCAGGTCGGTGAAGGAGCTCATTCCGACGTCCATCGCGAATGCGGATGGCGTGGTGGTGGACTGGGATGAAGTCAGGCGGGTACAGGCAGAAAATGCCGGCCTGCCACGGTTGGTGGGAGGCCGGCAGGGCTCAACGAGCTGGCATCATTTGGACATGATCTTTTGATACATGCGGTTGATGCGCTCCTCATTGGCCTCGCAGCAGGCCTGGGCGCCGTTGGCGGCGTCCATCGCGGCCTGGGCCATGTCGCGGGCTTCCTGATCGGTGGCGCAGCCGCCGAGCAGGGAGGCGCTCAGCAGCGCTGCAGCGGACAGGGAAGCGAGCTTTACAGTCTTGGTCATTGAGATTTCTCCGTTGAAGTGTGCCGATCGGCAACTTGTTTATAACACACGCGCAGGGTTTTTCCGAACCCTGGGCGACGAATGTTAACAGAATCGGACAGCGTCGTGTCGCCACAACGAATTCACCGATCAACATCCGTATTCCCTGTTGTAGCGGGGTCTGAGCCCGATTTCAAGTATTTGCTATCGTCCGCTTGCGCGCCGGCCATGTATCATTTTTAACACATCCAGTTGCGAAAAGGCGGCTAGGAAATGTGCACATCCTCCGGTCGATGTCAGGCGCGGGCGTACGAGTTGGACAATGCGATGACGCCGCGTTGTGCAATCGATGGGTTGCTTTGAGTTGGCCAGGGGCCAAGGTCCGCGGACCGCTGAAGGGCACCATTGGGCAGCGCCGTCCCCAGGCCCCAGGGGCTCGACAAGGCGCTCGGCCCTGGGGCGTGCCAGCGCCGGGGCGCGGCCTAAGGCGTTTTCTGTCAACTTTCAGACCATCTGACTCGTCTTGACGCCCGCCGTCGGTGTCGGACCGCCGCGCGCATGGCCTGCTCTGCACGCACCGGCCCTTCGTGAATACGAACGTCAATCCTGCATCATCAGGTATGACAGTGACCGGCAATCGCCTTAGCCGAGACCTCGCGGCTCCGCCAGGCCCCGAAAACGGGCATAATCGCCCCCGCCGCAGTCAAATTCGGCCACTGGAGTCAGCCGCATGATGCACGCTTCGAACCGCCCGACGTTACCTGGCCCGAGCAGGCTCGTCCTCGTGGCAATGCTGCTGGCCGCGCCGGCAGTCGCGGACGAACGGACCAATTTCGAGCCGATGGGCGTTGGCCTGGGTTTTGTTGCCGAGGGCGCGACACGAACAAAAGTCCGGACCGATCCTGGGTTAGGGGCGGGGCTTGCATCGGCCGTGCCAAAGGGTACCATCATGGCCTTCATGCCGAGCATGACCAGCGGCGACTATGGCACGGCATCGGAACTGCGCGCCTGGCTCGCCGGTCAGGGGTGGGCCATCTGCGACGGCACCGGCGGCACGCCTGATCTGCGCAACAGGATGCTGCTCGGCACCACCGATGCCTCCAGCGTCGGCCAGCGTCTTGGTTCTTGGGACCATACGCACCGCATCCGCGACGAGACCGGCATCCCCGTCCGACGCAACCGCAACACGCCCACCGGACGGCTGCAGAATATGCAAATCCCCGATGATCAGCATCGCCACCGGGTCGACATGGAGTCCGACAAGGCCGATCACATACCGCCAAGCATGCGTGTCCTGTTCATCATGAAGGTGCGCTGATGGTCGAGCGCTATTACCGCAGAGCCGAAGGCGACAGCGGTCCCAATCCGTTTCGTTGCGAAGGCTTCGTGCGCGATGGCACCATCGCCAGCGACGGCTGCGAGCCCGTTGCGATCGATACGCTGCCGCCGTTCTTGCGCGCGCTGCTGGTCACCGATGGCACCGTGACCAAGATGCTGGAGGCCTATTTCTGGGAGCCCGTGGTGGTGGACACGCTGCGGCAGGAGTTCATTACCGCGGAGGCCGAGATCCCCTGGATCGACATCGACGCCAGCGACCGCATCATGGTGCGCCGGGCACGGTTGCGGGGCGCCGACAGCGGCAAGCACTACGCCCATGCCTTCTCCGTGATCCGCACCGACTTGATTCCGCCCGTTTTCCGCCAGCGGCTGATCGACCGCGAGATCGGCATCGGCGCACTGATCCGCGACAGCGGCCTGGAGAGCTATCGCGAGGTGATGGAGGTGGGTGTCGAGGTAGGCTCAAACCTTGATTTCGACGGGCGCGCGACCGGTGGCCCAGACCCGATCGCGGTCAAGAGCCGAAGGGCCAACGGGCTGCGGGAGGGCAGCGACGCCGCCTCGGGTGGCGTCTTC
>JGI12210J13797_10191959_pt1 | contig 14526 bp, 13 predicted proteins | sample ElkSlonscriptome_3_FD_13797 | JGI IMG/M metagenome (IMG submission 13797)
CCCCGCCAGTCGGGCCGACCCAATCGGAGGCGAACTGCCGGGTCTCGCTCGCGCGCTGCGGCGGGCGCCGCGGGTCAATAGGTACCGTGCCAAGGCGCCCATTCTGCTCGCAGAGTGCTTCTGGCGCAATATTTGCTAAGTTTCGTTATAGTTTTAGTTAGTCAATTTGGGTTCGATAGCCTCATGGCGAGAGGTCTCTGCGCAGTCGCCGGCAGACGTCGCTGCTGATCACAACCATGGGGAGGCATGTCCACTCCCGCCGGCTTGCGTCGCAGCGGTGTGGACTTTTTGTCATGGCAGTCACCGTCTATCTTTATGTTTATGTGTCGTACACGGGAATTTAGAGGTAACAGGGCCTCCGATGGCTCGCGGCTCTCGGTTGCTTTTTTGGTTGTCTTTGGCGGCGACGGTGTTGGGTTGAGAATCGCTGCGGTGCTCGCTCGTGTTCATGCGCCTCGCCCGCACAGACGACGCGCAGCGCAGACCCATAAGAGGTTCCAATCTGTCGGCGCCGCCTCGCCGCCGATTGATACTTGCCACGATTTGGCACCACCAGGAGTTCTGAAGTAATGCCCGAATCGCTGCTGATTATCGAAGACGACGAGACCTTCAGCCGTGAATTGGCGCGCTACTTCGCCAACAAGGGCTGGGAGGTAGAAACCGCATTGACTTTGGAGTGCGCTCGTCGGCAGCTGTTCAGCGACCGCTACGAGCCGTTCGTCGTCCTCGCGGACATGAGTCTGCCGGACGGCAGTGCGCTCGATCTATTGGAACAGGCGCGCGGGGCCAAGATTCCGGGGGAGTGGATCTTGCTGACCGGCTATGGCGGGGTCGCCGATTCGGTCAGGGCGCTGCGCCTGGGCGCCTACGATTTCCTCGAAAAGCCCTGCCCCTTGGCTCGTCTGGAGCTGGTCGTGGCCGGCGCGCGCCGCGGTGCCCTCGCCCAGCGCCGGCTGCGCAGCCAGAGTTCGGACAGCAGCCGCCGCTACACCGTCGATTCCTATATTGGCTCCAGCGAGATCACCCGCACGACACGGGACATGATCGCGAGGCTCGCCGAGGTCCCCTTCAGTGCATTGGTCATCGGCGGCGAGACCGGTGTTGGCAAGGGCCTGGTGGCGCGTATCCTGCACCATGCAGGGCCTCGCGCGGATGGTCCGATGATCGATGTCAACTGCGCGGCATTGCCGCGCGAGTTGTTGGAGTCGGAGCTCTTTGGCCATGAATCCGGGGCCTTTACTGGAGCCAAGGGGCGCCATCGCGGGTATCTCGAGCAGGCCCATGAGGGCACCCTGTTTTTGGACGAGATCGCCGAGATGGACCCCGACCTGCAAACCAAATTACTGACCGTGCTGGAGGATCGGCGGCTTCGCCGACTGGGCTCGGAGAAGACGGTGAGCGTCGACGTCCAGCTGATCGCGGCCAGCAACCGAAATCTTGAGCAACGCGTTCGCGACGGCGAGTTTCGCAGTGATCTCTATCATCGCTTGTGCGTGTTTCGTCTCGATCTGCCGCCGCTGCGCGAGCGCCTCGACGACCTTGAACAGATCGTGCCGACCTTCGTCGACGAGTACAACGCCCGGTCGGGGAGGCAAGTCCAGCTCATTCCCGACGCGGTCTATGAGCGAATGCGACAGTACACCTGGCCCGGCAATGTGCGCGAACTGCGCAATGTGATCGAGCGCGCCGTGTTGTTGGCGCGTGACGAGGTGTTTCCGATCGAATGGATGCAGCTCGGACGCGGGATAGAGACAACAAAAGACCATCGTTCAGGGCCCGATGTCGATGGCGATCGCTTGATCATTCCGCTCGACGGTAGCATGGCGTTGGATGAAATGGACAGCTATATCATCCGTAGCGCGCTGCATCGCAGTGGCCAAAATGTCACCGCCGCCGCGCGCGCGTTAGGCACGACCCGTGAAACGTTGCGTTACCGCGTCCAGAAATATGGACTCAAGGCGGGAGAGGAGCCCGAGGCCACGACCCCGGCAGGGGCTGCTGCCATGACTGGCGTGCGTCCGTAATCGATTGGGCGCCAGAGCGCCGGTCTGCCGTTCGTCTCTTGGTGACTCACGCTTGCGCGGCTCGGTGTGAGAAATCCCTGTCAACGCTCTGAAGTGACCGAAACGCTGGCGACCACCTACCTTTAAGGCTTGGTCCTCGTTCATCGTATGCACCCTCCCGGGAGGCGCCACTTCCCGAGCCGCCACGTGCCGATACTCTACTCATGGCACGCCAGTTTTCGGTTTTTATCAAGCCTAACTTACTGATTGATCTTTTCTTCCTAGAGACTCGCTCCCCGAAACTCGCACCTGCCCGGTATACTCATGACCGCCATATTGTCCCTATTGATGGTCGTAACGCTGTCGATCCTCATCACGCGTATCGCCGCCATCGCGCTCAGGCACACCGGACTTGCACGCCAGACCGCCCGGTTCCAGGCCCGATCGGCCTTTTCGGGCGCAGGCTTCACGACCAACGAATCCGAAAAGGTGGTGAATCATCCGGTGCGCCGTCGCATCGTGTTGACGTTGATGCTACTTGGTAACGCCGGCATCGTTACTGCCGTGTCATCGTTGATCCTCGCCTTCGTCGGCGACGGCGAGGGCGGCGGCGTCGCGCTTTGGATCAAGATCCTGTTGCTCGTCGGCGGCTTGGCCGTGCTCTGGGCGATTGCGTCTAGCCGCTGGGCCGAGCGCCTGCTATCTCGCGTCGTGGATCGCGCCCTCCGACGCTTCACGCGTCTCGATATTGCCGACTACGAGGGGCTGCTGCATCTGGGGGGCGACTACACCATCGCCGAACTCGCCGTGGAAGAAAAGGGATGGCTCGATGGTCGGTCGCTGCGCGCGGTGCGCCCGGCTGATGAGGGCGTGACCGTGCTGGGCATTGCCCGGGCAAACGGCGAATGGCTGGGCACGCCCCAGGCCGACACGACCACCCAGAGTGGCGACTCGCTGGTCGTCTACGGTCGCACCGAGGCGATCATGGCGCTAGAACAGCGGCGCGCCGGAGACGACGACGCGCACGCCGAGGCAGTCGAGGGTCAGCGCCGGGTCGCGGCGGCAGAAAGAGAAGACGCCAAGGCCGTTGAGTAGTGCCATCAGGTGGCAGGCGCGCTGCAGTCCCTTGCGGACCACCTCCAATGCGTTGGTGATACGAAAACGGCTGGCACAAGCACCAGCGGTCGATATCAACCTATAGGGCAGGGCATTGCCCCAAGTCACGGCGCAGGCCGGGGCGCGTGCAGGAGGGGGCGCGGGCGATGACAGCTCGACGAGCTGGCCCAGGTTTTGCGTAAGCATCTGGACTAGCGATTATCGGTCGCGTCGAACAGCGGCGAGGAGGTGCGCGTGATGATGAAAGCAGGCGGCGATGCGTGGGCGGCCGGCGAGCCAGCATTGGAAATGCTCTATCCGCGCTCGGGCGAGGTGGCCTTGTCGGGACTCTATCTGGCGGAAGACCTGCGCGCCCTCATCCCCGGCGACGGTGGCTATGTCTATACCAACTTCGTTACCAGTCTCGATGGACGGATTGCTGTTGCTCGGCCGGCGTCGACCCGGCTCGGTGTGCCGCCGCAGACCGCCAATGCCAGAGATTGGCGCCTGCTGCTGGAGCTGGCCGCACCGGCGGACGCGCTGTTGATCAGCGGGCGCCACCTGCGCGAGCTCGCCACCGGCTCCGCTCAGTCGTGGCCGCCATTCAGCGGCGAGACGCCGTCCGACCTGTTGACCTTTCGTGCCGAGATCGGTCTCGCGCCGCAACCCGTCCTCGTCGTCGTGTCCCGAACCCTTGATTTGCCGCCGAGTGTGCTGACCAGGTTGGCTGATCGGCGGGTGATCCTAGCCACCGTCGACGAGGCTCCGGCAACGGCGATACAACAGTTGCGGGATGCGGGTGCCGAGGTGTTGCGTCTCGGCAGCGGGTCTGTCGATGGCCGACGCTTGGTTGCCGCGTTGGCGGAGCGCCAGATCCGATTGATCTATTCGACGGCCGGGCCCGCGGTATTGCACACGCTCTTGAGCAGTGGCGTGCTGCAGCGCCTCTATCTGACGACGGTCCTGCGCGTTCTCGCTGGGGATGCCTATGCCACGCTGACACGGGGCGCGCAGCTCGATCCGCCGTACGATTTCGAATTGGGCGCCCTTTACCTCGACCGGCATGGACCGGACGGCGTTCCACAATGTCTGCAGGTCTATAATCGGAGAAGACGACCATGATTCCAAGACTGCGTTCCCTGCCGTCCGCCCTGGCTGCCGCGGCCACGATTTGGCTCGTCGTGCCCGCGTCAGGTCAAGCCGCGGAGACGCGGGCCCAGCAACTCGCCGAGGAGAACCAGGTGATCGTCGCGCCGCCCGGGCAGCTCGGGGACCCTGGCAGAGACTTTCTCGCGCGGGCGGAAGATTACCATCGCCGTCAGGTCGGTGCGGCCGAGCGCATTCGGTCGCAGATCGACACCGAGGCCGCGCGCGACTTCGCCGATCGGCTGTCGCAAGACCAGGTGCTCGCCTACGACAAGCTTCGCCAGGTCGCTGGCATGCACGGCGTCGATCTGGCGCCATTGAACACGGCGTCCGACGCGAGCGATTCGGCCCCGACCGGCTACCCTGGGGCGTCAGCAGCGACAGCGGCCCCTGCGTCAGACTCCGGCGGCAACGCGTCCTTGATTCAGCAGATCATCGATGAGCAAGCGTCCGCACTCGACCGATTCAAGAAGCTGGGCGAGCAAATCCAAGCGCCCAACGTCAAGGCCTATCTCGACACCTTGGTGCCGGTCATCGCAGTCCATCTGAAGATCGCGCGCCGCCTCGAACTCGAAAGGGCCATGGCCGATGGTGATCTGTCTCTCGAAGAGCGTGGACGCTACCTGACGCTCGTCGGCGGTTGCATGGCCTGCCACACCCGCGACGGCGGCGATCCCTTTGCCGGCGGCGTCGCGCTGGAGACGCCTTACGGCGGGTACCTCTACAGTTCCAACATCACGCCGTCCGAGAAGGGCATTGGTGCCTTTACCGACGAAGATTTCGCGACCGCGTTGCATGAGGGTATCGCGCCGAACGGCAACCCTTATTATCCCGCCTTTCCGTATCCGTCCTTTACCTATGTGAGCGACGAGGATGTGCTCGCGATCAAGGCGTATTTGAATCGGGTCGAGCCGTCCGACTACGTCCCGCCCGAACCCGAGCTTCCTTGGCCGCTCGGCATCCGCGATGGACTGCACGCCTGGCAGGAGCTCTACTTCGAGCCGCAGCGTTTCGAGCCGGACCCCAACAAGTCGGACCAATGGAACCGGGGCGCCTATCTGGTCAATGGCCTCGGCCACTGCGGTGCCTGTCATACGCCACGCAATATTGCCGGGGCCAAGAACGAAGACCAGGCGCTGTCTGGTGCGACGCGGCTGGGCTGGTATGCTCCGAGTTTGCGGGCAGGCGCGGATTACGGTATCGGGAGCTACAGCATCGATGCCTTGGTCAGCCTGATGCAGTCGGGCGAAGCGGAGGCGGGCGTGGATCGCAGCGCTCCGCGGTCCACGGCGCTGGGGCCCATGGCCGAGGTCGTTCACGACACCCTGTCTTACATGACCACGGACGACCTGCGTGCGATGGCGGTCTATATGAAGGACCTGCCGCCGGTCGAGGCGAAATCGCAGGGGCGCGATCAGGGGCACGCCATGGATCAAAGGCTGTATACCCTGGGTAAATCGGTCTACGAGGGGTGGTGTGTCGCGTGCCACCGCGACAGCGGACAAGGTCAACCGCCCTATGTCCCCGGTCTGCGCAACAATCCGATTCTCAAGCAGCCGAACGCCAACAACGTCGTCCTGTCGATTCTCGCCGGCGCGTCGTCCGCGTCATCGCAGGCGTTCTCACCCTACGTCAGCATGCCGGCCTATGCCGACACCTTGGATGATCGATCGATTGCCGCGGTGGCGGGCTATCTGCGTGCACGCTGGGGCGATGACGCCACCGGCGGGGTGTCGGTGGCGCTACCTGCGCGTCTGCGCAAGGAGCTCGAAAAGGCCCCGCAGTGACGGGAATCGGGAGCGCCGACTTTCCAGGCGGCGCCTCATTTCTCGCATGCGACCGCTCTGCGTTGCCTTTGGCCATTTGTCCTCATTGTGCCGAGAGCCAACAGAGGCGCCCCCAAACTGGAGATCCTGCAATGACTCAATCGGCACGCGATATCGACCGCTTGTTGGACGCCAGAGGCTTCCTGGCCGAGCCGCAGCAATGGAATGTTCAGCTGGCCATGCGCTTGGCGAAGCGCCTCGGCATCGATGATCTCAAGGTCGCGCATTGGCAGGTCATCGAGGGGCTGCGGCAACCCTATTTGCTGGAGGGCAAGCTGCCGGTACTCAGCCACCTCTGTCGCACGCTGGAACTGGAGCACGACTGCGTATCCACCTTGTTCGGTGGCCCGATCGAGGCGTGGAAGATTGCAGGGCTGCCCGATCCCGGCGAAGAGGCCCGCGTCTACATGGCGGGCATGGAGGTTGACGACAGCATCACGCCTCCGCCTGCCGAGCGATCATCCTAAGGTTGCTTGAGGGTCCGAAGTGTTTGCCGATGCGTCAGGTTTTTGGTGACCACGAGCGTGCCTGCCGAAGGGGCCGAGCGCCAAGGGCCAAGGGCCGATATTGCCGGACAGTGCTGTGCCGCGGCCCTCGGTGCTTGGCCCACCCAGAGCAACGCACGGGCTTCGCGACGCAGCGCTGTCACCTCGTCGGCCTGAGGCGATGCCTCGCTAGAATCATCGGGCGCTTCGCAGTTCGGCCAGTCGAGCGGCCGCCGAGAGGCGCCAGACCGCGAGGCTCGGGACCTCGAGCGCGGCGGGGCAAGACAGCCGACGCAAGGTTGAAATGGCGCAGGGGCAATTGAAGTGGCCGCGGTTTGCAGCGGCATCTTGGGCCGGCCGTGCGCCGGAGACGCGGCGAAACGAAGCGCCGTGCGGCTTGGCTGACAGTTGGCCTTCGATTTGCTTTGGCAACACTACCACCGCTGGAACCGGCGGCGGGGGACGACGGCGTCGCCAATCGCTTCACGTCGTCGCGCTAAGCGCGATCCGCGTAGCGGTCGCATAAACCCACCAACGCAATCAAGAGGACAGAGACCAATGTCTACAGAAACCCAGAAACAGTTGAGCAGAGTCGTTCCGTTCACCCGCTTTGCATCGGCGGCCGCACTGGCCGCTGCCGGCGTGTGTTTCACCGCCGGTCCGCTGAGTGCCGCGACCGCAACCGGCGCAGAAGGCCCGGATGCCTCGACACAGCAGACACCCAAAGCCGGCGACGGCGCATCGCAGCCGACTGCGACGGGGTCGAAGCAAACGGACAAGAGCGGGCAGCGGCCGATCGCACAGTTGCCAGACCGCTATAAAGTCAGCGCCTGGATCGGCAAGTCGGTGAAGAGCGCCGACGGCGAGGAACTCGGCACCGTCGAGGAAATGATCATGGACGACTTCGGGCTCGTGCGCTATGTCGTTATGAAAAGCGATCAGCTCGCCAGTGAAAAAAAGGGTGACTTGGTCGCCGTCCCGACGGGGCTCTTCGAGCCCCTCAAGCGTGAGCAGTCGCACCTCGTCCTCGACGTGCCCTCGTCGCACATGAGCGGCGCGCCGTCGTTCTCTTCTTCCGAATACCCCAACATGGGCCAGGAGAGCGTGAGCACCTTGATCGTCACCTATTGGGTGCCGGAGGATGCTGCTGGCGCGCAAGACGAGAGCGGCCAGGGCAGTGGCGCCCGGAATGATGCGCAAACGGCAAGTGCGAGCTCCGACAACGGCTCGAGCGGCCAGCGTGGCGCAGACCGCAGTGCCGGTTCCGACGGCATGCGCGCTGATCGCCAGGATCAAGACGGGGCTCCGGAGGAGCATCCATTCCGGACTCCTGGAAGCGCAATGGAGCAGCAGTTTGCAAGCAAGTCCGGCGACGGCTCGCAGCGCTATGAGCCGAATCGGCAAATGGTCTATCTGCCCCAGGAGAAGGCGCAGCTGTTCGACAAGCTGGATGAAGATCGCGACGGCGTCATCGGACGCAATGAGGCCGAGGCAAATACGCGGTTGTCGCGTCAGTTCGACGAGATCAACAGCTTTGCCAACCAAGGCATTAGCCGTTCCGAGTTCGCGGCGTTCGAGATCAAGGACGCCGGCGGCTCGCAGATGGGCTCGGACCCGAAGTCGTCAAAGGGACAGCAACCCAACGCTCAGCAGCCTGAGCATCAGATGGGCGAGTCCCCGCAGAGCAAGCCGATGGACCAGTGACGGTGGTCCAATGACGGTCGGCCGCGGCCGTCAATCGCCGCACAATCGAGGCGGCGCTGAGAGCGTCGCCGCCGTCCGCCCGCGGCGTGCCGGCGCATCAACGCCAGGGCGTTGTCGTCGGATGTCAAGACGCTGAGGCCCCGCGAGGTCACCGGCGTCGTCGGCTTGTCGGCACAACCAACAAACAATCTAACGAGGAGGTCTGCGGATGGACCTGAACAGCGAGATCCCCGTCTTGCAGATGGTAATCCGTCTGGCCGCGGCGGCTGGCTTCGCGCTCTTGCTCGGCTTGGAGCGTGAGCTGCGCGGTAAGCAGGCAGGGCTGCGCACCCACATGCTGGTGTCGCTCGGTTCCGCCGGCTTCATGATTATGGGTCTGCATGTACTCATGGCCACGGCAACCGGTGACCCCTCCGCGCGTATCGATCCGACGCGCATCATCGAAGGTGTCATCGGCGGCGTCGGCTTCCTGGGTGCCGGCAGCATCATTCAAAGCGGCGGCAAGATCCACGGTATTACCACTGGTGCGTCGATCTGGGCGGTCGGCGCAATCGGTCTGGCCTGCGGCATTGGCGATCTCATGCTGGCGGCCCTACTCACGGCCTTCGTCTTTGCCACCGTGGTCGTCATCGGGTTCTTCGAGAAAGAAGTGCTTGATGACGAATGACCCGGGTCGCTGCTGACGCACTGACCGATGGTGCGTTAGCCGTGGCGCGTCGGCAGGTCGCCAGCAACCACAGCGACCTGCTCGGCGATGATTACGACCTCGGGGCGTTGGAGCAGGTGTTGCCGCACACGGTGTCCAATGGTGTCGAGAAGGATCGCTGGCATACTCAGGGCGCTGATGCGCCAATGCAGCAGTCAACGCGGCGACCCGGCCTCCCGGCTCAGGCGCCGCATTGATTCCCAAGCGACGTCCACCTAGCGGGTGACCATCGCAACCCGCTTTAATCTCAACGGGTACAGGCAGTTGCAGACACTTTGAAGCGGCCTACCGCGCTTTCTAGATGGCTATCCGTTTCGCGAAACGACCCACAGGGCAAGGACCGCATGAGGCCTATTCAGCAGTCATCTGGCGGCCGGCCTGTCGCCGCCATTAATCGGAGAGTCAAGATGCGCGTTCATCCCAATGTCTTGTCAATCATCGGTGATACACCGCTGGTTGAACTGAAACGGCTCTACCCCAACCGGCCGGTCAAGATTTACGGCAAGCTGGAGGCACTGAATCCCGGCGGCAGCATTAAAGATCGGACGTCCGTCTCTATCCTGCGCGATGCCATGAAACAGGGCCTGGTGGCGCCGGGAGACTCGGTGATCGAGTCGAGTTCGGGCAATATGGCAATCGGGTTGGCCCAGGCCTGTGTCTTTTTCGGTCTGCAATTGATCGTGGTGGTGGACCGCAACCTCAACAGCCAGACGGCTCGCATCCTCGAGGCTTACGGCGCCCAACTCGATTGGGTGTGCGAGCCAGACCCGGGCGGCGGCTATCTCGCTGCCCGCGTTAAACGGGTCAACGACTTACGCGCGCGTATCCCGAACAGCTATTGGCCGAACCAGTACGCCAACCCATGCAACCCCGCCGCCCATGTCGAGACCATGCACGAGATCGTTTCGACACTCGACCGGCCGCTCGACTACCTGTTGGTGGCGACGAGCACCTGCGGCACCGTGATGGGTTGTGCCCAGTACGTGCGCGACGCCGGGCTGTCGACCCGAATCATTGCCGTCGACGCGGTCGGCAGCCTGATCTTCGGCAAGCGTCCAGCCAAGCGCCTAATCCCTGGCCATGGTGCCGGCCGCCCTTCGCAACTGTTGGACAAACGCATGATCGATGGGCACATCCAGATCGACGACCTAGGCTGTGTGCACGGTTGCCGACACCTGCTCCAACGCGAAGCCATCTTGGCCGGCGGTTCATCCGGTGCGCTGGTGACGGCCCTGGGACGGCTTCTCCCGGGGATGAAGCCGGACGCCACCTGCGCCCTCATTCTCTGCGACCGCGGCGAACGCTACCTGGATACGATCTATTCGGACGCCTGGGTCGCCGAGCAGTTCGGAGACGCGCCGCTGACGCCGGGCCCTGTGTCGCAGCGACCCGATCTCCGATCTCCAGGTCGGGCACCGACGCCGGTCGCGGTCGTTGAGCAAGTCGCGCATGGAGTCTGACGTGGGCGCGGCGGCACGTGGCGCTCACATCAGCACCAAGCCGCGGCCTCCGGTAGGTCCAAAGTCCGCCGACGCTCAGGAATCACCGGTTGCGAAGCCGCGTCAGGAGCCCTTCCGCATCGCCATTGTCGGTGGCGGCCCGAAGGGACTCTACGGCCTAGAGCGGCTGGCCGCCCAGTTGGCCGATGCCCAGTTGGCCGCCGTGCAGTCGGCTAACCGGGCACGGTCGGCTGATCAGGTGCGAGACGTGGCAAGAGAGGTCCCGGTCGAGATTCATATCTTCAACCGCACCCCCTTTTTTGGCTCAGGCGACATCTATCGGCCGGATCAGCCGAACTTCCTATTGATCAATTTCTGCATTGGGAATATCACGCAGTGGATCGATGAGCAGCCACCGCCAGTGGCACCAGCGCCAAGGTCACTGACCAACTGGCTTCGAGAATGCTACCAGCCACCGATGCTGGTCAACGAGCAGGACTTCGTGTCGCGCGCCTGCGTCGGCCGTTATCTGGAAGACGGCTTCCAAGCCATCGTCGATCACCTACCAGCCGGGGTGCATTGCCGCCGGTTCGTCGGCGAGGTCGTCGATCTCATTCCCGTGCACGACGCTGGCGCTGGCTATCAAGTCGCGATGGTCAGTGCCGGGAAGGCCGAGCAGCGCTTACCGATGCGCTATCAGCGCGTGCTGCTGGCCACCGGACATCCACGACCGCTGGCGTCACGCACCGGTGAAGGGCTCCGCGCGTTCTGCCGGCGACACCCGGCTTGCGCCTTTGTCCCCTTTATCTACCCGGTATCGGACCGGTTGGCGGCGGTCGCGCCCGAAATGACGGTGGCGATCAAGGGGATGGGGCTGACCTTCGTCGATGCGGTATTGGCGCTGACCGAGGGACGCGGCGGCAGGTTCGAGCGCGACCGGGCCGACGGGGCGCTCCGCTACTGTCCGTCAGGGGCAGAGCCCGCGGTGATGCTGCCTTTTTCGCGTACAGGTCTGCCCATGCATCCGCGGGGTCCGGAGTGGGGGCTGCCGCCGCGGCCGCTCCTGCTGTTCAACGACGCGAAGATCCAGCAGCTGCGGCGGGGCGCGCCGGCGCGTCAACTCGACTTCGAGGCCGATCTGTGGCCGTTGTTGCGCCGAGAGATGCTGGTCGCCTTCTACGGCATGCTCCTGCGCCAGCAAGGGACAGACCTCGACATCGACGCGCTCGAAGACGCATCGCTGCGACGGCAGATCGAGCGCTTCCATCGCACCCATCCGGAGGCCCCGCGCTTCACGCCCGAGGCGTTCCTCGATCCGCTGACGGCGACGACGTCGGCGGACCATCACGATCATCACCGTTTCGTGCTGGACTATCTGACCACGACCCTCAGCGAGGCGCGCAGGGGAGGGCAGAGCAGTCCGTGGATGGCTGCGGTCGCGGTGTGGCGCGATGCGACTCCACTCTTCGGTGAACTCGTCCGTAATGGCGCCTTGACGCCAGGCGCGCAGCGCACCTTCGACCAAAGATACCGAAGCCCGCTAAACCGCGTCACCTTCGGTCCGCCCATCGTCAGTATGGAAAAGGTCCTGGCGGTCGCGCGGGCGGGATTGATCGATTTCGGGTTGAGTCGCGACGCCAGTCTCACGCGAGACGACAACGCGGGCGGCTTTCGCCTCGACTCGGGCTTTACCGCACACGGCGCCCTCGCCGACGTGCTGGTGGATGCGCGCATCCCAAAGGTCTCGCTACAGCGCGAGAGCGCGCGTCTGTATCAGAACCTGCGGCAACGTCGGCTCGTGCAGCCCTATGATCGCTCGGGGCCATATGGCGAGGACCACTATCGTCCAGGCTGCATGGCGTTGTCCCCCGACGGCTATGTCATCGACGCCAACGGGCGAGAAAACCGCGCGATCGCGGCGACCGGCACACCCACCGAGGGGGTGACCTACGACAACGATAGCCTTTCGCGCACACGCAATAATTTTGTCAGTCGCTGGGCAGGCGCGATCCGCCGCGACATTGATGCGAGCCGAACGTCTCATGACAGAGCCTGACACCCAACGCCACGCTGACGTGCATCCACGTCTGACGCCCATCGTCGCACCTTGGATGCGCGACCTGCTCGCCGATCGCCGAGGGCTCACCGCGCAGTTTGCCCGCTATGGCTCGCCCCTGAACTTGCTCGCCCACGAGCCCTTCGTGGAAAATTACCAGCGCTATCGCGAGACACTGGATCGTCACGGGTTGCGCCATCTGGTTCTTTTTGCGCGCAAGGCGAACAAGTGCCGCGGTTTCGTTACTGCGGCCAACGCGCATGGCTTTGGCGTCGATACTGCCAGCTTTCGCGAACTCGACGAAGCCCTTGCACTCGGCTGCGATCCCGCCCGGCTGGTGGTGACCGCGGCAATGAAGGATGCACGACTGGTCGAACTCGCCATCGCTCGGCGGGTATTGATCGTCCTCGATAACCTCGACGAGTGCCGTCTGGTCGAACGCATCGCTCAATCGCAAGGTCGCACCGCCGAGGTCGGCATCCGCATCAGCGGGTTTCTATTCGACGGCCAACGCCTCTACAGCCGGTTCGGCTTCCCGCTCGAGGAGGCCGTCGCCCTGATCACCGAACAGCTCGGGCAGGGCACGGATCTGCCTTCTCTGCGCTATCGTGGTCTTCACTTCCACCTCAACGGCTATTCGCGCCGACAGCGGGCTGCGGCACTGCTGCAAAGCATCGCTTGCGCGGACGCCTTAAGCGGTAAAGGCGTGACGACGGACTTTATCGACATTGGTGGCGGCTTCTTGGTCAACTACTTGCAGGATGCCGGCGAGTGGGAGGCCTTTCTCCGCGAACTCAAGGCCGCCGCTGTCGGAAAGCGGGCGCCACTGACATTTCAAAACGACGCGTTGGGGCTTGTCGTCAGAGACGGCATCATTCACGGTGAGCCGCGCGTCTACCCCTATTGTAACGCCCGGCCGAAAGAGCAGTTTCTCGATGACCTGCTGTCGAGCGAAGACGATCAAGGCAACAGCTTGGCCGCGCGCCTACGTTCACGGGGGATCGAGCTGCGCATGGAGCCGGGGCGGTCACTGCTCGATCAGGCAGGTATGACCATCGCGCGCGTCGCGTTCCGCAAGCGCGACAGCCGTGGCCAGCTGCTCGTCGGTCTGGAGATGAATCGCAGTCAGATGCAGAGCTCGAGCGCGGACTTCTTGCTCGATCCGATCCTTATTCACCATGGCAAAGCCGAGCCGCAATCGGGGCAGGTAGAAGCTCCCTTGGCTGGCTACCTCGTTGGCGGTTATTGTCTGGAGCAGGATCTCATTCTTAAACGCAGGATCGCGTTTGAGCAGCTGCCCCAGATCGACGATTGGGTGTGCTTTCCGAATACCGCGGGCTACATGATGCACTTTTTCGAATCCAACTCGCATCTGTTCGAGTTGGCGACCAATATCCTGGTCACGCCGTCTGGACGGGCGAATGGAGCGTTACGCTATCGGCTGGATGCAGCACCAGCGCAATCACCGGCACGGTAATGCAGGCATCGACCGTCATTGTTGTGTTGACCTATCTGACCACGGCGGTTCTACCAGGCCTCGCGATGGTCGGCGTTGCGCTCCGCCTTGCAAGTCAATGCGAATGCGCCGCGGTCCGGGTTGCGGCCCGCTTTGGCCGGTCGGCGCGCCACTGTAATGCATGTCGCGCGCTGTTGGGAGAGTCTGTTGGTCGAGCGTCGGCGCCGCTACCAAGCCGCCGAAGGTTCCCCGTTCTCTGCCGTGCGGCATTGATCGGTGGATTTTACCCTTTGTCCGGGGCAGGATCACCGCCTTTCGCCATGGCCGCGGTGAGTGCGGGCCGACAAGGCATTCCGGGGTAATCGACAACGATCGATTGGCTCCTCGCAAGCGGTTGCTCAACCCCTCGTCGTGCCGTGATCGTCCGATGATTGCGCCGCTCGCGCGCAACTGGCCGGCAAACGAGTGCACTCGCGCCATCCGGCAACCTTGGCGCGATAAGTGCATAAAGGTAAATTGAAGCAAATGAAAGCGCTGACCGACATCGAGCGCAAAACCAGGTTATAGGGGCAGGAAAGATGATGATCGAAAATACGAAGAAACGTTGGGG
>JGI12210J13797_10793574_pt1 | contig 14522 bp, 11 predicted proteins | sample ElkSlonscriptome_3_FD_13797 | JGI IMG/M metagenome (IMG submission 13797)
CAGGACCCGACGGCGGGAATGATGCGGGCACAGCCGCGCGGCCAGGGCCTGTCCCCGGACGACCACACCCTGAGCGAGCCGACCTCGCTCATGGTGCCCTGCCTCGCCGCCTTCGCGGTGCGCGCATCGGCGCTCTACGAGGTGGGCGAGCTCGACGGGCAGCTGCCCGCGCGCTGGGCCTTCGCCGACTTGGCCTGCCGGCTCGCCGAGCGCGGCCAGTCGATTCAGTTCGTGCCCCGCGTCCGGATGCGGCAGAAAGAGGAGGTCAATGGGTTCGCCCCCGAGGCACGCTTCTCCGCGCGCTGGATGTCGCGCGCCACCATCGCGGCTTGACCGCGTCAGGGAGCCTTCTTCGAGGGCCCGGCGGCGAGGCCGCCCTTGCGCGTGTCGGCGAAGCCGTAGGCCATGCCGGTGGCCGGGTCGAAGGTCACCCCGTTGGCATCGCCGAGGCTCACCGGGTTCTTCTGGACCTGATGGCCGCGCTTTGCGAGCTCGGCCATCACCGCGGCGGAGAGCATGCGCTTCTTCTCTACGCGAACCCGATCCGGCTTGTACTGGTGGTGTACGCGGGGCGCCTCGATGGCCGCGTCGATGGTCATGTGGCCATCGACGAGGTTGCGCAACACCTGGGCCACGGTGTTGGGAATGGTGTCCCCTCCGGGCGAGCCGATGGCGGCCACCGCCTGGCCCTGCCGGACGATGATGGTGGGGCTCATCGAGCTGGCCGGCCGCTTTCCGGGCTCGAGGGCGTTCACCCCTTCGGGGGAAAAGGCGCCCATGACGTTGCTCATGATGACCCCGGTGCCGGGGATCATCACCCAGGCCCCGAAGGCGGCCGAGGTGGTGGTGGTACAGCTGACGGCATTGCCGTCGCGGTCGACCACCGCGAAGTGGGTGGTGTCGGGGGATTCGGGCGAACCGGCGGTGGTGACGGCGAGAGGCCGCACCGCGCCGGAGTCGGTGGCCTTCTCGAGCGTGATGGCCGGCGTGTACCCCGTGAAGTAGCTCGGTTCGAAGAACCGCGCGCGGCGACGCGCGATGATGTCGGCGTCGGCGAAGTCCGGATCGGCTCCGATGGCGCGCCGATCGGCGTAAGCGCGCCGCGACGCCTCGATGAAGAGGTGCACCCCATCGGCGCTGTGCACCGCGGGCGTGGTTGATTGGGCGGCGAGGTGTTGGGTGATCGCGTAGAGCGCCACCCCGCCCATCGACGGCGGGGGCATGGTCAGCACCCGATAACCGCGATAGTCGAAGGCGAGGGGCTCTCGGCGCTTGGCCCGGTACGCAGCCAGATCGGCGGTGGTCACCAGGCCGCCCTCGCGCTTCATGGCCTGGGCGATCTTCTCGGCCACTTCGCCCTCGTAGAACCCGGCGCGCCCCTTCTGCGCGATGGCGTCCAGGGTCTTGGCCAGAGACTTCTGGCGCAACACCTGGCCCCGCCCGACGGGCTTGCCTCCGCGGCCGAGGACCGCGCGCAAGGTCGGGTCCTTCAGCTTCTTCCAGTACCAGGCGAGCACGAGCGCCTGACGGGCACCGTAGGGGTGGCCCTCCTTCGCGAGCCTCGAGGCCGGGGCGACCAGCGTCTCCCGAGGGAGCGAGCCGAAGGTCTCCCGCGCGAGCTCGAGTCCAGCCACCACCCCGGGCACGGCGGCCGAGAGGTAGCCGTGGGCCCCTGCCTTCAGCTGCTTGTCGTTCTTGGCTTCGGTGGCCCCGGCCGGCGCCTTCTCGCGGTAGTCGATGACCGCCGAGGTCCCGTCGCTCCGGTGGACGATCATGAAGCCGCCACCGCCGAGGCTACCCGCGCCGTGATGGGTGACGCTCAAGGCATAGGCGACCGCGATGGCCGCATCGACGGCGTTGCCGCCTGCCTCGAGGACCGAGACCCCCGCGCGGGTCGCGTGAGCGTCCTCACTCGCGACCATGCCATGGGGGTTGCTGGCCGCCGGCCCCGGCCCCCCGTAGGCGAGCGGTGGGGGCCCCGACGGCGCCTCGGACGCCGTCGCCGTAGCGGTTGCGCTCGGTGTCGTGGGAGCTGTGGTCGCCGTGGCGGTCGGGGCGGGACGAGCCCGCGGCGGGCTGGGCTCACAACTCCAGCCCGCGCAACAGAGCGCAAGCACGAGCCATCGCCGCGCTCGCCCCGACATCTTCACCACGATGCTCAGCCGCGCTTGTCGATCGGCACGTACTGGGTCTCTTGGTTACCCGTGTAGATCTGCCGCGGTCGACCGATGCGGCCCTTCGGGTCTTCGTTCATCTCCTTCCACTGCGCGATCCAGCCGGGGAGGCGACCGAGCGCAAAGAGGACGGTGAACATGTTGGTCGGGAAGCCCAGCGCCCGGTAGATGATGCCGCTGTAGAAGTCGACGTTGGGGTACAGGTTCCGCTCCTTGAAGTAGCTATCCTCGAGCGCCGCCTCCTCCAGGGACTTGGCGATGTCGAGCAGCGGGTCCTTGATGTTGAGCTTCTTGAGGACCACGTCCGCCTGCTTCTTGATGAGCACGGCCCGTGGGTCGAAGTTCTTGTACACGCGGTGGCCGAAGCCCATGAGACGGAAGCCGGAGGACTTGTCCTTGGCGAGCTCGACGAATTTCTTCACGTCGCCGCCACCCTTGTGGATCTTGTCCAGCATCTGGATGACCTCCTGGTTGGCGCCGCCGTGGCGGGGCCCCCAGAGGGCGCAGATCCCGGCCGCGACCGAGGCGAATAGGTTCGCCTGACCGCTCCCAACCAGCCGCACGGTGCTGGTCGAGCAGTTCTGCTCGTGGTCTGCGTGGAGGATGAGCAGGAGGTTGAGGATCTTCACCACGTCCTCGTCCGGCTCGTAGTCCTCAGCCGGGACCGCGAACATCATGTGGAGGAGGTTCTGGCAGTAAGACAGGGCGTTGCGCGGGTACATCGCCGGCTGCCCGATGGACTTCTTGTACGAGAAGGCGGCGATGGTGCGCACCTTCGACAGGAGCCGCGCCGCGGTGATGTCGAACATCTCCGTGTTCGTCGCGTCGAGGGCTTCGGGATAGTAGCTCGAGAGCGAGCAGACCATCGCGGAGAGGATGGCCATGGGATGGGCGCTCGGCGGGTACCCATCGAAGAAGTGCTTCATGTCCTCGTGGATGAGCGAGTGCATGGTGAGCCGGTGCGAGTAAGCCTCCAGCTCGGGCTTGGTCGGCAGGCGACCGTTGATGAGCAGGTAAGACGTCTCGACGAAGCTCGAGTGTTCTCCGAGCTGCTCGATGGGGATGCCGCGGTAGCGGAGGATCCCGTTCTCGCCATCGATGAAGGTGATGGCGCTCTTGCATGCGCCGGTGTTGCCGAAGCCGGGGTCGAGCGCGACCACGCCGGTCTCCTTGCGGAGGGCGGCGATGTCGAGGCCCACCTCGCCTTCCGATCCCACCACCACGGGCAGGTCGAGGGACTTTTCGTTGCCATCGATGTTGAGCGTGAGTTTGGCCGAGTTCACGGGCACTCCTTCGTTTGGTTCTGGGGCCTCTGGGTCGGGGCCGGGGACCGGTCCCCCGCCACGAGGCGAGTTGAGATGGCCGGGGCGTACCAGTCGCGACTAGGTCGCGAGGGGTCGATTGCCGCGCAGCGTCATCGGGGGAGAACCTAGCACGTTCGCCCCCGGATCTGTACGAATCCCGGCGCGATCCGACGAGGCCTGCGCCTCGATGGGCAGGGCCTCCGCCGGCGCCGGGAGGGCGCGGTCGTAAGCGATGGCCGACAGAGCTAGCGTCGCCAGCCAGACGCCAACGAAAACCGTAGCCTGGCGCTCACAAAGCGTGCGCCAGAGGACGGCCGCGAGCGTCGCCGCCCCGAAGGCGGCGACGGCGGAGCCGACGAGGATCCGGGTCTCCGGGAGGTGCCCGGAGGCCTCGAGGAGGTGCCGAGATCCGTTCAGGAGATACACGGGGCAGGCGATGAGGAGCGCGAGCTCGGCGGCGGCCCAGCGCCGAACCGACGACCATCGCAGGACCACGAAGGCGGCCGCGGTAGCCGACAGACCCGGCACCACGGCGAGCCCGTGCGCGAGCCCAGCGACCAGCCCTGCCCCGAGCGAGGGCGCGTTCCCCCGCGCCTTGGGCGCCCAGGCCGTGCTCACCAGACCGAGCGCGGTCACGAGGAAGCCCGCGGCAGCGACCAGCGGGACGCGGTTGTGGACCATGGGGGGAGCGAGGAACCCGCTCAGGATGGCGGCCGCGACCGCCCCCACCACGATGGCGACCGCGTCGCGCCCGGCTTCGGTATCTTGCAGGAGCGCTGGGCGCGCCAGCCCGCGGAGGCCGGCCGCCATGGCTTGGGCCAGACGCGCGCGGGTGAAGACCAACAGTGCGAGGCCGGTGGCGACCTGACCCATGGCGAGGACGTGGTCGAGGTGGCCGTCGCCCTCGAACCAGATCTCGAGCGCGACGCGGTGCCCGTCGGGTGACAGCGGCAGCACGCTCGTCGCCCCGCCCATGGCGGCGTGCAGCAAGTCGGCGCCGAGCGCGCTCATGGCCGCGACATCCTCATCGAGCCCGAGGCTAGCCGTCTCCAGAGGTCTGCGCCATCTGTGCGGTGCGCAGGGCGTGCAGGGCGATGCCGCTCGTCGTGGCCACGTTGAGACTGTCGAATCCGCCCGCCATGTCGATGCGCAGGGTCCCATCTGCTGCCGCCATGCTGGTCTCGCGCAGTCCGGGCCCCTCGGTCCCCAGCAGCAGGGCAACGCGCTCCGGCAGGCGCCCGAGATTCGCCAGATCTCGGGCGTCCGGGCGCGGGCTGAGGGCGAAGACGGTGAAGCCGGTGGCGCGGAGGGCGGCGAGGTGGTCGGTCGTATCGGCGGCCCGGGCGAAGGGCACGATGAGCGCGCCGGCCACGCTCACGCGGATCGCCTTGCGGTAGTAGGGGTCACAGGTGGCGTGGTCGAGGAGGACGCCGTCGGCCCCGAAAGCGGCCGCGTTCCGAAAGACACCGCCCACGTTGTCGTGGTTGGTCAGCCCCTCGAGCACCACCACTCGCCGGGGCCCAGGGCCGAGGCGATCGAGCAACGCCTCGGGGCCAGGTGGGTGGGGGCGCTCCACCGCAGCGAGCACCCCGCGATGGATGTGGAATCCGACCACCCGGTCGAGGATTGGCTGGGGCGCGACGAAGATGGGCACCTCGGGCGGTAGCGATCGGAGCGCATCGGCGAGCTTGTCGAGCCGGCTCTCGGCGAGCAGGACCGAGCGCACGCGGTGCTCGGACCGGGTCACGAGCACCCGCAAGACCACCTCGCTCTCGGCGATGAAGGCCCCGCGCACGTGGGCCAGCTCGCGGTCGCGGAGGTTCTGATAGTCCTCGAGCCGGGGGTCGGACAGCTCGACGACGGGCACGACACGCCGGCGCAGCTCCTCGTTCATGGGCCCACCATAAGACCGGGGCGCCGATTTGTCGTGAACGTCCAGCCCGGTTGGAGAAACGGAAGCAGCCAACCCCGCACGAGTCATGCGACCTTCGATCTGCACCCTCCTCGGGTGCGCGGTAATCGGCCTCTCGACGCTTGCGTCCGCGGCGGAGGCGGCCCCCGTGGCCGGCTCCGCCCGTGCGCGCGCACCGGCTTCTCGCGCACCCATCCCCTCCCCCGGTCTCGATGTCGTGCGCCGCCGCGTGCGGCGCATGGGCTGGCGCAGCGTCACCACCCAGCGCTGGCTGCGTCTGGCGCGGCACCGACGTCAGTGGGCCAAGGCGCGCTGCATCGACGGACTGCTATCCCAGCTCCACGCCATCGAGCGCCTCGCGGGCGCCGAGCAACGGCGCCTCGAAGCACGTGTAGCCGACGCCGAGCGGCGCGGAGCCAGCATCGACCTGCGTCCCGAGCTGGCCCGCTTCGACACCTGGTCGCGACGCTCCGAGGCGCTCTTGGCCAGGGCGGGGGCCTGCGGCCGTCGCCGATACGCTTGGGCGCCCGGGACGCGAGTGCGTGTGATCCGCCCCCGTCTGCCCGCCGTGCGCTGGTACTGACCCCTCCGCGCCAAAGGCTCGGCCCTCACAGGCCCTTTCGTCTCTGAACGTTTGGTGTAGGGTCGAGCTGTGGCTAGGGAGCACGAGGCCCCCTTTCGGGCGTTGCACGCGGCCGGGGAACACATGGCCCTCGCCGGCGCGCTCGTCGAGCGCTACGGCCCAGAGCTCCTCGGCTACCAGCAGGCGATCCTGCGCGACGAAGACGCAGCCCAAGAAGCCTTTCAGTGCTTCTGCGAGGACATGATCCACGCCCTCCCCAGCTTTCGCGGCGAGGCCTCCTTTCGCACTTGGCTCTACGTCATCGCGCGGCGACGCGCCGTTCGTCCAAACCGTCCACCGCCGGCGGTCCCCCTCTCGCGGGTGCCCGAAGTCGCGCAGCTCGTCGCGAAGACGCGAACCCGTACCGCACGCTACCTCCAGACGGGGCTCAAGAAGAAGGTCCGCGATCTCCAGGCGAAGCTCTCGGAAGAGGAGCAGACGCTGCTCATCTTGAGGGTCGATCGCAACATGGCCTGGGACGACATCGCGGCGATCCTCGGTGAGGGGGCGGCCGCCGACAGCGCCCGCATCCGCAAGCGCTTCCAACGTACGAAGGACAAGCTGCGACGGCTGGCCGAAGAGGCGGGCCTACTCGGCGAGGACGCCGGATGACCCCAGACGACGCGGCCTTCGACGCACTGCTCGGCATGGTCGCGCGCGCGCCGGAGGCACGGCCCGACCTGGAGCCGGGGACCAAGCTCGGGGAGAACTTCAAGGTCGTCGGCTCGCTCGGCCGGGGCGGCATGGGCGTGGTCTACCTAGCCCGGGATCTGCGCCTCGACCGCCACGTCGCGGTCAAGATCGCCCGCAGCTCGGCCGCTCCCGAGCGCGAACGACTTCGGCGAGAAGCCAAGGCCCTCGCCAAGCTCGCGCACCCCCACGTCGTGGCGGTCCACGAAGTGGACGAGCTCGATAATGGCGACGTCTACATCGCCATGGAGCACATCGACGGCGGGAACATGCGCGACTGGTTGGAGGGCACCACCGAGCAGGAGCGTCCAGGGCGAGAAGAGCGCCGTCGCGTTCTGCTTGAAGCGGGGCGCGGGTTGCTCGCGGCCCACGAAGCGGGTCTCGTCCATCGCGACTTCAAGCCGGAGAACGTGCTCATCGGTGAGGATGGTCGCGCTCGCGTGTCGGACTTCGGCCTCGCTCGAGCCCCCCTCCCGTCAGAGCCGCTCAACGGCGACCTCCCTCTCGAGGCGCTCGCCTCGCGAGGGATGGGGACGCCGGGATACATGGCGCCCGAGCAGATTCGAGGTGCGGACGCCGATGCGCGCGTGGACCAGTTCGCCTTCGCCACCGTCTGTTACGAGGTGCTGCTCGATCGGCTGCCCTTCGGGCCCGCCAGTACCGTCGACAGTGCCCTCGACGCGATCGAGAGGGGCCCACCGGCCGCCGAGGAGTGGCCGCGCGGCCTCGGCCGCAACCTCGAGGTGGTGCTGAACAAAGCCCTGGCCGAAGACCCCGAAGATCGTCACCCGAGCCTCGCGCCCGTCCTCGCCGCGCTCGAACCGCCGCCCCCGCGCCGATGGGGTCCGATGGCGGTCGCCATCGCGATGGGAACCCTCATCGCAGGGGCGGGCCTTCTCGTCAGCCTTCGCCCGACGGTTCCCTCCGAGGACTGCGACGTCGTCGCCGAAGAGCTGCGCGAGGACTGGCGCGCCGAGCGCCGCCCCGCCCTCGCCGCGCAGGGCACGGGCGAAGAGATCGAACGCGCGCTCGGCCTCATGGATCGCTACGCGCTCGACTGGGCCGAGGAGCGCGGCCAGGTATGCCGAGAGCGTCCCGAGAGCGAGGTCCGTTTCCGCGAGCGCCGCGCTTGCCTCGACGACCTCGCCCGCTCCTTTCGCGCGGCAGCGACCGTTCTCGCCTCCTCGACGAGCGAAGCCGACCGCCTTCGAGGCCCCAGTCGACTCTTCGCGCCGGCCCTCTGCCGCAACGAGGCCTTCGCCCGGGCCCGGGCCCCGGCGCCGAATCGCTCGCCGGAGGCCGTGGAGAAGTTGAGGGCAGAGCTGGCGGAGATACGTGCGCTCGAGGATGCAGCCCGCTACGAGGTCGCAGCCGAACGGGCTGCTTCCGCGGTGACCCGAGCCGAGACCCTCGACTTCGAACCGGTCGAGGTGGAAGCCCTCTATGCCCGCGGTCGCGTGCAGGCGCGCCGCGGCCAATTCGACGCCGCCGCCAAGGCGCTGGAACAAGCCTACCTCCTCGCCCGCAAGGCGCCCCACGATCGACTCGCCGCCGAGATCGGAGGGGAGCTCGCCTACGTGCACGGCTTCAACCTGTCCGACGTACCGACGGCCAAACGCTGGGCCGACCTCGCCCTCGCCGACATGGAGCGCCTCGGCGGAGCCGGTCCCTTCGAGGTCCGCGTCCTCACCAACGTGGGCTCCGCCTACGCGTGGTCGGGCCAGCTGGGGCAAGCCCTCGCGCAGCACGAAAAGGCCCTCGAGCTCGCGCTCGAGCACCGCGGAGAAGACCACTTCGAGGTCGCGCTGGTGCGGGCCCGCCTCGGCGAGACCCTCGCATCCATGCACCGCCTGCCCGCATCCGTCGAGTCGCTGAAAGCAGCCATCGAGACGCTGGAGCTCAACCTCGGGCCGAACCATCCCGAGCTCGTGCGCCCGCTCACCAAGCTCGGCCTCGTCGTGGCCGAGCAAGGTCACATCGACAGCGCCGTGGCGAGCTGCCGCCGTGCGGTCGAGATCGCCACCCGAGGCTTGGGCGAGCAGCACGCCAACACCGGCCTCGCGCAGATGAACCTCGGCGTGGTTTACCTTCACGCGGGCCGCAGAGACCAGGCCATCGGAGCCTACGAAGCCGCGGTCGCAGCCCTCGAAGCGGCCCTCGATGCCGACCATCCGGACGTCGCGCTGGCGCAGACCAACCTCGGGTTGGCCTACGAGGAGCGAGGCGACTTCGCCAAGGCCCTCGCGATGCACGAGAAGGCTCTGGACGTCCAGCGGCGGCGACTCGGTCCGGACCATCCCAGCCTCGTGCCAACCATGGTCAATCAGCTCTCCGCCCTGATCGGCTTGCGTCGATACGGCGAAGCCAAACCCCTGGCCGAGACGGCGCTGGCGATCTGCGAGAAGCGCTACACGCGGGGCTTGCCCTTCGTCCTCTTCTCGCTCGGGCAGATCCAGCTCGGCATGCGCGATTACGCCGCCGCGCTCGCATCATTGTCGCGCTCTTTGAAGCTACGCCGTGACGAGGAAACGCCCGCGCGGTACCTCGCCGAGACGCTGCTCTACACCGCCCGCGCAGAGCGGGCCGTGGGCGAGCGGCCGGCGCGGGCGGAGGCCCTCGCCCGGGAAGGTCTCGCCCTCGTCGTCGACGTCGATGACGAGACCCTCCGCCGCATTCACGACGAGCTGAATGCCTTCCTCGGAGACGGCTCAGCGGCAAAGTGAAGGCAGCCGTCGCCGCGCGAAATCGGACGTGAGTACACCCTGGGGATCGTAGCGCTTGCGAAGCTCAGCGAGCTCCCGCAAGCCATCGCGATACATGGCCGCCACGGTGTCGGAGCTCGCGAAGACGTTCTTGGTGAGGTGCACGCGCCCCCCAAGACGCAGGGCGAGGGCACTGAGACCACCGAGCAGTCGCTCGACGCGGTACATGTCGGCGTCGCGTAGCGTACCGTCGAGGGTGAGGGTCACCGCGAACCCGGCCTGGCCCCGGGTGGACGACAGCGCGAAGGGCTCGTCCTCCGGCAGGTGCAGGACATCGAACATGGCGAGGCTCAGCCGGGAATCACGCACGCGACGATGGCACGCGCGCAGGAAGGGCAAGAGCGCCTCGTCACCGCCGGCGCTGGGGAGCACGAAGGTCTGTTGCGCCGCGCGGAAGGGCAGCCGGAGACGCCGGGCAAAGCGGCGAGTGCGGACGTTTCCGTCCATGAAGAAGGTGTAGCCTTCGAGGTCGTCGACGTAGGGTCGATCCTCTCGTACGTAGTGGTCGTAGGCAAAGCGCCAGAACCGTTGGCCCGCCCCCTTCAGGTTCTGGATCGCGAGCTCGATCGGCACACGCATCGGGCTGTCCGGTCGATGGGGGAGCATCCGCTTCAGGGGCACCCCCGCCACGTAGCGCGAGCGGGTGAGGAGCACGCGCAGCGCATCGCCATCGGCGACGAGCACCGCATAGGCGGTCTGGGCCGAGACGTCCCTCTCGGGCGTGAAGACGAGCGCCTCCGCGAGCCCTTCGAGGGCGGGCCGGCGCTCGACCCAGCTCTCCACGCGGAGCGGCGTGTCGACGGCGAGCAATTCGTACTCGACCTCGGTGATGACCCCCACGAGACCGAGGCCGCCGACGGCCGCGAAGAAGAGTTCGGGGTGCTCGTCACGGGAGGCACGCACCTCGGTCCCGTCGGACAGGAGCAGCCGCACCGCCCTCACCCAGCAGCCCTCCTTGCCGAACACGGGAGAGAAACGCGAGAGGCCGTTCGTGCCCACGGTTCCGCCCGCGGTCGTGTCGCCGCTGCTCACCATCACCGGCGTCAGAAAGCCGCGGGTGGAGGTCGCCCGCACGATGTCGTGCCAGCGCGCCCCCGGGCCGACACGCACGACGGCCCGCTCTGGGTCCACCTCGATGTGGTCGAGCCTCGCCGTGGAGACGATGACGTCAGCCCCGAGCGCCTGGGCGTCGAAGGACAATCCCGCTCCGGCCAAGGTCACACGACGGCCCTGCGTGCGCGCTTCGGCCAGCGTGGCCGCGAGGTCCTCCACCCGGTGGGGTAGGCGGACCTCGGCCCGGCATCCGTGGAGGCCGGAGTAGCTTCGGCGGTGTCGACGCTGGGGCAGCTCCTCCTGCGCGGGAGCAGGCGCCTCGTGAGCATTCTCCGCGGAGACGCCGTGCCCGGCCGCGAGGCGGATGCCGCTCTGGTGGCGAGCCGGAGAGGCTGATGGGGCCTCGACCATGGTGGTCGGGGCAGTGCGGTTTGGTTGGCCCATGATGGGTAGTGGGAGCCCTCTTCGCTTGTGACCGAAGATACCCGAGAAATCGAGCGGCGCGGACCCACGGGTGGCGGAGGGCGGTGACCGTCGCTAGCGTCGCCACCGATGACGAGGCGCAATCCCCTAGAGGTGGTCTACTTCTCCGATCTTCTGTGCGTCTGGGCCTATGCCGGCCAGGTGCGCGTCGACGAGCTTCGCGATCAGATGGAGGACGAAATCCGTCTCACGGACCGGTTTCTCAACGTCTACGGCGACGTGCCCGGTCGTATCCAGAAGCACGCGGGGAGCGCCGCCCAGCCGGCGGCCACCTACGCCAAGCGGATGCGTGCGGTCGCAGGGGGCTTCGAGCACACGAACATGAGTGAGCGCTGCTTCACCGAGGTGTGCCCGCTGTCCTCCAACCAGGCCCACCTCGTGCTGTCGGCCGTGAGGACGATGGTCGACGACGGCGCGGTCGAGGGCGGCGGCACCCTGCCCGCCCTCATTCGGAGGGTCCGACTCGCCTTCTTCGAGGAGGCGCTCGACGTGGGTCGACTCGACGTGCTCTACGGGCTTCTCGAAGACGGGGACGTCCCTCGTGGCCCCGTCGAGGAGCGTCTCGCCAACGGCACCGCCATGGCGGCACTGAGCGCCGATCTGCTGGAGAAGGACAACCTCTCGGTCACCGGAAGCCCCACCTGGGTCCTGGACGGCGGACGACAGAAGCTCTTCGGCAACGTGGGCTACCGGGTCGTGGCGGCCAACGTCAACGAGCTGCTCCGCGCCGACCAGAGCCGCTCTGGCGCCAGCTGGTGCTGAGTACCGGCATCGTCACCTCCGATTCACTACACTGGAGCATGCACCGCATTCTCGAGATCCATCCCCGGGGGGCATCGCCCTATCCGGTGCTCTGCGGTCCAGAGCTGGCGGAGGGACTGCGTGAGGTGTGGCAGCCCGCGTGGCGCCAAGCGGCGCTCATCGGGGACGACAACACCCTGGGCATGTTCGGCGAGCACGTCGCCGGCCCGCTGCGGGACCTCGGGGTCGAGGTCCTCAAGCTGAGCTTCGCGCCCGGAGAGGCCTCCAAGACCCGCGCCACCAAGCAAGCGCTCGAAGACGCCATGCTGCGCGCGGGACTCGATCGGCAGGCGGTCGTGGTCGGGCTCGGCGGCGGGATCGTGCTCGACATCGCAGGGTTCGTCGCCGCGACCTTCATGCGCGGCATCGATCACGTCTTCGTCGCGACCACGCTCCTGGCCCAAGTCGACGCCTCGGTAGGGGGCAAGACCGGCGTCAACACGGTGCAGGGAAAGAATCTCATCGGTGCCTTCCACCACCCTCGTGCCGTCCTGCTCGACACGTCCGCGCTCGCGCAATTGCCGCCCGACGAGCTCCGCAACGGTCTGGCCGAGGCCATCAAGCACGCGCTCATCGAAGACGCCGCGCTCTTCGCCTCTTTCGAAGCCTGGGCGGCCAATGGCGGCGCCGTGAGCCTCCGTCCCCCGCTGGACGTCATCGCCGCCTGCGTGGGGATCAAGGCCCAAGTCGTCGCCGATGACCCGCGCGAGCACGGACGCCGCAAGATCCTCAACTTCGGTCATACGGTCGGCCACGCCATCGAGCACGCGACCGCGCACGCCATGCCCCACGGTCAAGCCGTTGCCGTGGGCATGGTCGTCGAGGCACGCCTCGCCCTCGCCCGGGGCCGGCTCTCCGAGGAGGCCCTCGTCCGCCTGGTCGCTCTCCTCACTCGCCTCGGGTTGCCCATCCGACCTCCCTGTGGTTTCGCGGCCGCGGCCCCCTACTTCGGGCGGGACAAGAAGAACCACGGTGGCGACATTCACTGTGCGCTCCCCTCGCGGATCGGTGAGGTCGCGCCGGTGGGCGATGCCTACACGGTTCCGGTGACGATGGACGAGATCCGCGAGGCCTGGGGCAGCTGACGTGCTCTGTGTGACGGGCGCCGAGGCCACGCTCGCCGCACTGTCGGCCCGGCTCGACGAGAACGCGGCGCTGCACGAGGTGCGGGTCGACCACCTTCAGGAGCCGTGGGGAGAAGACCTGTGGTCGCTCTTGCAGCGCCATGCTGCGCGTGTCCTCCTCTGCTGCCGGCCACAACGGGAGGGCGGCGCCTACCGGGACGACGAGGGCCAGCGCCTGGCCTGCTTGCGACGCGGGCTCACCCTCGGCGTGCGCTGGGTCGACGTGGAGGCCGACGTGCCCGACACCCGCCTGGACGAAGCCTTCGTCGCCGAGCGGTTGGTCCGGTCGGTCCATCGCTTCGCGCCCGGCGACGCGAGCTCGGAGACGCAACGTCGCGCCCGTGAGCTCTCGAGCCTCCGCGGTGCCGTCAGCAAGCTCGCGCTCACGGTCGAGGACGCGGCCCACCTCGACACGCTGCTCGCGGCGCGGTCCGTGATCGACGGAGAGGCGGTGCTCATCGGCATGGGCCCCGCGGGTCTTCTGTCGCGTGCGCGGTACCCGCGCTTCGGCTCCGCATGGACCTACGTGGCCGCCCACACCGAAACCGCGACGGCCCCCGGACAGCTCGACCGAGCCGAAGCCGCTCACCAGGGGCTACCCGCGGCGGCGACGGCCCCCTTCGCGGCGCTGGTGGGCGGGCCCCAGGTGTTCGGCTCACCGGGCCCACGGGTCTACCCGCCGCTCTTCGCCGCGCACGGCCTCGAGGCGCGGAGCTACTTGCCGGTGATCACCGGTGACCTGACCCGCGCGCTGCCGGTGCTGGAGGCGGTGGGAGCGGTCGGTCTGAGCGTGACGATGCCACTCAAACGCGAAGCGACGCGACTCGCGAAGGGCGACGCGCTGGTCGACGCGCTCGGTGCCACAAACTCGCTACGTCTGCGCGCCGGCTGGGAGGCAACCAACACCGACGTAGCCGGGGTCGAGGTCCCGCTGCGCCCCGTGGTGACCGAGGGCCAAGCCGTGCTCGTGCTCGGGGCGGGAGGAGCGGCCGCCGCGGCGGTGGAGGCGGGTCACCGCCTCGGGTTGAAGGTCACCGTGTGCAGCCGGCGCCCCGAAGCCGCCCACGCCTTGGCCGCACGCTTCGAAGGGGTCGCGACGCGGGCCTGGAGGGAACGCGGAGACTTCGACGGCCACGTCTTGGTCAACGCGACCCCCGTCGCCGGGGAGACCGAGACGCCCTGGCCCGACGTGCCGCTCCCGGTGTCGGTGGTCTTCGACCTCGCTCTCGGCAAGCCCGCCCTCGCCCTGCGCCGTCAGGCCGAGGCGGCCGGCGCGCGCTTCTTGCCGCCCGTAGCCATGTGGCGAGCCCAGGGTGCGGCCCAGATGGGTTGGTTTTTCGACCGCGTCTTCGACGCCGACGAGCTGCTGGTGGAGCCCCCCCTTTCCGCCTCTCGCCCTGCCGGCTAGGGTCGGGCCCATGAAACGAGCGCTTCTGCCGAGCTTCATCGCCACCGTCGCCTTCGCCTCCGCCTGCGGCGGGGGCCAGCCCAAGGAAGAGCCACCCATCGCCGTCAACCCACCGGCGCCCGACGGTGGCCCCGGCATCGGCGACGGCGCCGGGCCTCCGCCCGAGCTCCCCGTCGACGAGGAGGCCCC
>JGI12210J13797_10166412_pt1 | contig 14516 bp, 12 predicted proteins | sample ElkSlonscriptome_3_FD_13797 | JGI IMG/M metagenome (IMG submission 13797)
TAAAGTACGCAAACAACTCCAACAACGCAAACGGAAACTTCGCCGGCGATTGTCAGTTGAACACGGCACATGGCAGTCACCGATGATTCGGCCAGCGACCACCAAACTAGAACTCGCCGAGCGACAACAAGCCGTCACGTGCGGAGGCATCGCCGCCATCATGCAATTGATCAAGACCATCGGTCTCCGTGAATCGATCAATGATGCCGCCAACGTTTTCAAAATCCACCTGCCCTACGACGAAGCCGACCACATCTTCAACATCGCACTGAACCTGCTCGCCGGCGGAGCCTGTCTCGATCACATCGAACACCGTCGCAACGATGAAGCCTATCTGGATGCCGTCGGAGCCGTTCGCATCCCCGACCCCACCACCGCCGGTGATTTCTGCCGACGCTTCACAGAGCAACAATTACGAATGGTGATGCAAGCCATCAATGACACACGCCAGCGAGTTTGGAAACAACAGGAAGACAGCTTCTTCGACGTTGCCACGATCGAGGCCGACGGCACCATGGTCGAAACTTACGGCGAAAAGAAGCAAGGCATTGGAATGAACTACAAGCGTCAGTGGGGACACCATCCGTTGGTCATCACGCTGGCGCAAACCCAAGAGGTCCTGTATCTGGTCAACCGAAGCGGCAACCGTCCCAGTCATGAAGACTCTTCATTCTTCTTTGACTTGGCGATCGATCAATGCCGCAAAGCCGGGTTCCGAAAGATCGTTCTTCGCGGTGACACGGACTTCTCATCGACCGAGCACCTGGATCGTTGGAACGATGACGGGGTGAAGTTCATTCTCGGCTTCGACGCCAACAAGACGTTGACCGAAATCGCCGAAAACCTCGACGATAAGCTGTGGAAACCGCTTCAGCGGGGCTCTTCACCGACGCCACCGGAGAAAGCACGTGCCAAGCCCGACAACGCCAAGGAAGCGTTCGTGATCGCCAAAGGCTATGAGAACCAAAAACTCCGAGCGGAATCCTACGCCGAGTTCGATTACCAACCGCACAAATGTTCGCGGGGCTATCGCATGGTTGTGGTGCGCAAAAAAATCGACGTCACCAAGGGGCAGCAATTCTTGTTCTCCGAAGAGAATCACTTCTTCTACGTCACCAACGAAACGGCCAGTGACGTTCCCGCCCGTGAAGTGATCGGCGGTGCCAATCCTCGTTGCAACCAAGAGAACACGATCAGCCAGCTGAAGGCTTGCGGTGCGCTGGCAGCACCACTGGACAACCTGATCAGCAACGGAGCCTACACGCTATTCGCTTCACTGGCTTGGACGCTGAAATTGTGGAGCGGGATGATAATCCGCGTCAAAGGCAATGAAGCTCAAAAACGAACTCGTCGCGAAGCTCGCCTTCGAGTCATTAAGATGGAGTTCTGGACCTACATGAACTCGGTGATGCTGATTCCGGCGCAGGTGATCCGCACGGCTCGGCAGCGACTCTTTCGTCTGCTGACCTACAAACCTGGAGTCGACTTGCTTTGGACGATTCACGATCACGTTTCGATGCCGCTGCGAAATTAACAACACCACCACCCACGAAGCTGATGTTTGGATGCGTCAGTACCGCCGCAAACGCCCAACCCCGAAAGACCATCGCCATGCCAACTCGATCACGAACCAACACCGAGCCAGGCCCCCGGTCCGTCTGTAACGAACGCAAGATTTCAGCCAAAACCTCACTCAGCGGTCACTTGATTGAGGACTAGTGAGTACAATGAAAACCTGACGAAACTCTTCAGACAACAAGTGGAACTGGCAACTACAGAGAGAGCGTCGATTGCGAGATCGCTTTGACTTTGTGCGTGCTGTCGTCGTGGCATTGGCTGCACCGCGACCGAATGCAAGACATACATCAACCGAGGCAACCACGAGCTGTTGACAAGGAAACCCGTTAATGGGCACAGCAATTCAGTTCGAAAATGTATCGAAGCAATACAGGATCGGCGTGGTCGGCACCGGCACGCTGTCCCATGACCTACAGCGCGCCTTGGCTCGCCTGCGCGGTAAGCCCGATCCCTTTGCAGAAGTAGGGAGCGACCGCGTCGCGAGGCACACGAAGCAAGAAGGACGGCTCGCAGGGTTTGCCGAAAGCTGCTCAGCAAAGGCGTCCAACAGCTCGTATGTATGGGCATTGAAAAACATCAACTGCAGAGTGCAAGAGGGTGACATCGTTGGCATTATCGGTCGCAACGGTGCCGGAAAAAGCACCCTCCTGAAATTGCTTTCACGCGTTACCGCACCGACCTCCGGCAAGATTAAGGCCAGAGGACGGATCGCCAGCCTGCTGGAAGTCGGCACCGGTTTTCACCCCGAACTGACCGGCCGCGAGAACATCTACCTGAATGGTGCCATACTGGGAATGCGCCGACACGAAATTGCGAAGAAGCTAGATGAAATCGTTGAGTTCAGTGGCTGTGCCATCTACATTGACACTCCCGTGAAACGCTACAGCAGCGGAATGACCGTTCGTTTGGGATTTGCCGTTGCTGCCCATCTAGATTGCGAAATTTTAGTCGTGGACGAAGTGCTGGCGGTCGGCGACGCCGAATTCCAGAAGAAGTGTATTGGCAAGATGCAAGAAGTCTCTCGTGGAAGTGGGAGAACCGTATTATTTGTAAGCCACAACATGGAATCGATGCGTCAACTCACCGCGAAAGCGTTTTGGATTGAATCAGGACACCTAAAAATGGTTGCGGAAACCGAAGCAGTCATAGACGCCTACGTCGGGCAAAGTGAAGTGAATCAGATCCGCCTATTTCCAGAAAACCCCGACAAAGAAATCGTGATCCGCGAATTGCAAGTCATGAACAGAAATGATGCGGTTACGTCCATCGATTACTCCGAACCGATCGATCTTAAAGTGTGCTGCGACGTGAACCGCCCGATTTGCGGTGCCCACATTGCAATCATGATTCGCAAAAACGGGTCTTGTGTCCTAACCACTGGGGACGCAGACGTCGAAACAAAAAGACTTTCTGAACGCACCCCGGGGCGGACAAACTACCGCGTGACGATACCGAGCCATCTTTTAAGTGAGGGCTGGTTTACCGTAACTGCTACCTGCGGCTTACCTTTCTTTCAACCGATCGACCGACACGAGGATGCAATCGGCTTTGAGGTTCGGGATGACGTGACGCCAATCCGACGGTTCGTCCATCGGCCGCACCCTGGGGTCGTCCACCTCAACCTACCATGGCACGAGTTATAGAACGACCTGCAATGCTCGACGAATCTTTGAATATAGTCGCCCAAATCCCGCACCGTCGTATCCTTCACCCAGCACGAAACGATTGCGTCGTGGCTGGCCGCATTGGACCATCGCTTCGATTCCATCGCGATGGCAACAGAGAACACCTGCGAACGCTTCAAGTCTGTGGTCGTAAAAACTGCCATCGAGAATCTGCGACGCGTCAAAGACCACTAAATCGCCTTCGGAACCTCGGAGCGAACAGGTGGATGCTGTCGCCGGCAGTTGCATCAACCCGTTCACTCCGATCTGTTGTATCATTTGAGCCGGCCCCCGCCGTTTGCAGCTGCCTGCGGCAAAGCCCCCAGTGCCACGGCGGCTCCAGCCACGCCGGATGGAAGATTGCGGTGAGCGGACCGACCTGTACGACAATGCTGGTTGCCTCCGGCAATCTTGGTTTGCCACTTTTACTGAAAAAGCCCAACCAGAGACACAAGCATCAGAAAAACATGATGGTACTGTATTCTTTGAGAGGCTGTTCAAGCCATAGCGATGAAGCACGCCTGTCGATAGCTGTAGACCTTAGCGCCGAAGAATACGGAATGAGCGTTCTGACAGGAGAGAAAGACGTCACGCTCTCAACACCTTCACCGAGTCTATTCAATTTTCTAGACCATTCGAACTTTTCGCCAGTGTTCTGTGATATTTTTACGACCTGTAAAACTCTTTTCGCAAAAGAAACTTCAAGCCGATCTCTTGGTGGTAGGGAGATGCTGATATCTTGTTTTTGTCGCGAGAATAGGTTCCCGTGTTGAAGATTAGTGTTGTCGTCCGCGCATTCAACGAAGAACGCTTTATTGCGAAGCTGTTGGCTGGCATACGGCAGCAACAGGGGGTGCAAACGGAAGTCATCCTGGTCGATTCGGGATCCACCGATGCGACCGTTTCGATTGCACATGGATTTGGAAGCCGTATCATACACATCCCGCCCGAAGAGTTCACTTTTGGTCGTGCGCTGAATATTGGGCTTAACCAGGCCAGCCATGAAATCGTCGTTCTGGCGAGTGCTCATGTCTACCCGATCTATCGTGATTGGCTGGGCAAACTTACCTCTCCTTTGGAGTCGGCGTCGACTGGCTTAACTTATGGAAGACAAATTGGCAACGAGATAACGAAGTATTCGGAGAAGAGACTGTTTGCGCGGTGGTTTCCGGAACAGAGCGATTTTCAACAGCGACATCCATTTTGCAATAACGCGAATGCAGCGGTCCGGCGATCAGTTTGGGAAAAGTACCGGTACAACGAGCAGCTGACAGGGCTGGAAGATTTGGAGCTCGCAAAGCGATTGCAGTCCGATGGGCTGCACGTCAGTTACGTTGCGGATGCCCCTGTCGTGCACGTTCATGAAGAAACCCCATCCCGCATTTACAATCGTTACCGACGTGAGGCGTTTGCTCTTTCCCAAATAATGCCGGGAGAACGCATGTCGCTAGTTGACTTAATACGACTGTGGACCGGAAACAGCTTAAGCGACCTTTACCACGCGACGCTCGATCGAGAATTGACTAAAAACTGGTGGGAAATACCTATGTTTCGGGCAATGCAATTCTACGGAGCCTACCGGGGCTTCCGACAGAAAGGCGAGTTAAGCAAAGAGTTAAAGCAGCGTTTCTATTATCCGGCCCCTCTCGCCCGCAACAATGCACAATGCGAGCTTGCGCAAAGGCTGGTCGACTATTCCGATGAAACTCTGCAGAAAGACGGTCCTCATTAATTTTCCGCCTCGTGTTGGTTTCGTCTTGTAAAACCAATGTTCCTTTTTTTGCGACCAGCCAATGATTCAGCCACGTTACAGGACTGTCGCGATTCTGCCAATGAAGGCGAATAGCGAACGCGTGCCCGGGAAAAACTTTCGTGTTTTTGCCGGAAAGCCGCTTTTTCAATGGGTGCTCGATACGTTGCTTTCGCTTGAAACTATCGAAGCGGTTGTAATCAACACAGATGCCCGCAGTTTACTCAGCCGCCACGGACTGGTCGGCAGCGATCGAGTGCTGATCCGCGATCGGCCTGAGGAACTGCTCGGGGACGAAGTGAGCATGAACCTAATTATCGAGAACGACATCAATGCGATTGATGCTAAAACGTATGTGATGACCCATACGACAAATCCTTTGCTTTCGGCATCAACCATTTCACGAGCACTGAGCGCGTACGTAAGAAGCGTCGCAAAGGGCAGTTCTGACAGTCTGTTCTCGGTCAGTCGTTTTCAGACACGGTTTTATCGCGGCGACGGGACGCCGGTGAACCATGATCCGAAAAACCTTCTTCGGACACAGGATCTCGAGCCTTGGTATGAAGAGAACTCAAACCTTTATGTTTTCTCTCGAGAAAGTTTTGAATCGACAAATTCGAGGATTGGAGCTAATCCCTTGCTTTTTGAGACATCGCGAAGCGAGTCGTTTGATATTGACGATCAAGAGGGGTGGGATCTCGCAGAGATCGTCGCAGAATACTTGCAGTTGCAAAGATCGGCTGTCTCCTCGGCTAAGAAAGGCCAAGTGTAGCAAAATGGAAACTTCAAAAATCTTGGTAACCTGCCCACCAATGCAACGATCAATCGATCGGTATCAGTCTGAGCTTGACGATTTTAAGTTTGCACCAACGTGTCCGACAATCACACAGATCATGAGTGAGCCAGAGCTCATCGAGATTTTGCCAGGATTTGATGGCTGGATCATCGGCGACGACCCCGCAACGGAAGCTGTGTTTCGGGCCGGTGTCGATGGGCGACTGAAGGCCGCTGTAAAATGGGGAGTTGGGATTGACAACGTCGACATCGATGGTGCTGAAAGGCATGGACTAAAGGTTGCGAATACCCCTGGAATGTTTGGCGAGGAGGTTGCAGACGTTGCGATGGGCTATCTAATTGCTCTCGCACGTCAGACTTTCGCTGTCGACACGGGCGTGCGTTCTGGAGAATGGCCGAAGCCGCTCGGAGTCTCGCTAAGGGACAAAGTGGTCGGCATTGTTGGCCTCGGAAACATCGGAACGGCTTTCGCGAAGCGTACGGCGGTCGCTGGAATGCGAGTCATTGGTTATGACCCAAGAGGGGAGCTGAGCGAAGACTTGATACCGTACGTCACCCAGCTGGACTGGCCTGTCGGCATCGAAAATGCAGATTTCATTGTTTTGTGTTGTGCACTCAATCGATCGACGAGACAACTACTGAATGACCAAATTCTTCACGCCTGCAAGCGGGGTGTACGCATCGTCAACGTATCGCGTGGCTCATTGGTCGATGAGACAGCGCTCGCCGCCCATCTCGAAACCGGCCACGTCCACTCTGCGGCTCTGGAGGTTTTTGAAACGGAGCCTTTGCCGCTAGACAGTCCATTGCGGCAGTTTGCTCAGTGCCTTTTTGGGTCGCACAATGCATCGAATACACGTGAAGCGGTCGACAGGACGAGTCGGCTTGCCCTACGCCTGCTCCGGGACCAACTGCTGGCAAGTTAGGTTCCCCGGGTTCCAGGGCCTGGCTTTGCAGTCGGGCTGCAATCCAACGGTAATTTTGTCGCATTTCTGATTGGCGAAGAAGGAGTTCTTCCGTTGAAGGTTTCAGCAAGCTCGCTCTGGCATCGGTTTCGCTTCTGGGCTGCGCATAACCGCGACAGTCGGTATACAGACTGGTTTCTGAATTTTCGGCCAGAACTAGAGAAATTTGCCAACTCGCATACCGACGAAGATTGCTTCCTTATCGGGAACGGGCCTTCTTTAAACAAAACCGACTTAAGATTGCTAGATGGGTTTCACACGATCGGCTTAAATAAGATCCACCTTATTTTTGATCGCTGCTTCGTTGACTTGAGTTATCACGTGGCAGTAAATCCGTTCGTCATCGAGCAAAGTCTGGTTGATTTCGAAAAGCTTGCTTGCCCGTCATTTTTGTCATTCCACAACACGGAGGGCCCAAGCCGGCACAAGAACGGCATGTATTATCTTTACACTGATGACGCTCCATTCTGTTTTTCCGAAACAGTCTTGAGACCAATCAGTGAGGGGTGGACGGTCACTTTTGTTGCGTTGCAATTGGCCTTTTTTTTAGGATTTCGGCGCGTGTTTCTGATTGGCGTCGACCATAGCTTTAGCGTGCAAGGTTCGCCGAACGAAAAGCAAGTCCTTCAAGGAGATGATCTGAATCATTTTGCGGCTGACTACTTCAAAGGAAAAGAATGGCAATTGCCAGATCTTGAAGGATCGGAGATGGCGTACAGACTGGCCAAATTTACTTTTGATCGTGCGGGTCGCCAGGTTCTGGATGCTACTGTTGGAGGCCAGCTCGATGTTTTTCGGAAAATTGGCTACTCGGATGCTTTGGCGGAGTGTGTCCGCAAAAAAAAGGATCCGCTGCGTTAGTATGGGCGCGGAGTCCGTCCCAGATATTTATCTTTTCTTTAGGGCGAGACATTGGCGCAAGGCGCGACGTGGTTTGCTACAAATTTCAGCCAGCTTTTTTTCGATAGTGCGGATTGGCTGTTTCGGTTTTTCAGGGCACCTGGTGACACATGAGTCGGGCCGGTCAAGTCTTTCCGCGGATTACGATCATTACGCCGTCGTTTAACCAAGCGGCGTTTTTGGAGCAGACGATCTTGTCGGTGCTCACCCAGGGGTATCCGAATCTGGAGTACATCGTGATCGACGGAGGGAGTACGGACGGGTCTGTCGAGATTATCAAAAAGTATTCTGATCAGTTGACATACTGGGTGTCCGAGACGGACGAGGGCCAGTACCACGCCGTGAATAAGGGACTCGAGCGGGCGACCGGGGAGGTGATCGGGTGGATCAACTCGGACGATTTTTTGATGCCTCGCTCCCTCTTCACGCTCGGGTCGGTCTTCAGCGAGATCGAAGAAGTGCAGTGGCTGACCAGCCGGACGATCGTGACCTGCACCGAGGACGGGGTGATCGGTGTGGGAGGAAACCCGGGCATGTCGCGAAAGGCGTTCGTCGAGCAACGACGGCCGATGAACTTCCTCCAGCAGGAGCAGACGTTTTGGAGACGGTCGCTGATGGAGCAGGCGACAGGCGGGCGTGTCCCGACCAAGTTTAGCCACGTTGCCGACCTGGATCTGTGGTATCAGTTCTTCCGAATCAGCGACTGCCACGTGATCCACGTGCCGCTGGGCTGCTTTCGTATCCGCCCAGCGCAGAGATCCAAGGAGGCGACGTACTTGGAACAGTCGGAACAACTCCATGCGATGCACCGCCGGGCGAAGGGGTGGGAGCCGTTGTTGCGCCGGGCGGTCTACGCGACGCGGCAGGAGAGGATTCCGCTGCTGAGAGAGTTTTGGCGTCCCCTGGTGGGATATCCGTCTCGAGTGATCCGCCTCCGGGATCCCGCCCCATCTTCGGCGGGCGAGAAGCGTTGGGAAGTCGTGCCTCGGCGGTTTCTATAAACCGGTTTCCTGCGGCGGTGAGAATCCTCGTCCAACGCTTCTGTGGCGGACGGGCGGAAACGGTGAAGAGGCGGAGGCGGTGGGACCAAACGTGTCCCGCGGCTTTGAACAATGACGGACGTGGTTGAGGGGATCGTTTTTTTCGATCCCGACTTCCCCGTTCCCTCATTTCGTTCGCCTGCCGGAGACCGCTCGATGACGCAACTGAATCTGTTTGATGCTGGTTTGTCTGCTGCCGTGGTCCTGCCGCCAAGGGCCGAACCGGCCGGGGAACCCAAGAGCCACCGAATTCCGTCGGGGGGACCGGAAACGACTTCGCTAAAAGAGCTGGCGGAATTGATCCGGCAGGGGCGGGAGCAGCTGCAAGGCCAGCGGCGGCGGGAGAATACGATTCAGCCGATCGGTCAGCTCGCTCAGCAAGTGCTTTGGCGCCACGATCTGGTGGCCCGGCGCCGTGCGGCCGCGGGCCGTGCAACCGCAGGCTGTGCGGCCGCGGGCCGTGCGGTCTCGGGGGAAGTAGCAGGCGAGGCGAATGCGGTCTGGGTGGCGACGTCTCCCGACAATAACTGCCAGGTCGATTCGTGTCAGATCGCCTCCTGACCCCAAACCGGCGGCCTCCCGTCCTGGCGTACCCGTTTCTGGCCCCCTCCGTAGCGCTGGCCCCCTCCGTAACGCTGGCCCCGTCGGGACTGGCCCCGTCGGGACTGGCCCCGTCGGGAGCGGACACTGGCTGTTCGAGACAGTACCTGTCAGTCGAGGTCATTCGTGGCTGCCGGAGGAGCCGTTGGAGGGGAAAGGCTCGGGAGCGGATTTTTTCGATTTCGGCCGGGCCGGATCGGCGGTTCGGGAGTGCTTTGATTTCCCTTTGTCTTTCGGCTTCGAATGATGCCTGCCTCTCCAAAAGGTGGCGAGTGCCCCCGCGACGAAACTGATCGCTGCGGTGGCGAGCAACACCAGGGTCAGCGGGTAGCGGCCACGCAGCCACAGCATCTTCACATCCACCGGCTCGTGGTTCTGAAAAGCCGTGACGACGACCACCAGGATGGCGAAAAGAAATAGAAACCAACGAATTTTCTGCAGCATCGGCTCAGGTTACCACGATAGCGGGAACGAAAAAGGATTGGCAGGCAATTACATTTGCTAGCATAAGAGTCTACCTGTAAATTTCGACGCCGCGGGCTTCACGTGCCGCCCGATCGTCACCGTGCAGGTCGATTCCACAGGGACCATAGCGGCGGGGATTTTCTTGCATTTTCCCACGCTTTCACGCGAGCATGCGAAAACTCCAGCAGGCAAGACGCGATGCCGGACCTCTCGGAACTTTCATTGCCATCGACCGAGCGACCGGGAATTTCTGGCCGTCGCCGGGGATCGTCTCGGGCTGAGAAGGCGGAGCGGTTCGGGCTTTCGAGGCGTCCTCGTCAGCAATGGTTCGCTTTCGGGGGGACGACGGAAGCCGCTCCAGCAGCTGAAAGAAAGCCTGCTGCGGATCTTCCGCCCTCTCGCAGGGTGGGGTCGGACAGGGCGGGTTCGGAGCGACGTGTGGCAGAAGCCCGTCCCTCGAGAGCAGAAGCCCGCGTTTCGATAACAAAAGCTCCCCCTTCGACAGGAGAGTCCTGTCCTTCGGCTGACGAATCCCCGTCGGCCGAGCAGGACACACCGGCCAAAGCGTCGGTGGCGGAACAACTGGCCCGTCTACGTCACCGCACGGCCGGTTTGTCGTCTGGCTCAGAGCATTTGGAAACCTTTTCGACCGGTTGCCCGGAGCTGGATCAGTGGCTGCCCGGAGGTGGCCTCCGCCGTAACGGTTTGTGCGAGTGGGTGGGTGAGCAGCGTGGCGGGGCGGCTGGTTCCATGGCCCTGATCGCCGCTGCGGCCGCACTGGGCGTCCTGCGAAACCAGGCCGGGAGAGAGGACTTGGAGACGGGTGCGTCGGATCGACCGGCGGGACCGTTGGTCGTCGTGGACCCGGAAGGTGTTTTTCATGCTGCGGCGGCGGTCGCGTGGGGCGTTCCCGCCCGGCGGATCGTGTGGTGTCGTCCCCGTGGGTGCCGTGACACGGTTTGGACGCTCGATCAGGCACTGCGTTGTCCGGCGGTTGCTGGGGTGTGGTGCCGTTTGCCGTGGCGTTTAGGGGATCGCGATGCTCGGCGGTTGCAATTGGCCGCGGAGGCGGGTCGCACGCCAGGCTTGTTGGTTCGAGAAGCTTCGGCGCGCCGCCAACCTTCGTTTGCGGCCGTACGGTGGCACGTCACCGTCGGGGAACCGCCCCCGCCCGTACAAGAAGCGGGGTCTCGTCCCGGTTTCGGCCAGAGGCGGTGGGCCCAGTTGACGTTGGATCGTGTTCGCGGTGCCGGGTTGGCTGCCCCTGCCCAGGCGACCGCGCTGCCGGGACGTCAAGCTTGGGTGGCGATCCGAGACGACGCCCGCATGGAGTTGGTGGAAGTTCCCACCTCGGCTCTCGAACGATCCTCCTCCCCGGCCGCCTCATCCAGTCCAGCGGTGTCCCATGCCACGACGAATGTGCATTTGGCTTCCCAATTGGCCCGTCCAGCGTCGACTCGCCGCCGACCGCGTCGCGCCGGATGACGAGGCGGCTTTCGAGCAGCGGCCTGAACCCGGAGCGGACAAGCTGACGTCATCAGTCGCGGAACCGGCTCCACTGATTTTGTGGCACGCCGATCCGCGACGGGGAAGAACCGTCGCGGCGTGTTGTCCTCGGTCTGCTGCGGAGGGGATTCGTCGCGGGATGCCTCTGGCGCAAGCGGCTGATCAGGCCGTTGCGGCCGGAGCGGTGTTGGAGGAACACGACCGCCGGGCCGACCGTCGGACGCTGGACCAATTAGCCCTCTGGATTCAAGCATCGGTCTGTCCCAAAACGGCGGTCGAGTCGTTGGACCGCTTCAAATGGGCGGGGCAATTTCTGCACCAGCCCGAAGCGATTCATTCGGATTTGGACGGGGTCACGCACTTATTCGGTGATGAAGCCGGGCTGTTGGCCGCTGTCGCCAGGGGATTGCGCCGGCGTGGCTTTTACGCCCGCCTGGCGATCGCGGGAACCGCGGGAGCCGCATGGGGGTTGGCCCACTACGCTCGATCCGTACGGCGTTCCGATTCCAACGGCGGGTTTGAGTTTTTCGTCGCCGAATCCGAGGATCCTGCCGCCCCCCTGCGTACGCTTCCTTGTCAAGCGTTACGGTTGTCCCCCGATCAAGTCCGGCAGCTGGATCGGCTGGGCATCGAGACGGTGGGGCGACTGATGCAATTGCCACGCGACGGTGTGGCGACACGTTTGGGGCAGGGGTTGGTGGATCGCTTATCGCAAGCGTTGGGTGAAGTCGACGAGCCGATTCCATCCCTTCTTCCGCCGGACACCCTTTCGGCGAGTCTAGACATGGAATACCCCACCGACGCCCTCGATCTCGTCCACGACCGCATGGGGCGTTTAACGGATCAGGCTATCGCCCCCCTGCACAAACAGCAGCGTGGAGTTCTTCGTCTTGCGGCACGGATGGAACTGATCGATCACCCGCCGTTGGTGTTTCAGGTTGGACTGTTCGCCCCGACCCTGGACGTCGACCACTTAACCCGGCTGCTGATCGGCGGTCTGCCCGCTTATAGGATGCCGGCTCAAGTGACTCGGTTGACCGTGTCGGTCACCGGAGACGCGCCGCTGGCCCAAGTACAAGCCTCGATTTTTGGGGACGCCTTGGGTGGCGATACCTCGGGAGCTGACGACAGCTGGATGCACACGCCAGAGGCGGCCCGCCTGATCGATGCGTTGGCCGGTCGACTTGGTGAAGCAGCGGTCTGCGGGGTGCGGGTCCGGAAAGACCCGCTGCCGGAACGATCGGTCGAGGAGTTCCCGTTGACGAGATCGTCGTCGGAGATGACAGGCCGCCGCCGTCCGCTTCGGTCGTCTGTCAAACGACGCCGGGGCAGGCGAGGGACGAGCGCTTCGACGGGGCCACTACAGCATTCTGCTGTTTCTTCGAAGTCGCAGTCCGATGCACCGCCACACCACACCGACGTGGGCCGTCGGCCACTGACGTTGTTGCCGGAACCTCGCAGTATCGCGGCGCTGGTCGACGGCAAAACGCCAGCGGCGAAACATGGCTTCCCGTCGCGGTTTCGTGATCGGGGGAAAAGTTGGTGGGTGTCACAGCACTGGGGGCCCGAACGGATCGAAACCGGTTGGTGGACTGATCAGCCGGTCCGGCGGGATTACTTCCGCGTCGAGCTTCGATGTGGAAGCCGGTGGTGGGTGTTCCGTGATTTGCGTCACCCGCAAACAACCTCCCAAGCGGATCCGTCCTCCGACGCTGCCGTGACCGAGGCCCCAGGCCCTTGGTACCTGCACGGTTGGTTTGATTAAGGAGGCGTTCGGAAATAACTTCGGTGTCTTGTCTTGCCCCCACTGCCTCGCATCTCCCCCGCGATTCGCTTCGCGGCGGGGGAGACATATCAAAGGTCGAAGCTGTTTCCGAACAAACGCTAAGCGAGCGTCCACGCTCCGGCAAGCGTGGCGACGTTGAGGCAGATCGTTTCTTTCAGGCCCCGGCCCGCCCCGCCCCGGCCCTTCGGGCCTCGACCTCCAGAACTCGGTGAAAAAGTCTAGGTGGAGACGTATCCCGGCGGGACGGTGAGGACCGGACAGTTCGCTTTGTGGACGATTCGGTCGGCGACGCTGCCGAGCAGCATCTTCGACAGTTGTGAGCGGCGGTGGGTGCCGATCACGATCAAGTCGATGGCATTCTCGTCGGCGTAATTCACAATCTCGTAGAACGCCGTTCCGCAACGGACGACCATTTTGGTCCGGTACTTTTCACGCCGTTCGGCCGGGAGCAGCTCGACAAACCGCATCGCCATTTTGTCTTCGTGCTCGTCGCGAAACTCCTGCGAAGTCGAACTCTGCATCAGCAGCGGGTCGTCGTCGACGGTCAACAGGTGCAACCGGGTTTGTTGGTTGCAGAGCAAACGTTCGGCGAAGGCAAGTGCCGCGCGGGCTCCTTCGCTGAAATCCATCGCCACAAGAACTTCTTTCAGCGGGGTGGGCGTTGGCAGGGGTGACGTGTCGGCTGGCTCGTTCATGGTGTAGCTCCTTCAAAGCGAAACGACGGCTCGATCGGCCGCCACCCCGCCATGATCCCGCACCGCGGAGCTGCGGTGCAAGACCACCCAAGCGGCGGCGAGTCTGAATTGCTAGACGTTTTTCCAGGCCCGCTCCGAAGCGCTCGACAAGACGGCGTCACAAACCTTCTGGGTTTCCAAGGCGTCACGGAACGTGGGATGGGTTTCCTCGCCGGTCTCCACTGATTTCAAGAAGTCGGCGACTTGGTGGATGAAGCTGTGTTCATAGCCGATTTGCAGGCCGGGGACCCACCAATTTCCCATGTAGGGCTGGTCGCCGTCGCTGACGTGGATGCTCCGCCATCCGCGAACGATCCCGTCGTCGGCGTGGTCGAAATATTCCAGCCGATGGAGGTCGTGAAGGTCCCAGCGGAGCGATGCCTTCTCGCCGTTGACCTCCAGGGTGTAGAGCGCTTTGTGGCCACGGGCGTAGCGGGTCGATTCGAAGAGTCCCAGAGAGCCGTTCTGGAAGTGGCACAGGAAGCTGCAGGCGTCGTCGATGGTGACCGGTTCGCTCTTGCCCGTCTCCGCGTGCACCCTCTCTTTGACGAAGGTCTCGGTGACTGCCGAAACGTCGGTGATGCTGCCGTTGAGCCAGAGAGCTGTGTCGATGCAGTGGGCGAGCAGATCGCCGGTCACGCCGCTACCGGCCGCTTTCGCATCGAGCCGCCACGTTGCGGCACCCCCTTGCGGGACGTCGGCGTTGATCGTCCAGTCTTGCAAGAAGTTGGCG
>JGI12210J13797_10382907_pt1 | contig 14510 bp, 12 predicted proteins | sample ElkSlonscriptome_3_FD_13797 | JGI IMG/M metagenome (IMG submission 13797)
CCATGAGCACCGGCGACTGCGAAGAACTGCTCGCGGCCTGGCACCACGCGATGCGCCGGCCGACGCGAGTGATCGTGCTGACCGGCGGTCGCGATTTCTGGTCCAACGGCATGGATCTCAACAGCATCGAGGCAGCCGAAAGCCCGGCCGACGAATCCTGGCGAAACATCAACGCCATGGACGATCTGGCCGAAGCGATCATCAACACCACCAGCCACGTGACGGTCAGCGCAATGGCTGGAAACGGCGCTGCAGGCGGCGTATTCCTGGCACTGGCTGCCGACCGTGTCTGGGCGCGCGACGGCATCGTCCTGAACCCGCACTACAAGAACATGGGAAACCTTTACGGCTCCGAGTACTGGACCTACCTGCTGCCTCGGCGGGTCGGCGAGACCGGTATCGGCCAGATCATGGGCCGACGATTGCCGATGCTCGCAGAGCAGGCGCAGCAGCTTGGCCTGGTCGACGCCGTCGGGCCGAATCGTCCCGGTGACTTTGCCGAATTCGTGGCAAAGCAGGCGCGGGCGCTGGCCGAAGACGGCTGGCAGCAGGCAATAGACGCCAAAACCGAAGCACGCGCCGCCGACGAGGCGCAACGGGCGCTGACGAGTTACCGCAAGGCGGAACTGGATCGAATGCACCTCAATTTCTTCGGCTTCGACCCGTCGTTTCACGTCGCACGCTATCGGCTGGTCCATCGCACCCCGCACGCCTGGACGCCGCTGCACCTGGCCCGGCACCGCAGCATCAATCGTACGGCCGCCTTCGGAGACGCGGATCGGTGAGCGCTGGCGCGCACCGAATCACGATCGCAGGCCGCGTGCAGGGCGTCGGCTTCCGGCCGTTCGTCTACCGTCTCGCACATGAGCTGGAGCTGGCGGGCTGGGTGCTGAACGCGGCCGGCGTGGTCGAAGTCGAGATTCACGGGCCTCAGATTCGACTCGACGATTTTGCCCGGCGGGTGATTGTCGATGCCCCGCCGCTCGCGCAGCCGGAGCTGCTGAGCAACGTGGCGGTCGAAGTGCCGGTGGCCCGGGGCTTCGAGATTCGCCAGAGCGCCGATTCCGGCGAACCGGACATCCACGTGCCGCCCGACCAGTTCCTTTGCGACGACTGCCTGGCCGAGATGAGCGACCTGCACGAACGGCGCCACCGGTATCCGTTCATCAACTGCACTCAGTGCGGTCCGCGCTACACGATCATCCGCGCGATGCCCTACGACCGCCCGAACACGACGCTCAAGGATTTTCCGCTTTGCCCGGACTGCCGCGCCGAGTACACCGACCCGCTCGATCGACGCTTTCACGCCCAGCCGCTGGCCTGCCCGGTCTGCGGTCCGTCGCTTCGCTTTCATTCAGGCACGCGTTTGTCGAAAGGCCATTTGCTGGAAGGCAACGATGCCGCGATCACGGCGGCCGTGGAAGCCATCGCTTCCGGAGGCATTGTCGCGGTACGCGGGGTCGGCGGCTATCACCTGGTCTGCGATGCCGGAAACGAGCAGGCGGTGGCGTCGCTGCGAATGCGCAAGCGGCGTCCGCACAAGCCGCTGGCGGTGATGGTGCCCATGACGGGCGCCGACGGGCTCGATGCGGCCCGGGAGATTGCAGACCTGGAGCCGACGGTCGCCGAACGGCTGTCCGGTCCCGAGCGACCCATCGTGCTCGCACGGCTGCGCAACAACGATTCTGAAGACCGTGGTGAACACGGTCGTGAACTCAACAGGCTGGCCCCGGGCATTGCACCGGGTCTCAACGAGGTCGGCCTGATGCTGCCGTACAGCCCGCTGCATCATCTGCTGCTCGGCGGGCTGGGCCGGCCGGTGGTGGCGACTTCGGGCAACCTCAGCGGCGAACCGGTGCTGACCGAGCCGGGCCAGGCAGAAGTCCGCTTGAAGGGCATCGCCGACGCCTTTCTGCACCATAATCGCCCGATCCAGCGGCCTGCCGACGACCCGGTCTGGCGCTTCAACAGCGGGCGTATGCGGCCGATCCGGCTGGGTCGCGGCAACGCGCCGCTGGAGATCAATTTACCGATGACGCTGGCCGCACCGACGCTTGCGGTCGGCGCATTTCTGAAGAACACCGTCGCCCTGGGCTGGAAAGATCGCGTTGTGATTTCGCCCCATATCGGCGAGCTCGACAGCCCGCGTGCGGTCGAGGTATTCGGCCAGGTCGTCGAGGACCTGCAGGCGCTCTACAACGTGAAGGCAGAGCGGCTGGCATGCGATGCCCACCCGGATTTCCCCAACAGCCGCTGGGCCCGAGATGCCGACCTGCCGCTGACCAGGGTCTTTCATCATGAGGCGCACGCCTCGGGGCTTGCCGGAGAATTCGGGCTGGTGGACGACGAAATGCTGGTATTTGCCTGGGACGGTGTGGGTTACGGACGCGACGGTTCGCTCTGGGGCGGAGAAGTGCTGCACGGCAAGCCCGGTGACTGGCGTCGAGTGGCTTCGCTGCGGCCGTTTCGATTGCCCGGCGGCGACAAGGTCATCCGGCAGCCGTGGCGGACCGCGCTCTCGCTGGCGTGGCACGCGCAATTCGACTGGCCCGATGCACCGGATGCAGATCCGCTGCTCGAGCGTGCCTGGTCGTCCGGCCTGGCCAGCCCATGGACCAGCGCGGCCGGGCGGCTTTTCGACGGCGCCGCAGCGCTCGCCGGGGTCGCCACCGAGGCCAGTTTCGAGGGCCAGGGACCCGCCTGGCTCGAAGCGTTGGCGGCTAACGGCCGCGCCGTGGAGGCACCCATCCCGTTGCTGGCCGACGACGAATCCGGCCTCTTGCGCGCAGACTGGGCGCCGTTGATGGCCTGGATGACCAGATCATCGATTTCACGCGCCGACCGCGCGGCCGGTTTTCACCTGGCGATGGGCGAACTCCTGGGGGCACTGGTCGACAGTCTTTCAACCCAATACCAATTCCGGCACGTGGGGCTCACCGGTGGCGTATTTCAGAACGCGCTGCTCGCGACGATCGCGATCGATCGGATAGAGCGTCGCGGGCTGCGTGCCTGCCTGCCGGAGATCGTGCCGGTCAATGACGCCGGGATCAGCTACGGTCAGATCGTCGAGGCGGCTTGTGCGCGCTGAAGAAAACCTGAACCAGAGATTGCACGGACCGTCGCAGAATATCGATTTCCGAAAATGCAGGTCGGGATCGGGACAACAAATGCCGTTCGTGCTTGAAAAGCCGTTCGAATTCGTTAATCTCCGTGAATCCGTGTAATCCGTGATTCGCTCTGAAGGTATTTCAATGAACAACAACTCCCCCAAACTCGACAAGCATGTCCGTCTGGCCCACGGCAACGGCGGTCGCTACATGCGCGAACTCATCGACGCGCTGTTCGCGACGCGACTGCGCGACAGGGGCCTGGACACGCGCGTAGACGCAGCGCCGGTCGACGTGCCGCAGGGCGTTCAACTGATGATGACCACGGACGGCTTCACCGTGGACCCGCTGGAGTTCCCCGGCGGAAACATCGGCTCGCTGGCCATCCACGGGACAGTCAACGATCTGGCCGTGGCCGGCGCGGTGCCGCTGTACCTGACGCTCAATGCCTTCATCGAAGAAGGCACCGAAATCACGCTGCTGGAGCGTATCGTCGATGCCCTTGCTGCGGCGGCCGAAGAGGCCGGCGTCAAGGTCGTGGCCGGCGATACAAAGGTCCTTGCCCGCGGCGAATGCGGCGGCGTTTACCTGGCGACCACCGGCCTCGGCGCGGTACCCAACCACCTCGCGCTCGGTCAGCAGCGTGTCCGGCCCGGCGACCGGATCATCGTTTCCGGCAGCGTCGGCGACCACGGCACCTCGGTGCTGCTGGCGCGCGAGGAATACGGCCTGCGGGGCGATCTCAAATCCGATTCGGCCAGCGTGCTGCCCATCACCGAAATGCTGCTCAAGCGGCCCGGTCTGCGGTTCATGCGTGATCCTACGCGCGGCGGCCTGGCCACCGTAGCGCTGGACCTGGCCCGCGAGACCGGACTGGGGGTTGCGTTGAACGAAGAGGCAATCCCGCTCAGCGAACCGGTCTCGGCGGTATGCGAGCTGCTGGGTTACGATCCGCTCTATCTCGCATGCGAGGGCCGCGTGGTAGCCGTGATCTCAGCTGAGGAGGCCGATGAAGCGGTCGCCGAACTGCGCGTGTCCGGCATCGCGCCGGACGCTGCAGTGATCGGCACGGTCGCAGACCGTCAGGGTCCGGTCATGCTGACCACCGGCCTGGGCGGCCAGCGCCTGATCGACGAACTGGAAGACGATCCCCTGCCCCGGATCTGCTGACAACTGATGCTGCCGGTCCCGGACTGCCGGCGATGGCTTCACCGCAACGCGCCGACCGGCGGAAAAATCACGGGACACCCTGCCGGTCATTCGATCAAAGTCGAATGGCCGGTCAATTCAACCCGTGCAACACTCTGCGGACCGAATTCGACAATCCATTATCGGTCCCGAGTCGCACAGGGGACGGAGGACACGGCATGGACAACCGGCAGGTATACGACCAGATACAAACCCGCTCGCTCTCCAGTCCCGAAGATTTCTGGGCCGAGGCGGCCGATGCGCTCGCGTGGGACCGACGCTGGGACCGCGTGCTGTCGAATGATGGTGGTCCGTTCCAGCGCTGGTTCGCCGGGGGCATTCTCAACACCTGCCACAACGCGCTGGACCGACATATCGAGGCCGGGCGCGGGGACCAGGTCGCGCTGATCCACGACTCGCCGGTCACCGACACGATTCAGCGCTTCAGCTACCGCGAGCTGCGCGACCAGGTGGCGCTGCTGGCCGGCGTTCTGCGCGCGCACGGCGTGGAGAAAGGCGACCGGGTCATCATCTACATGCCGATGGTCCCGGCCGCGGCGATGGCGATGCTGGCCTGCGCGCGCATCGGTGCGGTCCATTCTGTGGTCTTCGGCGGATTCTCGTCGGCAGAGCTTGCCAAGCGCATCGACGACGCCGAACCGAAGATGATTGTCTCGGCCGCCTGCGGCATTGAGCCCGGCCGCGTCGTCGAGTACAAGCCGCTGCTGGACCGCGCCATCGAACTGGCGACGCACAAGCCTGCAGCGACGCTGATCCTGGCACGCGCCCAGGCCCCTGCCACACTGATCGAAGGACGCGATTTCGACTGGGACGCCGAAATGGCCGCCGCCGAGCCGGTCGACTGCGTGCCGGTAGCGGCCACCGACCCGCTCTACATTCTCTACACCTCGGGCACCACCGGCCGGCCCAAGGGCATCGTGCGCGACAACGGCGGACACGCCGTGGCGCTAGCCTGGTCCATGCCCAACGTCTACGACGTGAAGCCCGGCGAGGTTTTCTGGGCAGCATCGGACGTCGGCTGGGTGGTCGGACACTCCTACATCGTCTACGCCCCGCTGTTGATCGGTGCGACCACGCTTCTGTTCGAAGGCAAGCCGGTGGGAACGCCCGATGCCGGCACGTTCTGGCGCGTGATCGAGCAGCACGGTGTCACGACCCTGTTCACCGCACCCACGGCGATCCGCGCAATCGGCAAGGAAGATCCGCAAGGCGAATTGATCGGCGACTACGACCTTTCCACGATGCGCGCCCTGTTTCTTGCCGGCGAGCGCTGCGATCCAAGCACGCTCGAATGGGCGCAGCGTCTATTGAAGGTGCCGGTGATCGACCACTGGTGGCAGACCGAAACCGGCTGGCCGGTGGCCGCCAATTGCCTCGGCGTCGAACGACTGCCGGTCAAACCCGGCTCGCCGACCTGCGCGGTACCCGGATACGACGTGCGCGTGCTCGACGACGACGGACGCGAACGGCCCCACGGCGAGATCGGCGCCATCGTCATCAAGCTGCCGCTGCCGCCGGGCTGCCTGGTCACGCTGTGGCACGCCGACCAGCGCTGCAAGGATGCCTACCTGAGGCGATTCCCCGGCTTCTATCTCACAGGCGACGCCGGCATCATCGACAGCGAGGGCTACTTGTGGATCATGAGTCGAATCGACGACGTGATCAACGTCGCCGGTCACCGATTGTCCACCGGCGAAATGGAGGAAGCGCTGGCGAGACATCCGATGGTCGCCGAGTGCGCGGTCTTCGGTGTCCAGGACGCGCTGAAGGGCGAGTTGCCGCTTGGGCTGGTGGTGCTCAAGTCGGGATCCAGCATCGGCGAAGAACAATTGCGCGCCGAATTGATAAGTCAGGTCCGCGAGCGCATCGGTCCGGTTGCGGCATTCAAGCTGGTCGCGGTTGTCGAGCGGCTGCCCAAGACTCGCTCGGGCAAGATTCTGCGCGGCACCATGAGAAAGATCGCCGACGGCAAGTCCTGGACGTCGCCCGCAACCATCGACGATCCGGTCATCCTCGACGAGATCGAGCGGGCGCTGGCGCAAATCGGCTATCCGGGCCCCTGATCGGTGCCCTTGGCGCGGCAGGTACCCGCGAATCGAGGCCCGTCGAACCTGCTGCCCGGAGGATGGACGAAGCTTCACTCGGCCACGCAAAGCGCTCGCCCCGAAGACCGGAATCGGCGCTATTCGGAGGTTTCGCCGACCTTCTCGTCGGTATAGCCAGACACACCGGTGCGCGTCCGACGGACCTGCCAGAAGACCCAGCCGAACGCGGGCACGTTCATCATCAGACCGTAAAGCAGCGGCACAACGCCCAGCGCCGGGTTGTGCAGGATGGCGAACGCGACCATCATCGCCACGCCGGCGTTCTGCACGCCGACCTCGACCGTGATCGAGCGCACGCTCGGCTCGGGCAATCCGGCCCGCCGTGCAACCCTGTCGCCGAGCAGCATCGCCATGCAACACAGTACGAGAACCGCCGCGGTTTCCAGACTCGCGAACGCCGGCAGCCGGTCAAAGTACGCGGCAAAGAGCGCAAGCACGATAGAGATCATCGCGATGCCGGTCAGGCGCCGGATCGCCGGCAACAGCGCGTCGGCGTGCCTAGAGCCCAGCAGCCTCCGCACGCCCATCCCGGCCAGCGCCGGCGCCAGCGTGACCAGCACAAGCTGACCGACAACGGTCCAGTAGGGAAGGCTGAATTCGGCCGCAGACAGCCCGAGCAGACGGAAATTCAGTGCCATGATCAACGGCAGCGTGAACGGCACGAGCATCGCGGTCACCGCCGTCAGGCAGACGGACAGTGCAAGATCACCGCGGACCAGGTAGGTAAACAGGTTGGAGGTTGCACCGCCGGGCACCAGTGCGACCAGCAGAAGGCCTGCGGCCGCCAGCGGCGACAACGGCAGGACCAGCACCACCGCCCAGGACAACAGAGGAAGCGCCAGCATCTGCAGCGCGAGTCCCAGTATCAGTCGACCGGGATGGCGGGCGACCCGCCTGAAGTTGCCGGCTTCCAGGCTCAGCCCCATCGCCAGCATCACCGCGGCCAGTATCCAGGGCAGCATCGACTGGGCGAGCCAGTCGGCGGTCATCTGCGCCCCGATGATGGCGTTCCGGGTTCGTCGTCCACGGTCATCAGGCGCATCTTCTCATCCCCAGTCGCGATGCACATGGACATGCCGGTGCTCGGTGCCATCGGCGTGGCGGTGTTCATGCCTGTGGGCCAGGTTCGCCTGCCACAACAGGTCGGTGTCGTCCAGCGCCTTTCGCAGGCTGCCGTCGAACATCAGGCTGCGGTCTTCTCCAAGGATCAAGGCGCGCTCACCGAGTTCCGCGGCCAGCGACAGGTTCTGGGTCGAGACCAGCGTGGTCAGGTCTTTTCGACCGACCAGAAAATCCACCAGCCAGCCGGTCGCTCGCGGGTCGAGACTTGCAGTGGGTTCGTCGAGCAGCAACAGGCGGGGTTCACAGGCCAATATGCAGGCCAGGCAAAGCCGCTGTTTTTCGCCGCCGCTCAGCCTGTAGGGCGGTTTGTCCAGGTACTGCGCCAGACCGAGCCGTTCGGCCCAGTCGCGCGCCAGCCGACTCGGGTCCTTCATTCCCAGGCGCGTTGGCCCGTAAGCAATCTCCTCGAGCACCGTTGAATTGAACAGCATCGTCTCGGCGTGCTGGAACACCAGCCCCACTTCGCCCCGAAACCTGCGGCACCATGCGCGATCCTTGAGGCGTGCGGGCGTGATCGCGTCCCCGCGATACCTCAGCTGACCGGCCGTCGGCGTCAGCAAACCTGCGATCAGCTTCAGCAGCGTACTCTTGCCGCAGCCGTTCGAGCCGAGCAATACGGCGCGCTCACCGCGCTCCAGCCGGAAGCTGACATCGCCGATCCCCAGCCCGCCGTCCGGGTAAGCATGGCTGATGCGATCAAGCTCAATCATTCAATCGAGACCTGTCATTCGCGTCGGGCCAGTTATGTTCACGATTATCTTCGCAATTGTCTTTACGACTGTCTTCACAATTCTCTTCACGATTATTCTTGCGATTGTAGTCACGAGCGTCCTGACAATCGTCGAAAAAACCCCTGGCGCGCATGCCCTGAGTCAGGTCTTCGGCCTGGCTCTCTGCCTTCTCCATCATCGCAGCAGCCTGCCGTCCCGCGCCGTCGAAGCGCACGCGCAGCGGCGGGCGAGTCGGGCTTCTGCTGGCGAACGCCATCCGGTAATCGGCCAGAAGTGCCGAAAAAGTCCGGATCTGTCCCAGCGCCAGGACGACGATGAACTGAAGCGACGGCCACGGCGCCGCCGCGCGCGCCAGATCGACATGGCGGATCATCCAGAAGGTCAGCAGCGCCAGCAGAAATACGCGCAGATTGAGCCGCAGCACGAATTGAAGCCACGCGTCGCCGGCCAACCAGGCCGAAAGCACGAAGGCAATGCTTACCGTCAAATTGACAAGAGCGACCGCCGCCAGGGCCCGGCGCGCGATCCCGGGCGCCGACCTGCCGATGCTGATCAACACGATCAGCAAAAGCGCGGCCAGCACGACAGGCTCGTGCACGAACGTGATCGCCACAACCGCAGCCAGCCAGAATATCAGTACGATCCTGTCTTTCAAGTCCCTACCCTCAGGCCGTCGCCCGGCAGAAATCGAATCTGCCGAGAACGACCCAGGCCAGAAATCCCTCGAGCGCGCCCAGGACCAGGTGCGGCAGCACGATCACCGGCAGCGTGACTTCGGGACCGAACGGAAAGAACAGCGGCTGACCGGTCTCATCGCGACCCAGCAACGGCTGCAGGCCAAGCACCAGCGCCATGCCGAGCGATGCCGCAACAACCCCCAGCCAGACCGGGATCACCGTGGCCCAGGCCGATCTGCCCCCACCAACGAGAGAATGCGCGCCGGCGACCACGCCGCCGCCGATCAACCCCATGATCAGGGCATTGACCGGTAGCGCGGTGATGCCCCCGGCACCGAGAAGCAAGGCCTGCAGGGCCAGTACGGTGCTGAACGCGAGAAAGGCCGGCCAGAGCCCAAACGCCAGCACCAGCAGCCCCATTCCCGACAGATGCGCCGACGTTCCGCCGGGCAGCGGGACCATGATGGTCGACAGCACGAAAGCCAGCGCCGTCAGCACCGCCAGCCGTGGAATCGTGCGCTCGTCCAGCGCGCGGGAGACGCGCCTGACCGCGAACGCCCAGCATGGAACGACCAGCGCGGCTGCAGCGAGATAGGCCTGCGGTGCGATCAGGCCGTCGGGGATATGCACGTCTCAGCGCCGCGCACGCCAGAGCGCCAGCAGGCCCGCCAGGCCGAAGAGATAACCGACGCCGGCTGCGGTGGCCGGGATACGGCCTGCGGTAATCGCGCCCGATCCCTGGGCGGGATCCACGGTCGAGATTGCAGAACCGCCTTCAACGCGCACCTTGACCTCGGCGCCGTGCCCGTCTTCGGTTGTCATCAGCACGCGCCATTCTCCCGGCTGGTCGGGCACGAATACCGCGCGACCGAGCGCGTCGGTGATCCCGCTGGCAAAAATCGTCTGACCGTCTGGAGAAAAGACGCGAAAAGCCGCGCCAGCCATGAGACTGTCGTGCTCCGAGGAGAAAAGCACGATCACGGCCTCGGCGCGCTCGATGCGATGGTCTACGCCGTGGGCAAAGACGCTCGCGGCGGATAGCGTCAACGCTGCCAGCAGCAGAAAAAGTGCGGGCGACCGCCAGCGTTTGTTCCCGGTTGCTTGATGATCGGAAATATCGAGCATTGGCATATCCTGGAATGAGCCCAGTATGAAAGATATCAGCATTTTTCATACCCGGAAATGAGCCACGTCAATTTTGAACGTTGCCGAGCCGTCCGGGTGGCCTATGGAACCTCTGAATACTAATATTTCTGATTGAGTTATTAACCCGGCATTCAAGTAAGTACGCCGGGTCAATGCCCGGCCGGAACGGCCAGGACCGCGAAGCGAAGCCATTTGCGGACATGCGCCGCAAATGGCGTGCATCAAATACCGCAGGTATTTTGCTGCGATGTTATTAACAACTCTGCGCGTGCGCGAAGGCGTCCTTGCGCGTGGATCCGGCTTGGCCTGGGCGAGCGAGGTCTGGTTGTTCCAAATGGGTCAGTCCAATTGTCACAACAAGCGCTCTACGCGATCTACGGCTTTTCCGACCGGCCTGTTTGGACAATCGGCGATCGGCGCAGCGTTGTTCAGAGGTTTCCTAATCGAGCATGCCTATTCGTGCGGCGTGATGTGCTCGTGCTGACCGCCGGTGACGTCGGCAGCGTCTTCGCTGTGCGCGTGGCGGCCATGCGCCACGGTAACCGGCACCACGTGCAGATTGCCGTGCCGCACGCCGCGTCTGGCGATGAACTGGTCGGAAAACATCTGAACGCGTCCCAGCGGTCCGCGCAGCACGCTGGTCTCGAGGCAATGATCGTGATCCATGTGCACGTGCATCGTGGCCACGGAAAGGTCGTGGTGGTCGTGCTGCGCGTCGGTGAGTTGCCCGGCAAGATCACGCTGGTGATGGTCGTAGATATAGGTCAGAATGCCCACGCAATCGCCCTCCGGATCCTGATCGGCCCGTTCCCTGGCGAGGAATCCCCGCAGCAGATCGCGTACGGCCTCGGAACGAGTGCCGTATCCCAACCTCTGCCGGTAGCGCTCGAACGCGTCGGCGAGCTCCCGGTCCAGCGATACTGTGAATCTCTCGGTCACGCTATTGTCTCTGGTAAGCAATGATTACATTATGCCCGGCCTGGTTCGTGGTCGAAGCCATCGGACGCGTTTGATGCAGGACAAAAACCGATTGCGGGACCGAGGCGAGAATTGCCGACCAGGACAGCATCGTGACTGACAAGGGATTCCAATGACTGCCGCAAGTATCACGACCTCCACCCCACCCGGGCCCGAAACCGTTTACATGATGTCTCGCCTGTTCCGTGCTGCACGGCGCTGCTTGCTGCTTGTCGGCGGTCTGATCGTGCTTGCGCTGTCGGCCGGCCCGGCAGCGGCGCAGTCGGCGGCCGAACCCACCGCCGGCGACGCCTCGCCGGTCACACTCTACGTCTTCAAGAGCGCCACCTGCCCGCACTGCAATGCGCAGCGCGAATTCACCGACGAACTGGCCCGAGTGAATCCTGATGTCGAGGTGAATTATTACGAGATCATGGCCACGCGCGAGCATCATGACCTGTTGCGCGCGATGTCCGAAGCCCACGACATCAAGCCCGGCTCCGTTCCAATGGTATTCCTGGGCGGTTCGGTATGGGTCGGCGATTCTCCGCAGATTCGCGACGAAATCAGCCAACAACTGGAGCGCTGTCTGGAAACCGGCTGCACCGATTCCAGGCAGTTCTCTTTCGCCTCGCCGACTGTGATCGAACAACCTGTCGAGGCGGTCGATGCCGCTATCGACATTCCCTTTCTGGGCACGATCGACCTGAACTACCAGCCGCTGTTGCTGAGCACTTCCGTTATCGCCTTCGTTGACGGCTTCAACCCGTGCTCGCTCTGGCTGCTCACGATACTCATCGCGCTGGTCCTTCATTCCGGCTCGCGCAAGCGCGTGGTCATCGTCGGAACCGTTTTTCTATTCACGACCGCCGCGATATACGGACTGTTCATCGTCGGCGTGTTCAGCGTACTGGCTTACGCCACCTACCTGCCGTGGATGTACTGGGTCGTAGCGCTGTTCGCCCTGACCTTCGGCCTGGTCAACGTCAAGGACTATTTCTGGTTCAAGCGCGGCTTTTCGTTCACCATCGACGACAGGCACAAACCCGGCATCTACCAGAAATTCCGGGGCCTGATGACCAACGGAAAATCACCGCTGGCACTTGGCGCCGCCACCGCGGTCATGGCGGGCGGCATCGCACTCATAGAGCTGCCGTGCACCGCCGGCTTCCCGGTAATCTGGAGCGGCCTGGTCAGCGCGCACGAAGTGGGCACCGCGGCGTTCTTCGGTTTGCTGGTCGTTTACCTGGTGATCTATCTGCTCGACGAGCTGGTGATCTTCTTTATTGCCGTGGCCAAGCTCAGGATCGAGAAGTTCCAGGAAGGCCAGGCCCGCGTGCTCAAGCTGATCGGCGGCGTGGTGATGATCGCACTGGCCATCGTGCTGGTCACCGATCCAGACATCATGAGCCAGGCCGGTCCGGCCATCGGCGTATTCATGCTCGCTTTCGCGGTCGCCGGACTGATCGTGCTGGTGCACCGCAAACTGCTGCCGCGCTTCGGCGACCGTCCGGACGCCTGACGGCCTGGTAATCTCTGATTGAATGCCCGCGGACCGGCAGCGCGGTCAGGCGGTCTGCGTTGCCGCGCGCTCTTCCATCATATTCGGCCTCGGGTGCCCGGCCCGGCTCGCTTTCAGCCATTCGACCCAGGCGCCGATATCGCACTGCCGGCCCGCAGCGGTCTCGATCACCGGCGTCTGTCGACCAAGACCCTCCAGCGACGCGCGGGCACGCTCGACGCTGAAGTCGTCGAGCATCGGCAACAGGTCGCACTTGCTGACCAGAACAAGATCCGCGGCACGGAACATGACGGGATACTTGGCCGGCTTGTCGTCACCTTCGGTGGTCGACAGCAGCACGACGTTGAGATGCTGCCCGAGGTCGAACGCTGCCGGGCAAACAAGATTGCCGACATTCTCTATGAACAGAATATCGACCGGCCCGCGCTCGTCGGCAAGCGGAAACTCGTGCAGCGCACGGTGAATCAGGTGCGCATCGAGATGGCAGGCGCTGCCGGTGGTGATCTGGTGCGCCCTGATGCCGCCGCGACGCAGCCGCTCGGCATCGTTTTCCGTTTCGAGATCACCTTCGATCACGGCCATGTTCAGCCCTGCACCGAATGCAGCGGCCGTCTGCTCGAGCAAGCGGGTCTTTCCGGCACCTGGAGACGACATCAGATTGATCACAAGAACCCCCGACCGATCGAAATGCTCGCGGTTGTGGGCTGCGGCGTGATCATTCGAACTCATCAGGCCCTTGAGAACCTGAACGGTGTGCGTATCGGCCGGCTCCGGATGCTCGTGGCCGGGGATGGAACAACCGCATGTCTCACACATAACTGTCTTCTCCTTCGGATATCTGGCCGCTTGAATCGCGGTCTTGGGCGTCGTGCCGCCGAGCCGAAGATACGGTATCGGAAACCTCACGCATTTCTATGCTGGCAAGCAGCAATTCGTCTCCGCCGATCAGGTCAACGGCGTAGCCGCCGCAGGCGGCGCACAGCAGCCGGTTGGCGGCCGCTTCGTTTTCGTTACCGCAGGCTCGGCACCGGACCCTGACGGCCACTGTTTCGATCAGCAGACGGGCCTGTGCAGTGTAATCGCCGGCGCGGGCAATGGTGAAGGCCCGCTCAAGCAAGTCCGGCTCCACGCCCGAAAGCACACCGATACGAACGGTAATGCTGCCTACACTTCGCGCATTGTGCTCAACGGCGATGGCGCGGACCTGGGCAAGTAATTCATTGCAAACGGCCATTTCATGCATGGGCTGAATATCGGATGGCGTTCAGGAAGTGCAGCGTAGCAGCGCGAAACTGTCCCATATATGACTCAGATCAATCATGACGGCCCGCAACCGCTCTCGATTCGATGTTGTCGAATGTGCCTGCGCCAGCCGGTTTGACCTGCGTCAAATGGCACTACTCCGATGGCGACTAGTATCACTCCTGTCGCATCACGGGAGGAGCCGGTGCAACCGACTGCAGCACACGAAACGACCAGCAACACAGTCCCTGTCGATCATGTCGGGCGCCCGTCCGGGACGCTGGTCATTGGAATCGGCAACAACCTTCTCGGCGACGACGGCGCAGGCATCCATGCCATCGAACGGTTACGCGGCAGGAAACTGCCCGAACACGTCGAACTGGTCGACGGCGGCACTCTTTCATTCACCCTTCTCGAACAGGTTGAGAACGCCGAGTTCCTGATTATTGTCGACGCCGCCGAGCTCGATTCCGAGCCCGGTACGGTTCGGCTGTTCGAAGACGCCGAAATGGACGAATTTCTGGCCACCAGCCGCCGTCCCAGCGTACACGAAGTCAACTTGCTCGACGTCCTGACCGCAGCCCGACTCCGCGGCCGCATGCCGGCGCGCTACGCCATGGTCGGAATCCAGCCCCTCGACGTCGAATGGAGCTCAACGCCAAGCGCCCCTGTCGACAAGGCGGTCGACGAAG
>JGI12210J13797_10401162_pt1 | contig 14507 bp, 13 predicted proteins | sample ElkSlonscriptome_3_FD_13797 | JGI IMG/M metagenome (IMG submission 13797)
TCTTGACTTTCGCTTCAATCGACAGCGATTCGGTCGTCTTGCGGATGTAGCTTGCCGCTCGGTTGGATTGCTCGATCGCAACCGCTGAAATCGCTCCGCGACTAAGTGACTCAATCGCCAACGCTCCGGTGCCCGCGAACATGTCGAAACAAATGGCTCCGCGGACGGCGCGGCCGAGGATATTGAAGAGATTTTCGCGAATGTTATCTTTCATCGGACGAGTGAAATCCTCGCCGTGATAAACAATCGGTCGTCCACGCATGTCACCACCGATGACTCGCAGTTTCGTCGGTGTTACTTTCCCACGGACGTTCTTCGCCGTCGTTTTCGGACGTTTCGTGGAAGCCTTTTTACGTTTACCTGGTTCTTTTTGGTTCATGCGAGCATTTTAACCAGCGATTGCAAAAAACACGATCCACCTGAATCGGATTCGTGCCGAAACAAGCATGTCCCCCCGGTTCCCCGCTGGGAGGGGGCGATGCTGTATTACTCGACGTCCACTTGAGCGTTCCCGGTGACAGCTTCTTTCCAAACCCAGCGGTCGTTTTTTCGGGATGCTTCCACCTGTTTGCCATTGACGAGCACGCGCGTCGAACTTTCCGGTGCAGGAACTTCGAGATCCGCTTCGATTCCTAGGGGTAGGCTCCGATCGAGTTGAAATGCTAAACCGTTATTCTAGTCAACCTCAATGGGGCCAAGCGGTGTTGGGATTTTCCCTCTGGCGTACGACAGGTTGGCCACGCAAGGGAGAACTGGAGCCAAGATCAAGTCAATCGCTTTTTGATCGGCACCGTGTATGAACAGGGCGTCGAGGAAATACTGAGCGGCATAAACCGAGCATCGCATCGGCTGTTTCGAAAGCCAATCGACGATCCCCGTAACTTGATCCGCCGGGACAATCTCAAACGCGAGCGGGAAAAAATTGGCATGAACGCTGCTAGGGTCCGTTCCGATCCCATCGCGGTAAACGTCCGTCAAATGTATTTCGCCGTCTACTACCTTCGCGGTGCCGTGAGGATAGGGATTTCGCCAGCCCGATAAATCTTGACCGTTGAACAGCGGCGTGTAGCCGCGGCTGAGCATCGCTTCATGACCCACGCGGGCGTCGTCGGATAACGCCGGGCGCAGTAGTGTAATGATCGATGAATCCACGGCATGGGACGATCCACATGCAATGCCGAACATGGTGACGGCAAACAAGATACGCAGGTGCATGATTGATTCTCGAGAGGTGGGGCAGCTGCGAAAGAGGTTGTTTTGACGCCGTTGGTGGGACAGTCGAGTTGACGTCGCGATGAAAGTCATCCACCCCGTTGGTTCGACAGATACTCGGCAAAGGTGACGAGGTTGGCAAGTCGTTTCGATGCCCGGCTCGTATCGTGTGGATGTGTTGGTAATCGGTGGGCGGCAATGAAGTCGTCCAGCGTTCCTCCGGCGACACGATCCGTTAGATCAATTGACTTTAAGATGTAATCAGCTGCCAAGTCGCGGCTCGCGTTTCGCAACAGCTTTGCCGTTGAGGGGTGATAGACGGCCACTTTGTCCGTGGGACGCAAGAAAGATTGCCACATCGAGACGAAGGTTTCGAGCGGCACTGCGTTGTCAAGTTGCTCTCGGCTTAAACCTAAGCGTTCGGCAAAATCGACTTCTGATAGACAACTCGATTTGATCGCGACCTGAAACCGTTCGCCCGATACGCAACGCTGAGCGGTCCAAAAGACGGGTCTCGGCTTTTGACGCCGCCTGGCCCGTCCGCGAAGCTTTTCACCACGCTCTTGTTCCCCATAGGCGACGACGACGTTATTCAAGTCGTCCGCCAAGATCCTCGGTACGTTCGGCGAACCGACCCGGCGTTTTTGATTTCGTCGCCAATCCATTTGGTTGTTGGATTGAGTGTACTGAATTTGGCGATCCACCATTTGGTCGAATACCGTCATCAATTGATCGAGTCGTTGCAGTTCGGGCTCAAGAGCTTGTAAAGCCAATAGGATCGCTTCGAGTGTCGAAAGGGCAAACGCATTCGGTTCGCGGCGGATCCGATAGCGGCCTGGCGATGACGGAGCTAAGCGATATCGCGGCAGGGTTCTCAATCGCGGAATGTCTCGCATCATCGTTTTCGCATGATGCCAAGTGCCGTCTAGGATGACCAATTGATCGGGACGCTCACAGGACGTCAGATCGTCAAGCATTCGCGCATCGTCGCTCGGATATAGAATCCCCGCTCTCGTTGAAAGTGCAAGCGAATCAAGATGCTTGGCCAAATCGACATTGTGCTCACAAATCAAACGATTCCGTTGGAGCGATTCTTTCACAATACGTGCCGTATTGAAACGGTGAAACCGCTCGCGGCGATGTTGCAGAATGATGATGTCGGTTTTGTTTTGGATTTCCGGAATCGATTCGCAAAAACACTGGTTGTGCGGACGGAAGCAAACAAAACAACGAGATGATGTAGCTGGAAAATGTTCTTGCGATTCGATGGGAGTGTTCCTCGCTTACGCTTTGAAGTGGTGCTAGTCGGCTATGGCATTTCGCGGTCTACTTTGGCAGTAGAATCAACTCACTTCTAATCGATATTGATAATCATTCGTTGTTATGTTTTCTGAACTCTGGCCAATCATCGCAAGTCTGCTAGGCGTTTTTCTCGTGATTGGCGTAGGCAGTAGCTGTCGCCTGTTGGGCTGGGTCAACGAAGAAGCGGACGTTTCACTGGCAAATTTGACTGCGAAAATTCTGATTCCTGCATTGTTCGCAGATCGAATTCTATTGGGTGAATCCGAGCTCTCGATTGCATCCGCATGGTTTCCGCCTCTATTTGGGTTTGGTTTCACAACTTTGGGGTTCGTTTTGTCATGGATATTGGCAAGGCGGTTTGGTGATAGAGTAGGGCTTGATACCGATGCGAAACAGCGGACGTTCGCGCTGTGTGCGGGCATTTGCAATTATGGCTTCATACCGCTGCCGCTAGCCGCCCAATTCTATCCCGAGGCGATGGTCGATCTGATCTTGCACAACGTGGGCGTTGACATGGCACTTTGGAGCGTCGGTATTTATGTGATCGGTGGCAAAACGAGTTGGCATCAAGCGGTTTTGACGGCACCTGTGATCGCCGTCTCCCTTTCTTTACTGGTGCGATCGCTGGGGGCCGTTCAGATAATCCCCGAATCGCTGATGGGTTCCCTTCACATGGTCAGTCTATGCGCGGTTCCGATCGGTTTGATGCTTAGCGGTGCCATTCTGGTTGACTACCTGAAAGATTGCAGGTGGAAAGGCTCAGCATCCGTGATCCTTTCAGCCATCGCAGTACGCCAGTGTTTGTTGCCGGTTCTGATGGTTGGAATTGCAACCGCAATTGGATGGTCGACGAGGTGGATGACCGAGGACATGAGAGCCGTCATCGTGTTAGAGTCCGCGATGCCTGCTGCCGTCTTTCCGATCGTCTTGGTGCGGCTTTACAACCGCGATACTTCCACTGCGCTGCGTGTCGTGCTGCCAACCTCCTTAGCGGGTTTGGTTCTCGTTCCGCTCTGGCTAGGCATCGCCACGTGGTGGTTGGCACCTTAAATGAGGTCCTAAAGGTCCGATTCGGCAACTTCCAAATTGGGATACTTTTCGACGAGATCATCGATTACATCAAAACCAATCGATGTATTTGCGACGTTTAGAACCTTTAAGTTGGGGAGTGCCGCAAGTTTGCGGAATCCGTCGTCGGTCAATCGGGTCCCGGCGACATTCAGATTTTCAAGAGATTGTAGCTTGAGTAGCGTGTCGATCGCTACGTCGCTGATTTTCGTACTCTTCAAGTCGAGCGTTATTAGATTGGTCAGCTCGCTGAATTCAGCAATCACCTCGTCATCGGTATCCGTGCTCCAAAGTCCGAGATACTCAAGGTTATCCAATTTTCCGATCTGTTTCAATCCTGCGGCGCTGATCAGGCGGCATTCGGACAGGTCGAGATAGGTGACCTTGGGCAGCGCCGAGATGACTTCGACCGCCTCGTCATCCGCGGAGCTGTCTCGCAGTTCGAATCGCTGCAAATGGTTGAGCCCTGCGATCGCCTTAAAGCCAGCTCCGGTGACGTCGGTATTGCGAATCCGAAGTCGTTTCAGCTTCGAAAGGTTTTTCAGATAGGGCATCCCATCATCATCGATCCTGGTGGTGTCGAGCTGAATCGACTCGAGACGCTCCATCCCGCCGAGGACTTCGAGTGTTTTATTGCTCAAGGGCGTGCATGCATTTGCATTGAACGACTTCAGTGGCAAGCCTGCCAACTTCACAACGCCCTTGTCGGTAATTTTCGATTTTTCCAATTGGACATCGGCGAGTGACTTCAGTTTTGCAATTTCAGCCATCGCTTCGTCTTCCACGTTTGTATTTCGCAGATCGATTGCTCGTAATTGTTGCAATTTGCTTAATTTGGCCAGCCCTGCTTGGCTGACTGCCGTGCGCCGCAGATTTAATACTTCAAGCGATTCGAGTTGGCCGACCGACGCGAGGGTTTCATCCGTGATCGCTGATTCGCTCAAATCGAGCCGTCTGATTTTTTTCCACTCTGCAATCACCGACATGCCTTCATCCGACATGCCTGGTCCGGTAAAGCGAGCCACCTCCACATTGGTCAGCCCCGACAAATGCGGCAGCGATTCCGCCACACTTTCATTGGTGGCAATCGTCAATTCGGTGACATTGCCAGCATCATTGGTTTGTAGAAGATACCCTGCTTCAAGCAGAGCTGCGACATCGTCAGGATTGTCGTTAACGACTTGGTCGACAGGGGGCACCGTTTCGCTTGCCGCTTTGCCACCATCGGCCAATTTTGCAGCGGGTTCCTTCTTATCGCAGCCGCTGGAAAAAAGGACAAGCACGATGACGATGGTTGGCCATCGACACAGCCATCGGCAGGGGCGAGGAAAAAAACAACCATGGCCCCCATGATTCGATTGCTGAGGCGACGTGTTCATGTTCAAGTCAAGAGCTTGAGGAGGGAAACGCGATGAACTAAAGGCGGACGGTGAGGGATTCGAACCCCCGGTACGCTTTCGCGCACGCCGGTTTTCAAAACCGGTGCCTTAAACCAGACTCGACCAACCGTCCGAACGTCAAAATTCTAAGCAAATTCCAAATCGACGCAACTGGTAGTGGGGCTGAGTTGTTGTTTCGGGTAAGCTATAGTTCGTTAACGGCCTACTTTCTCTTTCCCGAAACGCGACATGTCACCACTCGAAACGCTACTCAAAACCGGCACCAAATTGTTCCTCGATTCCGTCGAGCCGTCAGAGGTTGACAAGAGTTTGGCGTGGGGAGCGACCGGCGCGACCAGCAACCCGGCCATTATTAGCGCAATCATCGATTCGGGTAGCCGAAATGACGAAGTCGAGAGCTTGCTAAAAAGTGGACTCGACGATGAAGCCATTGCATGGCAGTTGACCGATCAACTCGTCAGCGAAGCCGAAGAAAAATTCTTGCCAATTCACAAACAAACCGCTGGTAATGAAGGCTGGGTCAGTTTCGAACTCGATCCCATCCTGGAAGATCCACAGGGGCCGCTGTCGACAGCCGAGCGAACCACCAAATATATCGAACTCGGTAAGCATTGGGCCAAAGGTCACACCAACCGGATGATCAAAGTGCCGGCAACCGATGCGGGTATCGGTGCTTTAGAAGAACTCGCGGCCGCAGGCGTGACGCTGAACGTGACACTCATGTTTACCGAAGATCAGTACACTCGGTCACGTGACGCAATTTGGCGAGGGGCTCAAAAACGTTCGGACCTAACATCCTTCAAGAGCGTCTACAGTATTTTTATTTCACGCATCGATGTCTACACGAGCAAACACCTCAAGTCATTGTCAAACGAGGCGCAAGGTCAAGTCGGGCTGCTGAACGCAAAACGAATCTGGAAAATGAACCAGTCGTTTTGGGCCGATCAGGGATTGCCGCTGCAGCAAGAATTAATCTTTGCCAGTACGGGGACGAAAGACCCCAACGATCCTCCGACAAAATACGTGGAAGCCATTGCGGGCAGCGATATTCAAACGAATCCACCCGAACTAAACGAAGCAGTGCAAGCAAGCGGAATCACGTTTACGCACACGCTCGATCAGTTGCCCAGCCAGTCGGTTCAAGAAGAGATTGATCAAAAACTTGATGTGACGGCAATGCACGAATTCTTAATGGCCGAAGGCGTCGACAAATTCATCAAGCCGCAACAGGCATTGCTTCGTTTGATCGCCAAGAAACGGCAAGAGTTGGTGTAAGTCGGCGGAGCTACCCTGTCGCTCGGCTCTTGAGAGCCTGTTGAAGTCATAGCGAATCGTTGAACGCTTCCGAACCGCCGACGATCGGTAGCGTGATCGTCGTGGCGTCGAGGTCGATTGTTAACTTAGTGCCTGGATTGGGATGGAGTGTGAAGTCTTTATCACTCGAAAAGATCATTAGCCCGATTTGTTGGCCTGCTGCAATCATTTGATCATCAGGCTGTAGCGGAAACGTCAGTTCGTAAAACCGGCCTGGTTCGAGCGGTTCACTTTCGGTTAACGAACGATAGTTTTGTGGATCCGCCCATCCTCGCGTAATGATGTTGTCGGTAATCCTGGCGTCTTTCCCATCATTCCACGGCAGTGAGACCAACCAAACCGATAAGTTGGCGGCTGGCCGATCACACGCTAATTTGATCGTGACCTTCGGGGTTCCCGACAAATGGACTGGCTTGGTCAACGTCGGTGTGACGAACAACAAACGATGCTCGGTGAACTCGGCTTTGGCCAACGAGGCACCGCTAAACGAAAAGTTGTCGACGATGGTTTCGGTGCCTTGATCGTCTGGCTCTGTGGTCGACAACGAACCTTGTTGGGGTGCACCGCTTCCCAAATGGAATGTGACTGGCGATGCTGCGGGGTTCGGATAGTCGTCGTATGCGGTCGGTTTATCCTGCTTATCCTGTTCGCGAACAATCCAAGCACGCGGATCCTTTTCGACGTCGTTTTTAATGCCATGCAAATAGCGAGTGAACCAACGATTCATAATTTTCATCGGCGGCGGTCCACCATGGCCACCTTGGTGATAATAGATTTGTGCCGGTACGCCCTTTGCTTTGACCGCTTCGTAAATTCGTAGACTATGCTCAGGAACCACGTTCCAGTCGTTGAAGCCATGAGACATTAAGAGTGCCGCCTTCAAAGGCTCAATATCGTTCAGGTAATCGCGACCAGCCCAGAACTCGTTGTAATCACCGTTCTCACGATCGAACTGCTCAAGCATCTCATGATCGCGAACATTACAATCGCAATAGTTACGCCGTGGTCCGCTGCTGCTGTGAATGTAGTCGTACAAGAAATCGATATCCTCGCCTAGATAACCATAGGGATGCCGAACTAATCCATTCGATCGGTAGTAGTGGTAGTACGATGTATTGGGAGCGACGGGAATAATGGCTTCGAGCCCATCGACACCGGTTGTTGCGGCAGCTAATGGAATGGTGCCATTATAAGACGTTCCCGTCATGCCAACTTTACCGGTACACCAATAAGCCGTAACCGGTTGATCTCCATCGGGCGTCGTATAGCCTTTGCCTCGCCCACAAAGCCAATCGATCACCGCTTTGGGAGCTAACGATTCATTGTCACCACCCACCGTTGGGCAGCCTTCAGAAAGGCCGGTACCCGGTGACGAGGAATGCACGACAATGTAACCACGCGGAACCCAATCATCGATGTGTCTCTTGGAGATGATCGGCCGCATCCCCGTCCGCTTCGTCGCAGGAAAATGTTTACGCTCCGTCGGTTTCTCGCCAAGTTCTTGTCGCACGTTCCAGAAATGCTCCGGTTCGTCATCGCCCGTTCCTGCAAAGTAAGGACTGCTGTTATAGACAACCGGCAACTTCAATCCGTCGGTCTCGGTTTGACGAGGACGCGTCACGGCGACGTGCATCCGATCAAGCTTTCCATCGCCATCCGAATCGAACTCGGTCTCGACCCATAAATCGTGACGAATCCAATAATCAGAATCTTTAAATCCTTCGACGACTTGTGCTTGACCATCCTTAAACACAGGAGTCGCTGGCTTGTCATCAACCGCAACGACTTGATCGGCAAAGATGAAATGCAATGCGAAAGTGGAAAAAATGAATAGCCGATAGGCGGACTGGAGGGGGCTGGTTTTCATGGATGTGACTATAAGATGTAAGCGGTTGTTGCCCTAACAGCTAAAGAATAGATGAGATGGCGGGTTGATGCAATAAAATGCAGAACGATGGTTTGAATCTTCTTGAATCGTCGCGAAGTCGATTCCCGTTGGATTGCAGCGAAACCGATTCAACGAAAAAAAGCTCACTCCGAAGACTCGGAATGAGCTTTTCTGTTTCTGTGACTCGCCTTTTGAGTGACTCGCCCTAGGGTTTAGCGTCATTCTCGCAACGACTAAGGGGCCATCGATGGGGATGCCGGTGTACCTGGATCGTCGTCATCACCGGAGACCGCCAACGGAATTGCAATCGCCGCACCAAGGCCAGCAAGAAGTCCCAATCGTGGGCCACCGCCCGCAATCGCTCCACCACCGCCACTGCTAATGAATCCGCCGCTGCTGCCGCTCATCATGGGTGCGAAACTGGACTCCGCCCCGCCAACATTCATCATCCCCATATCCATCGCTGGAGGGGCCATCATCGCAGCTCCCATACAATCCGCACAATTTGCCAATTGATGGGCAGTGCATTTGAGCGATCGACGAATCTCAAGTAGCTGATCGCGGGCGACCAAAATATCGGCTTGGTTTTCCGGTTCCGCATCGAGCATCTCGTCCAGTTGGGCGATGGCCGAATCGATGCGAGCCATTTTTACTTCGCAAGCAATCGATTCGTCGGCTGAGAATTCTTTCATCTCTAACACGATCGTGGCCAAATTGAAGTTCGATTCCGACTCGACGACCTCGGTTTTTGCGTCGGCAGGACTGGACGCTTGTGCAGACAGCGTCAAAGACAAGACCATCAGCGAAGTAGCTGCAAGCGTGAGAGAACGGTGAATTCGCATGTCGTTAACCCTGGAAAGAGTGATTTTTGCAATGAAATTCGATCATTGCCGTTGTTGTTCTGTTAAATGGAATCGGTTCCGGAGAACCAGTTACCAGACGAAGTCTACTAGCCAAGTATCGACATTCAATGGAAAACTTCCCAAATTGCCTATTTTCGCAATATGGTAGCGCCTTCGATGTTTGCCCTCGATGGGCTATTATTGCCGTTCTGCTCTCGGAGCGGAGATTATTGTTGTTCTGCTCTCCGAGCGGAAAACGTCTTCACGATCCAATGCGAGTACTGACCGGCCAATGCGAGTACTGACCGGAGCTGATCGGCGGGCGCATTCCGCTCGGAGAGCGGAGCGACATTGGGCGAAGCCAACCTAGGTACCATCGAAAGAGATAACCATTGAGTGACCAACCAGATGAAGTTCGTTTTGGTGTGATCGGCACAGGCCGGATTACCCGTCGGCTGGTGGCTGATTTGCAGTCAACCGATGGAGTGAAGGTGACTGCGATTGCCAGCCGAGCTGCCGAGCGAGCCCGCTGGTATGCCGATCAATACGGGATCCCCAGTGGCGTGGAAGGCTATGCAAATTTGCTTTCCCGAGACGATGTGGATGCCGTTTATATTTCGCTTCCGCCTTCGATGCACTGCGAATGGTCGATCGCCGCAGCGAACGCGAAGAAGCATGTTTTATGTGAAAAGCCGCTGGCGACGTCGCTTGCCGAATCAAAAGCGATTGACGAAGCGTGCCGGGAAAACCAAGTACGATGGCTCGATGCAACCGCTTGGTTGCACCACGAGCGAAGCGAAACGTTTGAGCGATGGATCAGGGAACAGAAGTTCGGAAAGCTGGGGCACATTAGTGCGTCGGTATCATTTTACCAACCGTTTCAATCGGGCGATCATCGGCTCGATCCCATGCTCGGCGGCGGCTGCGTTCTCGATCTGGGTTGGTACGCTGGCGGCTTGGCCCGCTTCGCAGCAGGCCAACTGCCGCAAGCGGTGTTTGCCGACCAAGTCATTACAGCGGGTGCCGCTCAAAAGTTGACGGCAATTCTTTGGTTTCCCAATCATCTGACCGCCACCTTATCGTGCGGTTATGATACGGCGACACGAAAATGGTTCGAAGTCGCCGGCAGCGAGTCATCGTTAATCTGTGATGATTTCACGCGTCCTTGGAACGATCGCCCCGCCAGATGCTGGGTGCATGATGCAGCCGGTGCGGTTGAGCAGCATGCATTCGAGGGGCACCAAGAGCGTCGCATGATTCGGAAATTGATCAGTAGTGAACCACTCGCTGCATTGCAGCAACAAGCACTCGATACTCAACAGATTATCGAGGCGATGCAAACTTCGATCGAACAAAAGTCCACGATCACTTTGTAGGCGAAATTCTTGTTGCCAAACAAGCAATTTCGAATGATGAAGGAACGAGAATTGGTGTTGACTGACCTTTGGAATAAGTTTCCACGGCTACTGTACAACGCAAGCTTGCACGGCTGTTCCCGCTCGATTCCATGGCATCCGGGCTAATGCCATGCCCAACATGCAGGGATCGGTGATGCCCGCAAACGTCAAACCGGCTCCCATCATCGCCGCTGATCCGGCAAAGTATGGATGAACAACCAACCCAAGATACTGCTAATCAATACAATGGATCCGACAACGATGTGTACTTGTCGTTCCAGTGAAATCGACTTTCTTCAAATCGACTTTCTTCCACGGATAACGGTGAGGTCTGCCTTGTCCAAAGCGGAAGTGCCACCTTCGACATTGACGACGTTGGAAAAGCCAGCCTCGATGAACTTCTGGAATCCCTTGGCTCCTCGCGTCCCTGAATGACAGATCACATAAATCGAATCCTCGGCTTTTCCGGTTCGGTTTTCCAGAACGGTTTGGGGATGGAGCGAATCAAGCGGTACATTACGAGCCGCTGTGGCATGAACACTTTGAAATTCGAGCGGAGTACGTAGATCGATCAAGTCGATCGAACCGTGTGTTTCAAGTTCGGCTAGTTCGTTCTCCGAGATGGTTCTTACTTCTGATATTCTATTTGTTCCTTCACTATGGTCCTGACACGTCGTCCGACGTTTCCACATCCTACTACTTCGAGGAAGAAAATGATTGTTCCGTCCCCTTGGATCCAGCTCTTTGCGTCTACCATCAGGCACATCACAACGTTCATCGCTCTACTTCTGACCGTGGCGTTGGCCAGCAACGGTTCTGCGGGTGACGCACCCGACACGTCTCGGCTGAAGCTGAATCCCGAACGCGTGGTCGTCTTTAAAGATGGTTACTGCCTTGTCGTGAAGCAATGCACTGCGACGACCGATGCCGAAGGTGTCGTCTTCACAGATAATGTTCCCGATGCCGCTGTTCTCGGATCATTCTGGGCAGTCCCCGAAGAAGGGACGATCCGATCGTTCGTTGCTGGCTGGGTGGATACCGAGCAAACAACTCATCGAGAGATAACCTGCACTAGCATCATGGAAATCGTCAAATCGAACTTGGGAAAAGAATGCTCGTTGGATATCCGTGAACAACGAATCGAGGGAACCCTGTTGAAGATCCTTTCAAATGACTCAACCGATGGCGATAAGACCGGAAATCGGTCTGCTTCTGGCAATACCGAACTTGGCCATCGATTGTCCTCGTATCGCGACCCCACTGCATTGCCGACTTCGGCAGCGACCACGACCTCATTAAGTTCCGTCAACGGTGAATACTTTCTGGTTCGAACCCCTTCGGGAGACAAGATGATTCAAGCCAGCATGGTGAGCAATCTGACGATCGAAGAGATGAACAGTGTGATCGAGCAAACAAAGGTCGTGAAATCACGGTACAAACGCTTGTCGATGAACTTTGGGACACCGAACACCGCTGTCCGAATCCGCTTGATGTACTTTCGCCCCGATGTCCGCTGGATTCCGACCTATCGTGTGAATCTAACGGGTCAAGTCATCGCCGCAAAGAAAGCGGCTAGAGACGAGCAAGTCGCAGAGCGGAAAAAGGCAGAACTGATCATGCAGGGCGAGATCTTGAATGAGGCAGAGGACTTTATCAACGTTCCCTTTCATCTGGTCGTTGGTGTACCCAATTTTCGATTTCGATCGATTCCCTCGCCAATGACTCTTGAAGCCACGATACGCAATGCTTTGGGCCAAGGGGGGCTGGACTCCAACGGGTTTGACAATTTTAGCATGTCCAATGCGATCATGACCCAGCGTGCCGGCGATTTTAACAGCAATCGAACGACGGGCGACGAACCGCGAACAGCGGTCGATTTGCCAGATGAGTTGATCGGTAAAGGAGGCAACGATTTATTTGTCTACGAACTCCCTCCGATGACGCTCAAGCGTGGCGAGCGGGCGATGGTTCCAATCCTGCGCACCAACGTCGACTATCGGGATATCTACACGTGGGATATCGAACTGACCCATTCGGAAAGCTATACGGCGACTTCAACAAGTTCGCCTTCACCATTGAAGTTGAGTCAAGCGAAAGTATGGCGTCAAGTGGAATTGCTTAACAACACCAACATTCCGTGGACAACGGGTGCAGCAATGCTTGTCGATGAGATGCAGCCTTTAGCCCAGGAGTTACTGACCTATACGTCCCCAGGGGGCATTTGCCGAGTGCCGGTGACCGTCTCGGTCGACCTTCGCGGCAGGGTGGAGGACACCGAAGTCAAACGCGAATTCAAAGCCCTTTCGTGGCGTGGGCATAACTATGCTCGAATCGAAGGTAAGATCGAGCCAGAATTGGCCAACAACAAAGCGGAGCCTGTGGCGGTCGAAGTTCAGTTACGATTTGGCGGCAAAGCCACCCAGGCCTCCGATGATGGTAAGAAAACGATCGAAGCTTTTCGTGCGGAAGATTGGCATGATCGTCGCGGGAACCCGATCAATAATAGTAGCGTGATTCGGTGGACCCAGACCATCCTGCCGGGCGAACGCTTTGAACCGACGGTCGACTACGAATTTTACCTACAGCATTAATGAATCGACGCCAAACCATCTTGACCATTGAAGACGATACCGCCATTCGTTGCGGCATTGTCGATGCGTTGCAGTTCAGCGGTTACGATACGATCGAATCGGCGGATGGTCTCTCTGTGGCAAGCAGCAAGCAATGCAGTGCGATTACGACTTATTGTTTTTGGATCTTGGGTTGCCTGGGCTTTCCCGGCTTGAAATCTTGCGATGGGCTCGCAAACTGCGACCCTCGCAGGCGGTGACCGCGATCGAACCGATTCTCTTTTATCTTGTCGACAACCCTTGTAGATACGCTCACTCATCGACCGACAACCGCATCCTCTTTTCGATTTGCAAGCTAGCAAATCGAATCCGGTTCCGTGTACGCGATTTTGGGCCGAGAGTGAGCAACGTTGACCGTAAGCGATTGTTCGAGCCCTTCCACCAATCGCATCGAGCCACCGCGAACGCGACGCCGGGAGTCGGACTTGGACTGGCCCTTTGCGACCCAATGGCAAAATCACTAGGTGGACGCCTGTTTGACGAAAATTGTCCTAGCGGTGCGGTGTTCGTTCTAGAATTGCCCGCACCCGTGGAAGCACTCACGCTGGATGCCAAGACAATAGTTTGACGACTCCATCTACTGAATTCGCCGCAAGTGCTAATCTTCTGGTTGATTGCTCGAGCGAGGAGGCAGTTCCAGAAATCCTGACCGGATTGAAAACGCGTAAAATAGGCAAGGTGTACGAAATGTTCTGGTTTTGCAGATTTTCTCACCCAGAATCGAAAGAACCCGGACAATTTAACACGCATTTACCGGTTTAGCTCTAGTTTGTAACCGATGTTAGTACAGACGAATAAGCCTTCCTAACACTTTCCGCAATCGACGTTCGATCGCAAATTTCGGGCAGCGTCTATTTCGCCGGTCCGTCGCGGCCGGATCCAAATCAGTTAGCGATTCGCCGCACACAACCACAGGGGTTTATAGCCATGACCAGAATTAACACTAATGTATCTTCACTTGTCGCACAAAACCGCTTGATGCGAAGTAACGATGACTTGCAAGAAGCGATGACTCGCCTAAGCACCGGTCTTCGCATCAACAGCGGTAAAGATGACCCAGCCGGTTTGATCGCAAGTGAAGCACTACGAAGTGAAATCACCAGCTTCAACAAAGCGATCAGCAATACGAACCGAGCCAACCAGATCATCACGACGGCGGATACCGCACTTGGCCAAGTCAGTTCGCTTCTGAGTGAAGTTCGTGGATTGGTCGTCGAAGCGGCTAACACCGGTGCATTGAGTGATAACGAAATTGCGGCAAACCAACTTCAAATCGACAGCTCGCTTGAAGCGATCAACCGAATCGCTCAAACGACAACCTTCCAAGGCCGAAAACTACTCGATGGTGGCCTCGACTTCTTAACCAAAGCGGGCACCAACTACGACAAAGTCGCCAATTTGCAAGTCGACCAAGCCAACTTGGGACCAAGCGGTTCGTTGAAAGTTTCGGTTTC
>JGI12210J13797_10627562_pt1 | contig 14502 bp, 10 predicted proteins | sample ElkSlonscriptome_3_FD_13797 | JGI IMG/M metagenome (IMG submission 13797)
GAAGGTCAGCCTGACCTCGGTAAATGGTTTGTGGACATTCCCTGGACTACAGTTTGAGCGGTGGCATACTTTTTAATTTGAATGTCCCTTAGCCGTTTGCAGCGTCATTTCAAAATCGTATGACGAACTTCAACAATAAGCTGCAAACGTCCAGTCTCAAGACCGTCCCTCGCTAGCATGTGAGAAATCAGCTACTGGGGACGCAGGATGAACCGCAACACATCATTGCCTGACGAACAATCGGCTCGCGCCCAATGGCTACAGCGCAACACCTCACTTAGTGAGCTGCCCCTCAACGTCTTAGAAGCGATCGCCGCTCAGATTGAACCCATCACCGTTTTAGAAAACAAGCGGCTGGTTTTAGAAGATACCCCCCCGCCAGCGGTGTACCTGCTTTACCGAGGCCGGATGGAATGCTACCGCACCCATGAGCAAGATGCTGCCGCTGCCACGAGCCTGCTACCGGGCTCAGTCCTCTATTTTCAGGAGCTGCTGCTAGACCAAGCCGCCGAGCACACTACCATTACCCTCAGCGACTGCGAGCTGTGGCAGATTCCCCGAACGACATTTGCCGACTTAGTCGACGACTACCCCGTTATCAGCCGCACCTTTTCCCAGCAGCTAGCCAGTGAACTGCAGCAGGTCTCCTCACAATTGGCCCAAGAGCAAACCCGCCAAGCGGAGCTGCGGCCCTACCTCGTGCCCAAAGTTCGGCGGGGTATCATTGGCCGCAGTCGGTATGCAGTGCGGCTGCGGCAGCAGATTCGGCAGGCATCGGGGGACCGCAAGCCGGTGCTAGTGTTTGGAGAACCTGGTCTCGGTAAGGACAACATTGCCGCGCTAATTCACTTCGGCTCTCGCGATCGCCGCCAGCCTTTGATCAAGCTGGACTGCGAGACGGTTCAGGTGAGTGGGGCAGAGCTGCTAGGGCGCGGGGAAGGCAGTCCAGGCTTGCTGGAGTGGATTGGGGAAGGCACCCTGATCTTGAACAACGTACAGGACTTGCCCGAGCGACTGACGCCTACGCTGATCCAGCTGCTAGAGACCGGGCAATACCGCCCCCTCTCCCGAAGCGAGACGCCCGCACCCCAGCGCACCTGCCGTGCCCGCATCATTCTCACCTCAGAGCGGACGCTGCCCCAGCTCAGCTGTAAACAGCTGGTAGACCACACCATCAAAGTGCCACCGCTGCGGGTGCGGAAGGCTGATATTGCAGCCCAAGTGCAGTACTACCAAAGTTTGCTGTGCCGAGCGCGGGACATTGACAAAGCCACCCTTGACCCAAAGGCGCTGCGTCGCCTGCAGGGCTACGACTTCCCCGGAAACATTTCTGAGCTGGAGGGTATGGTGGAGCGGGCCTTGATTCAGAGCGAAGGTGGTGTACTCACCGAAGAAGTGTTTTGGTCCGACAGCAGCAAGACGCGGCGCTTCCGCATCAACCTGCTCAATCTCTACCCTAGGCTACGTCATTTTCTGCGCAGCGACTGGTGGCCCGACCGGATCAACTACAGCCTGGTGCTGCTGGGCTTTCCGGTGGTGGTGGCCATTCTGTTTTTGGGGCCACAGCAGCGGCACAGCAATATCGGCCTGATGCTATTTTGGGCCGGGTGGTGGCCAGCGGTGCTCGTGCTGTTTCCATTTTTGGGCCGCATCTGGTGCGCCGTATGCCCTTTCATGGTGTACGGCGAGGTCGTCCAAAAGCTCTCGCTGACCCTCTATCCTCGTACCCTCAAGCCTTGGCCTCGCAAACAGGCCGACCGCTGGGGCGGCTGGTTTGTCTTTGGGCTATTTGCGCTAATTTTGCTGTGGGAAGAGCTGTGGGACCTAGAGAATGTGGCCTACCTCTCAGGGTGTCTGCTGCTGTTGATTACTGCAGGAGCCGTGATCTTCTCCCTACTGTTTGAGCGCCGCTTTTGGTGTCGTTATCTCTGCCCCATTGGCGGCATGAACGGGCTGTTCGCCAAACTGTCGATGATCGAGCTAAGGGCTCAGCAGGGGATTTGCTCCGCCACCTGCACCACGTATCAATGCTACAAGGGTGGCCCTGCCAAAGGCGAAGGCCAAGATACCGGCGGCTGTCCCATTTATTCGCACCCGGCCCAGCTGCAGGATAATCGGGACTGCGTCCTCTGCATGACCTGCCTCAAGGCCTGTCCCCACCGCTCGGTGGAGCTGAATCTGCGGCCTCCGGGCATCGAGCTATGGACCACCCACAAGCCTACGTTCCATGAGGTAGCGCTGCTGTTTTTGCTGCTGGGGGCAGTGCCGCTGCATCGACTGCCGCAAATTCAGGCCCAAATCCAGTCCAACTGGGGCCTGTTCCTCAACTTAGACCATTTTGGTATCCATGCCCTCGCCGCCGTGGTTGCCCTGGTCCTGCCGGGCGCGATCGCCCTAGTGGCCCACTGGGTCATCGTCTGGAGCAGTCGCCTTAAGCCCCGCCCGTTCGTGGAGCTGGCCTACGGCTATTTGCCTTTGGTGCTGGGGGGTAGCCTGGCCCATTATCTTTACCTAGGGCTCAACGAAGGGGGATTGCTGTTGCCCATCACGGCAGCAACCTTCGGCTATGGGGGGATGGGGCTGCCGGTGGCGATCGCCCATCCGGCGGTGGTGAGCTTCTTGCAAGGGGTGACGCTCATTGTGTCAGTGTGGCTGAGCGTGTTTCTGACCCAGCGGATAGCGCGGCAGTCGGTGGGTTGGCTATGGCCACAGCACGGGGCGATCGCTGGCTTGGGGGTTGTGCTATGGCGATTGATTCTGGGCTAGTCGAGGGAGCGCATCAAAGGATGCGCTTCAGGGCCGCTATTTTCGCTAGCTTGGCACCCTCTAGACCCTGCAGGTCGTCAGTCATGACCCAGCCTTCCTTCACCAGCCGCGCCAGAACAAACAGCATCTCGTCTTCTCGGTCATCATACTTGCCGTCGATATCAAAACGTCTCGCGCTCAAAAAGTCGTTCAGACGCCAAACGTCAGTGATATTGTCAATCTTGCTAGCCTGCTCACGAATCAGCTGAACCAAGCTGTCTACCTCGCGTATGCGCGCCCCCTCGAGCGCTTCTTTGGCAATTTGCTGTTCTTGAGCGGACCATTCAGCCTTACTTACCTGCATCTTTCAAATATTGGAATAGCTTATCTATTCCTTTAATATCCCTTAATATCAGGATTTTTGCAAAACGTTACACTCTCTCATATAGCGATTGACCTACAGGCATCGGGGCGATCGCCATAAGTAGCAGGGCAGCCGCAAGCAAAAGGGCCGAAGCCCTACGTAAGGCTTCGGCCCTTTTATGAGTCCTAACTTGGGAGCGCTATCTCCCGGCTCTCGGGCTACTTCATCAAATTCAGCAGCTCTTTGGGCGACGCCAGAAGGTCGATGGCCACAAAGAAAATTTCGCCGTCTGGGTTGAGCAAAAACCGCCAAGCGATGTTCATACCGACGCTAGCGCCGAACCAAGGCGTTTGGCACTTGCCGGTCACCTTAGTTTGGGTAAAGCCATCATCCGTAGGCTCGGTTACTCCGCGCTCAGGAATCAGGTTTAGGTTTTGGCACTCTTCTCTGAAGAAGCGAAGAATGCTGTCTTTGCCAACAATAGGCTTACGGAACGGTGGCTGCAGCGCACCGTCAGGGGTGAAGAGTTCGATCAGGGCATCAAAGTCGTTGGCGTTCAAATTGTTCATGTACGCCAGGATTGTCGGGCTATCGACCCCTTCAATGGACACCTTAGTGCGCTCAGACATGTCCTTAGGCGGGGCGACAGGCTCCGACACGCGATTGGCCTCGTCTATGTTGCCACTGCCGAATCCCATGTCGACGACAGCATTCCGTAGTACGGTGATCTGTTGCCCTGATTCAAGATTTCTGATGTCTTGCAGGACCGCTGATGCGTTGGCAGAGAGCTTATAGCCTTCTGGGATTGGGGCAACGGAGCCGTCTGCCATCCACTGACCCAGCTGATACCAGAACCCCAGCTTGATGTTGGGAGACCAGGAAGAGTAGGTGCGGCAGATGGGTGTATCGGCTCGGTTAGCCAGGTCACACATGGCCTGAGACTGCTCTTGAAAAGACATTGCCCGAACGTCATTCAGCGTCCGCTCGGCAAACTGCATATTTGCGGCACCAAGGGCAGCATCTGTAATGGACCGACCCATTTCTAGATAGGCAAACCAAATGAGGGCCAGCTGATCCTCAGCACTGAGCTGGTTGAACCTAGCAATAGTTGCAGGTACAGTATCAGCGGCTAAGGTACTTGGAAAGATGTTGCGGGCTGTCTCAATAGTAAATGGCATCGTGATGTCCTCTTGATTAGATGGCTTAGCTGACGCTACTAATGCGTTGGTCTAGTAGATTATGTCAATAAACGCCAACAATATTAAACCTATAGTCTTTACTTTATAACAAATCGTTACAGTTTTCCACAAAAGTTCCTAAAGTGGCAGATTAGCTGGTAATAAATTGCGCCTGATGCTGTCTCCAGCCTAAGCTGCAGCACCAGGCGGCTATGACACCAGTCAAAACCCGCTAGGAAAATGCCTTGCCCAGGGTATCTGTTAGCTTGTCGGCGATACCCGCCACCCAGCGCTCGTCCTGTGCGGTATAGCTGCGGGGGGCATTTGCCCCCAAGACCAACACACCGCGATCGCCTAGGGGCTGGCAAATCACGCCTTGGGTATTCTCTGGCAAATAGTCAAACTCCACACGGCCAGGGTACAGCTCTAGCTTCACAAGGTATACAGGGCGCTGGGTCTGCAGCACCCGCGCCACAATCGCCCCCGGTGTCACGGTATTGGATGGTCCTAAAACCCCTCGCCGCAGCAGAACACGGGCGCTAGATCCACTATCCCCAGCGGCACCACCGCCGTACCACACCACAGCCGACCGCGTTACCGTATTGGTGAGCAGTAGGTGAGAAGCCCAAGCCAGCTCTATTTTTACCGCATCAGGGAGGTCATCAGCCAGCTCAAATCCCTCGTCGCCAACCAAGGTCACGGCCTCTGGCGACACCGGCTGAACCTGCTGCCAGAGAAGCCCCGTCAAAATCAGTACCGCACTGATGACCACCCCGACAACATCAGAACGGGCCTGGCTATCGGTCAGGGCAGGCGTCAACAGTCGATTGAGCAAAAGTAAGGTGCCACCTAAGCCACCCGCTATAATGGGTAGCCGTCGCAGGATGGCATTTGAATCTGAGTTGGCCACAGCGTTGTATGGTGCACTACGCTCCTAGCAATACCATAGGTGCAGCCCCAATTATGAGGCTCTGAAGGAAAGGATATGTTTGAGCTGATCGCGGCGTGGCTGTTGGCCACGAAATCCGAATCTCCCGCAGTACTGCGGTCAACCAACCTGTCCGCCTGGACTGCGCAGATTTCTGTGCCGACTTTGCTGGAGCCCCAGAACCGCCCCGACGAGGACGCCCTGAGCGATCTGCAAACGTACCTAGGACAGCTAAGCTATTTCGGTTGGGATACTGAAGGCCAAGGAATATGGCTGCAGTCAGGGCAGACTGTCCTCGCCCAGCATCAGGGAAAAGTGCCGCTCCCCGCAGCCTCCCTGACAAAAATTGCCACGACTCTGGTGGCGCTGACAACTTGGGGCAGCGACCATCAGTTTGTCACGACTATCAGCGCGACTGGAACTATCGAAAACGGAGTCCTTCAGGGAGACCTCATTGTGCAAGGTGGAGGCAATCCTCTTTTTGTGTGGGAAGAGGCGATCGCCTTAGCAAATCAGCTGCAGGCCATCGGTCTAACGCGGGTCACAGGGCGAGTGATCATCACCGGTCCGTTTTCCATGAACTACGAGCCCGAAGCGATGGTGGCAGGCAGGCTGCTGCAAACCGCATTTGATGCAGCGCTATGGACCCAAGAGGTGGAGCAGCAATATGCCCTCATGCCCCCTGACACACCACGCCCCACGTTGGCCATTGAAGGCGCGGTAACGGCAATGGGTGAGGCACAGACTGCATCTCTTCGCCCTCGCCCCTTGGCCCGTCATTATTCCCTCAGCCTCGGACAGCTGCTCAAGCTGATGAACCTCTACAGCAACAACTTTATGGCTGATTTGCTTGCAGATTCCCTGGGGGGTGGCGCAGCCATCAGCCGCGAAGGGGCGGCGTTGACGGGGGTGCCGCAGCGGGAAATTCAGCTCGTCAACGGGTCGGGGCTGGGCCTGGAGAACCGGCTATCGGCTCGGGCCGCTGCCGCTATGCTAAAGGCCATTCAGGCCCGCCTAGCTCCCGACGGGCTAGGGGTCAGCGATGTCTTTCCGGTAGCGGGTCGTGATTCTGGTACCCTGCGGGGGCGCAGGATTCCGGAGGGTACTCCAGTAAAAACAGGCACCCTCGCCACCGTCAGCGCATTGGCGGGAGGGCTATCAACCCGCGATCGCGATGTCGTTTGGTTTGCGATCATCAACCAGGGCAGCAATTTAGTTGAGCTTCGGGCACAGCAGGACTACTTCCTCGAAGATCTAACCCAGCGGTGGGAAATGTCAGGGCCAAGTGGCCCTGACCCGGAAAACTCAGGACCAGAAAACCTAAGTCCAGAGACCGAGATCATTTTTGGGGATCCGGCCCGCATTGAGCCTGCCGCTGCGCCGCTCAGCTTTTAAGTTCCCTTTCTCACGCCATTCTGAAATGCCCCCGCTCCTCATAACTACACTAGAGATATTCCCCAATAGGACGTTGTCATGGTGGCCTGGACTCTAGATAAGCGAGACATTCGTGCCTTTACTATTTTGGCCATTTTTATCACCTTGCTAGCGGGCGTTGGCATCACGCTACTCTCTCGCCAAGCGGCCAAAGCCCAGCATGTTGGTCGGTTATTAAACACAAGAAGCTGCAACCGCTGTGATTTAGATGGCGTTACGCTGCGCCGCGCAGATTTAGTCGATACCAGCATGCGTAATACTAGCCTGCGAGACGTCGATTTCGTCGACGCTGATCTGAGCGGCATCAACTTAGCAGAGGCTGTGTTGAGCGGCGCAAATTTGGTCCGCGCCAATCTATCTGGGGCCGATTTGAGTGGAGCCGTGCTCAGCGGGGCTGTCCTCGATCGGGCCATATTGACCCAGGCTGACCTACGGGGCGCTTATATTGGCGATGCATCTCTCGAAGAGGCAATTTTAGACAATGCGGCTCTAGGGGATGCCATTTTGACCCGCACGACCCTCCGCCGAGCCTCCCTGGGAAACGTCAACTTGCAGCATGCGGATCTAGACGGCACTGATCTCCGAGGGGCAAAGCTGCGAGAGTCGCGAATGGTGCGCGCGAGCCTGGGGGATGCCGATCTTGAGGATGCTGATTTATCTAGAACCGATCTGCGACGGGCCGATCTACGGCGGGCGAATCTCAGGAGCGCAAATTTGCGCCAGGCGAATTTGCGGGATGCTAACCTCAGCAGCGCAGATCTTGCGGCGGCGGACTTATCTAACGCCAATCTGTCCCGCATATTTACCCGAGACACCGACCTATCAGAAGCGATTTTACGCAGCAGCAACCTCCGCGACGCCGTTCTCTTTAAGGCGAATCTTAGCGGAGCGGATTTGCGTGGCGCGGTTCTACAAGATGCAAACCTCCGCCGCGCCACCCTCAAAGATGCCAATCTAGAGGGCGTTGACTTAAGGGGCGCTCGCCTCTGCGACACCCAAATGCCGAGCGGTGTGGTTTCAAATCGAGACTGCTAAATCGCCCGTAGCCTCAGCTCGACTGCGTATCTTGCGTCTGCTCACGAACAGCGGCGCTCCAGTTGTCGTCGTCCATCGCTGCCGCCATCGCGGACGGGCTGGCCTGCGCTGCGGCCTCATCGTGCTGCAAGGTTCCATCCGCCATAGCGCGGCGCAGCTTGAGCTTTTTCTCTTCATAAGCCTGCCGCTCTGTCGCCGACATAGTCTGGGTGGCAGCTTCTCGGATGGTCCCGGCCCAGGATCCATCTTGGTTGCCAGGGGGAGAACTTGGCAGCGCTGCAATCCAATCATTCTGCATTGCTTCCATGGCGTCTCGTTTGGGAAAGACAAACGGCTGCACCCGGACCAGGGCACAGATGTCGTCTCCTTTTTGGGCCAGGTGGCCCCGCAAAGAGCGCTCTACATTGCGGGAATAGCCAACAAATTGGGTCTGGCGATCGCGATCTAAAACGGCGTAGACCCCCGCAACTTTGTCTCCCTCAGCGCCATCGCACCAGGTTTGAACCGCAATAGGCTCTGCCGCCCCATGGTCTAGGGCAGTGGTGGGGGCGGTTTCTGCGCCATGCTCATCTGTAGAGGAGTAGAGAAAGCTGTGCAGCCCTTGATGGGCCTGGGGCACGTCCTGATGCTCGATGGGGTTTGGTTCGGGATTCATTACGCTAGCTCTGTGACGACTTGTAGCCTATACGGTGACGGAAGACGGAGCAGGAGCCGCCGCTTTGGTCAGGGTCTCCAGCATCAGCTTTGAGCGCTGCATCGCCATCGGCACTTCAATCGGATACTTGCCGGTGAAGCAAGCCGAACAAAAGCGATCGCGATCTTCACGACTCTCATCCAACATGCCCTCCCAACTGAGGTAAGCCAAGGAATCTGCCGCAATATGGCGCTCGATGTCTGCTATGGGCTGCTTGGCCGCAATCAGCTGATCTTGAGTATCGGTATCAATGCCGTAGAAGCAGGGATGGGTTACCGGCGGAGAGGAGATGCGCATATGCACTTCAGTCGCCCCAGCATCCCGCAGCGCCTTGACAATTTTTCGGCTGGTGGTGCCGCGAACCACCGAATCATCCACGATGATAATTCGCTTGCCGCACAGCACATCTCGCAGCGGATTGAGCTTCATCCGAATACCCGACTCCCGCATGGCTTGAGTGGGCTGAATAAACGTTCGCCCCACATACCGATTTTTGATCAGCCCCTCTGCGTAGGGAATGCCGGAGGCTTCTGAGTAGCCGATAGCAGCCGGGATGCCAGAATCAGGAACACCAATGACCAAATCGGCATCTGCAAAAGATTCTTGGGCCAGCCGTCGTCCTAGACGCATGCGATAGCTGTAGAGGGTCTCCCCATCTACGACGCTGTCGGGCCGGGAGAAATAAATCATCTCAAACACGCAGAGCTTGCGGTTGGGGTTGACCCACTGGATAGATTTCAGGCCAGATTCGTCAATCCAGACCAGTTCGCCAGGTTCGATACTGCGGATATAGGTCGCACCAATGATGTCGAGGGCGCAGGTCTCAGAGGCGAGAACATAGCGTCCAGTTTCATGGAGCTGGCCCAGCACCAGCGGACGAATGCCGTTAGGATCTCTTGTGCCCATGACACCTGTAGGCGTCGCCATGGTTAGACTGAACGCTCCTTGGCAGCGCTTGAGGGCAGCGACTGTGGCATCAATCCAATTTTTGCCCTGGCCAACGGCCTCAGCGATCGCCAGAGCAATCATTTCCGAGTCTGTTGTGGTTTGGGGATCAACGCTGGCCGAAATTTCCTGGCGCAGCTCATGGGCGTTGACCAGATTGCCGTTGTGGGCGAGCGCAAATTGGCCCAAATCGGTGTCCACCACCACCGGTTGAGCATTAGCAATGTGGCTAGACCCCGTCGTGGAATAGCGGGTATGACCAACCGCTAAATCCCCCGGCAGTGTTTTGAGAATATCTTCATTGAAGACTTGATTGACCAGGCCAGAATTTTTATGGAGGTGAAGCCTATCGCCTTGAAAGGTGGCAATTCCAGCGGCTTCTTGCCCTCGGTGCTGCAGCGCAAATAGGCCAAAATATGTCAGCTTTGCCACAGATTCCTCCGGGGCATAGACCCCAAAGATGCCGCAGGCTTCCTGGGGCTTATCTAGATCATGATCGGCAAACGGGGGAGCATCATCTAAATCGCCCTGAGGGGAAAGACACACCTCTGTTGAGAAATCTCCTGGCGAAGGTTGCGGAGTAGACGGCGGCTGGAGCGGTGAAGACATATCGGCACTGATCCTGAATACATGGCGAACTGGGCGATCTATCAACTAGAATTGGGCGATGTTTGGGCGGGGCAGCAAATGACAATTGTCTCAAAAGACACATATCACGAAAGACACATGGTGCAACCGCAATAGACAGAATTCAGGTTATAGATCCAAGTTAAAAAATTTAGAACGACTGATTAGAACGACTGAACTGATATCAGCAGGCGTATTAAGTTACAGAAGTATTAAGTTTAAGAGTTTGTTAACACCATCATCTTCACAGTACCGTAACAAAGGCAATCATAGCTATAGAGGAGCCAAAACTATGCTAATGGGGTAGCAGCCCCTATTAGTACAAGCGGTCTGGTCAATATGTAGCTCACGTGGAAGCGTCTTGAGATAGATGGGCCATTCGCCGAGCAATAGCGGTGAGCCAGCGATCGCTCATCTGGCCCAAAGCCACATCGATCAAAGCCTTGCCATCGCTCGTGAGCAACCGCAGTGGGTCCTCAGAAGTGCCCACCTGTCCCAGCTGACTCCAGTCGTTCCCGAGCTGGCTAGAGAGGTAGGCTTCCCATGCGGGAGCCTGATTGGGAAGCACTGAGACAATGATTCTCGCCCCGCTCTCACCAAACAGCAGCGTATCCCAACGGTGGTCGGCTTGACTACTGTCTAGGGCGAGGCGAATATCAGCGCCGCGACTGCCGCTCAAACAGCATTCCGCCAGGGCGATCGCCAGGCCTCCCTCAGCGCAGTCATGGGCCGACTGCACCCAGCCTTCCCCAATCCCCATTCGGCAAGCTTCCTGGATGGCAAGCTCAACGTCAGGCTGCACCGTCGGCGGCTGGCCAGCGACGGTGTGGTGCAGCACCGCCAAATACTCTGTCCCGCCCAGGGTCAAGCCTTCAGTATCGAGGGGGCGAGTCAGGTCCGCTCCGAGTAAGTAAATCATGTCGCCTTGCTGCTGCCATCCCTGCCCTCTAGCCAGGGAAAAATCCGGCAAGAGCCCTACCATTCCCACAACCGGGGTCGGATAAATAGGCTGGGGGTTGCCCTGGGCATCGAGGGTTTCGTTATAGAGGGAGACATTGCCGCCCGTCACCGGGGTTTTGAAGGTGCGACAGGCTTCTGAGAGCCCCCGACAGGCTTCTGAGAGCTGCCAATAGCCTATGGGTTTCTCTGGGCTACCAAAGTTGAGGTTATCCGTCACTGCAACCGGGTCTGCGCCGACACAGCTCAGATTTCGGGCCGCTTCGGCCACCGCCATCTTGGCACCCTCATAGGGGTTGAGATAGACATAGCGGGCATTGCAGTCTACCGTAGCAGCGATACCTTTGGCCGCCCTCACCGGGTTCGCAGGGCCTGGCGGTGTTTCCCTAGTAGGGTCAGGCTGACTGTCAGGTGGGCTATTTAGTCCTACCTCTGCTCCAGGGCCCTGCTGAGGCCGCACCCGCACCACAGCAGCATCGGCAGCTCCCGGAAAAACCGTGGTGTTGTTTTGCACCTGGTGGTCGTACTGACGGTAGACCCAGCGCTTCGACGCTAGGGTCGGCGCATCCATGAGGGTCAGCAGAACATCAGTCCAGCTTTGGTGGCGGTCGCCGATTGTGATGCCCTCTGCCTCTGCCGGTGGCAGATTGGCCTCCGTCCAGCGCCATGCCTCTTGGGCATAGGCCGGAGGTTCTGCAAGCAGCTCATGGTGATAGATCGGGGTATTTTCCGATAAAGCCTTAGCGGGAATTTCAGCGGCGATCGCCCCTTGAAACAGAATGCGTACGATGGGTTCGGGGATGACGCGGCCTGCAACCACGGCCTGCAGCTCCCAGCGATGAAAGATATCAATCAGCTCTTGCTCGCGCCCTGCTTCGGCTACAAATAGCATCCGCTCCTGGGATTCAGACAAAAGATATTCATAGGGCGTCATGCCGCTCTCTCGCACTGGGATCTGGTCTAAATCCAGTTCGATTCCCACATCTCCCTTTTCCGCCATCTCAGCGGTGGAGCAGGTGAGTCCTGCTGCCCCCATGTCTTGTGCCGCAACAACAGCTCCTGTCTTAAATGCCTCTAGGCAAGCTTCAATCAGCGATTTTTCTAAAAATGGATCCCCCACCTGCACCGCTGGGCGGTCATCCAGGGAGTCATCGCTCAGTTCAGCGCTGGCGAAGCTGGCACCCCCCATCCCATCTCGCCCTGTGGTAGACCCCACATAGAGCACTGGGTTGCCAACCCCCGAGGCTCCCGACTTGATGATGTCTGGGGTCTCCATCAGTCCCATGGCCATGGCGTTGACCAACGGGTTACCGGCATAGGCCGCATCGAAGTAGACTTCTCCTCCCACCGTCGGCACCCCAACGCAGTTGCCGTAATGAGAAATGCCAGCCACAACCCCCGTGAAGAGCTGCCGCGATCGCGGACTATCTAAAGAGCCAAACCGCAGAGAATTGAGCACCGCCACAGGTCGCGCTCCCATGGTGAAAATATCTCGCAGGATGCCGCCCACTCCGGTTGCAGCGCCCTGAAATGGCTCCACTGCTGAAGGATGATTGTGGGACTCAATTTTGAATGCCAAGCGATCGCCATCGCCTAGGTCAATCACGCCAGCATTTTCCCCCGGACCTACCAAAATGCGATCGCCCGTCGTGGGGAATTGAGACAGCAGCGGCCGAGAGTTCTTGTAGCAGCAGTGCTCAGACCACATAACGCCGAACATGCCCAACTCTGCTCGATTCGGATGGCGGCCTAGCCGCCGGACAATGTCGTCATATTCGTCAGGCTTCAGTCCTTCAGCGGCAATCTCATCAGGGGAAAATGGAGTAGACATGAGGGCAGAAACGCAGCGTCAGCAGCCCTCATCTTATCGCCTTTGCGTAAAGGGACTGAGGGAACGACCGGAATTGGCAGACCCGGCGGCACGAGAGATCTCAAGAGCTTAGGCCATCACCGCCGCTCTACCCTCAAGCAGTAGCGGGCACAGCCATAGCGCTTGGCCAATTTGGCTTTTGGCATAGCGACTGAAACTTAATCAGCCTCCTTAGCTTCAATATAAATACCGTACATGCAGTGGAAAAGTAGTTTTGACTCTGTCTTAACCACCAAACCAAAATAACTTGTCAAAGAAATAATAAAGACTTACCCTCTGGATTTTCCTAGAGATAAATTTCTAAGCAAAACTTTGTTTCTACTTCATACGGATCCGCAAACAATATCCTGGAATACGTTCGCTATGTCAAATTTTTCCCGGTTTCAATCTGGTGCAGCTTTAGCAGCTGTTTTGGGCTTGAGTGCTGGCGCTGTTGCCCCCCTGGTTAGCGCATCTCCCGCCTTTGCCCAAGCTCGCTTCACAGATGTTCCCTCTGGCTACTGGGCCGAGCGTTTCATCGTCGACTTGGCCTCAAGAGATATTATTGCCGGTTTTCCAGACGGGAGTTTTCAGCCCAACGCTCCCGTTACCCGCGCTCAGTATGCCGCAATGGTGCGAAAAGCATTTAACCAATCGGAGATTCGGGGAGCGGTGTCTTTTGTCGATGTTGCCAGCGATTATTGGGCAACCCCCGCTATCAACGAAGCTTATCGGATGGGCTTTCTTTCAGGATACCCCGGCAACATATTTCAACCGAGCCAAAACATTCCTAAGGCTCAGGTACTGGTATCCCTCGCCAACGGGCTGAACTACACCGCAAATAGCGCCAGATCCCTGGAAGCTTACACAGATTCTGCTTCTATTCCTGACTATGCTATCAACAGCATCGCCGCGGCCACGGAGCAGCGTATTGTCGTCAATTATCCGAACGTACGGCGCTTACAGCCTAACCAGGTCGCAACCCGCGCCGACGTGGCGGCGTTTATCTATCAAGCGCTGGCCAGCCAAGGTCAGGTGACGGCTGTGAGTTCTCCTTACATTGCCGCCTTAGGCCAGTCCTCAGGCACAACCGCTAACTCGGCGAGCTTGCCAGCTGGGGCCACAGTCCCCGTCACCTATGGCGAGGACGCAGATGAAATTTTGCTGCTACCAGATGAAACGCTTCCTCTGGTCTTGACGGTATCTCAAACGTTGACCAATAGCCAAGGTCAGGTCGTGGTGCCTGTTGGAAGCGAGATAATTGGGGAGCTGCGGCCATTAGGGGACGGGTCGCAGTTCGTAGCCCAGGAGCTCGTTCTCACCAATGGCCAACGAATTGCCATCAACGCTACATCTCGCACCATTGTAGAGACCAAGACAATTCGCAAAGGGATTGATATCAGAGATACGATCGCGGGTGCTGTGGTTGGTTCTGGGGCTGCGACGGTGATTGCCGAAGTGACAGGCGATAGTCAGATTGATGTTCTAGAAGTCTTAGCCGGAACTGCGGTAGGAACGGTGGGCGGAATATTGCTAGGACGGGATCGGGTGGAGGTGATCACCATCGACCCGGCAACCGACCTCAATTTGACCCTCAATTCTGATTTGGTCCTGTGAAAGTCTACATTGTGACTGCTCTGCTGCTTGTGACAATATTTCTAGTGCAAAGCGCATCATTTCATCGGCGGCAGAGCGCACAATTTCTTGCTGAATCTATATCACGATAGTATGCGTATTACTACGCGT
>JGI12210J13797_10006352_pt1 | contig 14498 bp, 9 predicted proteins | sample ElkSlonscriptome_3_FD_13797 | JGI IMG/M metagenome (IMG submission 13797)
CGCTACTACGGCGTTCGCTACAANATAGACCCGCACCTCATCCGGGCGATTATCCGCTGCGAATCTGGCTTCAACCCCAAAGCGGTTTCGAAGATGGGGGCGCAGGGTCTGATGCAGCTGATGCCGGCGACGGCCCGCGAGCTCAAGGTCGCCGACGCCTTCGACCCGGAGGCCAACATCGACGGCGGCACCCGCTATCTGCGCTCGCTGCTCAATACCTTCAGCCAGGACCTGCGCCTGGCCCTGGCCGCCTATAACGCCGGCCCCACCATCGTCAGAAAGGAACAGAACGTCCCCCGCATCCCCGAGACCGTCGAGTACGTCAAACGGGTGCTCACCTACTATCGCCAGTATAAAGACGGCCGCTCCTAGAGGGAGGCACCAACATTTTCCCCGCTGTCTTCGACAACAATCCCTCTTGACTGCGGCGCTTTATCTGTTGTATAAGAAAAACCTCCACATCGCCGGAGTGGTGAAACTGGTAGACGCACTGGACTCAAAATCCAGCGGGGTTCGCCCCGTGTCGGTTCGATTCCGACCTCCGGCACCATAGATATTTCAACGGGTTAGGCTATTTTGGCTTAACCCGTTTTTTCGTTTCAGGCGGTTATGTATCACTACCATTGGGTAGATAGGTTGCTGAATAATGACGGCTGGAAGAAAGAAATCTGCAAAAAATCAGGTTAGGCTCACAAACCGATGTCTTATCACCTGCTTTGGAAGGGGGAAAGATTCAAGGCATAACGGGTGCTCTTTAGCTGACCAGTTTTTATGAAGATTCCTTTTCTAACCAGATCTTGCAGATCTCTGGTTGCTGTTGCTGAGGGAGATTTTGTTATTGCACGGTAATTCTGGGCACTAAATCCCCCTTGGAAGCCTTTCGGGCCTTCTTGCAATATCCGGTGCACAACTTTTGCTTGACGAGGGTTGAGGTTTTCTTTGTGGGTGTCGAAGAACTTTGCTTTGGTTACGATGAAATCAATCTGCTTTGTGGTCATTTTTTGGGCATTGATGATGGTTTTACCAAAATAAATGAGCCAGTTTGTCACATCATTCACTGTGCTCTGGGCTGCCAGTTCTTCGTAATATTCTCTTTTCCTATCGTCAATGGTTGAAGAAAGCGCAATGAGTGTCGGTTGACCCATATTTTGAGACAATGATTTTTCAACGAGTGCACGCCCGATCCGACCGTTTCCGTCTTCGAAAGGATGGATTGAAACAAAATAGATATGAGCAATTCCCGCCCTTGCCAGTGGGGGCAATGGTGATTTCCCACCTGGGGCCGATGTATTGAACCAGCTTATGAATTTCTTCATTTCCCCTGGAACATCGGCAGATGGAGGAGCTTCAAAATGGATTTTTGGTTTATCGTACCGACCCGACACAATATGCATTGCCTCCTTGTGAGTTCGGTATTTGCCTATTTCTAAGTTTCTCCTCCCGGACATTAGCATTTCGTGCCAACTGCAGAGTGTTTTTTCTGTCAACAGTGAGTCATAATTGGTGAAAATATCTTTCATCATTTCAGCGATTCCGGCTTCTGCGGGTTTTGCGCTGCGATGATTAACCTTTCCTAGACCGAATTCTCTTCGTATGGAAGATTGCAGACTTGCCCGGTCGAGGTATTCTCCTTCAATTTCAGAGGTCTTTATGGCTTCATTACTAACAAGCTCAACGATGAGGTCGTTTTCATCTTCACGTGAAAGATGCCTGGCAACACCAAAGGAAAAACCGGATTGCTGCAAAAATTCTCTTTCCAGTTTTTCGATTTCGCTGGTATCGTAGATAAAATTGCCCCAGTCATCCCTTTGCCAATTCCATTTTTCTCGTGCCATGATCTATAAAGCCTCCTTTTATAGATCACAATACATGATTTTCTGATCTATAAAAACATGTTTTTTAGATCAGCAGTTATCTCTCGTATCCCGCTCGGACGGCATCTTCCATGTTAGCCAGCTCGCCATCAGTCAGTAGCCCGAAATGTGATTCTCTTTTTCTTGCCGAAAGGCGACCGTTGTTTTGCAGGCAGAGCTTGATAAAAAGATCGATCAGGCGGTCCGGCATGTCTACGATCCCTTGAATGGCTTGCTTGGTCTTGTCTAAGACGCTACATGTGGTAGTCGCTTGCGTTAAATGGATAGCCCCTTTTTAAAAATATCTTTTCGGTTCGATTCCAACCTCCGCATTGTAGATATTTCAGTGGGTTAGGTCATTTTTGTTTTTGCTTATCCCGTTTTTTCGTTTCAGGTGGTGACGTTTTACTCCTATCGAGCAATGAGCCACAGCGATGTGAAGCCGATATCATCTTCAAGCCCTCTTGTCGGTCTGCTTGAGCTGTTTTCACCAGAAAATCCCGGTAGTGCAGGTGTAAGGAGGATCTTGACAGGTAGCTTTTCGCCCGTAACATTTTATGAAAAGAGAATCCTTTTATGAACTCAACACTGCAAAATGACGTACTGAATTCGGACCGGTTTGTCATTACCGTCGAACTCGTGCCCGGTTCGACCTACATGGGTGCAAAGGTGGACACCGTCCTGAAGATCGCCGCCGACGCCCTGGCAGACGGACGCGTTTCAGCCGTCACCATTACCGATAACCCCGGCGGCAATCCATCTTTGAGCCCCGATGTCATCGGCCGGGAAATTCTCGACCTCGGCATGGATGTAGCCGTCCATTTCACCAGCAGGGACATGAACCGGGGAGGTATAGAGAGCCGAGCCCTGCAGTTGGCTCGCCTGGGGATGAAGAATATTCTGGCTCTGACGGGTGATTATTCAGGGAAAGGCTTCGGCGGTAAGAGTTCGCCGGTCTTCGATATCGACTCGACCATTCTCCTCTGCTTTCTCAAGACGGTAGGCGGGCAGCAATTGCCAGGAAACATGGCGCCAGCCGTTTTTTTCACCGGATGCGCCGTCTCACCCTTCAAGGCCACGGAAGCAGAAACCTATCTCCAGTACTACAAGCTCTGCAAAAAGGCGGCAGCAGGTGCCGGCTTTATCATCACCCAGGTCGGCTTCGATGCCCGCAAATTCCAGGAACTGCTGCTCATGCAAAACGATCTCGGCATCAAATTGCCGACGCTGGGATCAATCTTCTACCTTACTCCTCGGGCCGCCAAGGCCATGTATTCCGGCAAGGTGCCGGGAGTGGTTATAACACACGAACTCTATGAGAAGGTTGTGGATGAGTGGCAAAGCAAACCCAGGGGCCACGAAGCATCGGTGAACCGCTGTGCCAAGCTGGCATCCGTTTTGCGCGGACTGGGCTACCGCGGCATCCATATCGGTGGTGTCCATCGGGATTTTGCCACCGCTCAGGAGATTCTTGACCGGATGGAACAAATCCAGGACAACTGGCGGGATTTTCTTCCGGAATTCGACTATCCCCAGAAAAACGGCTTTTATGTATATCGACGGGAAACAGCGGAAGTTGTATCTTCCGCCCCACATCCCAATGAATTGAGCGAGCAGGCCGCTCTCAAAGAACATCTCCACTACGCCTTTTTGAAGAAAACGCATGACCTCTTCTTTTCCAGCGACAGTCGTTTTTCTTCCTCGCTGAAAAAACTGAGCAGAACTCTCGATACGCCCTCGCGGGAGAGTATACTGTTAAAATGTTTGGAAGATCCGGGCAAGAAGCTACTTCTTGGTTGCCTTCGCTGCGGCGACTGCGGCATTCAGCACCTGGGCTATCTCTGTCCTGAATCCCAGTGTCCGAAGCATATCAGAAACGGCCAGTGCGGTGGCAGTTTGCAAGGTATGTGCGAGGTCCATCCCGACCGGCAGTGCGTGTGGGTGAGGGCCTACAAACGGCTGGCCCGACAAGGAAGAAGCAGCGAACTGGCCCGGGAATTTGTCCCGCCCCGGATGTGGGAGCTCAATGACAGCTCGTCCTGGCTTAATTTCCAGCTGGACAGGGATCACCAAAGCGTTTCCTGCTCCATCGCCAACTACTGCGGTTCTCAAAACCGCTGTATCCGGCAGGATGAATTAACCGCGAAAACCGCCAGCATAACACTTCTGAATACACGGCGTCCTTGAATGAGGAGAAATACGGTAAAACCCCTCTCCCAAAGCTCACCCCCTGTGTTTTGCCACGCCTCGACCTTGAGCGAAAATCCCTATTATTCAAGGTACCCTGAAGAAGGGTTACGGTGCTTTGCCGGCGACAATCAAGAGACCTTCGACCGTATTTCCTGACTGCTTGCGTATGTCCGCTTTGGCTTTTTCCAGAACCTGTAAGCCATGCCTGCTCAGGCAATCCTTTATATAGTTCTCTGAGTGTGAATATCGGCCGCCGGAGTGGAGCCGGTAATCCATGTCGCTGTCTTCCAGTCGTTCCACAGAGAAAGCGGTGATTCCTCCCTGCAGNAGATTTGCCGATATTGAACCGATAATCCGCTCGAGATTACCGATGTAGACAAAAACGTCCGAGCAACAGATGAGGTCAAATGATCGGGGAAAACTCCATTTCTGAAACATGTCGAAAACCTCGAGCGTGTCATAGATTTTCTTCTCCGCCGCCTTTTCAAGCATCTTTGGAGATATGTCGACTCCGGTCATTTTGTGAGCAAAGGGACGGTACAATTGAGCACCCAAGCCGGTGCCGCAGCCAAGATCGAGAATATTGAGTTCTTTGCCGAGATGCGGATATACCAGGTTAAACAGGAGTTCCGGGGTCTTGTATTCCAGGTCCTGGACCAGAACTTTTTCGAATGTGCCGGCACATTGATCGAAGATTCTGCGCACGTGTTCCACTGGAGCAGCTTCGGGTATCGACGATACCGCACCGAGGCTCTGCAGCATGAACAGTGCCGCTTCATCGTCTGGTTTGATCTCAAGCACTTTTTTGAACTGCTCCTCGGCTTCGCCAGAACGTTTGAGCTTTTGCAGAGTACTTCCGAGATTGAAGTGGGCTGATGCGTAGTCCGGAGAAATTTCTATGGCTCTTCTGTACGATTGTAAAGAGTCTTCGAATAAAGCCAGCTCATCCTGTGCCACACCAAGGTTGTTCCATGCCTCAGCCATGTGAGGTGCGAACCTCGCTGCTTTTTGAAAACAGGATATGGCCGTATCCCGTTCTCCTGTTTCCCTGTAGGCGATGCCTGCATTATTCCATGCTTCACCAAACTCGGGTTGCTCATCCAGGATTCTCCTGTAGATAGGCAACGCACCTCGATGGTCGTTATCTCGCTGCATAAGCCTGGCCAGGTTATAACATGCCGATAGATTGGGCGGCTCAAGGTTTGCCGCCTTTTCAAAGCACTTCCTCGCCTTATCGGTTTGAGACTGGTCCAGGTATACCGTACCAAGGGCATTCAGTACCTGTCCCCAGTCGGGCTTTTTCTTTAACACTTTCCGGTAGCCTCTTTCGGCCTCCGCAAGTCTGCCTTCACGCTGCGCTAAAGACGCTTTCATGAGAATGGAGCGGTAATCGTCTTTGTTCTTTTTCGACTTGAAAGAACTCGTTTTGGGATGATGGCGACTCATATTCGTCTTCGTCTTTTGTGGTTGCCGGCCAAATGTACCTTTTTGACTTTTCTGAAAACAGTACGTGTTGATCAGACAGTGCGATTCTCGCCCGGGCGTGGTCCTTTGCCATCCACGTACCGATGTCCATACTATATATCAACAATCATAGCCAGGAGCAACACCGCCTGGAAGTGGTGCCTGATGGAAGTTACCAGAGCTCTGATCGGCAAAGCATCTCTCCAGTGGATAATTTTTGGATTCTGATTACGATATCTTGAGGGACACATCGTCCGTTTCCAGGGCGGAGGTGTCGCCGATATCGCCAAGAAGCTCTCCAGTGGCTGGTGAGGTCGGCACGCCTGTGCCCAGCATTCTCGAAACCGGAAAACCTGGAGGAAAAGAAGACGAGGATTATGAAACAGACAGATGCGAAGGCAGAACAGGAAAGCAAGGCAACCCTGTACCATTCCACCCCCATTGACAAGGTCGCTGAAAACATCGACAGTCCCGCCGGAGGATTGTCGAAAGAACAGATTCGGCAGCGCTTGCAGCAGTACGGTGCCAATGTTATCGAGCGGGGCCGGCAAACATCTCCTCTCGAGATGCTCTGGCGACAGCTTAAGGATCCCTTGCTCATGGTGCTTATCGGCGCTGGCGTCGTGGCCATCGCCCTGGGCAAGCTCACAGACGGCGGCGTTGTCCTGGCCGTTGTCGTCATCAACACCATTATCGGTTTTATCCAGGAGTACCGCGCCGGCAAGGCCATTGAATCACTTGCCCAACTTGTCCCCCAGCGTGCAGAGGTGCAACGCGACGGTGCATGGACCACCGCCGATGCCGCCGACCTTGTTCCCGGCGATCGCGTGCGGGTAAATGCCGGCGACAAGATACCCGCGGACCTGCGTCTAACTCGGGTCAAAAGTCTGGCCGTGGACGAGGCCATGCTCACCGGTGAGTCAGTCCCGACCAATAAGCAAACGGAGCCGGTGGCAGAGGATGCCCAGGTGGGCGATCAAACCTCCCTCGCCTTCAAGGGGACCCTGGCCACCTACGGCATGGCCGAAGGCATCGTCGTCAGGACCGGGAGCAGCACTGAGCTGGGGCGCATCTCCGAGATGCTGCGAGGGACCACAGAGCTTGAAACACCGCTCACCAAAGCCCTGGGTAAGCTCGGCAAGCAGATCACCGTCGCCATCCTCGTACTGGCTGTGGTGATCATGAGCATCGGTATCTGGCGCGATCTGAGCAACGGTGTGGCCTTTGTCGAGGCCTTCAGAAATACCATCATGTTTGCCATTGCCCTGGCCGTCGGGGCCATTCCCGAAGGACTGCCCGCCATCGTCACCATCGCTCTGGCAATAGGAGTACGTCGCATGGCGGCACGCCATGCCATTATCCGCAAGCTTCCCTCCGTGGAAACCCTTGGCAGCACGACGATCATCTGCAGTGACAAAACCGGAACGCTGACCCGCAATGAAATGACCGTCCGCCGTATAATAACCGGCCGCGACGGCTATGAGGTGGAAGGTGTCGGCTATGATAAACAGGGCAGTATCGGCAGCGTATCCAGTCAGGAAACGGACGAGGAACTGCTGAGCGCGCTNCGTAATGGAATTCTCTGCAGCGATGCCCGCCTTGTTGAAAAAGAGGGACAGCGATCCGTTGAAGGCGATCCCACCGAGGGAGCATTGATCGTCGCCGGCGAAAAAGCGGGACTCGTTCCCGATAAACTGCAGGAAAAATACCGCCGGCTGGACGCCGTGCCCTTTGATTCCGAGCGCAAGTACATGGCTACGCTTCATGAAGATAAGGAGAATGGGCCCTTCGTGGTCCTCAAAGGCGCCCCGGAGGTGGTTGTGGACCGCTGCACCTTCACCGGCTCCAGCAGCCGCGAGGACATTCTCCAACAGGTTGATCAACTGGCCGGGGAGGGCATGCGGGTGCTCGGCGTGGCCCAGCGTGATGCAGACGAGACATCCTCGAGTATTGAGGAAAATGATGTCGACTTGGGCGGCTTCCGTTTTCTGGCGCTCTTCGGCATCATCGATCCGCCGCGGCCCGAGGCCATCGACTCGATAGCCCGGTGTCACAAGGCGGGAATCAAGGTCAAGATGATAACCGGCGACCACGCTGCCACGGCCGAAGCCGTGGGCAGGGAACTCGGGCTGCATACGGGGGGTTCCGCCATCGAAGGAAGTCGACTGGCAGCCATGAGCGATGACGAACTGTGGCAGGCAGCGCGCCGGAGCAATGTCTTTGCCAGGGTTTCTCCGGAGAGCAAACTGAAACTCGTCAGGGCGCTGCAGCATGAACGACAGGAAGGCCGGGCCGAAGTGGTGGCCATGACCGGTGACGGCGTCAACGACGCACCCGCACTCAAACAGGCCAATATCGGCGTTGCCATGGGCATCACGGGCACCTCCGCCTCACAGGAAGCTTCCGATCTGGTGCTCATGGACGACAACTTCGCCACCATTGCCGCCGCTGTGGAGGAGGGGCGCAGGGTGTATGACAATCTGGTGAAATCGATTGCCTTTGTCCTGCCGACAAATCTCGCCCTGGCCCTGATACTGGTGTACGCCATCCTCTTCTTTCCCTTCGAGGCGGACCGGCAATCGCTGCTCCTGCCCGTCAAGCCGACCCAGTTGCTCTGGATCAACCTGGTGGCCGCCGTGGCTCTTGCCTTGCCCCTGGCCTTCGAAGCAAAAGAACCGAACATTATGAAACGACCGCCGCGAGACCCGGAGGCCCCGGTTTTCAGCCCGTTTCTTATCCTGCGCACCATTCTGGCGGCCTGTCTGATTTCAGCTTTCGCCCTGTTCCTCTTTTCCTGGCATTACGACAGGCAAATGGCTGCGGGCATCGAACCCACCCTGGCGCTGCGGGAGTCACAGACACTGGCCGTGACCACGGTGGTCCTGGCACAGATCTTCTATCTTTTGAACTGCCGCTCTCTTTCCGGCTCGATTCTGCGCATCGGCCTCTTCTCCAACTGGCTTCTCTATGCCGGAATCGCTGCGGTTCTGGCCCTGCAGGCACTCTTTATATATGCGCCGTTCATGCAGACAGTCTTTGCCAGTCGGCCGCTCAGCGTCAAAGAACTGCTTATAGCCGCCGGGGTGGCAGTGCTGATCATGCCCGTCATCGGATTGGAGAAGTGGATCAGGGCGCGCATGAAGGCCTCCTGACACTGGTAAAAAATGAGCGTTGCGCCGGCAGTGAGGGCAAACAAACGCAGGACCTGCCGGAAGCAACCAGGCCCGCGCCAGAACTGCTGGCATGAATCGAGGCCGGGCAGAGTTCAAGCAGTTCTTCGGCGCGGCCAACCTGCTCGTCGGGCCCGCACCGAGACAGATCGACCACCAGACTCGAGGTCGTCGGCCACAAGAAGTGGGACAAATCCTCGGAAGGAATCCATAGCCACAGCCTGGAAGTATTTCGCTTTCAAGTCCGCCATACCTTCCGCTCTTCAGGGGATTTCCTCCTTTGCAATGTATCAGCTTTCTGCGAGGAGTCATTGGGATAAAAAAAATTATATCTCTTCCGTGCCCTTTTGACCTGAAGCGGCCCCTTCTTCGGGAAGCAGCAGAGGCGGCGGTTTCTCACCTTCGGCAACAAAAACCAGCGCCGCCGAATTCATACAGTACCGCTGGCCGGTGGGCGGGGGACCATCATCAAAGACATGGCCGATATGCGAGCCGCTCAGCGAATCCACTACCTCTATACGGTTTGAGAACAAGCCTCTGTCCCAGACATAAGCTATGGCCAGAGGATGGATTGGCCTGGTGAAGCTCGGCCAGCCGGTTTTCGAATCGAACTTGTCCTCGGAGCGGAACAGGGGCTGTCCCGTGGCGGCGGAATAATAGATGCCTTCCCGTTTATTGTCGTGGAGGGGATTGTCGAAGGGCGGCTCCGTCCCTTCTTCGCGAAGGATTTGAAACTGCTCATCGGTCAGCAGTCTCCGCCACTGGTTCGCGGAAAGGCTGACGGGCCAGTCGATGTTTTCCTCATCCTCATGGATGATATAATTTTCCGGCATGTACTCGCCTATTTTTAACGTGAGCGGACGATCACCCACTTTTACCCCGGCAACCCTCGCTTCCACACGTTCCCGGGCCTCCTGCCAATTCGAAACGGGAACCTGCCTGGCCCCCTCGATATTCATTTCCGCCTTTTTCAGGGCTGCGGCAGCGCTGCCAAGGTTCGCCTGGTCCCTGGTGCAGCCGGCCGATGGCAGAAAAACCAGGAACAGTGACAGCAGAATTCCCGTCATGATGGCCCATTGTGGCAAAAGGAAACGTGGAGAAAGTATCGGTGTCAATTTTTCTATCAAAATCCGTCGAGTGATCGGAGAATATTTCACAGAGGCTTCTGAGGTGTTGCTGTTTATCGGTCATAGGGGCACACCAACTTTTGGCTGATACATTGTTTTTCTCAAATACCTATTGATTCCGAATGGTGGTTCGAGAGTTGTAGCTGCACACTTCTTACGGAGAGTGTCTACGTGCATTATTCAATACTATTTCAATGATGCGAATGAAGGCAAGGGAGGACCCAGTTGCCAGTCGGTAGTGTGCAGAAGTATGCACACCGCAGGCTGGTTGAAAAACGTTGATCATCACCTTCGATCGATCTATGAGATATCGGTCTGAAATATGGACATCAGTTGTAAACCTTGATAGGCTGGTGCCACAGTTATATCCAAATTCCATCATCAAATAATTAATTCCAATGAAAAAACTCTTCGTCTTCATCATTGTCATTGTGCTGATGATCTTGTTCAGAGATCAGCTTAACCCGTATTGGATAACGCTGTATTCACATATCAAACAGGATGAGCCAATGGGCTGGCTGGCCCAGCGCAGTGATAGCCTCTATCGAGATTTGCCAGAAATGAATTTTGAGACAGCTGTTTTTTCACTCGAGGACTTCGAAGCAGAGATTACTGAAGGTCTTGCCAATATCGATGAAATGGATGTGGGTGAAGATCAACGAAAAAGATACCACCGGAACCTGATCTGCGAGCTGGCTGTGGTATATAAGAAAATGGCCATGTTCCATATGAGCAAAGGAAACGATGATCTGTATATCAAATACACGCGGAAATCACGCGACACACTGGCTCAATGTGCCGACTTGAGTGAGTCTTAATTCTCGATCATTGTTCAATCCGCCTGTGCAGCAAATAAGGGGTCAAACTCGGCCTGCGAGAGGGATACTCTTTTCCCGGTACGCCGTGAAGCCATCCCTGGGGTTCGACTGCAGCCGTCCAGGCTGCTGAGGCCCGTGAAAAGTGCATCCCTGTCTCCCCATAATTGGCTAGGCCGAGTTTCATGGGTAATCAGGAAAATGTGTCTTTTTCCGTAGCAGTTGGTTGTCTGTAAAAGGCCACCCTGAAATGATACGTCATCTGTTTGCGGGATGATTTTTTTCCCTCTAATAAAAGAAGGCAGCATGTTGAAATAGTGACAAAATTTGTCTTTTAAGAGGTTTGTCTCACAATATCAAGGCAATATCTTGTTGCAATTTCGTAATCAAGAGTTATAAGGACGGTTAGGGGGGAAGCGTAACACATTTCACCAATAGCCAAGGAAAGAATATATGTTTTATGAGAAGTATTTTTTTTGGGCGGTGCTGGCCTTCGTCGCCTTGAATATCCTTTTGCCGTTAGCAGCTTTTCTTTTCTGGGTGGTGATAAGGATACCCGGTCCGGTGACACGTTTTGTGCAAAATCGTCTCAGTCGATGATCTGGGGGCCCTGATATCGGAACGATAACCCCTTGTCACTCTATCCAGGAATCCATCAATCAGAAAGGAAATCAGCAATAGACGCCGACAGACCCTTGTTCTTTGAGGGCCGGGCACTATCATGTACGAATAAAGATGCAATTTCACGGCAGGGACCGCTGCCGTTACCAGGAATTCTGTGAAAGCATCGTTGCCATGCAATGGCGTCAGAGCGAAGGCAACACCGTTCCTGCCTGTGGAAAGCCCGTGTGGCAAAGGATGTGGAGCCAGCCGGGCAAGAGAAGGAGGCTGCAATGAAAAAGTTCTACATGATGGTGCTATGTTGCTTTGTCCTGGCGTTTTCCACAGGTGTGCACGGTTTCGAGATGCGGAGCCAGCAGGTGTATGCAGACGGCTTTTCCATCCAGCTGCAGCTGCCGGAGTCGCTGCAGCTGGAATTTGTTGCCGCCCTTCAGGCGCCGCGTTTCATCACCACAGGTCCGGATGGAGAACTGCTGATCGGTTCGCGTGGTCAACGGATCTACCGGTTTCCCTATCCATATGGCGGTGGTGAGACCCTCGTTGCGGGCCTGGGCAGCTACATTCACAGTACCGCCTACCGGCAGGGACGTCTTTACGCCGCGGATACCGCCGCTCTTTACAGCGCGCCCTATCTGGGAGCAGCGACCCAGCTCGACGCCGGTGACTTCCAGCAGGTGACCCCAATACCCTCGGCCACCGGGGGGCACTCCAGCAGAACCATTGTCCGGGGTCCGGACAACCGGCTGTATCTGGGACTGGGCCTCAGCGGCAACTGCAGCGAAGACGAATATCTGAGCAATAATAATACCTTTGAAAAGAGACGGGGCGGTGTCTTCGTTCTCGGAGCCGACAACTCCCTTGAGCCCTTTGCCTCGGGCTTGCGCAATCCCATAGGACTAGCCTTCCATCCGCAAACCGACCAGCTCTATGCCACCAATGCCGGGCCGGACAATCTCGGCTATTACCAGCCCCCGGAAATTCTGGCACGGCTCAGTGCCGGCTCTTTTCATGGCATGCCCTGGTTTCAGTACTATAACGGCGCCTTTCGAAGCGGCCAATGCACAGGGACGCCCCCACCTCTGCCCGCCTCCCGGGCGGTGGTTCCGTCTGCGATGTTTGACCCGCGCTCCACCCCCGAAGGAATCGTCTTTTTACATGACAGCATACTCGGTGATCGCCATGGGGGCAGTGCCCTGGTAGCCATCCACGGCTCCTGGGCGACCAAACCCGGGCAGGGAAGAGAGTCCCGCAGGCCGCCGAAAGTAGTGCTGGTGGAGTTCGAAGGTGGCAGTCCGAAGGCGGTGAACGACGTGGTCACCGGTTTCCAGCGGGCGGATGGCAGCCGCTTCGCCCGACCCTGCGGGGTGGCTATTGGCGCCGACGGCAACATCTATTTCACCAGCGACGGTGGCGAAGTCGAAGGTCTGTTTCGTCTTGTGCCGACCAGTTCCACGCGCAGGTCGATTCCGTCTGTCTATGGGCTGTTGCTGGATAAGCCATAAGGCCATCCCATGACGCTGCTCATCAGCAGCGGTGAGTTTTCCTGCTTTTTTTGATCACCCCTTATTCTCAGCAACTCGGTATGATACAGTGATACTCTTTTCCCGGTACGACATGAATTCATCCCTGGGGACTCGACTGCAACCGTCCAGGCTGCAGACGCCCGTGAAAAGAGCACCCCTGTCTTCCCATGATTGGCCAGGTTGAGTTTCAGGGGAAATCAGGTTTTTTTGAAAATCAGTAACAGACGCCGACAGACACCTTCGAGAGCAGCCATTGATCCGTGTCGGATCATGAAGCCTTCGGGCTTGCGGAGTTTTCATCTGCCAGCACCTCTCTGAGCTTTCTCCCAAGTTTCTCCAGATCAAAAGGCTTCTGCAGAAAGTGGATGCCTTCGTCCAAAACCCCTCGATGGGCGATAACATTGTCGGTATACCCCGACATATACAGGACCTGCAGGTCTGGATGATTCAGGCGCATTTTGCGGTACAGTTCGCTCCCGTTCATTCCCGGCATGACCACATCGGTAAAGAGCAGATGGATCGTTCCCTCATGCTCGGCGGCGACGGCAAGAGCCTCGGTGCCGTTTCGGGCTTCGATAACTGTGTAGCCAAGTTTGTCGAGGTAGATCCTGGCAAGATGTCGAACCTGCGGGGCGTCTTCGGCCAGAAGGATCGTTTCGGTCCCCTGCAGATTGGTAGCCTTTTTAGCTATTTCTTCGATCTCGGCATTCTTGTTTGCGACAGGCAGGTATATCTTGAATGTGGTGCCGCGACCCGGCTCGCTGTATACCCATATATTGCCGCCATGCTGCTTCACTATACCGTAAACCGTTGCCAGGCCGAGGCCGGTTCCATACTCGCCCTTGGTGGAAAAGAACGGCTCGAAAATATTTCTCGCCGTCTCTTTATCCATGCCGCAGCCGGTATCGGAAATCGCTATCATGATGAATTCCCCGGCGACGGCTCCCTGGTGGGTAGAGGCGTAGGATTTATCGAGCGTAACCAGGCTCGTTTCGATTGTCAGCTTTCCTCCGTTTGGCATAGCATCGCTGGCATTGATGACAAGGTTCATCAGAACCTGCTGGATTTGTCCCCTGTCACCGAACACGGCGGGCATTTCCGGTTTCAGAAAATACTCGATGACAACGTCCGCGGGGATTGTTCTTCTGAGCATATCGTGGAGGGACTGGATCGTGATGCTCAGGTCAACCGGTTTGAAGTGAAGAATCTGCCTCCTGGAGAACGCCAGCAGCTGCTGAACCAGGTCGCGGGCCCGTATCCCGGCGTTGTATATCTGGTTTACGGCCTCCTGGGATTGGCTCTCGGGGGGCATCTCATCAAGCAGTATTTGGCTGTACCCCAGTACCGGAGTGAGCAGATTATTCAGGTCATGGGCGACGCCGCCGGCGAGACGGCCTATTGATTCCAGCTTTTGCATCTGCTCCAGCTGTTTCTGCAGGCGTCTGCTTTCCGTTATGTCCTGAACCGTGCTTATCATCAAATTTTGTTCATAGAGCGGAAAATTGTCAGCTTCTATGATCTTCTTTTTACCGTCCTCGGTGGTGGCCTCAATGTTTGCCCACGACATCCTTTTTAAATCGCCAGATGCAATATCTTCCATAACTCTTGTCTTTAGCTTTTGCCGGTAGGCCTCATCCGGGTAGACATTGAGGAAAAATTGCTCGACATCGGTCAGCTTTTCTCTCGGCCAGCCGTATATATCCGAGAACCTGTTGTTCATGTACACCGTCGTTCC
>JGI12210J13797_10309832_pt1 | contig 14495 bp, 9 predicted proteins | sample ElkSlonscriptome_3_FD_13797 | JGI IMG/M metagenome (IMG submission 13797)
ACCAGAATGTGCGCAACCGCGGCGATGCCGGCAAATGCGGTGTAGGTCACCTTAAACTGCTCGTGGAATTCTTTTGCTTGCTCGACCGTCAGGCCGGAAAGGCTCTGTGATTCTGCCATTGACTTACCCTCTGTCTTGCGATGAGCCGCGAGGCATTCGCGGCGGCGTTCATTGAGGCGGAATCTGCCTCGCCGAAATTGCAGCCGGGTGGCGAACTGTCCGTTCCCAGCCGGTCTTTCCCTCTGTTGGTGTCAGTTTAACGTGACATATATTTATGTCAAGCAAGATATACAGTTTTCTGTATGGGATTTTGTCAGAGCCGACGCGCGTCCCCATCGAGGCTGGTGCGCTAGCGCGCGGACGGTCATGCAAACGTCGAGATCTGTCAACATTGGTTGGTGTTAACTCAAGTTGACGACAGGGGGCATGCGAACTAGATTGGCGACGGCATATGCGCGTCGGATGCCGCGCGGGTGCCGTTCGTTCGCGTGGTCTCTTTTGGTTTGGAGCGGAACATTACGATGAGCGGAGCCTCTTTTGAAGAACTCAAGCAGGCCTGGATACGCGAGGTTCTGCCCAAGATTCTGCCATTCGCCGATGCGGGAACTAAGGAACTGCCGCTGACCCGGTTGCTGCGGTTGTCACTATTTCAAGCATCCGTCGGCCTGATGATGGTGCTGCTCTACGGCACCATGAATCGGGTCATGGTGGTGGAAAAGGGTGTGCCGACCTGGCTCATCTCGCTGATGGTCGCGCTTCCGGTGCTGTTTGCGCCTTTTCGTGCCCTGATTGGTTTCAAATCCGATGTCCATCGCTCCGCGTTTGGCTGGCGGCGGGTGCCATTCATCTGGTTCGGGACCTTGATGCAGTTCGGTGGCCTCGCGATTATGCCCTTCGCGCTGATCCTGTCTGCCGAGGGGGGGCAGGTGCCGGAGTTCGTTGGTTGGATTGCGGCTGGTGCCGCCTTCCTACTTGCCGGGGCCGGCATGCACACGACCCAGACCGCGGGGCTTGCGCTGGCGACGGACCTGGCAAGCGACGAGACGCGCCCGCGGGTCGTGGCGCTATTGTTCGTGATGTTACAGGTGAGCATGCTCGTTGCCGCACTGGTCTACGGGGTGCTGCTGACCGATTTCAATAGCATGGGCGCGAACGCGGCCAACGCGCGATTGATCGGCGTCCTTCAGGGGGCCGCGATGCTCTGTGTCGGGCTAAATCTCGTGGCGCTTTGGAAGCAGGAAGCCATGGACATCGACCGTGCCGAACGGTCGGTGGCGGAGAAGGCCGCGGCTGCACCGCAGCCCAGGTTCTCGGATACTTGGAGTAGGTTCATCAGCGGTGGCAATGCGACCCGCTTGCTGATCGTGGTGGGTCTTGGCACCGCCGGCTTCACGATGCAGGAGATCCTGCTCGAGCCTTACGGCGGGCAGGTACTTGGCTTGACGGTGGCCGAGACCACGCGCCTTACGGCGATCTGGGCCTTTGGCAGTCTGGTCGCGTTTGGGATCACCGCGCGTCTGATGTCGCGTGGCGGGCAGCCGCATCGCATCGCTTTCGTCGGAGGGCTAGTCGGGATCATCGCCTTCGTCGCCGTCATTGCCGCCGATCCGCTGAGCTCGCCGTTGATTTTTCGGTTCGGCGCCCTGCTGATCGGGTTTGGTGGCGGACTTTTCTCGGTGGGCACCTTGACGGCCGCCATGGCCATGGCCCGGGGCGGCCAGAGTGGCCTTGCGCTCGGCGCGTGGGGTGCTATTCAGGCAACCTGCTACGGTGTTGCCGTCGGCCTCGGCGGCGCGTTGCGAGATATTTTCGCGGCGCTCGACCCTTTCGCGCGTCTGGGCATGGCCTGGAGCGGCCCGGTGGTCGGCTACAGTATTGTCTACGGGCTGGAGATTTTGCTTCTGATTGCCGCGCTGATTGTCCTGTTGCCGCTCGCGCTGCGTGGCAGCAAGGACCCGGACGCCGCTAGAGATGCCGAGCAGCAGCAGAAGTTCGGTATCTCCGAAATGCTTTAGCCAACATATGCTTTCTCGTTCGGTCAGGGCATGATGCGACATGCCCCGACCCAATCTTTTCTCGCAAAACGCCGTATAGGAGTCTTACGATGTCCATGCCTAAGAACGTTGGCGACAAGGACCGCACGCTTCGGCTTGCCGCTGCGACGGTTTTGATCATTTTGAGCTTTATCGTTGCCTCGGTTTCCGCGAAGATCTTGCTCTCGGTCATCGCTCTGGTGCTGCTGTACACCAGTTACACCCGCTCCTGCCTCGCCTACATTCCACTAAAGATCGATACGACCAAGGGCGAGTAGATTGCTTGAAGGCCCCGAATGCTTGCCATTGCGTCAATTCTTTCGGCGACAATGCGGGTACCTACCGAAGGGCCGAGCGCCTGCGGCCGACATTGCGCGATGGTGCTGTGCCGCGGCCCTTGGCCCTTCCCAAGGCGGTCTGAGGCATCGCCTCGCCTCGCTAGACCATGAAGCGCGGGCGGCAGCGCCCCCGCGCAATGTGTCGGTCGGTCAGAAATCGCCTTAGCTACTGGTGGCGTTTTTCGTGCTTGCCTTCTGCCACGGCGAGACGATGCCGAGCAGATGCCCCATGTCCTTTAGGAAGATGCGTATATGGGCCATCGGCTTGGCCTTGACCAGGCGCTTGTACATATAGGCCTGCCAGGTTAGTTCCTGGATATCCGGGTCGGCGCAGAGGCTGACGAAGCGCTCGCGGCGCTTGTCGTTCTTGTACCAGAATTTCTGCATCACCCCGAGCACCATGAAGACGCGTCCGTGGTCCTTCATAAAGCGCTTACGGGCGTTGGCGAGCGCCTTGCTTTTGCCGGTAATCAACATCTCCTCCACCGCATCCGCGGCCAGCCTACCGCCCAGCAGGGCGTAGTAGATGCCCTCGCCGGAGGCCGGTGCGACCACGCCAGCGGCATCGCCGGCCAGGACGACATCACGCTCGTTGTCCCATTTGGCCAGCGGATGCAGTGGTATCGGTGCGCCTTCTCGGCGCAGCGTCTCGCACTGATCCAGGCCGGTCTCCTTGCGCAACTGCTTGACGGCGTCGTGTAGCGAGAAGCCCTTGATTTCGGTGCCGACGCCGATGCTTGTGCTGTCGCCGTGGGGGAAGACCCAGGCATAAAAGTCTGGTGACAACTTGCCCTGATAGTAGACATCACAGCGCGTGGGGTCGAAGCGGCCTGTCTCGGTTGCGGTGCTGTCGGGCGTGGGTGAGCGGACGATTTCGTGATAGGCCGCGACGTGGGGCAGTTCCTTGGCGCCCGGTATGCAGTGCTTGGCGACCGAGGACTTGGCCCCGTCGGCACCAATCACGGTACGCGCACGCACGGCCACATCTGTGCTGCGATCGGTGGCATCCGCGGGTCGGTAGTGGACGACTGCCGCGCCGTCGTGATCGCGGGTGATCTGGGTGTAGGTGCCGTTGCGCCGCTCGGCGCCAGCAGCGGCGGCGCGCTCGCGCAGCCATTCGTCGAATGGGCCGCGGTCGACCATGCCGACGAAACCGCCGTCGATGGGCATGTTCACGTGCCGGTCACTGGGTGCGACCATGCGTGCGGAATGGATGTGAGCAACCAGTTGTGACTCGGGGATGTCGAACTCCTCGATCGCCTTGGGCGGGATCGCGCCACCGCAGGGCTTGATGCGCCCGGGGCGGTCGAGCAGTAGCACCGTGCGTCCGGCGCGGGCCAGGTCAGTGGCGGCGGTGGCGCCGGCGGGGCCGCCGCCGACGACGACCACATCGAATTCAGCGAGATTCGCCATTGTTGTTCACCTTCGGGGGTTGGGATTTTCGTCGTTTCAACGGGGTCTTGGGTCGTCAACTTGGGCGCACCCAACTCGCGCAATCAGCTCGGGATCATTGCGCGCGCTGCGAAGGCGCTGATCATCATTCCGCTCACATAGACCGTCACGCCTAGACCGCTGAGCCACGTGGCGCGAGCGACCGGGTCGTCCAGGAAGCGCACCATCAGCGTGACCTGCACCATGACCAATGCGGCGACTGCCGCTGCATGGACGGGTTGCATCCAGCTGAACAGCAGTCCAATGACCACCAGTTGCGGCACGATCATGACCACGCAGGCGGTCCAGGCGGCGCCCCTGATGCCGAGTTGCACCGGCAGCGAGCGTACGCCCATCTGCTTGTCGCCCTCGATCGCCTTGAAGTCGTTGAGCGTCATGATGCCGTGGGCGCCAAGACCGTAGAGTACTGCCAGCGACAGGATGTTCCAGTGGGGCATCTGCCCGCCGATCATGACCGCGGCGCCGGTGATCCAGGCCAGGCTTTCGTACGAAAAGCCGACTGCGGCGTTGCCGAACCAACCGTTCTGTTTTAGCCGCAAAGGCGGCGCGCTGTAGATCCAAGCGAAGATTAGGCCGACCACAGTGGCGCCGAGCACCCAAGGGCCGAGCACCGCGCCGAGGACGAGGGAGAGCAACGTGCCGATGACGGCGATGTAGAGCCCCCACCGGCCCGGCAGACGACCGGACGGTATTGGCCGGTTCGGCTCGTTGATTGCGTCGACATGGCGGTCATACCAGTCGTTGACGGCCTGACTGGTGGCGCAGACCAGCGGGCCGGCGAGCACCACGCCGGCGATCAGCACGAGCCAGTTCTCGGCAACGGAGACGCCGGAGGACACGACGCCGCAGGCGAAGGCCCACATGGGTGGGAACCAGGTGATTGGATGCAGTACCTCCAGCACCGCGGAGGGTGCCGGGCGCGTGGCCGCGGCGGTCTGGGCCGTCTCTGTCGTCATACCGGGATCGATTCTCTTGCATGCAGTGTGATGATGGTTCGTGCGTCGGTTGCGCCTTGATGCGAACGACGGTGGCGCAAGTCTATCTGAAGCGTCGGTGCAAGGTACCGCCGCTCGCTGTATTCCTGACCAAAGTCAACAGGTAAGCCCAAACAGTCCATTCGTCGCAGGGGTGAGGTTGTGAATCGCGCCGCTGGCGCCGATCACGGCGGTTTGTCGCGGCCTGGTTCGGGCGGGTTTAGGCGCTCTCTGGTGAATCCGGCGTCACCTGGTCCCCTGGTCCGAGATTCTTCGGCAATCGCCTTAGCCGGCGTCCGCGTCCGCGCTCGGATCACTCAATCCGTAGCGGCGCAGCTTGACGTACAGGCTCTGCCGGCTGAGGCCCAGCAGTTCCGCCGCCGATGCCCGGTTATCGCCAGTGAGCTCTAGGGCGGCCTCGATACAGAGTCGTTCAATCATGTCGGTGGATTCGCGCACGACTTCCTTGAGTGGGACGCGGCCTACCAGTTCGCTCAGATGCTCAATGGAACGAGGCAGCGCGCCATCGCCACGGGAGTCCGCGGACATGCGGCGGTCGACGTTGCGGATGATGAAGCCGAAGTTGGGCTGTTCGCCGTTGTGCACGGCGACTGCGGAAATCTCGACTTCGCTGCTGGAGCCGAGGTCGGAGCGAATATGCGTCGCGAACAGCCGCACGGCGCCGTGTTGGCGCAGGTTGGCGATCAGCACGTTGAGGTCGACGCCCGGGCGTCCGAGCCAGCGATCCAGGGATTCGCCGCGCACCTGGTCCTCGTTGGCGACCTGGGCGAGCTCCAAAAACGCGAGATTGGCGCTCATGATGCGGCCGTCGTGGGCGGTAAGAACGATCCCGTCGGGTACGTTTTCCACCATCCGGGTGAGCCGCGAGCGCGGTTCCGCGCCAGATTTTGCGCTGCCTTCCGACTCCACTGGCGATAGTCGCAGCAGGATCAGAGAGGTGTTTTCTTGACGCACCGGTGCACCGGAGACCCGGAACTCCGCGCCGCTGCGCAGGTGAGCACGCACGTCGTTTCCGCGCCCCGCGGCGCGGATGCCGGCGATCAAGGACTGGATTGCGCGCGTTCCCTGCTCGTCGAAACCGTCCGGAAAAGAACGGCCAACCAGTCGCCGCGCATCGGGGGCGAGTCGTTGCGCCGCCGCCGGATTTGCCTCCACGACCTTGTTGGTGTCGGGGTCGACGATGACAATCGCGTCGGTGGCGGAGCGGAACAGCAGTCGATAGCGGGTCTCGAGCTGGCGCAGACGCCAGTAGTCGCGCTCCAGGGATTGTTGCGCATCCACCAGCCGCTGCTGCAGCGCCGCGATGCCCTGCAGATTACGTCCCACAGCGACCATGTGGTTGCGGTCGCCGATTCTGGTTGCGAAGTAGCGCACCGGCATCTCAGCGCCATCGCGCGCAACGTGGTCGACCTGTTGCCAGGAGGGTGTCGCATCGCCCGACTGGGCGTTGGCGATCAGGGCCTCGATGCGGGCGCGACTGTCGTTGGTCACGGTCTCCACCCAGGCGCGGCCAATCCAGTCTTCCGCAACCTCCGATGAAAGCTCCTCGCTGCCGAATGCGAGATCTTGGATCACCCCGTTGCCATCAAGAATGAGCGCGATATCGGATGCGGCGGCAATGAGTGTCGCAACCGTGCCGACGCCGATATCGCCCAGCGCAGCCTCGGGCGCATCGAAAGGCTTCACGAGTAACTCGCCCCTGAATTGTCTCGCATCGGTACTTCTGGGTGCATCCGCGTCAACCTCGCTTGACCTACGTCAAGGCCGGGGCTTGCCATTTCCCCCGGGTATATAAGGAAAATGTGCCGCACCCCATGCTCGAAATGCTCTTCGGGTGGGCGTCATTCTGCGCGCCTCCCTGGCCCAATAACGGCTGGGGGCAGCGGATTCACTGCGCGCGGGGCATCATCTAGCGCGCGTTTGAACCGCCCTATATTAGGTAGCCCGAAGGCAGGGGGTTGTCAAGTTCCGTTTACGTTAAGCAGAGTTGACAGCAGGCGTGCAGCGGACTAGATTTCCGAATCACCAGCAACGCTTCACGAATCGATGAGGGGAGCTTCATGCGTCAACGCCCTAGCAGGCCTGTCGGACGTCGGCCGCTGTATACGCCAGAGGAGCGCGTGCGGCGCGACAATAGCGTCTGGACCCTGGTTCAGGGGGTGCTCGCGCCGCTGCAGTTTCTCGTGTTTCTGGTCAGTCTATTCTTGGTGCTGCGTTATCTCACTACCGGCGCTGGCGAGATGGCCGCGACCGTCTCCATCGTCGTCAAGACGCTCGTGCTCTACACCATCATGATAACCGGCTCCGTCTGGGAAAAGGTAGTCTATGGTAAGTATCTGTTCGCAGAAGCGTTCTTTTGGGAAGACGTGTTCAGCATGCTGGTTTTGGCGTTGCATACCGCCTACCTGGCGGCGCTGCTGACCGGCTTCCTCGACGTGCAGGGGCAGATGTTGCTGGCCCTGGCCGCCTATGCCGCCTATGTCATCAATGCCGCCCAATTCTTGCTCAAGTTGCGCGAGGCGCGTCTGTCGCAGGCTGCCGAGAGCGCGGCGCCCAATACCGCCGATCGAGCGCTTGGAGTGGCGGAGTGAGCGCGCTCAGCGATACCAGTGGGCCGATCTCGGCGGCCACCGCGCCGCCGGGTGTGGAGGGCTGCACCGAGTTGCCAGTCTTGCACGAGCGCGGCCAGCGGGAAGTCTTTTGCGGGTTAGCCGGCATTGTCTGGCTGCATCGAAAGATGCAGGACGCCTTTTTCCTGGTTGTGGGGTCGCGCACCTGTGCGCACCTGCTTCAATCCGCCGCTGGCGTGATGATCTTCGCCGAGCCGCGTTTTGCGACCGCTATCCTACAAGACCGCGACCTGGCCGGCCTCGCGGACTGTAACGAAGAGCTCGATCGCGTCGTCACCGAGTTGCTGGCGCGGCGGCCGGACATCGGCACGCTGTTCCTTGTCGGTTCGTGCCCGTCGGAGGTCATCAAGCTGGACCTGGCTACGGCCGCCGAGCGGCTTTCGGTTCAGCACGAGGGGCGGGTGCGCATCCTCTCCTACACCGGCAGCGGCATCGAGACCACCTTCACCCAGGGCGAGGACACTTGCCTGACGGCGTTGGCGGAGCAGATGCCAGCGGCGCCCGCCGGTGAGCGGTCGCTGCTGGTGCTTGGCACCCTGCCGGACGTGGTCGAGGATCAGTTCGCGCGACTGTTCGCGGAACTCGGCATCGCTCCTGTCAAGTTCCTGCCACCGCGCCGCGCGGCGGAGCTGCCGCCAGTGGGTCCGCAAACCCTGCTGCTCGCGGCGCAACCGTTCCTCGGTGATACCGTCGCGGCCCTGAGCGGCCGTGGCGCAACCCTGATCGAGTCCGTTTATCCATTTGGCGTCGAGGGGACTCGCTCTTGGCTTGGCGCCGCCGCCGAGGCCTGGGGCATCGGTCCGGAACAAGTCGCCAAGGTTACCGCCGCGCCGGCGGCGCGCGCCGAGCGCGGTCTTGCCCGCTATCGCCAGCAGCTCGAAGGCAAGCGCATCAGCTTCTTGCCGGATTCTCAGCTGGAGATCCCGCTTGGCCGGTTTCTAGCGCGGGAATGTGGCATGCAACTGGTCGAGGTCGGCACGCCTTATCTCGACCGACGCATGATGGCTGCAGAACTCGAGCTATTGCCCTCCGGGCTGCGCCTGAGTGAAGGCCAGGACCTCGAACTCCAGCTGGACCGTCTGCGGGCCGACCGTCCGGCTCTGACGGTCTGTGGTCTTGGTCTGGCCAATCCGCTGGAGGCCGAAGGGCTCAGCACGAAATGGTCCATCGAACTGGTGTTTACGCCGGTGCACGGTTTCGACCAGGCGCCGGATCTCGCGGAGTTGTTTGCGCGCCCGCTGAATCGTCGCCAGCGCCTGGCGCTTTGAGACCCGATATCGACCCATGCAGCTGACCGTCTGGACATACGAGGGCCCGCCCCACATTGGCGCTATGCGCATCGCCGCATCGATGCGCGGTGTGCATTGCGTGCTGCACGCCCCCCAGGGCGACACCTACGCCGATCTGCTGTTTACGATGATCGCGCGCAATGCCAAACGCCCGCCCGTCACCTACACCACGTTTCAGGCCCGTGATCTGGGCGGCGACACCGCCGAGTTGGTGAAGAAGACCCTGCGCGACACCGTCGAGCGCTTCAAGCCCCGTGCGCTGCTGGTCGGGGAGGCCTGCACCGCCGAGTTGATCCAGGATCAGCCCGGCGCATTGGCCGAAGGCATGGGATTCGATATTCCAGTGATTCCGCTGGAACTGCCGGCCTACACCCGCAAAGAGAACTGGGGTGCTAGCGAGACCTTCTACGCCATGGTCCGCACGCTGCTGCGGGGCCGCGAGGCAGCAGTCAAGCCAGCGCAGCCGGCACGGCGCCCAAGCGCCAACCTGCTCGGCCCCACGGCGCTCGGTTTCCGTTGCCGCGACGACATTGTCGAGGTGACCAAGCTGCTCGATGCCGCCGGTGTCGACGTCAATGTGGTCGCCCCGGCTGGCGCGGGCCCAGAGGACCTCCTGCGTCTGCCGGAAGCCGACTTCAATGTCTGTCTGTATCCGGAAGTGGCCTACGACACCTGTACCTGGCTGGAGCGTATGTTCCACCAGCCCACCGTGAAGACGGTGCCGATCGGCGTCGGCGCCACACGCGATTTTCTGATCGAAGTCGGCACGGCCGCCGGCATCGACACCGGTCCCGCCATCGCCGCCGCGCAGACGCGCCTTCCCTGGTTCTCTCGTTCGGTAGATTCGACCTATCTGACCGGCAAGCGCGTGTTCATTTTTGGCGATGCGACCCATGCCATTGCCGCCGCGCGCATCGCCACCGAAGAACTCGGTTTCGACGTCGTCGGGCTAGGCACCTACAGCCGCGAATTTTCCCGCGAGATCCGCGCGGCCGCCGAACGCTACGGCGTCGAGCCCCTGATGACCGACGATTATCTCGAGGTCGAGGCGAGCGTGCTGGAGTTGGCACCGGAGTTGGTGCTCGGCACGCAGATGGAGCGCCATATTGCCAAGCGCGCCGGCATCCCCTGCGCGGTGATCTCGGCACCGATCCACGTCCAAGACTTCCCGGCCCGCTATGCCCCGCAGATGGGCTTTGAGGGAGCCAACGTAATCTTCGATACCTGGGTGCACCCGCTCATGATGGGGCTTGAAGAGCACCTGATTACGATGTTTCGGGAAGACACTGAATTTCACGACGACGCTGCGCCATCGCATTTGGGGCCTGCCGCAAAGCGGGGCGATGTGCGCGTGTCGAGTTCCGCCGGCGGCGACGCCGAATCGGGATCAACAGGTGCTGATAGCGCGATCTTCTGGGACTCGGAAGCCGAGAAGGAACTGCGCAAGATCCCGTTCTTCGTCCGCGGTAAAGCCCGCCGCAATACAGAGCGTTATGCCCAAGAGCAGGGTGTGGCGACGATAACGATTGAGACACTCTACGATGCCAAAGCACACTTCGGTCGCTGAGCAGACGCCCGTGCGCGTCGTCATCGTCACGCTCGATAGCCATTTGGCCAGCGCCTGCGAGCGCTCCCGGCCGATGCTCGAGCAGGAGATCCCAGGGCTGACTCTCAGCCTGCACGCCGCTGCCGAGTGGGAAGGTGCGCGTGAGGGACTACAGCACTGCTACGAAGGCAATTCCCACGGCGAAGTCTGTGGGCGTTGTGCCGAAGCTGGCACCTGTGCTCTGCATCGTTGCCGCGCCGATATCGCGAAGGCGGACATCATCGTCGCGAGCATGTTGTTCATGGACGACCACATCAAGGCGGTCCTGCCGGCGTTGCAGGCCCGTCGCGATCACTGCGACGCGTTGGTCGGCTGCATGTCCTCGGGCGAAGTCATGCGCTTGACGCGGATCGGTAAGTTCGATATGAGCGCCCCGCAGAGCGGGCCGATGGCGCTGCTGAAGAAGCTGCGAGGGGGCCGCAAGGCCAACGACAAAGGCCCGAGTAACTCGAGCGGGTCGCGGCAGATGGCGATGTTGCGTCGCATTCCCAAGTTGCTGCGGTTCATCCCCGGCACGGCTCAGGATGTGCGCGCATACTTCTTGCTGTTGCAATACTGGTTGGCAGGGTCGGAACAGAACATCTCCAACATGGTGCGCTTGCTGGTCGATCGCTACGCGGAGGGGCCGCGGGGGGCTTTGCGTGGCACGCTCAAGGTCGATCCGCCGGTCGAATACCCCGAGGTGGGCGTGTTCCATCCACGGATGAAGTTGCGCATGGCCGATAGCATCTCCAAGCTCCCGGCGCCCAAAGGCACCGCCGCTGGCACCGTCGGGCTGTTGGTGATGCGCTCCTATGTGCTGGCCGGCAATACTGGCCACTACGACGGCGTGATCAAACAACTCGAGGCGCGCGGATTGCGGGTCATTCCGGCCTTTGCTAGCGGACTCGACGCACGCCCCGCGATGGAACAGTTCTTTTTTGACAAGGGTAAGCCCATCGTCGATGCCGTGGTGTCGCTGACCGGGTTTTCACTGGTTGGCGGTCCCGCCTACAACGATGCCGCCGCGGCCCAGGAGATCCTGGCCCGTCTGGACGTGCCCTATCTCGCCGCGCATCCGGTGGAATTCCAAACCCTGGAGCAGTGGCAGACCTCGGAGCGCGGCCTGATGCCGGTGGAGGCGACGATGATGGTCGCCATTCCGGAGATCGACGGGTCCACCGGTCCAATCGTGTTTGGCGGTCGCTCCGCGGAGGTTCACGAGGACCGCACGCGCGACATGCAATCCCATCCCGAGCGCGCCAATGCCCTAGCGGCGCGGGTCGCACGTCTCGTCAAGCTGCGCCAGAGCGCGGCCAAAGACCGCAAGGTGGCGGTCGTGTTATTCAACTTCCCGCCTAACGCCGGCAATACCGGTACCGCCGCGTTCCTGTCGGTGTTCGCGTCGTTGTACCGCACACTGCAAGCCATGAAGGCGGACGGGTACACCGTCGACGTGCCCGATAGCGTCGATGACTTACGCGAACGCATCATCAATGGCAACGCGGCGCGCTATGGTGCGCACGCCAATGTCTTTACCCGTATTCCGAGCGACGATCACGTGCGTCGCGAGCCCTATCTGACCGAAATCGAGGGCCAGTGGGGGCCGGCGCCGGGTCAGCAGCAAAGTGATGGATCGTCCATCTTCGTGCTGGGCGAGCAGTTCGGTAACGTCTTCGTCGGTATCCAGCCGGCGTTCGGCTACGAGGGCGACCCGATGCGGCTGCTGTTCGATAAGGGCTTTACACCAACCCACGCCTTCAGTGCTTTCTATCGTTTCCTGCGCGAGGACTTCGCGGCCAATGCGGTACTCCACTTCGGCACTCACGGCGCCTTGGAGTTCATGCCGGGCAAGCAGGCGGGGCTGTCCGGTGCCTGCTGGCCGGATCGTCTGATCGGCGACCTGCCGAACATGTACCTGTACGCGTCGAATAACCCCTCCGAGGGCACCATCGCCAAGCGCCGTGCCGCCGCCACCCTGGTGAGCTACCTGACGCCGCCGATCGCCAACGCCGGTCTTTACCGCGGGTTAGTCGATTTGAAGGGGTCGATTGAGCGCTGGCGCGGACAGACCGCGGAGGTGTCGGCCGACGAGCGCAATGAGCTCGCCAAGCTGATCCAGGCACAGGCCGCGGAACTCGATCTGGCGCCGGTGGCGTCGGAGACCGAGCCGGAGTGGGACGCGTCGGCGACCGCACGCATCGCGGCGCTCAATGACGAGATCCTGGAGCTCGAATACACGCTGATCCCGCATGGGCTGCACGTGGTCGGCGAGCCTCCGAACGACGAGGAACGCCTGGACATGCTGGTTGCTGTGGCCGAGTCCAAGGTCGAGGGCTGCGACGCCGCTAGCATCAGCCGTGACACGGTCAAGGCGCTGATCGCCGGTGGCGCGCCAGCGCTGGCGTTGCAACGGGGCGGCATGGAGGTCACCGAGGAGAATCTCGCCCTCATGACGCAGCTGGTCGAGTACGACAAGCTCCTGTCCGAGGACCACGAGACGCCGGCCCTCCTGCGCGCGCTGGAGGGACGTTTTGTGCGGCCGGCGCCGGGCGGTGACCTGCTGCGTACGCCAGAGATTCTGCCCACCGGTCGCAATCTGCACGGCTTCGACCCGTTCCGTCTGCCGAGCGTGTTCGCTGTCAAAGAAGGCTCTCGCCATGCGCAGTTGCTGCTCGATCGCTACCTGCAAGACGGCAATGCCCTGCCGGAGTCCGTGGCGTTGGTGCTTTGGGGTACCGACAACCTCAAGACCGAGGGCGGTCCCATCGCCCAGGCTCTCGCCTTGATTGGTGCCAAGCCGCGGCTCGACGGTTACGGCCGCGTCTGCGGTGCCCAACTGTTGCCGCTGGAGAGCTTGGGCCGTCCGCGTATCGACGTGGTAATGACGCTGTCGGGCATCTTCCGTGACCTTTTACCATTACAGACTAGACTCCTGGCTGAGGCGTCGTTCTTGGCCGCAACCGCAGACGAGCCATCGGAGCAGAACTACGTTCGCAAGCACACGCTGGAATACCAGAGCGCCCACGGCTGTGACATCGAGACCGCGGCGTTGCGCGTATTCAGTAATGCCGACGGCGCCTACGGATCGAATGTCAACCATCTGGTCGACAACAGCGGTTGGGATGACGAAGACGAACTGGCCGAGACATACACCCGGCGCAAGTGCTTTGCCTATGGCCGCACCGGCGTGCCCGTCCGTCAGGCCGAGCTGCTGAAGAGCGTGCTTGGCGATGTGCAGCTGGCCTATCAGAATCTCGATTCTGTGGAGCTCGGCGTGACCACGGTCGATCATTACTTCGACACCCTTGGCGGCATTAGCCGCGCGGTCTCCCGCTCCAAGGGCAGCGAGGTGCCGGTCTATATCGGCGATCAGACCCGCGGCGACGGGAAGGTGCGTACGCTGGCCGAGCAGGTTTCCCTGGAGACACGCACTCGCATGCTGAATCCGAAGTGGTACGAGGGTATGCTCAAGCATGGCTACGAGGGCGTGCGTCAGATCGAGGTCCACGTGACCAATACCATGGGCTGGTCGGCGACCACAGGGCAGGTCGCGCCCTGGGTCTATCAGCGAATGACCGAGACCTTCGTCCTCGATGACGAGATGCGCGAGCGCCTCGCAGCACTCAATCCGACCGCGTCGGCCAAGGTCGCCAACCGCCTACTGGAGGCCCACGAGCGCAATTACTGGGCGCCGGACGACGCCACCCTGGAGGCATTGCGACGCGCCGGCGAAGAACTCGAAGACAGATTAGAAGGTATAACCGAAGGGGTGGCCGCGTGAGCTTAGACGATCTTCCATCAACCATCTTTGGCGGCGGCGAGCCCGCTTATGGCGCCGCCACTGGTAAACCGAGAAACGATCCGCGCCTGGACGGCGAGGGCAGTCTGCAGGTGCAGCTTGATCCCGATGTGAAGATCGGCAAGGCGCAGGTATTCGCTGTCTACGGCAAGGGCGGCATTGGAAAGAGCACGACTTCGTCGAATCTGTCGGTCGCCTTCTCGAAACTCGGCAAGCGAGTGGTGCAGATCGGCTGCGATCCGAAACACGACTCTACCTTTACACTGACTAAACGGCTGGTGCCGACGGTCATCGACGTGCTGGAGTCAGTGAACTTTCACCCCGAGGAGTTGCGGCTCGACGACTTCGTCTATGAGGGCTACAACGGCGTG
>JGI12210J13797_10645021_pt1 | contig 14494 bp, 11 predicted proteins | sample ElkSlonscriptome_3_FD_13797 | JGI IMG/M metagenome (IMG submission 13797)
CCAACGGCGAACCCGGCCAGAGCACCGGCCGCGGCGATATGGGCCAGGCCCAGCGCGGCGAGCCATTCGTCGCGCAGCATCAACAATGCACCCAGCAGCGGTAGCACACAGGCGAGTAGCAGACCGGTGGTCAGCGGCAGCCTGAACAGCGGATCGAACAAGAGGTTCGGGTCCATCAGGTCGCTCCGGGACGCTGGCAATGGCCAAAAATCCGCAGCATTGCCGTCAGCCGACCTCCAGCACGCGCGAACAGGTCGCGTCGATGAACGCGCGCTCGTGACTGACCAGCAGCACCGCGCAGTCCGCGCTGCGGGTTCGCAGCATGTCGGTCAGCACCGCCTCATGGCTCGGATCGAGGTTGTTGGTCGGTTCGTCCAGCAGCAGCAGGTCGGCGCTGCCGGCGAGGGCGGCCCAGACCCGCAGCAGTTGATATTGGCCGCCGCTGAGGCGGTCGATGCGTTTGCCGACGGCCGCGGCCAATGATGCCGGCAAGTCGTGCTGGGCCGCGCCGGCGACGCGGAGCAGTTCGTTGGCGGTCAGTGGTAGCGCTTGCAACCGTGCCGGTTGTTGCTCTTGGTACGCGAGTCGCAGGCCCGGCGCGCGTTCGATCCGGCCCTGGAAGCAGCGCGCACCGTCGGCGATGGCATGCAGCAATGTCGATTTGCCGGTGCCGTTCGCCCCGCAAAGGCCCAGCACCTCGCCGCGGGCGATGCTGAAGGACAGCGGCCCGACCACGGGCCGGTCGTAGCCTGCTGCCAGGTCGTCTACCTGCAGCAGCGTGCCGTCGACGACGGTGCTCATCCGCCGTTCGCGATGGCATCGACCCAGCGGTCGATGTGGCGCAGCCAACCGTCGCCGTCGGCATTGACGGGCGGTTGCAGCGGCAGTTGCCATATCGGCCAGCCAAGTTCCGCTGCGAGCTTGCGCGGGGCCTTGGGCGACTGATACGGGGCGAACAGGATAATGCCGTCGCCACCCTGGAGGTTGCCGAGCTGGTTGGCAAGCTGTTTGAGCTGGCTGCCGCTGGGGGGCACGCCCGGAACCTCTTCGATGGTGCCGAGCAGCGCCACGTTGAAACGATCGAGCAGGTAGACGGCGTCGCGGTGGTAGAGCACGACGCCAATGGCGCCGTCGAGCTGCCGTTGCCAGCCGTCCATGCGCGCTTCGACCTTGTCACCGAAGGCGGTGGCGTTGCGGCGATAGTGCTCGGCGCCGGACGGATCGAGCAGCGCGAGTCGCTCGGCGAGGGCGTCGGCAATCTGTTTCATACGACGCGGGTCCATGTCCACATGCGGGTTGCCGACTGGGTGGACGTCGCCGCCGGCGCGATCTGCAGGGCCGCCGACGTCCAACAACGGCACCTGCGCCGCGGCCTCGAAGTAGCCGGGCTGGCCGGGCTGGATACGGCGATTGGCTGCGCTGTTGATCGCCGCCGGCAGCCAGCCGGACTCCAGGTCGGCGCCGAGCGCGACCAGCAGATCGGCGTCGCGCAGGGCGCGGATCATGCTCGGCTTCGCCTGCAGGCTGTGTAGATCTCGGTCGGGTTCAGCAAGCACGGCGAGACCGTTATCGGTGCCGGTGAGTTCGCGTACCAGCGCACCCATGCTCGGCGCCGTGGCGACAATTTCCAGGGCCAGGGCTTGGGTCGAGAGCAGCGCGGAGAGGGTCAGCAGCGCCATCAATTGGCAGAGCGGTAGAGCCCCGCTTCGTCGCCGTCGCGATTGCAAATCGCTGCCACGTCCGTGGGAGCGGCTTGCAGCCGCGAGCGGGCCGCGCGGGAGTTCGGCTTCGGCGTTGTCGCCGTCGGGAACGCGAATCGCTGCCACGGGCGTTGTGGGAGCTTGGTTGGTCAAACGGGTCTTGTTCAATAGGGTCATTTTTTGCTTACCAACGGGTTCAGAAGCGGTGCGAGCCGTGGCTGCCGAGGCTCATGAGGAACTGCAGATAGAAGGCGTTGAAGCGCTCGCGCTGATTGGGCTCGACGAGGATGTCGTTGTAGGCATACTGGGCGCGCAGTCGCGAGAACTCCGACAGGCTCCAACTCACGTCCAGGGTCCAGCGATCGGACGCGCCGAAGCGCTCGTTGACGCCGCCGCTGACCTTGTTGGTTAGGCCGAGCACGTCGTAGCGCAGACCCGCGGTCCACTTGGGCGCGAAGCCGTAGATGGCCTGGGCGTAGAGGCCATCGGTGGTGTACTTGCGGCTGCTGCCGAGCGCCTCTTCGTGGGCGCTGGCGCGCACGTCGAGGTCCTTGATGGAGCGTAGATACTCGCTCTGGAACTTGACGTCGCCCTTGCCGTGGGCGCCGCCGCCGTCGTACTTGTAGACCAGATCGATGCCCCAGAGGCCGGCCTCGCCGGCCAGGCCGGTCTCCTGTTCGATTTCCAAGAGCGGCTCGTGGACGTCGCCCATGTGCCCATCGTCGGCGTGCATCTCTGCGTGGTCATGATCGTCGACGGTCGTCGCATCCTCTGCATGCGTGTGTCCGAGCACCAGTTGCTGCTGATTGGCGTGGGCGTAGGAGACGCCGAATTGCAGCGCATGGTTGCGACCGATGTCCGGGGCCATCTTCGCGAATGCCGTCCACAACTGCGGGCCGTCCTTGGTCTTGCCAAGGTTCAGCTCCGCTTGTTCGGCGTCGCTGACGGTGGCGCCGAATACCTCCTGATCGCCTGTCAGCGCCTCCATGCCCACCAGTGTGTAGACGGGCAGCGGCGTCAGCCAGGTGAATTGCAGGCCGGTATCGTTCAGGCCGTGGACGCCGAGCAGGTTCAGATAGGGCAGATTCTGGTCGACGAAGTCCCATTGATGCGGATGCTGGCGATTGATGTAGCCGAAGTCGCTAAGGAACTTGCCGCCCTTGATGCGCAGGCCGTAGGGCAAAGAGCGGGTCTGAAACCAGCCCTCTTCGAGATCGACATTGCCGTAGCCGTCGACGGAGAGATATAACGACGCGTCAAAGTACGGATCGACCGTGCCGGAAAAACTCAGCTCGGCCTCCTGAAAGTTGAAACCGTTTTCCGTCATGCCATGTGCATGACCATCATCGGCCGCGTGGTCATGTCCGCCGCTGCCGGGTTGGTATGCCTCGCCCACCAGTGTGGCGCCCTCGCCATCGATGTCGTCCTGATAGTAGTTGCCGTTCAGAATCACCGCGATCTGCGGATTGAAGGCGTTGCCCGAGCCAAGGCTGCCGAAGACCGACTTCGGTGGTTCGCCAGTTTTGGCACCCATGACCGACGGCGCGGTCATCGGGCGTGACTCGGCGGGGTCGCGGGTGGCTGGTTCCGGCGCGGGGCGGGCCGCGGCGCGCTCGGCGTTGGCAAGGCGCGTCTCCAACTCGCTGATGCGCGTCTCGTACTGGGCCTTCATCTGGTCGATCATCGCGCGCAGCTCGGCGATCTCGGCATCGGTGGTGGCGCGCGCTGCGAGTGGAAACAAGAGGGCAGGGGTCAGCAGCGCGGTCGCTGCCGCGCGCTGAAACGGTCTGTAGGACATGGAAAGTGCTCCGATCGAGCGGATGGGATGCCACGGCGGTCAAGGCCCAAAGGGCAATGGCCGACGATGCCGGACGGTTCGTCGGTGCCGCGGCGTCGGTTTAGACGATGGATCGGAGAGGGGCGGGTGGTGCGCGCTGGATCTGGCAGCGGTAGGGTCGTAGCAGCGGTGCTTGATGGATGGCTGATGCGGCCAGCGCGGAGTGCGCCAATGCTTGTTCGAGACCGAGTTCAGCAGCCGGCAGTGGTGCGCCGTGAATCGTGCCAGCGGCGCAGAGTTCGCACTTGATCTGCCCGTGGTCCAGGTCCGGATCGAGATGTTCGAGCTGATGCAGCGCCAACAACAGCTGTCCAAGCAGCAGCAGCGCGCTCAGGAGCAGTGCCGGCCAGTGTTGTCGCTTACGGGTTGATTTGGCTCGGCCGAGCAGGATCATGGAGGCGCGGTCGTGGGGCTGGGATGGGGGTGGGCGCACGGTCGAGGCGCTTCATCTAGGTCGGAATGTTATGTCATAACAATTTTGCGTTCAAGTGGAATGCCGTCGGCGACCGATCCGTTGATTGCGTCCGCGGCGGATCTTGAACGCGCAATCTTTGCGCACGGTCGGCGGCCTCGTCTGGTAATCTGCATGCCCTGTCGAGGCCACCGAACTAGCCTATCCCTTGTCCGTCCTCATCGATGCTCCGCAGCGGCCGCGTGCGCCGGTCCGTTGGTTCGGACCTGGACTGGCGCTGCTGCTGGCGTTGTTTGCGGCGTCGTTGTGGCTGTGGTGGCAGCCGGATGCCCGATTTGTGCTAGAAGCACCGTTGTTGCAGACGCGCATCATTGGGAAGGAGTTTCCGAAGCGATTGATTGATCCAATCGGCCGGCAATTGTCGTTGCCGGCGCCGCCGCGGCGTATCGCCTCCGCCGTGCTCGCGGGCGATGAGATGCTGGCCGCGTTAGTGGGGCAGGAGCGGGTGGTGAGCGTGACCTTCTATGCGGACAACGCGTCGCTGTCCGCTGCGGTCGGTGACTATCCGGCCTCGACCCACCGCAACCACGGGCGCATCGAGGAACTCTTGGCCCTGCAACCGGACCTGGCCGTGGTGGCGAGCTATAACGACGCCGTCACCGTTCGTCTGCTGTTGCGCAGCGGCGTGGCGGTGGTGCGGCTGGCCGATGCGAGCAGCTTTCGCGGGATTGGATCGGCAATCCGCACGCTCGGGGCAGCGGTGGGCGAGTCGGCGCGGGCGCAGAAGCTGGTGCTGGATATGGACGCGCGGATCGATGCGGTGCGGCAGCGCGTCGCGACGCGTCCGGCGCCGCGGGTGTTGTACTACGCGCTCGGCGGTTTCACGGCTGGCCCAGGCAGTCTGGTGGACGAGATGATCACGCTGGCGGGCGGGCGTAATGTGGTGCGCGAGGCTGGCGTCGGTGCGCATGGGCGTCTTAGCGCGGAGTTGGCGATCGCGCTGCAACCCGATGTGGTGCTGGTCAGCGGCTGGCAGGACGGACAGGCGCCGGCCGAGGCCGTATTGTCGCAGCATGCCGCCTGGCGCCAGGTGCCGGCGATTCGCGACGGGCGAATCCATGTGGTCAGCGGCGCCTGGTTGACGTCGGTATCGCAGGACAGTGTGCGCGGCGTCGAGGTGATTGCCGAGCTGTTGCATCCGGATGTGTTCGATGCCGCTGACTGAAGAGCGCCAATCGGTGTTCCTACTGGCCGGCGGACTGTTGTTGCTGGTGATGCTGGCGGGTGTCTTGGTGGGGCCAGCGGCAATCTCATTGGCCGATCTGTTGAGGGCGTTGGTGCAACCGCTGTGGCTGTTCGGCACGGACGGCGCGACGGGTACGGCGCAACTGAGCTGGCAATCGGTGGTGATCTGGCAGGTGCGTCTGCCGCGGGTATTGACCGGCGCCATGGTCGGCGCCGCACTGGCCGTCAGCGGTGCCGTGTTGCAGGGCCTGTTTCGAAATCCATTGGCCTCACCGAGCGTGCTCGGCGTCGCCTCCGGTGCATCGCTGGGGGCGGTGCTGGCGATCTTTTTCGGCTTGGCCGCGACGCAGATCTGGGCGCTGCCGCTGTTTGCCTTCATCGGCGCGCTGCTGACCCTGTTCGCGGTCTACGGCATTGCCACGCGGGGCGGGCACACGCCAGTGGCGACACTGCTGTTGGCTGGCATTGCGGCCGGTGCCTTCAATGTTGCGATGAGTTCATTTGTGCTGGCGGTTGCGCTGGAAAATTGGGAGGTGGGCAAGTCGATCGTCTACTGGACCATGGGCGGGCTGGAGGGGCGCACCTGGGATCATGTGCTGCTGATTGCGCCGTTTCTCGCGCTCGGGCTGGCGGTCGCGATGGCCTATCCGCGTGATCTCGACGCGTTGCTGCTGGGCGAGACGCAGGCCGCGTCGGTCGGGGTGGACGTGGTCCGCACGCGCCTGGTGCTGTTGTTGGTGACGGCGTTGCTCACTGCTGCTGCGGTGGCGGTGGCCGGTGGCATTGGCTTTATCGGACTCGTGGTGCCCCATATCGTGCGGTTGCTGACCGGGCCGCATCATCGCTTGCTGCTGCCGCTGTCCGCGCTGACGGGCGCGCTGGTGCTGGTCGCCGCGGACCTGGCGCTGCGGATGATGTTCAAGGCCAACGACATTCCTCTTGGGGTCATCACGGCGGCCCTTGGGGCGCCTTTCTTCCTGTTCCTGCTACTTCGACAGCGGGGATTGGTCTCGCTCTAGATCGCACCGTGCGCGCTGGTATTGGGGGAATTTTCATGCTGCCATCTCCCGAACGGGGTTCGATGTCGAGAGCGGATCCGGCCACGCCGCTGCTGCAGGCGCGCGGACTCGGTATGGATTTTGGCAACGGGCCGGTGCTGGACGGTATCGATGTGGATCTGCGTCCGGGCAAGATGGTCGGCCTGATCGGCCCGAACGGTGCTGGCAAGACCACACTGTTGTCCTTGCTGATGGGGTTGTTACTGGCGAGTACGGGTGAGGTGTGGGTCGCGGGTCGCCGGGTGTCCGCGCTGAGCAGGCGAGGTCTGGCGCGGATCATGGCGCTGGTGCCGCAGGACCTGGAAATCGGTTTCGCCTTTCGTGTGCGCGAGGTGGTGGCAATGGGCCGCTACCCCTACCTGGGCCGCTTTCAGGTGGCGGGCGCGACGGATCTGGCAGCGATCGACAAGGCAATGGCCCTCACCGGTGTCGACGTGCTCGCGGATCGCACCATCGACACGCTGTCCGGCGGGGAACGGCAGCGTGTGCTGGTTGCCCGTGCCATTGCGCAGCAGACGCCGGTGGTATTGCTGGACGAGGTGACCGCCAATCTGGATCTGAGCCACCAACTCGAAGTGCTGGAGCTGGCCGCGCACATGGCGGCCGAGGGCCGGCTGGTGGTGGCGGCGATTCACGACCTGACCATGGCGTCGCGCTATTGCGACCGGCTGCTGTTGCTCGCCGACGGGCGCTTGCAGGTGGATGGCCCTGGGCATGCAGTGCTGACTCCGGCGCATCTGCGCCGTTACTTCGGTGTCGATGCCCGCATCGACGACGCACCTGGCCATAGTGGGCTCATCATCACGCCGCGGTTGCCGAGGACGGCGGACTAGATTACTCAAGGGCGCTAGGTGTTTGCAGATGCGTCGAGTTTGCCTTAATCGATGGCGCTATCGACAATCCGACGACGATTACGACAACGACAACGATGATCGCAGCCCGGTTTGCCAAAGCGGCGATCGCGACGCGTTGGTCTAACGCATCGTCCCACCAGCCACGATGTGACGCAATTTGCCACATTGTGCTGTGCAAGTTGCGTCGCATTTTGCGACTTCCTCGTGGATGTGCGGGTTGTGCTTTTATAACGCGCTAATATTTATATCGTTATCCGATTGGCCCGGGTCGTGCTTTTATTCCGGTAGCCATGGATACCTGCCAACCATCGTGGGTGGACCTAACGGCGAAGTAACGGAAAAAAAGCAAGCTACAGGACGCGTCGATCCGTTCGGCGCGACGCACGACGGGACCGGTGAGGTGGACGCAAAGAAGAGGTCAAACCGCCAAACGACGCACTAGGGCGCCTCGCCGGGACCTCGCGGATTGTCGCGACGCTGTCTACAATCCGCTTAAATCAAGAGGCCGGTACGGATTGCTCCGTACCGGCCTTCTTTCTATTACCCTTCTTGAGGCGCTTGCCCTGCTTGAGGCGACCGCCTTAGCGGAAGGGAGGGATGGTACTTACCAGCGACCACCGCCGCCGCCGCCATGACGACCGCCGCCGCCACGATCACTGCGGGGCTTGGCCTGGTTGACGCGAAGCGGGCGACCCTTCAACGGTTGCTCGTTCAGCGCCTTGATCGCCGCGTCCGCCTCGCTGTTGTTGGGCATTTCGACGAAGCCGAAGCCCTTAGACTCTCCGGTGAACTTGTCGGTGATCAGATTGGCGCTCTCGACGTCGCCGAAGGCGGCAAAGGCCTCGCGCAGCTCGTCCTGGGTCACGCCGTAGGCCAAATTGCCAACGTAGATATTCATCAGTCAGGTCTCTCTAGTAGCACGCATCGTGGGAAAAATAAAACCGCCACCCGGCCGATGCGTCAAACGGGTAGCAGTTGGGGCTTGGCGGTGCAGGCACCGCCGAGTGCTCTTTGAGGGGTGGAGTCACTTGATTCGAATTAGTGTGATTCGCTCTGGCGGCATCGCGATGCGCTGCGTGATCGCCGATATGGCCAAATTATTTTCACCGGAGCATACACCCAACTCAACGGCGTTGAAAGCAAAATGAATTGCTCCGAGGCGTCGGCTCGTTTGCGCTTGTGTTGGCCTGCGGCGCTTGGCGCTCGGCCCTTCGCGGAGCAAGCGTGTCGTCGCCATGTAACCTAATGCGTCTGCAAACATTCTATCCGTTCAAGCAACCTCGTCACGCACGCGAGCGCGCTAGGCTAGATGCGGTCGCGCCAGGTAGTCGTGCGACTGCATTTCGATGAGCCGGCTGCATGTGCGCTGGAATTCGAATGCGAGGTCGCGGCCGGTGTAGAGCGCCGTGGGCGGCGCTTCGGCGCTCATCATGAGCTTGACGTTGCAGTCGTAGACCGCGTCGATCAGCGTGATCAGCCGGTGGGCGATGTTGCTGCGTTCGTCATCGAGGCAACGCACGTTCGACAGCAGCAGGGTGTGGAACAGGCGGGCGAGTTCGACGTAGTCGAGCTTCGAGCGCGGAATCTGACAGATGACGTCGAAATCGAGCCAGACCACGCCGTCCCCCCAGGCTACCGTGGGGATGTCGCGGTCGTTAACGATGATGGGCTCACGCCGCCGGTGCTCTGCCGCGGTGATGTCCGCGAAGTAGTTCGACAGTGCCGTGTCGGCGCCGTCGTCGAGCGGCATCAGGTAGACCGATGCCTGCTCTAGGCGGCGCAAGCGGTAGTCGGTCGGGCCAGATAGCTCCAGCACCTGGCAATGCTGCTGAATCAGCGCGATCGCGGGCGTGAAACGGTCGCGTTGGATGCCAGAACGGTAGAGCCCGTCCGGCGCGATATTGGACGTTGTCACCAGGGTAACGCCCCGTTCGAATAGGGCCTTGAGCAGACCGCCCATGAGCATGGCGTCGGTGATGTCGTTGACCTGCATCTCGTCCAGACACAACACGCGGCAGCGCGCGGCGGTCTCGGTCGCGACCTCCTGCAACGGGTTCTCGCGACCCTTCAGGCGCGCTAGGTCGGCATGGACGCCCTGCATGAAGCGGTGGAAATGCACCCGGTGCTTGTCGCTGAAGGGCAGGGCGTCGAAGAATAGGTCCATGAGCCAAGTCTTGCCGCGACCGACGCCGCCCCAGAGGTAGAGACCGCGCACCGATTCCTGCGTCGTATGCTTGCGACTACGCCTCAGCAAGCGAGCAACGAGGCCGGGGGACGGCGGTCGCCAGTTCATCAGTTCATGAAATAGCCGGCACAGCTCGGCAACGGCCTCGGCCTGGGCGGGGTCCGCTTCGAAGTCGTTGCCGTGCAGCGCGGCCTGATACGCCTGCTGTGGGGTGATTGCGGGCTTGCCGTCGGAGGTGAAGTTCGATTGCATGACGGCGTCGCTTAGGGCTTGAACGGTGGCGCCGCGTCGGCGCAGTCCGGAGCGAGACCCTGGGCAATGCGCTCGCGCTGGGCGATGTCGATGAACAGCGCGATGTCGCGCTCGCGCCGCTCGGTCGACAGCGCACGCCGCTTGACGGCCTCCCAGGTGTCATCGATGCGCGGGTACAGCGCCTGCGCGCCAGCGCTGTCGCCCTGGTCGCGCAGGATCGCAGCCTTGAGCATCAGCGCCTGCTGCACGTTGGGTTCGCTGCCGCGCTCGATGGCGTTGTCGGTCAGCTGCAGGGCCTGATCGTAGCGGCACTGTCCGAATGCCAGCAGGGCCATGCGGTTGTCTGGACCCATTGGGTCTTCGCCGCAGCCTGCGAGCAACAGCAGAATCAGGAGTGGGACCGGTTTCAGCAGGGCGGAGTGTCGATCGGGGGGCATTTGATAAGTTTGACGTTTGAAGTAAGAAAGAAAACGGGGAGATTAGGATGTTGTTTGGGTTTCTGCTAGGCGCTTTGCGGCGCCGAAGTCGGTCTTGCCGCTGCCGAGTTTCGGTATGGTGTCGACCTGATAGATCTCCGCTGGGATCATCAACGGGTGCGTGCCGGCGGCGAGCAGGCGGGTTGCAATTGCGTCGGCGTTCGCTCCTTTGTTCTCGCCGGTCTCGATCAGCAGCACGATGCGTTCGCCCTTTTTCTCGTCCGGTAGGTTGACGGCACAGAGCCCCTGCTCTGGCGCTTGCAGTAGGTCGCGTATCTGCTGCTCGACGGCTCCAAGGCTGACCATCTCGCCGCCGAGCTTGGCGAAACGCGAGTAGCGGTCGACGATCGTCAGGAAGCCGTCGGCGTCCTGATGGCCCTTGTCGCCGGTCTTGTACCAGCGCTGGTCGTCCAGTTTTACCACGGCGTCGGCGGTGCGCGCCGGGTCGTTGAGATAACCCTTCATGACCTGGACGCCGCCGATCAGGATCAGGCCGTCCTCGCCGGTCGCCAGCGACTCCAGCGTCACCGGGTCGACGATGCGGAAGCTGGTGCCCGGGAGCGGCATGCCGACGGTGCCGGGTTTGGAGCCGGTCTGGATCTTCCAGTTGTCGGTCTCGATGGCGTCCGGCACGTTGACGCTGGCCACCGGTGTGGTCTCGGTGGCGCCGTAGCCTTCGTAGATGGGCTTGTTGAACCTTAGTGCGAAGGCCTCGCGCACGTCCGGGCTCAAGCGCTCGGCCCCGGCGACGACCACGCGCAGGGATTCGAGCATGATCGGGTGCACCTTGCGGTTGCGCGCATACAGGCGTAGGAAGGTTGATGTGCTGCACAAGACCGTGACGCGCCAGCGGGCGAGGGCCTTGGCGCTGCCCAGTGCGTCGGTGGGGTCCGGGTGGCAGACCATTGGGATCCCCTCCAGCAGTGGCAGGCAGGTGGTCACGGTCAGACCGAAGGCGTGGAACAGGGGCAGGTTGGACAGCATCGTGTCGTCGCGCTCGGTATTGAGAACGTCGGAGATCTGGCGCACGTTGGCCATGATATTGCGATGGCTCAGTTCGACGCCTTTCGGCGCGCCTTCGCTGCCGGACGAGAACAGAATGGCGGCGGTGTCCTGCGGTCGCGTGCGATGACAGAACAGCGCCTTCAATAGCGCCGCGGGCAGCAGCATCGCCGCGGCCAGTGCGAATACCCGGCGTGCCTTGCCAAAGCCCTTGCCGATGTCTTCCATCGGATGAAGCCGAACCCCCGCGAACAGGTCCTCGGCATCGATGCCGCGGGTCTTGAGCCTGCGCGTGAAGCGCTCGGCGGTGATGACATTACCGATGCCGGCCTTCTCGAGCGCGGCACGCATTGCCTCCGGGCTCGCCGTATAGTTGAGATTGACCACGGTCTTCCCGGCCAGCCAGGCCGCCAGGTTGGCGATGACGCCGGCGCTGCTAGCGGGTAGTAGAATACCCAGATTCTGCTCCGGCACCCGGTGTCGGAAGGCACCGGCGAACAACAGCACCGCGGCGATCAGGCGGCGGTTGGTCAGTGCGGTGCCGGTGCTATCGAACAACACCGGCATGCCGGGGGCGCGTCTTGCGGTGCTGAGCCACGCCGACGGCAGCGTCGGCAGGGTCTGCACGTGCTCCTGCCAAGAACTCACTGACAGCTCGAAAACGGCCTGTTTCACCCGCTGAGCGGAGCTGTGGATCGGCAGTGTTGCGCCGAAGGCGACGATGACGCTACGCGTGCGCCCGTCGCGCCGGCTCTCCTTGAGCTTGTCGCTGGCGTTCGAGAAGCGGCTGCCCCAGAGCCCCCGCAGGTAAAACGGCAAGATCACGCCGTGGGCGTCCTTGGCCGCGAGCTCGAAGCCCTTCTTGAATTCGCCGAGCTGGGCGTTCTTACTCAGTGTGCCCTCTGGAAACAGGCACACCACCTCGCCGGCATTGATCAATTGGGTGACTCCTTCCAGCGCATGCCGGCTCTGCGTGCGTGAGATCGGCACCACGCCGAAGAAGTCGAGGAGCCAGCGCAGATACCAGCGCTCGTAGATCACCCGCTCCATGACGAAACGCACCGGCCGCGGGCTCGCCATCTGCACCATGGCCCAGTCGATCCAGCTGATGTGGTTGCCGAGCATCAGCACGCCGCCCTGGGCAGGCATGTTGTTCAGGCCGATGACCTGCAGCCGGTAGCGGGTGGCGATGATGCGCGCGACGAAGAAGCGCACCAGGGACTGCGGCAACTGCCACACGGTGTAGATGGCGCCGGCCAGCGCCACGACGCCGAGGCCCACCATGATGGCGCGGCTGCCGGTGTTGGCAAGCGCCGAGAGCACCGTGATGATCAGCGCGCCGAGCATGATCCAGTTCAGCACAAAGTTCTTCGCCGCCAACACACGGCCCAGCTCGCGCTCGCCGGCGTTGAATTGGATCAACGCGTTCAGCGGCACGATGAAGATGCCGGCCAGCACGCCCAGCGCGAAGAAATTGAGCCCATGCAGCCAGATGTGGCCGATACCCGGCAGCAAGAACACCACCAATGCGATGCCGGCGGCGCTGAACGGGATCAGGCCGGTCTCGACGTGATCCCGCGAGATGCGCCCAGCCACCGCCGCTCCGATGATGATGCCGATTCCGGCGAAAGCCATGACGCCTTGGATGACGACCGTATTGATCTCGCCGAGATTGTCCTTGGCATAGGCCGGAAAGGCCGCCAGTAGCACCTGAGAGATGCCCCAAAAGACACCGAGACCGACGATGGACAGCCAGATGACGCGATTGTCCCAGGCCGCGTGCAGGTTGTGCGCGAGATAGCGGCCGCTGCGGTATTCCCGCCAGTCGAACCGCATCTGGTCCACGCTCTGGCGTTTGTCCGGCAGGCGATAGGTCAGTGCCACTTCCAACAGCGAACCCAGCACCAGGAACCAGCCCACCGGCGCGATACGGCGCATGATCTCGTCCGGGGCCACGCCGGCGCCGCCGGTGAGTCCCGCGGGGGTTTGCAGAAAGGCCTCGAACAGCATCGAGAACACCATGATGCCGGCCAGGATCGCGGTGCTCGATGACGCCTGCACCCAGGCGTTCGCCGTGGTCAGCGCATCGATGCCGGACAGCTCCTTGATGTAGCCGAACTTGGACGGCGAGTAGATCGCGCTCTGCAACGCCAGCACGAAGGTCATCACGAACGCTGGCCAGAACAGGCCCAGGTAATAGCAGGCGGTGATGGCCAGTGTGATGCCCACCGCCACCCAGGCACTGATCCGCATGACCCGATTTTTTGGCCAGCGGTCGGCGAGATAGCCTGAGGGAGTGAACAACAGGATGAACGGCAGCAGGATCAGCGCATTGACCAGCGCCGTCAGCCAGATCTGCTCGGGCCCGTCGTAGGCCTTGAACAGCGTGTTCTGGATGATGATCTTATGACCAAGATCCACAAACGAGTTCAGAAATACCACGACCACGAACGGCAGGAAACCGGTGATGTGCGTCAGTCTGGTCATGGCTGGGTAGTCTCGTCTGTCGTCTCGACGGGGTGAAATCGTTTGTGGGGCGCTGCGAGGTCGAATTCCAACCCCGCGCTGATCCACGGCGGCGTCATGCCAAACGAGGCGGGCGCGCTGGATTTCATGGACGTACAGGCACGCGTGTATGCCGTCGCCGCCTGGCAGACCTATCCTCAGTGGGGACCTGACGGCGTCGGCTAGGCCAGCAGGCGGGTCAGCACCTCTGGAGCCCGCGAATTGATCGCGACGTGCAGCTCATGAAGATTGTGTGCCATTTGCGCACGCCGTCGCCGCTTGACCCAGCCAGACTCGAGCGACCTCCAGTTCAGAGCGCTTGAATTCGGTCAAGGTCACCACGCGCTGGCCGAAGGTGATCACCAAGGGCGGGGACGATCAGCAGCGAGTCGCCCAAGGTGTCCCGTTCCGCGACGCGGCCTCAGACTGGGCTGGTCCGCCGGACATCGCTGTGAACATTGAAGATCTTGCGCCGTCGGTCGGGCGTCACTGCAGCGACCTGGACTCCTGTTCGAGGAAGACGCGATAGGCATTGCCGCGGTGACTGGCATCGAACGCGGGCATGTTCGCGTATTCGGACCAGTCCGCCTCTGCATAGGCCTGATCGAAGGGTACAAAGTCCTCCACGGCTGCGGACATCACGTCCTTAAGATCCTGAATGTAGTCTCGGGTGAACGCCACCGCCTGTTGCGGTTCGTCGGAGGCGGCACCGTGACCGGGAATGATGGTGCGGATCTCGTCTTGCATCGCCGCAATGGCGTCGAGACCGTTGAGCCACTGCTCGATATCGGTCTCCGGGCTGTCGAGGAAGGGGATGCGCCCGGCATAGATCACGTCGCCGCTGAACACGACGCCATACTCCTCGACGGTCATTGCCGAGTCGCCGGGTGCGTGGGCTGGGCCCATGTGCCTGACCTCGAAGCTGATCCCGCCCAGTTCAAAGCGAACTGCCCGCTCGAACACGACAT
>JGI12210J13797_10544802_pt1 | contig 14493 bp, 12 predicted proteins | sample ElkSlonscriptome_3_FD_13797 | JGI IMG/M metagenome (IMG submission 13797)
CGCACCCGAAACCTGCAGCTTAGAGCAGACTCTAGTGTACCCCGCCATTACTGCAGCGCGATTGTCGCCCGGTTGTCGCCCGGTTGTCGCCCGGTTGTCGACTGATCGTCGACTGATCGTCGCGCCTGCTCGAGGTGCCGGCTGCGGCCCCGATCAGCCGGGGTCCCCGCGCCGGCCGAGCACCCGTTCCATGACGTCCAGGTAAAGGCCCGGCAAGCGCGCCAGGTCGTCTACGGCAATCGACTCGTCGATCTTGTGTATGGTTCGATTGACCGGACCGAGTTCGACCGTTTCGATGCCGAGCGGACCGAAGAATCTGCCGTCCGACGTGCCGCCGCCGGTATCCGGGCGCGTGTCGAGATTCAGTCGATCGCGCACCGCCGAGATCACCGCGTGCAGCAAGCGTCCATCGGCCGGGCCGAACGGCGCGCCGGAAATGCGCCAGTCAAGGCGACAGTCCGGCAGCGCGTGGTCGGCAAGCAAGACCTCGACACGGTTTTTCAATTGCTCGGCGGTCGAATTCGGGTTGTGCCGCAGATTGAACATGATTTCGACGCGGCCCGGCGTCACGTTGTCTGCACCGGTCCCGGCACGCACGTTGGACACCTGCAGCCGGGTAGGCGGGAAAGCCGCGTCACCGTCGTCGAATTTCAGCGCCGTCAACGCTGCCAGAAGCGGCGCGACCTGGTGCACCGGATTGTCCTCGCCGCGGGCGTAGGCGGTATGACCCTGTTCGCCGACGACGGTCAGGCGGGCCTGGATACTCCCCCGGCGGCCGATCCGGATCACGTCGCCCAGACGGTCAGTGCTGGATGGCTCGCCGACCAGCACGTGATCCGGCAACATCTTCTTCGCTTCCAGCCACGGCACCACGCGGCGAACGCCGTCGGCAGCCACCCCTTCCTCATCGGAGGTCAGCAGGATCGAGAGCCGGCCCTTCGGCCGGCGGGCGGTCGATATGAATTGCTCGGCGGCCAGCACGAAAGCGGCAACCGACGATTTCATGTCGGCCGCCCCGCGACCATAGAGCATGCCGTCACGCACCTCGGGGGCAAACGGCGGCGAGGTCCATTCGTGATCGGGACCCGGCGGCACCACGTCGGTGTGCCCGAGCAGGAGCAAATGCGGACTGCCCTCCCCAAGCGTCGCAAACAGGTTGTCTACCTCGCCAAAGCGCAGCGACTCGACCCGCATGCCTGCTTTCGCCAGCCGGTCGGCCAGCACGGGCTGGCAGCCGGCATCATCGGGCGTGACCGACGCGCGCTCGATCAGGGATTTCGTCAACGCCAGGATTGCGCTGGGCCTTGTTTCATCAATCACCGTGGTTCAGCAGCCACTGTCGCTGATCATCGCCGAAGCCGGTCCGGAAATCTCCATCGCGCTCGAACAGCGGACGCTTGATCAGTGTCGGATGTTCGACCAGCAGATCGACTACAGCCGGTGAATCCAGGTCCGGTCGGTCGTCCTTCTCAAGCGCGCGCCAGGAGGTGGAACGTCGGTTGACCAGGGCTTCGGGTCCCAGCGCATCGAGCCAGCGCTCCACGTGGGCCCGCGAAAGCGGAAATTCGCGCAAATCGATCCAGTCATGATCAAGCGACTGTGACTCAAGCCACTTGCGCGCCTTGCGACAACTGTCGCAGGATTTTATGCCATGAATCCGCAGCGTCATGCTTCGCCGCTGATCTCGCGCTCGAAGGCTTTCAATGCCTTTTTTGACTCGTGCCGAAGGTCCCGGCCTTCGACCAGGTAGACGATGTATTCGCCGACGTTCTTGCAGTGATCACCGATGCGCTCCAGCGACTTGGCCACCAGCAGCGCGTCCAGCACGCGCCGTATGTTGCGGGCATCTTCCATCATGTAGGAGTAATACTGGCGAAAGATGGATTCATAGTCCTGGTCCACTTTCTTGTCCTGCTGCAGAATTTCCAGTGCCACTTCGGGCGCCATGCGGGTGAAGCCGTCGAGGCTTTTACGCAGCATGTCCAGCACCATATGACCCATGCGCTCCAGCTCGCGATAGTCGTTGCGCGGCCGGTGATAGTCGGCCAGCGCAATCGCCCACCGGGCGATCTTCTCGGCTTCGTCGCCGATGCGCTCCAGGTCCGAAATCGCCTTGATGATGGCGAATACGAGCCGCAGATCGCTTGCCGTCGGCTGGCGCCTTGCAATGATGAGGTTGCATTCCTCGTCAAGTCGCTTTTCGATCCGATTGACCTGGTCGTCGGCCTCGATGACCTTGACCGCCATGTCGGTATCTCCGCTGACAACAGCCTGAACGGCATTCTTGAGCATTTCCTCGACCATGCCGCCCATGGCCATCATCTTCTGTCGCAGGTTTTCCAGTTCCTGGTTGAACTGGTGCGAAATATGCTGATCGAAACTTTCCATTGCGTCCCTCCGGGGGATCCGGATCTCGGGGTTCGGCGCCCGAATCCAATTTTTTATTGAGTCGTCTATTGAGTCGTCTGTGGAGCCGGCTGTTCAGCCGTCTCTCAAGTCGTCGTCATCAGCCATAACGCCCGGTGATGTAATCCTCGGTCGCCTTGCGGCGCGGGTTGGTGAACAGCCTGGCAGTGTCATCGAACTCGATCATCTCACCCATGTACATGTAGGCGGTGAAATCCGACACGCGCGCAGCCTGTTGCATGTTGTGTGTAACAATCACGATGGTGTAATCGTTCTTCAGCTCGGCGATCAGCTCTTCAACCTTGGCCGTGGAAATCGGATCCAGCGCCGAACACGGTTCGTCCAGCAAAATCACCTCCGGCTCGATCGCGATCGCCCTGGCAATCACCAGGCGCTGCTGCTGCCCCCCGGACAAACCGAAAGCGTTGTCGTCCAGCCGATCCTTGACTTCGTCCCAAAGCGCCGCCGCGCGCAATGCCCGCTCGACCACCTCGGCCAGTTTGCGCTTGTCGTTGACGCCCTGCAAGCGAAGACCGTAAGCGACGTTTTCGAAAATCGATTTCGGAAACGGATTGGGCTTCTGGAACACCATGCCCACGCGCCGCCGATGCTCCGCCACGTCGACGTCCTTGGCGTATATGTTCTTGCCGTCGATCAGTATCTCGCCTTCAATCCGGCAGATGTCGATAAGATCGTTCATCCGGTTGAAGCAGCGAAGCAGGGTCGACTTGCCGCAGCCACTCGGGCCGATAAAAGCAGTCACCCGGTTGTGCGCAATTTTCAGATTGACATTCTTCAGCGCCTGGTCGTTGGCGTAGTAGAGGTCCAGGTCGCGCACCTCGATACTAACCGTTTCGCGCGAGATTTCCAGCGCCTGGCGGTCATTATCGAACATCTCGGAAGAAACCGTCGGGGCGGGTGTGGCTTGATCGTTCATGGCGGTAATGTCATCTCGTTGGGTCCTCACTCACCTTCCGCGCGATATTTCTCGCGCAGGCGATTTCGAATCGCGATTGCAGAAAGATTGAGGATCAGGATAAGAAGCACGAGCGTCAACGCGGTTGCGTAGACCAACGGCCGGGCGGCTTCAACGTTCGGACTCTGGAATCCCACGTCGTAGATGTGGAATCCCAGATGCATAATCTTGCGCTCGAGGTGAACGTACGGGAATTCGCCGTCCACCGGCAGACTGGGCGCCAGCTTCACGACGCCCACCAGCATCAGCGGCGCAACTTCACCGGCCGCTCGGGCCACGGCCAGGATCAGACCGGTCATCATGGCCGGCGCAGAGAGCGGCACCACCACTTTCCACAGCGTCTCCCACTTGGTCGCGCCAAGCGCCAGCGAGCCTTCCCTGATCGTGCGGGGAATGCGAGCCAGGCCCTCCTCGGTCGACACGATGACCACCGGCAGGGTCAGAAGCGCCAATGTAAGGGACGCCCAGAAAAGGCCGGGCGTTCCGAACGTGGGCGCCGGCAAGCGCTCCGGGTAGAACAGTTCATCGATCGAGCCGCCGAGCAGGTAGACGAAGAACCCAAGCCCGAATACCCCGAACACAATCGACGGCACCCCGGCCAGGTTGTAGACAGAAACCCGTATCAGCTTCAATATCGTGCCCTGTCGCGCGTACTCACGCAGATAGATGGCCGCGAGCACGCCAAATGGCGTGACGAGCACCGACATGATCAGCACCATCGTGACGGTGCCGAAAATGGCCGGGAAGATTCCGCCCTCGGTGTTGGCCTCGCGCGGATAGCCCGAAAGAAAATCGCCGATCCGATGCGCGTAGAAACCGAGCTTTCCGAACAGCCCCATGGCGTTGTTGCGCGAGGCCATCACGATATTGTTGAGCTCAATCCGCACTACGCGCCCCGACGCGGTCTCGGCGATCAGCACGTCGCGCTCGCTTTGATCCAGTAGATCGCGGCGTTCGGCCTGAACGTCCTCGAAGCGACGCTCGAGTTCGGTCTGGCGCGCGGCAAGATCGGCCTCGGATGCCTCAAGTTCGGCACCAGAGACCCCTTTCAGCTCCAGTGCCCGCCCCTCGAGGCGAACCTTTTCCATCTGCCTGTTGATGCTACCGATTTCGGCCCGCTCGAGGCTCTGGATGCGCTGGTGCAGTTCGTTGGCCCTGTCGATAGCCTGCTGCAATTCAGGCCACAGTGCCTCTCCACGGGCGACGACTTCTCCGTCGCGCTCCAGCGCCGACGCGAATCCGTAGAAATTTCCCCATTCGCGCCGCTCGATGCGCAGCGCGGCTTCCGGATAGCGCATTTCGCCCAGCGCCGAATCCAGGTACCAGACGAAGTCCCGGCCGGTGAGGTCGCGATTACCGACCTTGATCAGGTGGCGTGTGACCAGCAGCTGATCTTCCGGAATCGACTGGCCGGCTTCGCGAATGCGCTGGGCCGGCAGCGTTTCCGAGCGCACCAGGATACCCATGATGGATTCGCTGGCCGCCTCCTCCACCGTGACCGTCGTGGCCATTATCGGCGAAGGCCAGAAATGTCCGAAGCCGCGCACTGCGATCAGCAGGAGCAGACCGACCACCATGATCAGCGAAATCGCAAGGCCACCGCCGATCATCCAGATCCACGGATCCCCGGACTTGAACCACTGGCGCATCGACGTTCGGCTGCTCATGGCTGTCTGATCCATTCCATACCTCGAGCATTCATGAGCCGACCGTCGCTAGCCGTCGCGGGTGCAGGGTCTGTGGGCATCGCCGTAGCTAAGGTCATGAATGATCCGGTCTAAAGACTGCTGTAGCGTTCGCGCAAGCGCTGGCGAACCACTTCGGCGATGGTGTTGACCAGGAACGTGATCGCAAACAGCACCAGGCCGGCGAGGAAAAGAATGCGGAAATGCGTGGAATCGACCGCGGTTTCAGGCAGTTCAACCGCGATATTGGCCGAAAGCGTGCGCATTCCCTCGAAGATATTGAAGTTGACCACGGGGCTGTTGCCGGTGGCCATCAGCACGATCATGGTTTCTCCCACCGCCCGGCCGAACCCGATCATCACGGCCGAAAAAATGCCCGGACTGGCCGTCAGCAGCACCACATTGGTGACGGTCTGCCAGGACGTCGCGCCCAGCGCCAGCGAGCCCTGGGTGAGATGCTTCGGCACGGTAAAAACCGCGTCTTCAGCTATCGAAAAGATGGTCGGAATCACTGCAAACCCCATCGCGATACCCACGACAAGCGCATTGCGCTGATCATAGGTAATCCCGATGTTGGTAAACCACTGGCGCATCGACCCGCCGAAAAACCAGATCTCGATCAGCGGTGACAACGCCACCAGCGCCCAGACCACCAGCGCGATTACCGGCAGCAAGATCATGGCTTCCCAGCCCGGCGGCACCGAGGCGCGGATCGACTGCGGGAGACGACTGAAGGCCCAGGCGATGCCGAGGAACGAAAGCGGCAAACCGATCAGAACGGTAAACACAGCTGGAATGTGGTTTTCCAGGAACGGCGCCAGCCAAAGCCCGGCCAGAAAACCGAGAATCACGGTCGGCAGCGCCTCCATCACCTCGATGGTCGGCTTGACGTAGCCTCTGAGCTTCGGTGCCATGAAATATGCGGTGTAGATCGCCCCGGCGATGGCCAGCGGCATCGCGAACAACATCGCGAAAAAGGCAGCCTTGAGGGTGCCGATCGTCAGCGGAATCATCGAGTACTTGGGCTCGAAACTGTCGGCACCGCTGGAGGCTTGCCACACATACTCCGGATCCTGACGCCCCTCGTACCAGATTTTTCCCCAGAGCGCCCTCAAAGAGGTCTCGGGGTGCTTGTTCCAGACATCGAACCGGAGAATGCGGCCGGATTCGTCCTCGGCAACAACCACGTCGTCGATCGGCGATATGCCGACGGAAACAAGCGGCGTATCGCTGACCTGTTCGAGATAGAGCGTTCGGGCCGAAGTGCCGAAGTGCAGCCCGAGGCCGCCGGCCGCGTCGACCACGGCAAATCCCTTGCGCGTGTATTCCGGCTGGATGCGGGTGATCGCCCCCGGATGGCTGTCGAAATCACGCACGCGAGTGAGCCTGAAAATATTGTCGCCCGCAGCAGCCCGCTCGTCGCGCACCAGAAACCACTGGCTCAGGTTGCCACGAGAGGTGCCGACGACCATCGAGAACGTTCCATTGAGCATCTTGAGCTCGGTAACCCGTTCGCCGTTTTCCACCGCGATGGCCTGGTCGCGCAGAACCGCTGACGCCGGGTTGGAAATGTCCCAATACAAAAGCGTTCCGGCATCGTCGACACCGATAAGCGACCAGAGATTGGCCGTGAGCTGAAGCGCTCTCACCTCGCTGGGCGGCCTTGGAAGCGTCCAGCCACGCCGGTCGACTTCGGTGTCGCCCGTCAGAAATGAAGTGGTCAGGCGAAAATGAACAAAAACCAGCCGCCCGTCTGCGGTCTGCGCCGCCAGACCGGTATCGCCGTCGCGGGTCTTCTGCACAGCCAGCGCGCTTAGCGCCTGTCCCTGATCATCGATCTGCACCGGCGTGCGTCCCAGCGGAAATACCGGGTCTGGCAGCACGCTGCGCTCACCATCGCTGAATTCCAGCCGGGTCTCGTGATCAACGACAATCGCGGTGCCATCAGACAGCCCGTAGGCCACCCGCCGACTGCGCGGCTCGCCGATCGCCACCGATTCCACCGTCACACCGTCCGGCACGTCCAGCCGGAGCTCTTCGAGCAGACGACCGTCTTCCAGGGAAAAGTAAGTGAGCCTGCCGTCGCTGGAATGCCGCATGCCCAGCGTGTCGTAGCGCTCCAGCACCAATAACGAGCGCGCGCTGCCGGCGTAGCCCGGCGCTTCGTACTGGCCGGCCTGCTCCACCGAGGCCCCGCGCAACAGCGGCGCGACCTCGCTGAACAGATAAACGAAAATGAGCGCCAGTGCCACCACAACGCCGCCGCCGCCGGCGCGAACCATCCACTTGGCCGCAGAATCGGCCAGGTAGCGCATCCGACGCCGGCGCGCCATGGCGTCTGCGCTGGGCAAGTAGCTGTCACGCGCCCCGGGTCCGGCTTTTCCCCCTATTTTCATGAACCGGATTCCGTCATTTCGACCTGCACACTGCTCTCACGGTTAATGGACCGCGCTAGATGCCGAGCTGGCTGCGCATGCGCATGGCGACCGGCGCCGGCAGTGGAATGTAGCCATCACGCACCACCACTTCCTGGCCCTGCTTCGAAAGCACGAGGCGGAAGAATTCCCGCTCCAGCGGCGCGAGTGGATCGTTTGGCGGCTTGTTGACGTAAACGTACAGCAGCCGGGCAAGAGGATACTCCCCGGCCGAAGCGGTTTCACCGTTGGGTGCGACACACTCGCCGCCGGGCTCACGGGCCAATTCCAGTGCCTTGATACCCGATGTCATGTAGCCGATGCCGGAATAACCGATTCCGTTCAACGACTCCGTCACGCCCTGCACCACCGAGGCGGAACCGGGCTGTTCATTGATGCCGGGCTTGAAGTCGCCGCCGCACAGCGCATTGTCCTTGAAAAAACCATAGGTGCCCGAAACCGCATTTCTGCTGTAAAGCGTGAAGTCCCGGTTCGACCAGGCCCCTTCCAGCCCCAGGTCTCCCCAGCGATCAATGTTCTCGGCCGCACCACAGCGACGGCCGACAGAGAAGATCGCGTCGACCTCGGGAATGGAAATACAGTCAAGCGGATTGTCCTTGTTCACCATCACGGCCAGAGCATCGATCCCCGTGCCGATCGGGGTTGGCGGATAACCGAAACGGTCCTCGAAGGACTGTATTTCGCTGGAGCGCATCATTCGGCTCATCGGGCCGAAATTGGACGTGCCCTCGGTCAATGCGGGCGGTGCGGTGGACGAACCGGCACCCTGAATCTGGATCTTTACGTTGGGATAGTATTTGGCGAACTCTTCGGCCCACAGGGTCATCAGGTTGTTGAGCGTGTCGGAGCCGATCGAGGAAAGATTGCCGGAAACGCCGGATACCGGCTCGTATTCCGGAAGATCGGGATCGACCCCGTTCTGGGCAACGAGCGGAAGCGAGGTGGCAGCCAGCAGCAAGCCGGCGCAGAGGTGCCTGAATTTCATCATGACTGGACCTGTCGAATTCTGGTGGAAACAGTAGCGCGCCCAGGTTACGGAATCGTGACTCGGGAGCGCCGCGTTTTAGTGCCGGCGATGATGTGACGTTAATGTTACACGCCGATGACGATTCTTGCCTGGGGAACCCTTGAATAACTCTGCGCGGAGCGCGTTTTAGTCGGAAAAGCCTCAGATCGTGCGGGGCTGTTGTCACGACGACTATTGTCACGACAATGGGAGCGACAGTAGCCACAGCTACGGCCGAGCCTCGCCGCGCGCGAGATGCGGGTTTTCCGGCGAAACCCCTTTGGGATGGGCCTTTGCGCGGCCTCCGACTTGGTTTGGGCTCACTTATTTGGAATGACCAACCCGCACTCGCCCAAGCCGAACCGGAGCCTCCCGCAAATGCCCGTCATGCCCGAGCAAAGTTATTCGTAGGTTCCCTGGCTCATGCGTCAACCGGAACCGGTGCGAGGCGCCGAAGCCGCTCGTCCGGAAACGCGCAGCAGAATTCGCTGCCGTCGCCCGGCTCCGATTGGACCCGCAGGCGCGCGTCGTGTCGTTGCAGCACGTGCTTGACGATCGCCAGCCCCAGACCGGTGCCGCCCTGCGAGCGGCTGCGCGAAGGATCGACCCGATAGAATCTCTGGGTAATGAACGGCAGATGCCTGGCATCAATGCCTATCCCGTCGTCGGACACGCAGAAGCTTGCGCTGCCAATCCGGTCGCGGCGCCAGCGAATTCGGATCAGTCCTCCTGAATCGGTATACCGGACTGCATTGAACACGAGGTTGGAAAACGCGCTGTAAAGTTCATTGCCGATGCCCGCAAGGCCGAGCGTTTCGTCCAGGTCGATTTCAATGGTGCGGTCGCCGCCGGCCTGTGCGAGTGCCTCGTTGCGGACCCGGCGGACCAGATCCGGTACGTCCACAGGTTGCTCGTCCGGCTCACCCGGAGCATCGGTCTCAAGCCGGGAGAGCTCCAGTAGATCGTTTACCAGAGTGGTCATGCGGCTTGTCTGCGTCTGCATTTCGTTCAGCGGCGCGTTCCAGATTTCAGGAATGCTCGCGTCTTCGGTCATGTTCTCCAGATAACCGCCCAGGACGGTCAACGGCGAACGGAGCTCATGCGATGCATTCGCGACGAAATCGCGGCGCATGTTTTCCAGGCGCTGCAACCGCGTGACGTCGCGAATCAACATCAGATACTGGCCGCGACCGTACGGCACCACGCGGATGGACAGCCGGCCGCCTAGCACCAGCGGCGAATCGACGTCCACCGGCCGACTGAAATCGCCGTCGCGCATGAAACGCTCGAACGCCGGTGCGCGAAGCAGGCTGGTAATCGGCTGACCGATATCGCGATTTCCGGCCAGCCCCAGCAGCCTAACGGCAGCGCTGTTGAACCAGGTGATTCTGCGATCGGCGTCCAGCACGATCGTCCCGTCCGGCATCGCGGCTGTCGACTCGCGAAACTCGCGGATCACTCGGGCCAGACGCTTCTTGCGCTTCGTGTAGCGGCGCTGCAAGCGGTAATAGTGCTCGAATACCTCGCCCCAGACCCCCCAGGATTGCGGCGGCTGCGATCGGCGACCGTCGCGCAGCCAGCGCGCCAGCCGCTGCATCTGGATAATGTGGCGAAGCCCCGAGGCCACCAGGGCCAGCACCACCCACCATCCCAGTACACCGCCAAAGATCGTCCATAGCAAACCCGCCAGCGCGATCCAGAATGCCGGCAGCAGAAATTCGGCGAGCCAGCCATTTCGCATCAATCGACGCCGTCCGGGGAGAACCGGTAACCGGCCCCTCTCACAGTCTGGATGAATCCCTCGCAACCGAACGGCGAGAGTGCCTTGCGCAGCCGCAGTACGTGCACGTCAACGGTGCGCTCCTCGACGTAGACGCCGCCGCCCCAGACATGATCGAGCAGCTGCGACCGGCTGTAGACGCGATCCTGATGCGTCATGAAGAACTTGAGCATGCGGTATTCGGTCGGCCCGAGCTCTACCGGCTGGTCATCGGCCATAACCCGGTGCGACGCCAGATTCAGCATCAGCTTGCCGGCACTGACCCGCTCGCCACTGCCTTCCGGCGCAGAGCGCCGAAGCACCGCGCGAATCCGGGCCATCAGTTCACGCGCCGAAAACGGCTTGGTGATGTAGTCGTCAACGCCGCTGTCGAGCCCACGCACCTTGTCGTCCTCGGCGCTGCGGGCCGTAAGCATGATGACAGGAATGCTTGCGGTCAGCTCCTCGCGCCCGAGACTGCGCGCGAATTCAACGCCGCTGGTGTCGGGCAGCATCCAGTCCAGCAGAATCATGTCGGGCATGCGGTCGGCGACCTGGATTCGGGCTTGCCGACAATCCGCGGCCTCGAGTACTTCGAACCCGGAGCGCTTGAGATTGAAACTGATCATATCGCGAATGGCGGCGTCGTCTTCGACCACCAGAATCGTCTTTTCCATTGGCTTGCTCACGCGGTTTTTGCCCCTGCGATTACAACAACGTCATATGACCGATCCATGACAACCACCCGCGCCAAGAGACAAGCTGGCATACAAGTAGCTATGCCGGGCTAATGCCCAGACGCTCCGGCCGGGACAGCGAAGTCGTTTGCCGACATGCGCCGCAAATGGCGTGCATCAAATACCGTCGGTAGTCCGATGCCATGTCAATAGTAAGCCTTGCCCATGCGTTCGATTTCCGACGCCAGCCGTTCGCGCAGAAAGTCGGGCGCGATGACCTCGGCATCGGCGCCATAACGCAGAATGTCCATAACCAGTTCCCGGCTGGAGCCGAATGGCAGGGTCAGTCGCAGCGAGCCGTCTGAGTCGAAAGAGGTCTGCTGCGCCGGGTGCCAGTGTTCCTCGGACGCCCAGCGCGCAGCTTCGGCCGAGAACCTTATTTCGGCGGTGTGCTCGGCCGGGCCGGAGAATATTCCGTAGGCCTGATCGAAATGCCCGTGAAGTTCTTCGGGCTCGATCCTGTCGCTGGCGTTGTCCAGCGGCGTGATGTCGGTGATCCGCTCCACGGCGAAACTGCGCAATCCAGAGGCCTGATGGCACCAGGCGTCCAGATACCAGCGGTCGCGGTACGAGGTCAATCGCTGCGGCGAGATTTCACGATCGCTGACGGTATCGCGCCGACGGCCGTGGTAGCGGATCCGGACCCGCAGACCGGCAAACAGCGTTCGCAGCAGGTCCTCGAAAAGTCGCCCGGGCACCGGACGGCCGGCGTCGTGGCGGATATGAACCCTCTCCGGATGCGCCGAGAAATCGATTCCCTCGGCGTCGATCAGCTGCGACATGCGCTGCTGGAGCTGGTCCAGTTCGTCCTGCAACAGGCCGGGCTGCACATTCGTCAGGATCTGTCGTGCGGTCAGCAGCGCCTGCAGTTCCTCAGGGCTGATCCACAGCCCGGGCAGCTCGAAGTTGCCGGCCAGGCTACGATCGTAGAAATAGTGACGGGTTTCCGGATCCTGCTCCAGCGGCGCACCCAGCACGTCGCGCAGTTCTGCGATCAGCCTGTAAAGCGTCGCCTGGCTGCACCCGAGCTCGTCGATAAGCTGCTGCCTCGAAACCGGGGTACGCCGCTGGCGCAGGATGTCGTGCAGGTGATAGAGCTTCTCGCGCCGCGACATTTCCGATCAGCCGGTGTCGTGCTGCCTGCAGCGACCGCAGGTGCCGTAGACCTCGAGCACCTGGCGCGTGGGCTTGAAATCAGCCTCCCGGGCCATCTGCGCCAGGTCCTCGGAGAGCCGGTTTTCCGCCACTTCACGCACCGCACCACAGTCTTCGCATATCAGAAACTGGCCGTGATGCTGGTGCTTGGGATGAAAACAGCTCACGAAGGCATTAAGCGTCTCGAGCCGGTGGATGAAATGATGCTCGAGCAGGAATTCCAGCGCGCGGTACACGGTCGGCGGCGCGGCGTTGGGCTGCTCCGATTTCAGCTGGTCGAGCAAGTCGTAAGCCTTGACCGGCCCGTCGGCCTTCAGAACCAGTTCCAGAACGCGCCGGCGCGTCGGCGTCAGACGCAGATTGTCGCGCGCGCAGCGCTGCTCGACCTCCTGAATGACGCGTCCGGTTTGCATAGGCTACAGTTTACCGCAATGCCGCCCGCCGCCTCATGACCGAGACCAGGGCCGGCCATCAACATGCCCTGTTCGCCACCGCCCCGATCAGCCGCTGGCAGCAGCGCGATCGGCGATAAATGCCAACGCCTTGTCGATTCGTTCCAGCGCCCGATCGCGACCCACCAGCCAGAGCGTCTGGTCGATCGAAGGCGATTGACCGTGGCCCATCAGTGCCACGCGCAGCGGCTGGCCCAATTTGCCCATGCCGATCTCCAGCGACTCGGCCGTGGCGTGAACGGCCTGGCCGAGCGCTTCGGGCGTCCATTCCACTTCGATCAGTCGGCCGCGCAGTGCCTTCAACGGCTCGGCCGCGACCGGCCTCAGATGCTTCTTGGCCGCGCCCGGCTCGAATTCGTCGAAATCCGCGTAGAACGGGCGGCTTTGCTCGACGATTTCCACCAGGGTTTCGCAGCGTTCTGCCTGCACGCGAACCAGGTCGGCGGCGGCCGGCCCTTCGGTCGGCTCGAGCCCGGCCCGCCGCAGGTGCCAGTCCAGCTCCGGAGCCACGCGCTCGGTCGGCGCGGTTCTCAGATAGTGCTGGTTGAGCCAGTTCAGCTTTTCGGTATCGAAGCGCGAGGCCTTTCGATTCACATCCTCGATACGAAACAGTTCGACCAGGTCGTCGCGGCTGAACTGCTCGCGATCGCCGTGCGACCAGCCGAGCCGGGCCAGGTAGTTGACCATGGCATCGGGCAGATAGCCCAGCGCCCGCCAGGCCAGTACCCCGACTGCGCCGTGGCGTTTCGACAGCCGCGCGCCGTCGTCGCCGAGAATCATCGGAACGTGGGCAAACTCGGGCGGCCGGGCGTCCAGCGCGTGATACAGATTGATCTGGCGCGGCGTATTGTTGATGTGGTCGTCGCCGCGAATCACCAGGTTGATGCGCATGTCCAGGTCGTCGACCACAACGGCGAAGTTATAGGTGGGCGAGCCGTCGGTGCGCTGTATCACCAGATCGTCGAGTTCGCGGTTATCGAACTCGATCGGCCCGCGCACGCGGTCCCTGAACGCCACGGTTCCACTGTCGGGATTGCGGAACCGGATCACCGGCTCGACGCCCTCGGGCGTTTCGTCCAGGTGCCGGCAGTGACCGTCGTAGCGGGGCTTGTCACCGCGCGCCATGGCGTCCTCGCGCAGCGACTCCAGCCGCTCGCGCGAGCAGTAACAGCGATACGCCTTGCCTTCGTCGAGCAAACGGTCTATCGCGGCCTGGTACATCGGCATGCGCTCGCTCTGGTAGTACGGCCCGGCGTCCGGATCGAGCTCCAGCCACTTCAAACCGTCCAGGATCGCCTGCACCGATTCGGCAGTGGAGCGCTCACGGTCGGTGTCCTCGATTCTCAGAATGAACTCGCCGTCACTGGCGCGGGCCGCCAGCCAGCAGAACAGCGCCGTCCGGGCACCGCCAATGTGCAGAAACCCGGTGGGACTGGGGGCGAATCGGGTCCGAATCGGCGCGGAATCAGACATGCTGGTACTCCTTAGAAACATTGTGGGTACGGATTAGTGTGTGGTTCCTAGCAACCCCTGAACAACGCTGCGCGGCGCGCGGTGGATGGCGCGTCCCCTTGCAATAGGCAGAACTCAGACGCGGAAGCATCCAGGCCAACTGAATCGGCAGATATTGCATCGAAGGCCCAGTCGGCGTTTCTACCCGCAGTTTCCGGACCGCGCAGACTGAAGCCTCGAAAACAGCCCGGAAGTCTAGCAGATCGGCACAGACACGCCGGGCTACGCTAATGGAGTATAAATAGACCTAAGGTGGTCATAATGACTTTACGCTACGAAACCGGTTCAACGCATGGTGCACAGCAAGGCCAACGCCGACCAGTGGCATGACGATTGTCGTGACGATTGTCATGACGATGGTCATGACAAT
>JGI12210J13797_10136273_pt1 | contig 14492 bp, 10 predicted proteins | sample ElkSlonscriptome_3_FD_13797 | JGI IMG/M metagenome (IMG submission 13797)
GCTCGCCCCCGTCCCCGCTGCCGCCGTCGGCCGAGGTGTCGTTGCCGTCGCCGTCGCCGTCGCCGTCGCCGTCGCCGGCGGAGGGCGAAGTGCCGTCGCCGTCGCCGTCACCGTCTGCGACCCCGCCCGTGCTGCCCGGCGAAGCATCGGTGTCGCCGGCCGCTCCGGGGGTGGGGCACACCGACTGGACCAGCCCGTCATCCAGGCATGGATCGGCGCAAGCGAGGGGAGCGCTCGCGATCAACAACCCGAGTGAGGTGCGAATGCCATGGTTCATCATCATCTCGTCCTTCTGAGTTTCGAGCGCTCGTCGGGGGAATCCGCGGCTCGTGCGTCCAAGGCTTTTGCAGATGATGTGCCATCGTCGGTGTATGCGAGATTGCTAGGATGACGCTCACTCGCCCACCCCCCCGCCGTACCGGGCCCGTCGGCGTGTCCACGAGCGTGCAACGGAATCGTCCATCGGGTAAGGAATCGTGACTTCGAAGCAAGTGATGCCACCTCGGAGTGATCGGGGTGGCATCGGGAGACGTCGAGGTGCCGGGCGAAAGGACGAATTCACCGCGGCTCGACGTCGTCGTAGGGAACGTTCTCCACGGCGAAGACGTCGCTGACCCTGAAGCCCCGCCACGTCTCGCCCATCGCGTGCTGCCGGCGCTGGCCCGAGAACCACAGGCCCACGTTGTTGCCGTTGCACCACATCACCCGGCAGGAGAACACCAGGGTGCGTACATGACGACCCTTGACCAGCTCGATGGTCAGCCACAGCGTGTCGCCGCTGCTCAGCCCGTGGCCGTAGGCCAGCAGCTCGGCCCCGTTGCCGCCGAGCCCCACCGTGGCGGCCGAGATCGACTGGCCGTCGGGGAGGCGCAGCGAGACCGGCAAGTAGCACGACATGCGGGTGTGCATGTGGGTCGGCACGGTCGAGCGCGGCGACAGGCCGAGCCGGTCGTCGAGCGACTCGAGGCGATCGAGCTGGCGGGTGGTGCGGATCTCGCCCCGCTCCCAGGCGCGGCGCAGGTCGTGCAGCTCCGCGATGTCCTCGACCAGGTTGCCCGCGTAGGGCGTGCCGTCGGCGTGGGTGGCCATGATCCGCCGGTGCTTCGTCGTGGAGGAGGCCGGGCGGCGGGCCGGCGCCCCCGCCTTGGCCCCGCGTTTTCGCAGGGTCGTGTCGGGCTCGACCGGCTCCTCACTCATCGAGGGCGAGCGGAACGCGACCACCCGCGTCTCTGCGTTGGGGCTGACCGGCACGTCGCGCTCGAACAGGAGGGTGTGCCCCTCGATGTGGAAGGTCGTGTCGAGGGTGAGTTCGAAGCGGTCCACGCAGTGCGATCCCACTCGGGTGCCGTTGCTGCTGCCGAGGTCGACCAGCCAGTAGATGCCGTCGGGCCCCGCCACGACCTGGGCGTGCTCTCGCGACACCCGCTCGTCGTGGAGCTGGAGATCGGCCGTGTCGCCCCGACCGATCCGGAGCAGGCTGTCGGGCGGCAGCGGCAAGATGGCCCCCCGCAGCGGGCCTCCGACGACCCGAATGCGGTGAGGGAGGGAGGACTTGGTGATGGTCGACGTACTCATGGCGGGGGTTCCAAGTGGGACTAGTCGAGGGCGGAGGCGTTGACGTAGGCGTAGGGGGCTCGTGGCCCGGGCGTGAGCATGGCGGCGACGGGCAGCGCGACCATCCGGCCGGAGCGCTCCTCGACCGGGCGGCTGGGCACGGAGAGCGAGGAGAGCCGGTGGGGAGGGCGAAGCTCGGCGGTCGGCTGATCCGAGACGAGCTGGGGGACGCCCGCGAGCGCTCCGTAGGGCTCCGCGGGCTCGGGCACCGTCGCGCGCTCGAGGTCGTGCAGGTGGGAGAGCACCGTGGTCCAGGAGCGCTGCATCCCTCGGTCGAGCTGGATGGTGATGAGCCGGTGGCACGGCAGCGCGACCCGGCTGAAGGCCCGCGAGACCAAGAAGCGGACCGCGGTCTTCATCGTCGAGGACTGGCACAAGACCACCAGCTGCCGCCGGCGCTCCTGGACGAGGGCCGTCAGCTCGTCCATGGTCCCGCTCATCGGCTCGTGGATGATCACGTCCAGGCCCAGCATCTGCCCCCGATGCCAGAAGTGCTCCATCGTGGAGGACCGGCTCACGTCCTCCGTTCCGAGCAGGATCAAGCGAGAGTCGAGGCGCAGGGGAGCGAGGGGCGGGGGCGGGGGCGGGGATGGATGCACGTCCCGTCGAAATAGCAACTCCCGTGCCACCCACTGGAACAGTGTTGATCCGTGGTATGGGGCGAACGATGAGCGCTCGACATCCTCCGATGTCGTTACGGAGGTATCGATCCATTGCTCGGGGAACCACTCACCCCGTGCACCCCCCGGTAACGATCCGTGACGCCGGTGCACGAAACGTGGCCCGCCGCAGTGGGATCCCCGATAGCACCGACGCCATTCGGGCCGCCACGTCCCTGTGATCATTGATCCGCTCGATCATGGTACGGCGCGTGTAAGCGAGTAGGGCACCGGCGAGACGAGCCGCAGCGTGACGATCGTTCTCGGACGCTCGTCGTCTGGTCGGGGCAAAGGGCCCTCGAGGTCATCGGCGCATGAGTTCGGGCGAGGTTGGTCACCCAGTGGGGTGAGGTGGCCAGCCTCGCTCGGACTTCTCTTCTCGGGTAGGCCCGGTCGGCACTGACCATGACTCCGTGGTGCACGGAGTGTCTCACCCGAACGGAAACGCAGATCATGAAGGACCCGAACCCAGCTCCCGAAGGCCACTCGACCCGGCTCCCTCGCATCTTGAAGGGGCGCTATCGATTGCTCGGCCGCTGCGGCCAGGGAGGTATGGCCACGGTCTATCGCGCGCGGGACCTCGAGACCACGAAGACCGTGGCGATCAAGGTGATGCCCGTGCCCGAGGACTGGGGGCGGCTGCAGCGAGAGGTCTCGACCCTGCGACGGATCCGCCACCCCAACGTGGTCCGCTACATCGACTTCTACATGGACGACGCCTACGCCGCGATCGTGATGGAGTACCTGCCGGGCGAGACCCTGTCGAAGTATCTCCAGCCCGGGCGCGTGATGCCGTGGCCGTGGGTGCTCCGGCTGGCCCGCGAGGTGCTCGAGGGCCTCGCGCCCATCCACGACGCCGGCTTCATCCACCGCGACGTGAAGCCGGCCAACATCATCTTGCTCGACGCTCAGGAGCCCCGCCTCAAGCTGTTCGACTTCGGCGTGGTGAAGCCGGTCACCCAGAAGCTTCGCCGGATCACCGAGACCGGCCTGGTGCTGGGCACCCCTACGTACATGGCCCCCGAGCAGTATGCGGGCGAGGACCTCGGGCAGTCGGTCGATGTCTACGCGCTCGGCGTGGTCCTGTGGCAGGCTCTCACCGGACTGGTGCCCCAGGGGGGCGTGCTGTTCGTGCCCCACTGGCCGCAGGAAACGGGAGACCCCCCGGCCCACGTGCGCGAATTCATCGAGACGATGGTGCGAGCCGTGCCGCGATGGCGTCACCCCAATGCCCGCCAGTGTTTGATGGCCCTCCACGAGGTGGTGCATGGGGCAGGATGCCCCACACTGGGTTCGAATCGGGCGACGATCGAGCTGGTGGCTTCATAGCGGGCCGGTTGGGTGACCCATTTCGGGTGAGTTCGTCGACGGGACATATGGTTATTTCGTACACCTGGACGTGGCGACCATTCGGGCGTCCCATGGAGATGGCGCCATCGTGCCGCGAAGGCTCGGGTCGAGCCCTCGTCGACTGGAGAGCTGCTCCCGCGACATCCCCATGGAACTCGTGTTCCCAGCCGCCGCGCTCGTGCTCGCTGCCCTTGGCCGTACGCCGTACATCGGCTTGCCAAACGATGTGCAGGGACGAGCGGGAGCGCTGACCCTCGCGGCCGTCGTGGCCCTGACCCTGCCCGGCTCCATATCGGCGGAGGGCCCGACCCCGTGGGGGCGGGTGATGGCCGCGGGGCTGATTGCGATCGCCGCCGGTCTCACCTGGCGCGTCCCCTCGCGCATGCGCACGTGGAGCATGGACGTGGGCGAGCTGGTGCTGGTGGTCCTCGTCGGGCTGATGCTGCTGCTCCGCCCCGGCCACCAGCCCTGGGGGCTGCTCGGCGTGCTGGGCCTGGCGGTCGTCTGGGCCGGGCTGGGGGTGCGCGGCGGGCTGCGCGAGCGCGTGGGGCTGGCGTCGGGGCCCCGCCCGGGCGTGGTGCTGGGCGCCGCGGTGGTGCTGGCCTCCGCGGCGCTGGCATGGTCCGATCGCGCGGGCATCTCGCTGGGGGGGCGCTGGGTCGCGCTGATGATCGCGTCCTCCGTCGTGGCCGGGCTGTGGCTGGAGAACCGACCCGATCCCCTGCTGGTGGCGCGGACGCTGGGCCTGGGGCTGGCGAGCGCCGTGGTCGTGGGCGGCGCGATGGCCCTGGCCCGGCTGCCGCTCGACGGGCGGCTGGCCCTGCCGCTGGCGATGGCCGCGCTGACGGTGGGCTGGCTGGGCTGGCGCCGGCCGTCCTCCTCCAGCCGCACCGGGGCCGGAGGCGTGGAGACGTCCTCCAACGACACGCCGCGCGTGGAGCGGGAGACCCTCGTGGTGCTCGAGCGCCTCGCCGATCCGCTGGGGCCCGAGCCCGACGACGCGCTGCCCTCGCTCGAGCACGTGTTCCCCGGCGCGCGCATGGAGCTGCTGCGCAACCCGAAGGCGCCGCCCGAGGTGCGGGGTACCGGCGCGGCCGTCGACGAGGGCGTGCTGGCCGAGGTGTGCCGCCAAGGCATGCTGCGCGGCGACGAGGTCGACCGGCTGTCGGGTCACGTGCGCGGCGAGCTGCGGCGGCTGGGCCGCAGCGCGGTGCTGCTGCCGGTCAGCTACGACGCCATCATCTACGGGGTGCTCGTGGTCCACGACCTCGAGTTCCACGAGGGCACCTTCACCGAGCTGCGGCGCTTCGCCGATCTGCTGGGGCACCGGCTCGAGACCCAGCGGCTGTACGCCGCGCTCCAGCACAAGCAGCGGCTGGCCGATCTGGGCACCTTCGCCGCCGCCCTCGCCCACGATCTCCGGGGCCCGCTGGGCACCGCCCGGCTCGAGGCGCAGCTGGTCCAGCGCTCCATCGGCGACAGCGAGAAGGCCTCGCTCGACAGCATCATCCGGGCCATCGACCGGGTCATCGAGGATCTCTCCGGCACCCTGGACTTCACCCGCACCCTCGAGCTGGCGCTCGAGCGGGTCGAGCTGCCGGCGCTCGTCGAGCAGTGCATCGACGAGCACCGCGCGCTGGCGAGCCAGCAAGAGGTCGAGCTGGTCGTGGTGCGGGACGAGCCGGAAGGGCCCATGATCGTGCGGGCCGAGCCGGCCCGGCTGCGGCGGGTGTTCGACAACCTCGTGCGCAACGCCCTGGAGGTCTCGCCCCCGGGCAGCACCGTCTCGCTGCGCGTCGACGCGGCCGAGCGCGGCTTCTCGGTCACCGTGGCCGACCAAGGCGAGGGCATCGACCCGAACCTCGGGCAGCGGATCTTCGAGCCCTTCGTCACCACCAAGGCGCGAGGCGTGGGGCTGGGGCTGGCCATCTCTCGGAAGATCGTCCAGGCCCACCAGGGGCGGATCGTCGCTCGGGCCGGGGCGCAGGGCGGCACGCACATGCGCGTGTGGCTCCCCGCGGCTCGGCCCACCCGCCCCGGCACCCCTTCGCAGTCGCGCACCCGAGGAGCATCGTGATCCACGCCCTGGTCATCGAAGACGACGCCGCATTTGCCCAGACCCTCCAGCGCGTGCTCCGTGCGGAGGGCATCGACAGCGCCTGGGCCCCCAACCTCGCCCGCGCCGCGCGGCTGCTCGAGCAGGAGCGCCCCGATCTCGTGCTGCTCGACCAGGGCCTGCCCGACGGCAACGGCCTGGACTTCATCGAGGTGGTCGACGCCGCGCCCTGGGACCCGGTGGTGGTGATGATCACCGGGGTGGAGACCCTCAGCTCCACCGTCGAGGCCATCCAGCGCGGCGCGTACGACTACTTCGTCAAGCCGCCGGAGCTCGACGAGCTGGTGGCCGTGCTGCGCCGAGCCCAGCGCGAGCGAGAGCTGCGGGCCAGCGCCCTGCAGGCCCCCGCCGCTCCCGAGGTTCCCGAGGGCGAGGCGGTGCCCCTCGACCAGCTGCTGGTGGGCGGCTCGCCCTCCATGCGCAGCATCTTCAAGACCATCGCGCGGGTCGCTCCCACGCCGGCCAACGTGCTGGTGACCGGCGAGAGCGGCACCGGCAAGGAGCTGGTCACCCGCACCATCCACGAGGTCAGCTCGCGCCGGGAGCACCCCTTCGTGGCGGTGAACTGCGCCTCGCTCAGCGCCTCGCTCATCGAGTCGGAGCTGTTCGGGCACTCCCGGGGCGCCTTCACCGGAGCCACCCGCGACCGGCCCGGTCGCTTCGAAATGGCCGGCGAGGGCACCCTCATGCTCGACGAGATCGGCGAGCTCGAGCTCGATCTGCAGGCCAAGCTGCTGCGGGTGCTCGAGGAGCGCACCTTCGAGCGGGTGGGCGAGACCCGCAGCCGCCCCTTCGCCGCCCGGCTCATCTGCGCCACCCACCGCGATCTACCCGCGCAGATCGAGGCGGGGCGCTTCCGCGAGGACCTCTACTTCCGGCTGCGGGTGGTGGAGATCCACCTGCCTCCGCTGCGCGAGCGCCCCTCCGACATCGAGCGGATCTCCAACCACCTGCTGCAGCGCGTGGCCGCCCAGCTCGACAAGGACAGCCTCTCGTTCAGCCCCAACGCGCTGGCGCAGCTGCAGCAGCATCGCTGGCCGGGCAACGTCCGAGAGCTGCGCAACGTGATCGAGCAGGCGGCCATCATGGCCCGCGACGTCATCACGGTCGATCACCTGGTCATCGAGCGCAGCTCTCCCGGCGTGCCCTCGAGCGTGATCCCGGCCTCGCCCTCGGCCCCCATCGTCACGCTGGCCGACATGGAGCGCACGCACATCCAGCGCACGCTCGACCAGCTCGACTGGGTGAAGAAGAACGTCGCCGAGGCGCTGGGGATCTCCCGGCCCACCCTCGACCGGAAGATCCGCCTGTACGGGCTGATCCCCTCCGGCGGCTGAGAGGGCCGGGCGGCCCTCTCTACGGCACCAGCACCGCGCCCGTGTCCGTGATCTCGGTGCGCACGAGCGGGTCGCTCGGCGGCGCGGGCTCGGGCGCGGGCTCGGGCTCGGGCTCGGGCGTGAGTTCGAACTTGGCGTTCATGTCGTGGGTCCAGGTTTCGATGTCCTCTGCGTACTCGGGCGCGGTCGGGCGGACCTCGTCGATGGCCCGGCGCGCCTGCTCGAGGGCCTCGTCCTGGTGCCCCTGGCGATAGAGCGCCCGGGCGAGGAACAGGCGCACGCGGGCGATGAGCGCGGGCGAGGCCGACGATTCCTCCAGCCGCGTCAGCGCGCCTCGGCACAGCCGGCGTCCCGCGTCGAAGCGCTCGTTTTGCACCGCGATCTTGCACAGCCCACTGCGGGCGACGTCGTTGTAGGGGTGGCCGGGGCCCACCGTGTGCTCGAAGATCCCCTGCCCCTGCTGGAACGCGTCGCTGGCCTGTTGCCAGCGCTGGTCACAGGCCAGCGCGAACCCGAGGTTGATCCAGGAGATGCCCACGTCGAAGCTCTGCGGGCCCTGGAGGTTGATCTTGAGCCGCAGCGAGCGCATCAGGAACTCGTGGGCGAGCTCGTACTCCTCGCGCTCGCTGTAGAGCACGCCGAGGCTGTTGAACAGCCACGCCCGGGCCATGTCGTCGTCGGCCCGGTCGATGGCGACCTGGGCGGCGAAGTGGAGCTCGCTGGTCGCCTGGCCGTCGCCCTGCAGCGCCACCACGTAGACCAGCGAGGCCCACGAGCGCGCCGCCAGGCGGTCGTCGCCGTTGCGGGAGGCCAGCGCGATGGCCTCCCGCAGGGAGGCCTCGGCCTTGTCGTGCGTCGACGCGTCGGTCTGCAGCCGGCCCATGCTCTCGAGAGCCTGCGCCTGCACCGGCTCGTAGTCGAGCGTGCGGGCCTGGTCCACCACCTCGTGCGCGAGCACCAGCCCCTCCTCGAAGGAGCCCGCCAGCCGCATGGTGTCGACCATGTCGATCCGCTGCTGGACCTGCTCGACGCGCTGGCGCAGCACGTCGTCGTTGGGCAGAGGGATCGAGCTCATCATGGCCTCGGTGTCGTTGCACTCCGCGATGGAGGGCAGCTCGAAGGCCACCGGCATGCGGCGGTCGAGCGAGGCCTTGCCGTTCGCGCCCGCGAGCATCTCCACCGCGGCCTCCAGCCGAGACCGGCGCCGCTGCAGGCACTGCATGCGGCGGTCGAACATCGCCTCGGATTGCTCCTGGTCGATGTAGGTCGCCCGGCACGCGTCGGCTCGGGCCGTCTTCCAGCCCTCGGCGTAGGCGTCGAGCTCGTCCACCACCCGCTTGCGGTGGCCGAGCGCGTCGGGGTGGCGCGTCTCGAGGATGGCGTCGCCGAGCTGCTGGGCGCGCTCGACCGACCACGTCTCGACCAGCGCGTCGTCGACGTCGTCGCAGGGCTGCTCGCGGCTGCCCAGGCCCGCGGCCGCGCCCAGCCCCAGCCCCACCGCGAGCGCCACGCCGGTGATGGCCCACGGCCAGCGCCGGCGCTCCACCAGCTCGGCCAGCAGCGCGTCCATGGAGGCGAAGCGCTGCTCGGGATCGATCGACAGGCCCCGCAGCAAGGCCCGGCGCACCCGCACCGGCACGCGCCGCGAGCGGTTGAGCATCTCGCGCTCCGCGTCGGCGAGCCCCAGCGGCACGATCCGCCGGCGCTCTTGGAAGGACTTGCCGCCCGGAAACGGGGACCGGCCCAGCAGCGCCGTGTACAGGCACAGGCAGAAGCTGAACTGATCCATGCGGTGGTCGCCCAGCCGCCCCTCGAGCTGCTCGGGCGCCATGTACAGCGGCGTGCCCACGATCGTGCTCACGCTGCGGTCGTGGTCCGGGTCTTGCCAGGTCGCATCGACCGTGTCGACCGAGGGCATGCCCTCGTCGATCGCGAACTCCACCAGGCGCGCCATGCCGAAGTCGGCCACGCGGACCGAGTCGTCCTTGCCCAGCAGCACGTTCGAGGGCTTGAAGTCACGGTGCACCACCCCGGTCTGGTGCGCCGCCGCCAGCCCGCGGCCCGCCGCGATGAACAGCTCGAGGATCTCTCGCACGCTGTGCTCACCCTTCGCGAGGTGCTGCCCCAGGGTCTGCCCCTCGCACAGCGCCATGGCGATGAACACCCGCCGCGAGGTGAAGCCTGCGTCGTAGATGGTGACGATGTTGGGGTGCTCGAGCTTGGCGAGCGTCTGGGCCTCGGCCAGCAGCTCCGCCCCGCCGGGCATGCCGCCGCGGGCTCGATTGTTCCGCAGCACCTTCAGGGCGACCGTGCGATCGAGCTGGGGATCCCAGGCCTTGTAGACCACCCCCATGCCGCCCTCGCCGATCGGCTCGAGCACGGAGTAGCGGCCCACTTGGGACCCTCGCTCCAGCACGTCGGACTCGATCGACTCTTGCTGGTAGTCGACGGGCGCCGGCTCGTCGTCATCGAGCTTGGCGGTGGGCTCGTCCCACGACGTTCGCGCTTGATCTACCCTCTGGTCCATCGGATCCACCCCGCAGCCGACAGTGTCCCACGAGGTGAAGGAAAGGGGGATGGAAGAGTCGAAGGCAATCATCATCGGCGTCACTTTCGATCCAGGGGCATCTCCTACAGCGACAGCGGAGCCACGAAGGTGCTGATGGTGTGGAACGCCTCGTCGTTGGCCTCGCAGTCGATCGCGGTGGGTGCGGCGATCGGGCCGAGCAGGCCGAGGGCCAGCGACTCGAACTCACAGCGCCCATCGAATTCGCACAGCGAGTACTGCTCGAAGGGGCACGCCTCCTCGGTGAGGCCCGCGCACGTACGCCCCTGGAGCTGGCCTAGGAGCGGTCCGAGCACCGTGCCCTCGCAGTAGTTGAGGGACACCTCCTCGGCGAAGAGGTTGCCGAAGAAGCTCGCCTCGTACTGGGAGAAGTAGAGGCTGGAGCCCATCCCGATCGCGGGGTGCTCGGCCTGCATCCAGATCTGGACCGGCTGGCCGCTGGTGTTGGTGCGGGCGAGCATGCAGGCCGAGACCCACTCCTGGCAGTCTTCGTTGCATGCGCCGGTCCTCCACTCGGGGGCGAGGCCGAGCAGGCCGTCGAAGGTCAACGTCTGGCCGTCGACCACCTTGGTGATGCTCTTGCTGGCCGGCAGAGCACACTCGACGAGGTACTCGGCCGTCTCGAGGCGGTCGTCGTCGAGCAGACCGAGGTCGTTGGCGAGGCCTTGTACCGTCGACAGCGCGAACGCGGGGTCGATGCCGGTGACGTTGGGGGATTGCAGGCCGTTGTTCAGCCACACGCCGCGGTCGGGATCGCCGGCGTTCCAGTTTCGAAGCGTAGTGGCCTCGGCCTCGGCCTCGGTCTCGATCTCGAGGTCGGACTGGTCGCAGCCGGAGAGCAGCACGGGGAGGATGAACAGAGCGGTCATGGTGGGGCGGGTGAGGAACATGATGGACTTCCTTGGGGGTTGGAGTAGGCCAGGAGATTCGGCCGCTCTCACCCCCCCAACATGAGCAAGGGGTGTGCCAGGTGACTCCACTCTTGCCGCCTCTGGCTCATCCCGTAGGGAGGACCCCTCTACGCGCCTGAATCGCCGTACTTGGCCCGTTCTGCGCAATCCGGGCGTTTGGCACCTTCGAACAGGGCCGAGGAGAAACGCTTGGATACACCGTGTAACGGGGGCCTCTTCGTCCGAGCGATGCTTCGTGACATGAACGTATGCTCGGTGCATCGGCGCGAGCGACTTCGGGTAGTCCGTCATGATCCGTTACGCCGTGTAATGGGTTCGAGCGAAGAACTGGTCATTTCGTGCCGAGCAACGAAGCCAAGTCGTTGAAATCCCTGGTCGGCGATCGGCCGTGGCCGTGGATCGGCCCTTGCTCTTCATGCGTCGTCGACGTGGGCGCCATGCCCCGTCCCTTCGCACTGCCCCCCGACCCCTAGGTGTTCGCCATGTTCCTCCACGACCCAACTCCTCCCATCGACGAAGACGCACCGACGATCGTGCTTCGGAAGCGCTCTCGTCCCATCTCCACCGCCCACGCCATCACCTCCTTCATGCTCGTGGTGGTGGAGGGGCAGCACGAGGGAGAGATCCTCCGCCTGCATCGCGGTGAGAACCTGATCGGTCGCAGCCTGAACGCGATGGTCCGCCTGAGCGACGACGGCGTCTCGCGGCGCCACGCGCTGCTCATGATCGATGATCGAGGGCGGGTGATGATCAAGGACCTCGACTCCACCAACGGCACCTACGTCGAGGACCAGCGGATCGAGATCACGACCCTGAGGCTGGGCGATCGGATCCGCGTGGGCACGCTCGCGGCGGTCGAGCTGCGTCGCGAGGTCTGCGACGTGGACGGGGCCAGCCGGCGCACGATGGCCTTCGAACCCGACACGCCGGTCCGGCGCCCGGGGGGCGACAAGGGCGAGCGCGACGCGTCGTTCTCGAGCAAGCTCTACGCCATCGAGCCCAACCGAGGGACGGCCGAGCCCTGGGGCTACTCGGGCGAGGCGCTCGATGCCTACGAGCGGCTGCTGCGGATCCGCGAGAGCAAGCTGGGCCGCAACCACCTCGGCGTGGCCGAGATCCTCGAGGTGCTCGGCGCGACCCTGCAAGAGGGCGAGAAGTTCGAACGGGCGCTAGACTGTCACCGCCGGGCCCACGAGATCTACGAGCGCAGCGAGCCGGTCCGCTTCCACGAGGCCGCGCGCGCGATGGCCCGCCGAGCGCAGTGCGAGATGTCGTTGGGCCGCAACGGCGACGCGCTGGGCTCGTTCGAGGCAGCCGAGAGCCTGCTGCAGCGATCGGGCGCGTCGGCCCGAGAGCTGAGCTGCGTGCGGCTGTGCATCGCCCGGGTGCTGTGGCTGACCCGACGCGAGCTGCCGCGCGCCCAGCGGCTCACGCGCGAGGCCTACCGGGTGTTCGACGCCGATGGCGTGCCCGCCGACGGCATGCTGCGCGAAGCGGCCAAGTACGCCGACCTCATCGAGATGTCGTTGCGCGCGACCTCCAAGAACAGCCGGCGAGACGTCGACGAGTCCCACCGAACGCTGGTGGCGCTGCCCCGGTCCGATCGAGCGCCGGCGCCCTGAGCATCGGCGCCGGCGTGGATCGAGCCCCGTCGTTGCGAGGCGATCTCGGAATCGTTGCGCGTGCGCTGATGCGCGCGCGCTGAAGCGAGCCGTGCGCCGCCGGGGCACCCCTCGCCCCGCCGCGCGTGCCGCCCGGGGCCGCAGGAACGACGCTCCGCCGATCGGCGGGAGCAGCGATCGGCGATCCGAGCCCGCGCTCGAGGATCATCGACGGGGGGTTGATTCCCGGGAATTCCTTGTCAAACCGGGTACATGTCGAATCACATAGAGCACACCATCCAAGAGTTCATGACCCCCCAACCATGCGTCGTCGACGAGGATCTCTCCTTGGCCGACGCAATGGACCGCATGATGGCGAACAACATTCGACATCTCGTTGTGGTGCGTGACGACGTGATGATCGGCATCATCGACTCCTCCGATCTGAGCCTCGCCAACGCGGTGATGGACGAGAAGCTGAAGGACATCCCGATCTCCCGGGCCGTGCGCGGCGTGTTCCGCTGCTCGCCCAACATGCCGCTGGCCGACGTGGTCCGTACCATGGAGGGACAACACTTCGGCTGCGTGGTCGTGGTCGACGGCAACGAGGTGGTCGGGATCTTCACCCTCACCGACGCCCTCCGAGCCCTGCGTCAGCTCGCCCTCGATCACCCGGTGCTGCCGGAGACCGCATCGACCCACATGCCGGCGCCGCCTCACGAACGGGAGAACCATGCGCACCACGTGCGTACCCGCCGGCTGCTCGACAGCCACCACGCCTCGCCCTCGGCCAACGACGGCAAGGTGTTCGGCTCGGTCGGCGTGTAGTCGCCCGCCCGCGGTCACTCGCCGGCGGTCACTCGTTGACCGCTGGCCCCAGCCCCACGACGACGTACCCGCCCGCGGGTGCGTCTTCGAGCGTCAGCAGGCCCCGCCGCTGGGCGTCCGCGAGCAGTTGGCTGAAGTTCCGGTAGCCGTGGAAGCTCTCCGAGAACATCGGCCGCTTGCGCTTGAGGGTCTGCTTGATGAGCGAGCCGAACAGCGGCGCATCGTAGTCGCGCAGCAGGGCGTCGACCACGTCGACCACCTGCTCGATCGCCTCGGTGCGCCGATCCTCGGCGGACGACTCGGCGGACGACTCGGCCTGCACGGGGCGCTCGGCGGCGCGGGCTCGCCGGGACCGACCCTTGTGCTCGCGGATGAGGTCGTCGTAGTAGATGAACTCGTCGCAGCTGGCCACCAGCAGGTGCCCCGACGACTTCTTCACGCCGATCCCCAGCACGCTCTTGCCGTTCTCGCGTAGCTTGCCCACCAGCGGCGAGAAATCGGAATCGCCCGAGATCACGCAGAACATGTCGACGTGCGCCTTCGTGTAGCAGAGGTCGATCGCGTCGACCACGAGGCGGATGTCGGCGGAGTTCTTGCCGCCGGCCGACACGTGGGGGATCTCGATGAGCTCGAAGCCCTCCTCGTGCAGCCCCCGCCGCGCGCCGCGGAAGCGCTCCCAGTCGGCGTAGGCCTTCTTCACGACGATCGAGCCCTTGTCCAGCAGCCGCTGGAGCACCAAGCGAATGTCGAAGTCGCCGTGCCCAGACTCCTTGGCGCCGATGGCGACGTTCTCGAAGTCGCAGTACACGGCCAGGTTCGGCGCTCGGTCCACGTCCTTGGCGTTGGGGCTGCGGCGCGGGGTCATCGTAGTCCTCTCATCGAGGGTCCTTCTACACCCGATCGCCGCCGGGCGCACCCGCCGGCCCCCGCGGCGAGGTCGAAGGAAGAAGCCAACACTACACGCGTCATCTACGACGAACCGAGGCTCGCGCGCAGAGCCTGGCGAGCGCTGCCGCGCTCTGGCCAGCAGAGGGCGTCACGGTCTCACGGGGCTTCGTTCTCGTTCGAATACACCTTGCCCTTGCCGGGCGTCGCGTCGGGGTCGACGGGCTCGGGGCCGAGGTACGTCAGCAGGTCGTCCGTGGCGACCGGCTTGACCAAGTGATAGTCGAAGCCGGCCTCGAACGCCTGCCGGCGGTCCTCGGGCTGGCCGTAGCCGGTGAGCGCGATGATCCGGGGCTGATCGATCGACGTGCTCGCTCGCGTGCGGCGGGCCACCTCGTAGCCGTCGATGTCGGGCAGCCCGATGTCGAGCACCACCACGTGGGGCGTGAGGGACTCGAGCAGCTCGAGGGCCTGGGTCCCGTCGAAGGCCACCTCCACCCGATAGCCGCGGGTCATCAGCACCATGCCCAGCATCTCCGCCGCGTCCTCGTTGTCGTCGACCACCAGGATCCGGCGCGGCCCGTCCTCGCCCGGCTCGGGCTCGCTCTCCGCGGCGGGGGCGGGC
>JGI12210J13797_10414080_pt1 | contig 14489 bp, 12 predicted proteins | sample ElkSlonscriptome_3_FD_13797 | JGI IMG/M metagenome (IMG submission 13797)
ACAACAAGTCCCGAGTCCAAGCGAGGAGTCTCGCGGCTCGATTTGAATACAGGAGCTATCGAATGAAGATTTTGCGGGGAAATCGCCGTGCATTCACACTGGTGGAACTGCTCGTCGTGATCGCCATCATTGGCGTTTTGGTCGGACTTTTATTGCCAGCGGTTCAATCGGCGCGAGAAGCCGCCCGACGGATGAGCTGCCAAAACAACCTGAAGCAAATCGCGTTAGCGGTGCATAACTTTGAGTCTGCGACAAAGCAGGTTCCGCCCGGTTGGGGAGGAAGCCCCAGCACAGGCGATGGTTGGTCCGCCCAAGCTCGATTGCTTCCCTACCTCGAATCAGTTGCACTTGCCTCGGCAATCGACTTTGACCAGGCCTACGGTGCGGTGACCATTTCGGTGGACGGAGCCGACGTTCCGATCGCCAGTTTTCGGGTGCCGACCTATCTTTGTCCAAGCGAGACGAACGACCGTCAACGATTGGGGGCCGGTGGCCCCGAGCATTATCCGATTAACTACGCCTACAACGCAGGCCGCTGGATGGTCCTGGATCCCAAGCAGCCAACGCCCGATGATGATGTCGTTGGTGAAGGCATGTTCGTAGCCAACAAATGGTTGCGTCTGAATGCTTGTCTCGATGGTCTTAGCAATACGTTGGCTTTTGCCGAAGTGAAGGCTTGGACGCCCTATTATCGTGATGCCGAGTTAACGGGTGACTTGACGATGCCAACTCAAGCAGCGGAGGTTTGTATGCTCGGTAGCGGTTCATTCAAACCCGATACGGGCCATACCGAATGGGTGGATGGGCGTGTCCATCAAACCGGCTTCACGACCACGTTTACACCCAACCAAAAAGTGTTATGTGTCAACGATGGTATCGAGTACGATGTTGACCTTACGAATTGGCGTGAAGGCAAAACGCCCTCGGATCCTGCGAATGTGGCCAAGACGTATGCAGCCGTGACCGCCCGCAGTTACCATGTTGGCGGCGTGAACGTTGCCTTGATGGACGGATCGGTACGCTTTGTCACCGATTCAATTGAGCGAGATCTATGGCAGCACTTTTCAACTCGCGGCGGTCGTGAAGTGGTTTCCTTTGAGCGGTAAGGAATCAAACCTCAAAGGATCGCTTCGATCTCATCCAATTCGCTGTTGCTAAACGTGGAATTTTTGAGTGCGTCGAGGCTGTTGTCCAACTGGCCAACGCTGCTCGCACCGATCAAGACGGAAGTGATTGTCGAATGCCTCAGCAGCCAAACGATTGCCATTTGCGCTAAACTTTGGTTTCGTCCCTTTGCCAATTCGTTAAGGCTACGAATCTGAGCAAGCCGTTGAGGCGTGATGTCGCTTGCTTGCAAGGAATCCGGTTGCTCGCGCCGCCCGCGACGATTCGGGGATTCCCGACAAGTACTTGTCGCTCAAGAGACCTTGGGCCAACGGCGAGAACGCGATGCAACCTTTTGCATTGTCTCGCAACACGTCCAACAGCCCCTCTTCAGGCTGGCGCTGGAACATGGAATATTTCACCTGATGGATGACGAATGGGGTTTTATAATCCTCGAACAACCGGATCGCTTCGAGCGTCTTCTCGGGGCTGTAGTTTGAAATTCCGACATACAGTGCTTTGCCTTGTCGAACGGCCAAGTCAAGCGCCTGGACAGTTTCTTCAAGCGGTGTGTTGGGGTCCATGCGATGGGTGTAAAAGAGATCGACGTAATCCAGCTGCATTCGCTTTAGCGATTGATCCAAGCTAGCTGTCAAGTTCTTCTTGCTGCCCCAATCTCCGTACGGTCCCGGCCACATCAAGTAGCCTGCTTTGGTCGAAACAATCATTTCGTCTCGATAAGACCGAAAATCGTGTTGGACGATCTTGCCAAAATTCTCTTCTGCCGAACCTGGGGGTGGTCCATAGTTGTTGGCCAAATCAAAATGCGTGACACCGCGATCAAAACCACGGCGCAGCATCGCTCGCCCCGTTTCAAATAGGTCGACTCCACCAAAATTGTGCCATAAGCCCAACGAAATCTCTGGCAATAATAAGCCACTACTCCCCGTGCGACGATAGTTCATTGTGGTATAGCGATCATCGTTTGCGCAGTACATTGGTTCTCGATTTGATGGAAGGATGGCTGGTTGTCTCAATAGAATAGCATCGCTCGCCCTGGTGACAGCCCCATTGGCCCAAATTGCCGTGAACCGATTCGCTCGCTCGATCGTAAAGATGCCAGTTTCCGTACTTGTATCTTACGATTTATTGGGCTATGACGTGATTCGCTTTTGTATAGTATTGGGTTTGGCGGCAGCGGTTGGGGGAGTGGTCGGATGGAGCATCAACTATTCCCGGTTTGGGCATCGAACCGCTCACATGGGCGAGATGGTCTATCAAGGCGAAGTGAAGGGCGGCAATTATGCCGAACATTTAGCCTCGTTCACTCAGGCCGAAAACCCCAAAGTCGAATTGCTCGGCGGGGATACGTACGACTTCGGGTCGATGGCACCCAATGAAAAGGGCGAGCACCGCTTTGTGATCAAAAACGTGGGTGATGGCGATTTGACGCTGCGACTCGGAGCGACCACCTGTAAATGCACGCTAGGGACTCTGAAGAGCGAACGGCTCGAACCGGGTGAAGAGACCGATGTCTTGTTGGAATGGAACGTCAAAACAAACGAAAAAACGTTTTCTCAGTCAGCCCAAATTTTAACCAACGACCCTGATCAGTATGCGATCGACTTGAAGGTCAGTGGCCGCGTTGTCTACCAGATTGAGATGGTCCCCGACACGTTGACGTTCGGCGAAATTGCCTCAAGCGAGGGCGCACAGTTGACCGCCAAAATTTTTAACTACATGTCGCCTCCGATTGAAAACCCGGAGGTCAGGTTTAGCTCCGATGAGCTGAATGAATTGTCGGAAGTGACCATCGAACCGTTTGAGCCTTCCGCCGCTGATGGGCCGAACGCCAAAGCGGTTCAAGGTTTCAACGTTTCGATCGATATCAAGCCTGGATTGCGGCAAGGACCGGTGTCGCAAAACTTGATCTTCACATTTACCCAAGAAAGCGACGGCGAACTGGTTGCTGAAAATGCGGACATCGAGATTAAGGAAAACGCATCCAGCCCCGAGAGCGAGAAGATGCAGTTTACCGCGTTAATCACGGGAAAAGTGGTCGGTTCCATCGGTATGATCCCCAACCCGCGATTGGAAGAAACCGAGTCAGGTAATTTTATTTACGATTTTGGGCAAATTGGGGCCGATGGGCCATTTGAGGCGAAGGTGTTCGTTGTGTTAAAGGGTGAGAATCGCGACGAGGAAAAGTTAAGTGTCGAGGCTGTTGTGCCCGAAGACGTTATTAAAGCCACGCTTGGCGAACCGCTCCGGCGAGGAACCATGACGCTCTATCCACTGGAGTTTGAGTTGATCCCCGGCCCCGAGCCGATCAAGCGTTTGGGACGCAATAAGGACGATTATGGCAAAGTGAGGGTGGTCTCGGAGCGAGAGGGCGGTGACAAACTAACGATCGGTTTGCAGTTCTCGTTGGAAGCCAAATAAGCAAAGCTGTATAGCAATCCCCCGTTAAACCGCGTGCCCACCGGGCCGCGTTGATTCGTTAAACCGCGTGCCCACCGGGCCGCGTTGATTCGTTAAACCGCGTGCCCACCGGGCCGCGTTGATTCGTTAAACCGCGTGCCCACCGGGCCGCGTGCCGAGTATCGCATAAACGCGCGGGGCGTTGCCCCCGCGGTTCAACGTGAAAGAAGCGATTTTTTTCAGTCGAAGGAAAATCAAAGATGGTATCTCCACCCAACCACCCTTCCGCTCCATTGCTTCGCCTGACCGCTCGCGGAGCCTGCGTCGTTGCCGTGGTGATGGTGTTTTTGGCGATTCACGGTGAATTCGAAATCGCTCGAGGCCAACAACCATCCAAACCGATCGCCATTGATGGTGACGCTGCAAAGGGCCCTGAGGACTACACCGACTGGGAACAGCCCGCTGTAACGTTGATGGTCACCGGCAACCAGCATGGATACTTAGAACCGTGCGGCTGTACGGGACTCGATAACCAAAAAGGGGGCGTGGCGAGACGCTTTACGTTTATCGATCAGATTCGAGATCGTGGTTGGGAGGTGATTCCGGTTGACGCTGGCAATCAAGTTCGTCGCTTCGGTCGTCAAGCCGAGATCAAGTTCCAAAGGACCGCAGAAGCACTTCGTAGAATGAAATACGAATCGGTTGGCTTTGGCAGCGATGATGTCCGACTTGGTGTTGGAGAATTGATTTCGGTCGCAGCGAGTGAGACGTCTGACGAAGCACTCTATGTTTCCGCAAACGTGGTTCTGCTCGACCCCAGTTTAATGCCGCAGTTTAAGGTTGTTGACCGCGGCGGGATGAAGGTAGGAATGACGAGCGTGCTCGATCCGACAACGCTCGATTCCCCCCTCGGCGATGAGGTCGTACTCGAACCACCGGTGGCGGCTGCGAAAAAGGCGCTCGAATCGATGAATGCCGAGTCGCCCGACTATAAGGTTTTGACTTTCTTCGGTAAGGAAAAGGCCGCCGAAGAACTGGTTCGCAAGGTTCCTGGATTTGATGTTGTCGTCGTCGCGGGCGGCTATGGCGAGCCGACTTACCAGATGCAATCGATTGAAAACAGCGAAACGAAGTTGATCGTTACTGGCGACAAAGCGATGTATGTGGGTATGATCGGTTTGTATAAAGACGCCCCGGCGAAGTACAGTCGCGTTGCGATGACGCACGCACTGGAGGACTCGCAAGCGATGCGGAAATTGATGTCCGATTACCAACTGCAGCTTCGCGACTTGGGGTTGGAAAAGCTCGGGCTGCGTCCGATTCCGACGCCCTCGGGAAAAAGCTACATTGGCAGCGAAGCGTGTGGGAAATGCCATACCACCGCCTATGAAATCTGGAAAGAAACCCCGCATGCCCATGCGACAGAGTCACTCATCCACCCAGGCGAACGGGGCGACGTGCCGCGTCATTTTGATCCCGAGTGCATTAGTTGTCATGTAACAGGATGGAACCCACAAGGCTTCTATCCGTATGAATCGGGATACCTGTCACTCGAAGCGACGCCGCATTTGACCGCCAGCGGCTGCGAGAATTGTCATGGGCCCGGTGCCGCGCACGCGGCAGCCGAAGAGGCTGGCTCGAATGTCAGTGAGTCGAAACGCACCGAGCTGCGCGACGGCATGCGGTTGACTTACGACAACGCTCGAGCAAAGTGCATGGAATGCCATGACTTGGACAACAGCCCCGATTTCCATGAGCAAGATGCGTTCGAAGATGTCTATTGGCCTGAGGTCGAACACTACGGAATGGATTAGACGCCTATGTTTCGTTCAACGCCGATCAAGTTGCATGATTGTCAAGTTCACGGCGTTGGGACGGGAGCCGAATTGTTTGTTGTCGAAGGCGATTCCGCTTCGCTATCGGTCGCTCGCGCCCGCGACATGCGTTTTCAAGCGGTGTTGCCGATGCAAGGTAAACCGCTAAACGCCATCAAGGCGTCACCGCGAGCGGTTGCGAACAACGAATGGTTTGCGGCCTTTGCCGACGCGGTCGGCAGCGGGATGGGCGACTACTTTCATTTGCAATCGGTTCGCTTTGACAATGTCGTTTTGTTGTTTGATCCCGATGCAGACGGAATACACTGCGGAGCGTTGATGATGATGTTTTTGCATCGTTTCATGCGTCCGCTGCTCGACAGCGGCCGGGTCTCGATCGTCCGTGCACCGATGTTCGAGATCACTGCTGACGCGTACAACGATTCCTTGTTGGCTTATGGCGAAGAGCATTATCGAAAGCTACGCGAGCATCTCGAATCGCAGCAGATCGAGGGGTTGAAAGTGAATCGATTTCGCGGTTTGGCGAGCTTGAATCAGTCGCTGTTAACACGCACATGCTTGGACCCGCGCACGCGGTCCGCAACCCCGGTCGATGCATCCGATGCCGAGTCAGCGATCAGCATTTTTTGTGGGGATTAGCACAGGAATAGGCAAAACATGGGAGGCAAAACATTGGGATCCTCTCAACAATATGTGGGTTCGGCTAGTGCCGTGTAAGATTGTTTTAGGCAGTGCAGGGCAACAAGAATATTCATTTAGGATTAAAACCTACCGTTCAGAACATGACGTTTTTGAATCGACCCACAGATTCTTCGGAGGAGGCAAAAATTGAGGCTTCAATTTCGTTGCTATTTTTTGCCTTACCTGTTTTGCCTATTTGATCCCTAAGTATTTCCAAAACGATTAGAGCGATATGCGAGTCAGCCCGTTAGCGGTCGCCGGCGACGTCGAGGACATCTTCGAGCTGCATGACGCCATCGTAGATCGAGCGTCCGACGATTGCAGCTGGCATTTCAATCTGGACCAACTTGCGAACATCGTCGATCGTCGTCACGCCTCCACTGGCGACGAGCGGGATATCGGTTGCCGCTGCCATTTCGATCAGCCCTTCGAAATTCGGGCCGCTCATCATGCCATCGCGAGCAATGTCGGTGTAGATGATTGCTGCGATGTTGTCGGTGCGGCTGCGTAGATCCTTGGCCAAATCGACCGCTGGCGTCGTACTGGTTTCCAACCATCCGTCGGTCGCGACCATGCCGCCTCGAGCATCGATGCCAGCTGCCAAACGGCCTGGATAGGTATCACACATTTTTGCAAACCATTCGGGCTGCTTCAGCGCAGCGGAACCGACGACGAGCCGATCGATTCCGAGAGCCAACAGCGATTCGATCGACGCTTCATCACGGACTCCCCCGCCCAGCTCGCATTGCAAGCTTGTCGCCGCTACGATTCGTTGTACCGCTTCACGGTTCAAAGTCGGATCGTCACCGCGGGCAGCATCCAAATCGACGAGGTGCAAACGGCGAGCGCCGGCGTTTTTCCAACGCTGAGCAAACTCGACGGGATCGTCGCCGAAAGTCGTTTGTCGATCGTAATCACCTTGGCGTAACCGCACCGGTTTGCCATGACGAAGATCGATTGCAGGCCAAATTTCCAAAGGGATTTTTCCTTAGTGTGTAGAGGTCGTGCAGTCTATATGTGATTGCGTAACAACTCGTTCCGAGGCTCCCGCCTCGTAACGGGATGATAGGAGGCTCCCGCCTCCTTTTCCTGTTAGCGAAGCGGGAGCCTCCCACCATCTTGTTCCCAGGCGGGAGCCTGGGAACAAGTACTTTAAAAGCTGCACGACAGCTTTGCTTGGCAGCGGTGGTTAAGTGATTGACTCCGCTAACCGGTTAGTCCCGCCAGTTCGGTAGCCCGATGCACGCGGGCGATCCCGATCATGTAGGCAGCCGTTCGCAGCGAAACCTTGTGTTGGGTCGATGCTTCCCATACCGTTTCAAACGCTTCGTTCATCGTATGGTCTAGTTCTTGCCGGACGCGGTCAAGCGACCATCGATAATGTTGCCGATTTTGGACCCATTCGAAATAGCTGACGGTTACGCCGCCAGCGTTCGCCAAAATATCAGGCAAAATATGCACGTCTCGTTGATTGAGTATTTTGTCTGCTGCGGGAACGATGGGACCATTTGCAGCTTCGACGATCACCTTGGCGTGGATGTCGTCGACATTCTGTTCGGTAATGACGCCACCGATCGCGGCGGGGATCAAGACCGCCGCGTCTGGCAGAGTCAACAAAGCCTCCAACGGCAGAAGATCGCAGTCGTTGTAGCCTTCGAGCAGCCCCTTGGGGTGCTTCATTTTGTGTCGCATAATTTCGGGGATATTGAGCCCGGTCGACTTGTAGTAGGTGCCGGTAATATCGCTAACGGCGATGATTGGAAATTGGGCTTCACTAAGAAACTTAGCCGCGTGCGTGCCCACGTTTCCGAAACCTTGGATCGCCGTTTTCGCTTTTTCAGGTTTGATTCCAAGCCGGCGAGTCAATTTCAACGTCAACGTCCCGACGCCACGTCCGGTCGCTTCTTCTCGTCCGCGTGCTCCGTACTCTTCGACCGGTTTCCCAGTAATGACTGCCGGATTGAACCCATGGTACTTTTCCCATTGGTTGCGAAACCACGACATGATTTGGTAGTCGGTCCCCATGTCGGGGGCTGGGATATCGGTGTCGGGACCGACGACATCATGGATCGCATCGGCTAAAGCACGCGTCAACCGTTCGAGTTCCGACTTCGACAATCGACTAGGATCGACTCCGATGCCACCTTTTGCACCCCCATACGGCAGATTCACGACGGCGGTTTTCCAAGTCATCAAACAGGCTAACGCGCGAACCTCGTCAAGATCGACTTGAGGATGAAACCGCAGTCCGCCCTTCATCGGTCCGCGAGCGTTGTCGTGCTGCACGCGAAATCCAATAAAGTTGGCCAACTTTCCATCATCCATTTTAATGGAAACTTGGACCTGGATTTCGCGGTCGGGCATCAGCAACGCTTCTCGCATCGCTGGATCAATTTTCAGTAGTTCCGCTGCCGCATCAAAATAGATTTGGGTCGCTTCAAAGGCTCGCATCAAGAAAACTCATTCAACATGGAAAAAAGGGGACGGAACCTGACCGATTTATTGTCCTGCGTTGGCTTTGGTCACGACTTCAGCGCTCTTGATGACGATGGGGTTGACGGGAACGTCTTGCATCAAACCGCCGGGAACCGAGGGGTCACGAACGGGCCTGGTAGGCGTTTTGCCGATTCGATCGACCACGTCTTTACCCTCGACCACTTTGCCGAAGACCGTGTAACCAAAGCCATCAGCCGACGTCGCTCGGTTGAGCGGCGGGTTATCGACCGTATTGATATAGAATTGACTCGTTGCGCTATGGGGGTCACCCGTCCGAGCCATCGCGACCGTGTATTTGTCGTTTTTGAGTCCATTGCCCGCTTCGTTTCGGATTGGAGCCAACGTGTCCTTCTTTTTCATCTCTTTGTCAAACCCGCCACCTTGGATCATGAACCCATCAATGACTCGATGAAAGACGGTGTTCTCGTAGAACCCATTTTTGACATATTCCAAGAAATTCGCGACCGTTTTCGGAGCTTCTGCTGCATTGAGTTCCAAGGTGAGCGTGCCTTCGGAAGTGTCCAATTGGACCAAGACAGGTTCTTGTGCACTGCTGCGGGCAGAACCCATGCCGATGAAGCAAGCGGTTAAGCCAGCGATTAAGCCAGCGATGAGTGATCGTCGAAGCATTATAGATTTCTCCTTTAATTTGTTTTCGAATTCATGTTATCGAGTTGCCACAATGATTGCAGTGATCGCGACGTTGGCAACCACACAAAAAGCAAATTGTATACGGTAGGATCGTTTTTGTGTCTTGTGGCGAATCCGTCGTCCAACCAACCAAGCTCCTGGCCACCCCCCGGCCAACGCCCAAAGCAGGAGCGTTTTCTCCGACACTCGGCGAGAATCTCGCCCAGCGGCTCTTTTGTCAACTGCATATAAAAAGCCAGTGACCACACTAGCGACTAGTGTCCAAATGGCAAATAAGACTAACATAGCGATTGTTCAAGACCTCGGATCACGACGGTTCCTTCATTTTTGACTCGCGATTTTCTTCTCTGGATTTACTTCATGCCGCGTCGTTCACGCCAAAATCGTTTCGGCGATGGTCTTTATCCTGTTCCCCGCTCAAACGGTTCTGCTACGTCTTCTTACGATGTCCAAGACTACTTTTCGCGGTTGTCGCATTGGTTGAGCCTTGAGGGCGAAGCCGAACGAGCCCGCATGGCCGTGCGGCGACAAATCCGCGACCGACGCGACGTCGAAGGAACTGGCGAAACCTTGGTGGCGATGCAGTTATCGGATCACCACACCGGCTTAGCCGGACGCCTTTTGTTGGACTTTAGCAAACCAGGCGGCGAGACGCTGCCAATGAATCGGCTCAAAGTCGGTGCCCCCGTCGTCATTTCCGATTGGGATGATCCGGCGGATGAAGGTGTACCAGGGGTCGTCAGTCGCCGCAAGCACAATCAGATCCAAGTGGCGACCGAACAATGGCCGAGCGGGGACCAGTTCCGCATCGATCTCTCGCCCGACGAAACCACTCGCCGGCGGCAATTGGCGGCCATGAGTAAAGCGGAAACGGCCAACAAACGCACCGGCCAACTGCGTGATGCTTTGTTAGGATTTCGTCCGCTGAGGTTCGAAACGTCCGACGCGGATAACTCAATCGCGAAACCGCTCCACTTTTTGACCGAGCTCAACCCGCCTCAGCGAGACGCCGTGCGGTTTGCACTCTCAGCAAAAGACACCGCGATTTTGCACGGTCCGCCTGGAACAGGAAAAACGACCACCTTGGCGGAAGTGATCTATCAAGCGGTCGCTCGCGGTGATCGAGTTTTGGCGTGTGCGCCCAGTAACACGGCGGTCGACAACTTGCTCGAGCGGCTCGTGGCAATCATGCCAAACGTGCTACGAGTGGGGCATCCCGCGAGAGTCTTCGAGTCGCTTCGCGGTCATACACTTGATGAGTTGGTCGACGCGGATCCCGCGACCGACGTGATTCGCGACATGCGCCGTGAACTCGAGCAATTGATGCGCGAGGCATCCCGGAAACCACGTGGGAAGGATGGCTATCGAATCCGTGGACAACTCTATGCCGAAGCAGGGCAACTGCGCGGACAAATTCGTTCGTTCGAGCGCTCGATCATTCAAGCGGTTCTCGACTCCGCTGATGTCGTTTGCACCACGACGACCATCGATGACGATCTGCTCGGGGCTCGCCAATTTGATTTGGTCGTCGTTGACGAAGCGTGCCAGTGTACCCAGCCGAGTATTTGGCAAGCGGTGCTGCGTGCCGACCGTATTCTGTTCGCGGGCGACCATTTTCAATTGCCGCCGACGGTGCTAAGTGATGAAGCCGCCGACGACGGGATGCGTGATTCGCTGATGCAGCACTTGATCGAGCGCGAAGGCGAAAATGTCTTTCGACGTTTGCTGGTCCAATACCGCATGAACGAAACCATCATGAATTTTTCTTCGCAAACGTTTTACGATGGGTCGCTCATTGCGGACGCCTCGGTCAAGTCGCATCGTCTTTGTGATCTACCGTCCGTAACGGAAACTCCGTTGACGAGCGAGCCGATCGAGTTCATCGATACCGCTGGTGCCGAGTTTGACGAACAACTTGAACCGGATGGTCAAAGCAAAATGAATCCGAAGGAAGCGAACTTGATTGTCAAGCTCGTTCGCGAATTATTGGACTCGGGTGTCGATGCGTCTCAAATTGCAGTGATTGCACCCTATGCGGCTCAAGTTCGCCTTTTGCGATCGCGGTTGGAGCTACCGGAATTAGAAATTGACACCGTCGATGGTTTTCAAGGCAGAGAAAAAGAAGTGGTGCTTTTAACGATGGTACGCAGCAACGACCGGGGCGAAATCGGCTTTTTGGCCGACACTCGGCGAACCAACGTGGCGATGACTCGGGCGAAACGAAAGATGCTCATGGTCGGTGACAGCTCGACTTTGGGCGGTCATCCGTTCTACGCCGCGATGTTGGACTACTTTGAATCTCAACAAGCGTACCAATCGGTGTGGTCCTACGATGGTCTCTAACTCGGACGTCTATAGCATTGTGGGCAAACTACTACTACCATAGGGGGTGGGATTTATTCACAACGATGCAAGGGCTTCCAAAATGAAAGAAGAATATCATGGTTGGGACGTGCATGACGACGATTCAAACCGCTTCAATTTTGCCGATATAGCGGGTGAAAAACGAGGCGTTGACACGTTTGTCATTACCGATTTTGGGAAATCGACGAGCATTCGACAGGCTATTTCAGCGATGTTGGCGGCAACGAAGCAATTTCATTGCAAACTGCATGTCCAACGTACCGAACAAGCGATGGCTATCTTAACGGAGCTATCCGAAGCACGGATGTTAAGGATGGCACCGGTGCGATCGAATGATCACGACGAAATCGGCGTGATGTCGATTCGGGCCACACCGCCGCCCCCGCCCCGCCCATGGTGGAAGTTCTGGGGTTAGGTCCAATACCGCTTGAAATGAAGATTGAGACCGCAGCGGAAGTCATCAAGACTTTCGTCCCTTCATGACGCGAATGGCATAGGTGATCCTAAACTCTAAGGGCTTCCATTCTACGATGCTTGATATCAAACTCTAGCCCTACGCCGTGAACGGTTCTTACTGGATCGAAAGTTGGGAAGGATCGGCTAAAGCCTGGATTCCACCCATGATATTGTCGCGGCCCGTTGGGCACGCGGTTCAACGATCTGCAACAAAAATGTAGCTTTCGACAACGGGGGTGACAATTCTGTTACTTGAGTCGATTGGAAGCTTTTGGGGGGTGTTTGCGCCCCAAACGATGGGACTTGTGGACATCGGAGCCTTAGCGTTTCGCAGCACTGAACCCGAGCTACATTTGTGTCGTTTCTCCGATTGCCTTGCATCCGCAGCAATCCAATCAATTGTGACGAAAGTTTTCGCTTTTCTCAAAAAATCAGCAGACACACTTATGTTCGGTTTTCCCGGTGAAAAGCATCACTTCCGATGCAATGACTTGTAGCTCTCGGCTCAACACATCTGCCTTGCGTCTGCCCTTTGGTACGACCTTCGCATTCCCAACACGATCATGCTTTGTAAGACGTGTCGCTCTCCGCGATGCGAAATTTCACGATACGAAAAGGGAAAAAGAAGATGCGTAAGATCGCTATCTATGGCAAAGGCGGAATCGGCAAATCAACGACTACACAAAACACCGTCGCGGCTCTGGCCGAAATGGGAAAGAAGGTGATGGTCGTCGGCTGTGATCCGAAAGCGGACTCGACTCGATTACTACTCCACGGGCTCTCGCAAAAGAGTGTACTCGATACGCTTCGCGAAGAAGGGGAGGACGTTGAACTCGAAGACATTCGCCGCGAAGGGTTTGGAAATTGTCTGTGTGTTGAATCGGGCGGCCCTGAACCTGGCGTCGGATGTGCCGGACGTGGGATCATCACTTCGATCAACATGCTCGAACAACTTGGTGCTTACGAAGAAAGCGAAAACCTCGACTATTCGTTCTACGACGTCCTTGGCGACGTGGTTTGCGGCGGGTTCGCGATGCCGATCCGTGAAGGAAAAGCTCAAGAAATCTACATCGTTTGCTCTGGCGAAATGATGGCAATGTATGCGGCGAACAACATTTGCAAAGGGATCATGAAGTTCGCGGAATCGGGCGGCGTGCGGCTCGGCGGATTGATTTGCAACAGCCGAAACGTTGACAACGAACGAGAAATGATCGAAGAGTTCGCAAAGAAACTTGGCACACAAATGATCCACTTTGTTCCACGCGACAATGACGTCCAGCGGGCAGAAATCCGCAAGATGACCGTGATCGATTGGAACTCGACTTGCCCACAAGCGGACGAGTACCGAACGTTGGCTGCGAACATAGATGCCAACAAGATGTTTGTCGTCCCGAAACCGTTGCAGGTGGAGCAATTGGAAGAATTGCTGATGGAATTTGGGTTGCTCGAAGGCGTTGCCTAAGCGTCTGCGAATGACAAATTTCGACATTGAATGGTAGCGGATGGGCGCAGGCCCTCCGGTTTTGCGGCAGCGGACGATTCTCGCCAAGCCGCTATCAAACACAACACCTCTATCTTATTTGGGAGCGACCACCGTGTCCACCGATCGGATCAATACCCCTGACCTAAGCACGCCCAGCGAACCCTTCGAGGTAGAAGCGATGACGGCGGAGCAAATCAAAGACGAATTGACTCGCCAATACCCGAGCAAAGTCAAACGGAAGCGAGACAAACAAATCGTCTTAAACGAAAAGACACAAGACGACGGCGGCACACTGACACTACCCGTCATCAATGCCAACACCCGGACCTCGCCCGGCATCATCACCCAGCGGGGATGTACCTACGCGGGATGCAAGGGTGTCATCATGGGGCCGACCCGTGACATCATCAATATCACCCATGGCCCCATTGGTTGCGGATACTACTCGTGGTTGACGCGGCGCAACCAAACCAAGCCGCCAACCGACGATCATGAAAACTACATTCCGTATTCATTCTCGACCGACATGCAGGATGAGAACATCATCTTCGGAGGTGAAAAGAAACTCAAAGCGGCGATCCAAGAAGCTTATGACATGTTTCACCCCAAGGCGATCGCGGTCTTTGCGACTTGCCCGGTCGGATTGATCGGTGACGATGTTCACCAAGCGTGCCGCGAAATGAAGCGAGAGCTAAAGGACTGCAACGTCTTTGCATTTTCGTGTGAAGGATACAAAGGGGTCAGCCAGTCGGCTGGACACCACATCGCCAACAACGGTGTGTTCCAAAACATGGTCGGTAACCAGACGAAGGAGCCAGAAGGCAAGTTCAAAATCAATTTACTCGGCGAGTACAACATCGGCGGCGACGCCTTTGTTCTCGAAGACATGTTCGAACGATGCGGCATCACACTGCTGTCGACGTTTAGTGGCAACTCGACCGTCGAACAATTCGAACAATCCCACTGGGCCGAATTGAACTGTGTCATGTGTCACCGCT
>JGI12210J13797_10015940_pt1 | contig 14487 bp, 10 predicted proteins | sample ElkSlonscriptome_3_FD_13797 | JGI IMG/M metagenome (IMG submission 13797)
AGCTCATCGAGAGCGCCGGCCACTCCGCCGACGCGGGGCAGCATGCCGAGGCGCTGGACGCCTACACCTCCGCGTTCGAGGCCATGCCCAACGAGTACAAGCGCAACGACATCGGGGAGTTCGTCGTCGTCTCCGCGGCCAAGGCCGCCCTCGCCGACTTCGAGGCCCACGGCGATCCGACCGCGCTCGAGCGGGCGCGCACCGTCCTCACCGCCTTCATCGACCTCGCCGCGGGCACCGAGCAATCGACCGAGGCCGCCGAGGCGCGCCTCGCCGAGATCGATCAGGCCATGCCACCGCCGCCGGTCGACGAGTCCGAAGCGTTTCTGGAGCCGCCCCCCACCGAGCCCGAGCCCGAGCCGCCCCCCGCCCGGCGCGGGCCGGCCCTGGGCCTGCTCGTGGGGGGAGGCGCGGCCGTCCTCGCCGGGGTGGTCTTGGGGGTGGCCGGAGCGCAGCAGGTGCCCTGGTACGAGCAGAAGCTCGCCGACCGCGGCTGGGAGACCACCGACCCGGGCTACGACGACCAGATCGCCGCGGCCGAGCGCGTCCGCGCCATCGACCTCGGCGTGGGCATCGGCCTGGCCGCGGTGGGCATCGGCCTGGCCGTGGGCGGCGGGGTCGTGCTCGCCCACAGCAAGAGGGACTCCGACTCCACGGCACGCGCCTCGCTGCTGCCCACCCCGCAGCTCCGCGGCGGCGGGCTGGCCCTCCGCCTCGAGTTCTGAGCGGGCGCCGCGGCGCTCACTGGCACGCGAGGTGGAGGTCGACGACCTCGCCCCGGCGAACCTCGCCCTGCGCGTCCACGTAGTGGAAGGTCGCCCGCTCCACCCCGCAGTTGCCCCGGTCGTCGCAGCGCGGATCGACGTGGTAGCCCAGGTCGATGCTCAGCACGCGCCGCCGGTCGAGCCCCTCCATCTCGGCGAAGGTCGAGCGACGATCGCCGAATCCAAGTTCGAGCGCGGGGCGCGTTGGCCTCGCACCTCACCAGTAACCACCTCCGCCCCGTCGATCGGCCGCCCGACGTTTTTTCTGGCCCGGGCGGCGGGGGTGCCCGCCCCCTGCTATGGTCCGCGGCCAGAGATCACCATGGACTGGACCCCAGACTCCTGGAAGGCCAAGGCCGCCCACCAATCGGTCCCCTATCCCGACCCGGAGGCACTCGCCGCCGTGCAGGCTCAGATCGCCCGGCTCCCGCCGCTGGTGACCTCCTGGGAGGTCGAGGCGCTCAAGCAGAAGCTCGCCCGGGCCGCGCGCGGCGAGGCCTTCCTGTTGCAGGGGGGCGATTGCGCGGAGTCGTTCGACGACTGCGCCCCCGATTCCATCGCCACCAAATTCAAGATCCTCCTGCAGATGAGCCTGTTGCTGGTGCACGCCACCCGCAAGCCGGTCGTCCGCGTGGGCCGCATCGCCGGGCAGTACGCCAAGCCGCGCTCGTCGGCCACCGAGGAGCGCGACGGCCAGTCGTTGCCCTCGTACCGCGGCGACATCGTCAACCGCTCGCCCTTCACCCCCGAAGACCGCACCCCCGATCCCACCCTGCTGCTGCGCGGGTACGAGCGCGCCGCCCTCACCCTCAACTTCGTGCGGGCGCTGGCCGACGGAGGCTTCGCCGATCTCCGCCACCCCGAGACCTGGGACGTCTCGTTCGCGCTGGGCTCCGAGCACCACGGCGAGTACCGGCGGATCGCCGAGGCCATCAAGGACTCCATTACGTTCATGCAGGCGGTCACGCACACCGAGGAGCAGGTGCTCCAGCGGGTCGACGTGTTCACCAGCCACGAGGCGCTCAGCCTCGAGTACGAGCAGGCCCAAACGCGACAGGTGCCCCGCCGCGAGGGCTTCTACGACCTCACCACCCACATGCCCTGGATCGGCATGCGCACCGCCCAGCCCGATGGTGCCCACGTGGAGTACTGCCGGGGGATCCGCAACCCCATCGGGGTCAAGGTGGGGCCGAGTATGTCCAGCGATCAGCTGAGATCTCTGCTCGATCTCCTCGACCCCCACGGCGAGCCCGGCCGGCTCACCCTCATCCATCGCCTCGGCGCCGATCGGGTCCACGCCGAGCTGCCGCGCCTGGTGCAGACGGTGCAAGCCTCCGGCCACACCGTGCTGTGGTGCGCCGACCCGATGCACGGCAACACCGAGACCACCGCGTCCGGCATCAAGACCCGCCGCTTCGATCGGATCCTCCGCGAGCTCCGCGACGCGTTCGAGGTGCACGAGCAGCTGGGATCGTTCCTCGGCGGGGTCCACTTCGAGCTGACGGGCGAAAACGTCACCGAGTGCATCGGCGGCTCGGGAGGCGTGCAGGAGCACGAGCTGCACCGCGACTATCGGAGCAAGGTCGATCCGCGGCTGAACTATCAGCAGGCCCTCGAGATGGCGATGCAGGTCACCCAGCACCTCCGCCCCCACGCCCGCGCGACCGCTCCCGCGACCCCCCGCCCCGCCCCCTCCGAGGAGTCGTAGGGGTAGCCAGGACACACGACATCATCCTACTTTGGCACCTCTTACTTTCAGGTTTTCCCTTACAAGAGAACCGCTGGCGACCCTGCCTTGCCCATAGTACTGTCACTTTGCAGGCGTCGTGCGTCGGCATCCTGGGTCGGGGGACACAGAGATGTCGGCTTAGGTACTACGAGTACTTACACGTCGACTGCATTCGGGGTCTTCTCCACGTCACGTCAGGACATCGTTCGCCCAACCGAGCCCCACACGAGTCTACGTAGCGGAACACCGTCTCGTCGCCTCGCGTGAGCACCAAACGCTGAACCGACCCAAACACCGAGCTTCGCGACCGATCGTCGACGATCGGCAATCGTTCGAAATGCTTGCATCGTAGCCCGCAGCCGCCCGACAATGGGCGCGGGCCACGAGCAGCATCGGCAACGAGAACCGAGCCGCCCGCCGGTCGCACCGAGTATCGTCACCGAAATGGGAGTCGGGGGCGATTTGCGAGCAGTCAGCCCTGGGGAGGGCGATGACTGCTCGCCTTTTTTCGAAGCTCAACGAATTTCGGACCCGGGATCGACGAGCGCGCGGACCTCCCGGCGGACGCAGCGTTCCACCGAGTCGGCGTACGAGTCGACGTGCAGATCATCTCCAACGCAGCTCCGGGCCCAGCGGCGCGAGGCGATCGCCCGCCAGGCCCAGCTCGAGCCCGGCGACCCGATCCTCGACGCCATCGAGGCGGTGCCCCGCGAGCGGTTCGTGCCGGTGGAGGCGATCGACGCCAGCACCCGCGACCAGGCCGTGCCGCTCGACGACTCCGGGCAGGCCACCGTGAGCGCCATGCATGCCTACGCCGTCGCCTACCGGCTGCTCGGGGTGGAGCCCGGCGATCGGGTGACTGAAGGCCCCGTGTCGCCCGCGCGCTCACCCTCCCTGCCCCTGTCCCCGCGGGGTCCCCGGCGGCGGGGCGTCGGGCGAGGCTGGGCCCGCCGCGCGGTCGCGGTCGCGGTCGCGGGGGCGCTCGGGCTGGGGTGCGGGGTCACGCCCGATCCCACCATCGCCGACGAATTCCACGAGCGGCTGGCCCCCGCGGGCGGGCGCGGCTGGGCCCGCGTGCCCTGCCGCAACCGAGCCCGCAAGATCGAGCGCACCCAGGCGCTGGTGGCCATGGCCCAGGACCTGCGGGCGCACCTGCGCGAGCCCGACGATCCCCTGCCCTTCGAGCTGCACGAGCGGATCGAACGCCACCCGATCGCCGGGCTGGCCCGCGACTACCGCTGCGTGGTGCAGGACTTCGTGCGGATCGACCTGGACACCGAGCCCGACCACGAGCTGGTGCGCGACCTCGTCGCCGAGATCTACGCGCTGCGGGGCCGCCACCTGCTCGAGGAGGGTCGAGCCGACGAGGGCTGGGCCCGCGTGCTCGAGGCGATCGAGCTGTTTCGCGCGCCGGTGGCCCCCGGGCTCGGCCAGCACTTCACCCTGCTGGGGGTGCTGCGGATCACCGGCCGCCTGCTCGACACCCACCCGCCGCCCCCCGAGGTGCTCACCGCCCTGGTCGCCGCGCTCGACGACACCGCGGTGCCCCGGCGGCTGGCGTGCGCCTCGCTGCGCCACGACCTGCTCACCCTGGGGGCGCTCGACTTCCGCGTGCACTTCGGGCAGCGTGAGCGCGAGGCCTTTGCCCGGCGCTTCGGGCTGGATCTCGCCATGCGCACCTGGAGGACGCCCCAGCGGCCGGGCATGCTCCGGCGCGCCGAGTGGGAGGCCCTGCGCGACGCCTACGACCGCATGGTCGACGGCTGCGCCCAGCGGGCCTACGGCCACACCCTCCAGCGCGCGGCCGCGCCCCTGGTGCGCATGGACGGCCTGCACCCGCCCACCGGTGTCGATCTGCGGCTGGCCGCCAACCAGCTCAACCGCCTGGCCGTGCTGACCGACGCCCGCATGTCCATGCTCGCCCGCCTACGCGGCCGGCTGCTGCGGCACACCCTGGGCCGCGATCCTACCACCGCCGAGCTGGCGCTCAGCTTCGGTCGCCGCCCCCGAAACGCCTGGGATCTGCGGCCCTACACCTTCGTAGTGCACGAGGGGCGGATCACAATTAGCCGGGGCCCCTATCACCACGCGGTCCCCATCGACCCCGTCGTCCCCCCGCCCACAGGGCGCTCCTATGCCGAGGGAGCGATGGCATCGCGGTGAGGCGAGCGAGTGCGCTATCCTGAGGGCGTGTCCGAGGACGCCGAGCACTTCCTGACATCGCTGCACGTACACAACGCGTTCGCGGTGCGTGATCTCGAGATTCCGATCGCCACCGAGGGCCAGCGCCGGCACCTACTGCTGACCGGGCCCAACGGCAGCGGGAAGAGCTCGATCCTCGCGGGGCTGCATCGCGAGTTGCTCGCGCTGCCCAACTCGCCGTCGCAGAGCCTCGACGCATTCCAGCGGCAGGCGCACTCGCTGGAGGGGGCGCTGGCCTCGGCCGGCGCGGAGCTGGCCCGCGCGAAGTTCCGGCACGCGCTCGACACCACCAACGCCCAGCTCCGGGCCCTCGAGACCGAGCCCGTCGTCGCCGCGCGCGGCTTGGGGCCGTCGATCGATCCCAAGCAGCTCATCGTCTCCCTCATCGGGGCCTCGCGCACCCTCGAGCTCCAGCGCCCGGCCGGGCCCAACCGCCTCGACGAGCAGCGCTATCTCCACCTCGACGGCGGGGCGTCGATGCTGCTGCAGTTCCTCGTCAACCTGCGCACCGAGCAGGCCTACGCGCGCGAGGACGGCGACGACGACACCGCCGACGGGATCGGCGGGCGCTTCGACCACTTCGAGCAGCGGCTGCGGGAGCTGCTCGACGATCCCAAGGCGCAGCTGCACTTCGACCGCAGCTCGTTCGACTTCGGCATCGAGCTGGCCGACGGCCGGCGGATCGGCTTCGACCAGCTCCCCGACGGGGTGTCGAGCATCCTGTACATGTGGGCCAGCATGATGATCCCGGCCGAGGCCCTGCGGCGCTCGGGCGTGGCCGATCCTCCCGGCTGGGTCCTCATCGACGAGCCCGAGCTGCACCTGCACGTCCACCTGCAGGAGCGGATCCTGCCGTTCCTCACCGCGATGTTCCCCAACGTGCAGCTCATCGTGGCCACGAACTCGCCGGTGGTGCTCGCCAACCTCCCCGATGCCACCATCTTCGACCTGCGCGCGCGCACGGCCATCGACAGCACCGAGCTGGAGGGCACCCGCTACGGCACCATCCTCGAGCAGCACTTCGGCATCGAGTCCGAGTTCGACCTGGAGACCACCCGCAAGCTCCGGCGGCTGAAGGAGCTGTCCGACGCCGTCCCCGACCCGGGCACGCCGCAGCACGACGAGTTTCGCGAGCTGGCCCAGGCGCTCTCCGACCTGCCCCACCCGCTGGTCACCCAGCTCAACGGGCAGCTCGACATCGCCTGAGGCTCAGACTCGACGTTCGCCCTCTTGCCGCCTGATTGGGGGCTCTGCGGACCCGGCGTGACGTCTCCGTCGCGATCGACGTCCCCCTACGACGACGCCGACGTTGATCCCGGCCTCGGCGAGGCGCTCCATGTTGGCCACCACGCGCTCCTGCGAGTCCTTGCCCGACACCGCCAGCGGCACCCCCGGGATGAGATCGAGCGACATGACGGATCCTCGTGCCGACGGACCGAGGCATGCCCTCGCGGAGCCTTGGCCCCGGCGTCTCCATGGAGTCGGGTCACGGCGCTTCGGATCACGAGAATCCGTTGCTGCCCGCGGAAGCGCCGTATGGGCGGTGCAGCGCGGCGGCGGGCCTCGGTGTCGAGGGGTTCGTGACGGCGTGTGTCATACTATCGAGATGAGATCGGTAGGGATCTGCGGGGTCGCGATCATGCTAGGCGGGTGGCTGGCGGCGTCGAGCTGCGGGCCCTCGGCCCCCGACGACGGCACCGGCTCGGGCGCAGCGTCGTCGAGCGGGCGGCCGGCGGAGGCGACCGGTCCGACCGCGAGCGGCCCCTCCGATCCCGACGGCACCAGCTCCTCGGGGGCCGCCTCGACCAGCCCGGGCACGACCGGATCGGACTCGGGCACCACGGGGGCGCCGGTGGGCTGCGCCGACGATCCTCCGGCGATGGTGCCCGAGCCGCCGCCTGGCTGCGAGCACCTGTATCTCGCAGGACCGGGCGGCGTGGCCGATCTCGATCTCACGCGACCGGCCGGCTACTGGCAGTGCGGAGGCGTAGAGGGCTACACGGAGAAGATCGCGGCGGTGGCCTGCAACTGCGAGATCGTCCACCCGCCGTGCCGCGACGGCTCGGACGCCGCATGTGGTTCCGACGGGCGCGCGTGTGAGCCGGGAGCGAGCTGCGTGGACTTCTACGGCAATGGCTTCTGCGGCTGTCTGGCTCAGTGCACCCAGGATGCGGATTGCGGGCCGGGCGAGGTGTGCGCGTGTGCGAGCGCCGTCCCCGGCAGCGTGATGCTGACCGACACCAACCGCTGCGTGCCCGCCGACTGCATCACCAGCGGTGATTGCTCGGGCGCACGCGAGTGTCGGATGTCGCGCGAGGGGTGCGGGTGGATCGAGGGCCTCTACTGCACGACGATCGCCGACGACTGCGGCAGCGAGCAGGACTGCGCGCCCTCGTGGTGTCGCTACGACGAGGTCGAGGAGCTGTGGACCTGCGAGCCGGGGGCGATCTGCGAGTAGGGCTCGATCAGAATTCGACCGCCCATCGCGTCACATCGAGCTGGAGGTGCGTCAGCGTAGTGGAGCAAGCCATGCAACACTTCACGTTTCCCCCCAAGACCCGTCTCTTCCGCTCGAATGCCCCTCGGGTGACGTACGCGGCGTTCTGCACCGCATGTGCGCTGTCGACGGTCGCGTGTGATCCCTCGGCCGAGGAGCTCGATGACGTCATGTTCGACGAGGCTCTCGACGAATTCGACGACCCCGAGGCCGAGCAACGAGAGCCGGGGACCGAGTCGGAGGCCGACGAGGACTCCGACCGCGGTCCCGATGCCGTTCGCCTGCCCGATGCCGAGTTCGGAAGGACGGTGGTCATGGGCCCTGAAGGACCGATGGTCGTCACCTACCGCATCATCGACGACCGAGCGCTCGTCGACGGCGACATCGACATTGGACCGGTGGCCGAACTCCCGGACTTCGATGCCGAGCAGCTCGAGCAGATCACCCGGTCGATCGAGGCCGGCGAGGAGGTCGAGCTGCCGCGTGCCTTCACCCCAGTCCCGCTATGGGGACAGGCATGGCCCAACGGGAACGTCTACTACCTGGCCCCAGACGTCGGCGCAGCGACGATCGACGCCAAGATCGAAGACGCCATCGATACGATCGAGGCCGAGACCGACATCAACTTCATCGAGATCAGTCCCGCCCTCGCCCCGTACATCAACCACGTCTACTTCACACCGAGCTTCTCGACTCCGCAGAACGTCGCCTCCTCCGAGGGCATCGGCCGCCAGGGAGGATCGCAGTTCATTCGCATCAGCTTATTGAACGTGATCTCCAGCAACTTGGCCGGCAGCTCGACCTTGAGTGAAGGACTGTTCATCCACGAACTTGGCCACGCGATCGGGCTGCACCACGAGCACCAGCGGCTGGATCGCGACGACTACGTGACCGTGCTGGACATATGCATCGAGCCTGGGTACGAGCACAACTTCGAGAAGCGCCCGGGATTCATGGTCGGCCCCTACGACGGCACCTCGATCATGCACTACGGCATCAACGTGTTCGCGCTCGGCTACGGGTTCTGTGGCGCCACCATGCTCCCCAAGCCCGGCGTCGTCATCAACCCCGGGAACACGCTGAGCCCCGGCGACATCGCAGGGCTCGACTGGCTGGCGAGCCTCTAGCAGCCCGTGGAAGCCGGTTGGGCTCCCGAAGAAGCGAGGGGGGCGCGCCGAAATTTGCCGCTGTCGCGTCACATCCACCCGACGCGGCATCCGTCTTGGCGCCCCCCCCCAACAGAACACCGGGTGGCCCAACGAAAGCACCATCATGCGTACCACCACTGCCCTCGTCGCCCTCGTCTGTGCCCTCCCCAGCGCCGCTGTCGCGAGCTCTCTCGGCTCCTGGAACTTCGAGGAAGGAGGCGTCTCCGGCTACGGCGAGGCCAACCTCGACGTGCTGGACTCGTCGAGCTTCGAAAACCACGGGTTCATCCCCAGCGCCGACTACCGCGTCTCCTACACCGCGGACGCCTACGAAGGCGAGTGGGCGCTACAGCTCAACGATCCGCTCGACCCGCGCCCCCATCCCGGCCAGGTCAACGTTCCGCACTCGTACTCGCTCGAGCCCGCCCGCGGCGAGCTGTCGGCCGCCATCAAGATCGAGCACTATCACGATGCGACGATCTTCACCAAGGCGTCGTTCCAGATGCTGCGAACCGAGCCGGGCTCGCAGCCCCCGGTGCTGGTCGCTCCGGGCACCTCGGTCGAGTTTCCGCTCGGCCGCATCGTCGGCCGCACCGTCTACGCGCTCAGGCTCCGCACCGACGGCCGGATCGAGGCGCTGATCGCCAACGACGATCCCGACGAGCCGGGCCCCTGGGTGTCGGTCGTGTCCGACGAGCCCATACCGCTCGGCGAGTGGACCGAGATCGGCATGCGCTGGGACGGCTGTAGCCTCATGGTGACGACGGCGAGCGGCTCCGTCCTCGTGCCCTATGAGGCGACGCCAGCCCGGGGACTGAGCTACCAGGGCACCGGGACCGACCCGACCTTCGGCGCGGTCGACCTCGACGCCGCAATCTCCCAGTGGGGCGCTCCCTTCGTCGGCAAGATCGACGCGGTCTCGTTCCACGAGATCGGGTGCGGCCGGTGTGGCTGACCATCACCAGCCGCGGGCGAGCAAACACCTGCGTGATGCCCCGCCCGATGCCCTTGCTGGCGCCGGTGACGATGACCGAGTAGTTCTCGAGTGAGCCGAGCATGGTCCGCTCAGGGCGTCATGAGCGCGGCGGAGTCGACCCTCGACGTGGTGGCATGAAGGGCTCGGGCGCGAGCCGGCCGCGGCATGGATGGCTCAGCCGGCGGCGAGCGCCGCGATCTGCTCGCCCGAGAGCGCGGAGTCGTAGATCCGAACGTGGTCGTCGTCGTCGGCCCCTCGGTCGTGGCGCTCGTCCCCTCGCCGATCGAAGGCACGCACGTCCCGGCCAGGCCGCCGCCGCTGTGCTCGCCGTAGCGCTGGCCCGAATCGCACTCGGGATCCTCGAAGGTGCACCAGCCGGCCTGACAGATCCCAGGAGCGGCTCCCCCCGCGCACTGCTGGTCGCTCACGCAGATGAAGACCGGGTCCGCGGAGCATCCCGCGACGAGCCCGAGCCATGCCCACTGGTGCACCCGACCCACCCGTCGATGATATCCCACCGAGGGCGGTGGTGCTCAGCCCTCCGTCGGATCAGCGCGCGTGCTCGGCCCGCAGCCGGTCGAGCGCCGCGCCGCCGCTGCGGCACAGCTCGGCGTAGACCTCGGCGCTGCCCCGCCGCTGACGCTCTTGCGTGCCCCGATCGAGCGACAGCAGCCCGAACGGCGTGGCCCAGCCCTCGCCCCACTCGAAGTTGTCGACCAGCGACCAGTGGAAGTACCCGCGCACGTCCACGCCCTCGCGCAGCACGTCGCGCACGGCGGCCACGTGCTCGAGCAGGTAGCCCGGGCGCACGCGGTCGAGCGGATCGAACACCCCGTTCTCGGTCACGTAGACCGGCACCCCCAGCCTCGCCGCCCGCCGCAGCTGCCCGGCGAGGCCCTCGGGGTGGATCTGCCCCCAGTCGGCGAATTCGCTGCGCACGGTGGGCTCCTGCACGTGGCGGCCGAACCCCATGCCCACCGCCCGCGGATCGAAGCGCACCGCCATGCGCCCGTAGTAGTTCACGCCCAGCCAGTCCAGGCTGCCCCGCAGCCCCGGCACCTCCGAGCGCGTGAGCGACAGCGGCCATGGCACCCGCCCCTGCGCGAGCGCGTGCAGCCACACCCCGCTGAACATCCAGTCCTGGGCCGCCGCCGCGGCCCGATCGAGCAGGTGTCCGGGCCGATCGGGCTCGATGCAGGGCAGGTTGAGCACCAGCCCCACCCGCGCGTCCGGCTGCACCCGATGCACCGCCTCGTAGGCCACCGCGTGGGCCCGCATCTGGTGGACCATGGCCCGCACCGCCCGATCGACGCGCCGGTGACCGGGCGGCCACTGCCCCGCCCCGTAGCCCATCAGGCCCAGCACGTTGGGCTCGTTGAGGGTGGCCCACAGATCCACCCGGGGGCCCAGCGCCTCCACGCAGCGAGCCGCCAGCCCCCCGAAGCGCTCGGCCAGCCCCGGGTCGAGCCAGCTGCCCCGCGCGCTGGCCCACAGCGGCAGGGTGAAGTGGTTGAGGGTGACCACCGTGTGCAGGCCCAGGCGCCGGGCCGCGTCGAGGATCTCCCCGTAGCGCTCGAGCGCCGCGTCGTCGAAGTGGCCCGGACGCGGCTCGATCCGGCTCCACTCCACGCTCATGCGGTGGGCAGTGTGGCCCATCTCGGCCGCCTGCTCGAGGTCCGTCTCGGCCCGTCCGCCCCACCAGCCGGCCGCGTCGCCCGAGCGCGTGCCGTCGTGGATCGTCCCGGCCCGCATCTCCCACTCCCACCAGTCGTTGTTGCGGTTGCCCCCCTCCACCTGGTGCGACGACGTGGCCGCGCCCCACCAGAAATCGTCGGGAAACGTGGAGGCTCGCATCGGAGGCGGAGTCTACCTCGCCGGGCGCTGCCGCTGCCGGCGCGGCGTCATCGCGTCGCGGCCCGATGGGCCTCGACGTCGAGCGCTCGCCTCCGCGGGGCGCCACCGGGTAGAGTCGGACCATGGACCGTGCCTCCACTCCCCTCCGACGCACCCGCGGCTGGGGCCTGGCCGCGCTGCTGGGCACCGCCGGCTGTGGCGACGATGCTCCGCCGCCCGCGGTCGAGGGCAGCTCGGGCGAGAACTCCACCACCACCACCGCCGAGCCTCCCGACGACTCGAGCACCGGCGTGGCCACCACCGCCGTCGACAGCGGCTCGAGCGACGAGGGCCTGCCGCCCCTCGAGGTCGAGGTGTCGATCTACACCTACCCCACCCAGCCCATGGTGATCGACCTCGGGTTCTCGGCCCCCGAGCTCACCCTGAGCGTCGAGCACCTCAGCGACGAGGGCGTGCGGGCGGATCCGATCGCGGGGGCCGAAGGCGAGTCGTGGATGCGCGTGCGCGGGCTGAGCCCCTCCACCGGCCACATCCTGCGGTGGTCGGCCGAGGACGCCGCCGGCCGCACCGACGCGGGCGACCTCCTCGTGCGCACCGAGGGCGCCCTGCCCGGCTTCGTGCCCTCGTTCCCCATCGAGGGCACCGGCCTGGGCTACGGCGGCTACGTGATGTTCGACCTGCTCGCGCTGACCCCCCGCGCCCCCGCGTCGCTGTTCGTGGTCGACCCCGACGGCATCACCCGCTGGCACATCGGGCGGATCGACGAGAGCCCGGGGCCCAACGCGGTGTTCGCCGGAGTCGAGCAGCGCCCCGACGGCACCCTGCTGTTCCTGCGCAACTACTCGATCTTCATCATCGACGAGCTGGGCGCCGAGCGGCTGTCGATCACCTCCGAGCAGGCCGGCCTGCCGGGCATGCACCACGACGTCATCGAGCTCGATAGCGGCAACCTGCTCACGCTCAGCTACACCTTCCGCGACATCGAGTACCCCGACATCGGCCTCACCCACGTGGCCGGCGACCTCATCGTCGAGCTCACCCCCGAGGGCGACGTGGTGTGGGAGTGGGACGCGTTCGATCACCTCGACCCCCAGCGCCGCCGCGCGGGCTTCGAGGAGCTGATCTTCGACCCCGATCGGCTGGTCACCGCCAGCGACTGGACCCACGGCAACGGCCTGGTCCACGACCCCGCCACCGACACCGTGCTGTTCTCCTCCCGCCACCAGGACTGGCTGGTGCTCATCGACCGGGCCACCGGCGACGTGCTGTGGCGCCTCGGCGAGGAGGGCGACTTCGGGCTGGAGCCCGGGGGGCTTTGGCCCTACCACCAGCACTCGCCGCAGTGGCAGGACGACGGCTCCCTGCTGCTCTACGACAACGGCCTGGGCAACCCCACCCTGCCCGACGTGTTCGAAACCTCCCGCGCGGTCCGCTACGCCCTCGACACCGAGACCATGATGGCCACCGAGGTGTGGGAGGACGAGGCCGACGACTTCATCTCGATCATCGCCGGCGACGCCGACCGCCTGCCCGACGGCAGCATCCTGGTCACCGACTCGGCCATCGACTTCGAGGTGGGCCCCGACCAGTCCTACGCCCGGATCCGCGAGATCGACGAGGACGACTCCGCCACGCCCCAGTGGTCGTTCACCACCGCGCTGGGCACGTTCGTGTACCGCTGCATCCCCACCGCGCTGCTGCCCGGGCAGGTCCCTTGAGCGCGCCCCGCTTCGACGTGCTGGTGGTGGGGGCGGGCCCGGCCGGCTGCGCCGCGGGGATCCACGCCGCCCGGGCCGGGCTGCGGGTGGCCGTGCTCGACCGCGCCCGCTTCCCCCGCCCCAAGACCTGCGGGGACGCGGTGTCCAACCGGGCCGCCGCGGCCGTCGACGCCCTCACCGGCCGCCCCGACGCCCTGAGAGCCATCCCCCACGCCGAGGTGCGGGCCGGCGCGGCCGTGTTCCCCGACGGCAGCCGCGTGGTCCACCGCTTCGACGACGCGCCCGGCTTCATCGTGCCGCGCCTGCACCTCGACGAGCTGCTGCGGCACGCGCTCGAGGATGCCGGGGCCCAGCTGCTCCAGGGGGTCCGGGTGCGCGCGCTGACGACCGCGGGCGGGCGCGTGGTGGGGGCCCGCTCCGATCACGAGCGATGGCGGGCCGAGGTGGTGATCGCCGCCGACGGGCCCGGATCGCTGGCCTGGGCCGCGCTGGGCCTGCCCTACCGCCGCGGGGCCCACCTCGCGGTGGCGATCACCACCTACCACGAGGGCGTCGACTTCGGGGGCGCCCCCGCGACCAACGAGCACTACTTCGAGCGGGACCTGCGGTGCGGCTACGGGTGGATCTTCCCGCCCGTGGAGGGGCGGGCCAACGTGGGCGTGTACCAGCGGGCCGATCACTTCGGGGCGCACCGTCGCTCGCTGCCCGAGCTGCTCGAGCGCTTCGTGGCCGCGCACCCCGAGCGGCTCGCCGCCTCGCGCCCCGTGGGCCGCCCGCGTCGCTGGGCGCTGCCCCTCATGACGACCCGCCCGTGGCCTCCCGCCGGCCCGGGGCTGCTGGCCTGCGGCGACGCGGCGTGGGCCATCGATCCGCTCTCGGGCGAGGGGATCTTCCAGGCCCTGCACAGCGGCGCGCTGGCGGGCCAGACCGCGGCCCGGGGCCTGGCCGCGGGCACGGGCATCGACGCCCGGCTCGCTCGGCGCTACCGCCTGGCCGTGGTGGCCGCGCTCGGCCCCACCGCGCTCGCGCGCCTCGCCATCCAGCAGGCGATGGCCCCGGTGGTGGAGCACCAGCTGTACCGCAACCGGTGGGTTCGTGGCCTGCTGCGCCGCGGCTACGGCAGCGAGGCATTCGAGGTCAGCAAGCAGCTCGGCTGAGCGCGAGATCGTGCCAGCGCGCCGATCCGCCCGAGGAGAGCACCGAGAGGTCGTGTTCTGCGCGCATTGGCGCCTGCACGGGGCGTAATCGGGTTCGCAGACCTCGCAGGCCTCGCAGGCCTCGCAGGCCTCGCAGGCCTCGCAGGCCTCGCAGGCCTCGCAGGCCTCGCAGGCCTCGCAGGCCTCGCAGGCCCGGGATCGTCGCTCCGTTGGCGCCGAAAAGGGTGAAGAAACGCGCCGTGGGCCCGTGATGGACCACGGAGGACGTCGCGAATGCTCATTGTCGTGGATGGAACGTGGTCGATGAATTTCAACAGCAACGACAACGGGGAAGACCCCAGCGGTCGTGCGATCGGGAACAGCGACCAGAACATCCGCTCCAATTCGCGGCGCTTCTTCGAGGAGAGCAGGTACCCCCCCAACAAGAAGCTCTACTTCGTGG
>JGI12210J13797_11180618_pt1 | contig 14473 bp, 13 predicted proteins | sample ElkSlonscriptome_3_FD_13797 | JGI IMG/M metagenome (IMG submission 13797)
CCGCATTGTGTCGCTCTGGCCGCATGTGGATGTCGAGCCAGCCCTGCTTGGCCGTGCCCGTGATCGTGGCGTCGATGTCCAGCTCATCCGCCGAACCTTCGCGAGCGAAACGGCGCAGGCGGCGCAGCGCCATCTTGATGTTGCGGGTGCCGAGCTCCTTGGTGTTGTCGAGGTTCTTGAACTCGCGCTTTTCCCAGACCTTCACCGCGCGCTTGTGCTTGCTCTCGCCGCCAATCCGCACCCCTTCGGGGTTGTAGCCCGAATTGCCGAAGGGGGAGGTGCCGCCCGTGCCGATCCACTTGTTGCCGCCCTGGTGGCGCTTTTCCTGCTCGGCGAGCCGCTTCTTCAGCGTCTCCATGATATCGTCCCAATCGCCGAGCTTCTCGATCTCGGCTCGTTCTTCCTCGGTGAGGAATTTCTCGGCGACCGATTTCAGCCAGTCTTCGGGAATGTCGACCGGGTTCTGGCCGTAATCCGTCATCACGCCCTTGAAGACTTTCTGGAACACCTGGTCGAACCGGTCGAGCATTCCCTCGTCCTTAACGAAGGTCGCGCGCGACAGGTAATAGAACGCCTCGGGCGTCTGCTCGATCACGTCGCGGTCCAGCGCTTCGAGAAGCGTCAGGTGTTCCTTGAAGCTCGCGCCGATGCCGGCTTCGCGCAGTTCGTCGATGAAATTGAAAAACATGCATCCACCCTACCGGGCAATCGGCCCTTGTTCCAGTCTCTCTCGCATCCGTGTTCGATATTCCGGGGCGGCGGCCTGTTTAACCGCGCGATAACCACATTTCGCATAAGGCTCCGCATGGACAAGGGAAACACGCGCCAATGAAGCCGATTGCCATCGATAAAGCCGACGCATCCGCGCTCGAGCAGATCCCCGAAAAATGCGGAGCGGTCACCGTCGGTTGCACCGATGTCGCCGGTATCGTCGAGGGGGTGATCCGGTCCTCGCAGACATTGCGACAAGAGCACGTGGCTCTCAGCGGAACGGTCGCCGCGCTCGAAGCCGATCAGTCCAAGGTCGCGGAAGCCAGCGACGAGGCGCGGTTGCTGTCGGAGCGAGCGATCGAACGACTGGGCGAGGGTACCGAACTGATCCGGTCTTCGCTCAGCCAGATCGGGTCGCTTCTCGACCTGGTCGATGCGCTGGGCCAGCACGTGTCCAGCTTTTCCGCCGCGATGGAACAGGTAAAACGCAGCGCCAAGGATATCGAGGACATCGCCGAGACGACCAATATCCTCGCCCTGAACGCCACGATCGAGGCGATGCGCGCAGGAGACGCGGGCCGCACGTTCGCAGTGGTGGCGAGCGAAGTGAAGGGGTTGGCCAACAACACCCGGCAGGCGACGATCGAGATTTCCACCACGATCGACGCGCTGGGCGAGGAGGCGAACGTCGTCATCGGACGGATCGAATCGGGCGCGCAGGCCAGCGGAGAGGCCAAGGCCTCTGTCGCGCGGATCGAGAACACGATCGCGAGCGTCGGCGAACTGGTCGAGGAAGTCGACCGTCAGAACGACGTGATCGCGCGATCCACGGGCACGATCAGCGGCCACGTCGATGCGGTGCAGCGCGTTCTCACCAGTTTCGATGCCGCCGCGCGGATGAACGAGGACAAGCTCCAGAGCGCCCATGGCCGGATGGAAGAGCTGGAGATGACCGCGAGCGAAATGTTCGATTCGCTCGTCCAGTCAGGGTTGAGCCCGCAGGACAGCGTGATGGTGGAACGCGCGCAGGAATTCGCAGCCCAGCTGATCGACCGGACGCAAGCTGGCATCGCAAGCGCGGAGATTTCGATGGCCGCGTTGTTCGACCGCGATTACGAGCCCATTCCCGGTTCGAACCCACCACGGTTTCGCACTGCTCTGTCCGACTGGGCCGATGCAAACTGGCAGCCGCTGCTTGACGAGGTGAAGGCAAGGGACGGGCGCATCCTGGCCGCGGCCTGCACGAATACCGATGGTTTCCTGCCGACCCACCTGTCCGAACGCTCGCTCTCCCCGACCGGAGACGTTCCCTACGACACGAAGTACTGCCGCAACGGGCGCATGATTCTCGAGCCGATCGACAGGAAAGCGAAGGGCAGCACCGCGCCCTACATGATGGCGGTCTATCGGCAGGAGGGGGACGGCACGCAATACAATGTCGTGCGCAACGTCTACATCCCGCTGATCATCGAGGGCCGCCGCTGGGGCGACTTCGAACTGGCTTATAGTTTCCAGTAGACGGCAAGCGGCTTCGCACCGGGCCCTTTGCCGCCCGGCCCTTGCGCCGAGGCGTCAGCCCGGATTGCCCCTTTAGCTCGGATTGCGGCGCGCCATGAAGGCGAGCCGTTCGAACAGCATCACGTCCTGCTCGTTCTTGAGCAGGGCACCGTGCATCGGCGGTATGGCATTGTTGGGATTGGAATCCTGCAGTACCTCGAGCGGCATGTCCTCGTTGAGCAGCAGCTTCAGCCAATCGAGCAATTCGCTGGTCGAGGGCTTCTTCTTGAGACCCGGAACATCGCGCAGTTCGTAGAAGATATCCATCGCCTTCTTCACGAGATTTTTCTGTATGCCGGGGAAGTGGACGTCGATGATCGCCTGCATCGTCTCGCGATCGGGGAACTTGATGTAGTGGAAGAAACACCGGCGCAGAAACGCGTCGGGCAGTTCCTTTTCATTGTTCGACGTGATCACGACGATCGGGCGTTCCTTCGCCTCGATCCGCTGCTGCGTTTCGTAAACGTCGAAGCTCATCCGATCGAGCTCCTGCAACAGGTCGTTGGGAAACTCGATGTCGGCCTTGTCGATCTCGTCGATCAGCAGGACGGGAAGTTCCTTGCTGGTGAAGGCTTCCCACAGCTTGCCCTTCTTGATGTAGTTGGAGATGTCGTGGACGCGCTCATCGCCAAGCTGCCCATCGCGCAGGCGCGCGACCGCATCGTATTCGTACAGCCCCTGCTGCGCCTTGGTCGTGGACTTGACGTTCCATTCGATCAGCGGCGCGTCGATCGCCTTGGAGATTTCGTGCGCCAGCACGGTCTTGCCCGTTCCCGGCTCGCCTTTGACCAGCAGCGGGCGGCGCAAGGTCACGGCGGCGTTGACGGCGACTTTCAGATCATCGGTCGCGATATAGTCGCTGGTGCCTTCGAAACGCTGCTGATCGGTCATGGGAGTTCCTTGTGCTGTGACAGATTTGGCGCAGCGATAAGGGGCGCGCCACTCGGGCGCAAGGGGACTAACCGCGTGGCCTAATCAATTGCGATGAGGGCGATGATCCGCTGCGCGATCGTTTCCAGCGTCGACAGTTCGACGGCCCGCTCCGGATCGTTCCATCCCACCGTCGCGATCCAGTAATCGCCCGCGGAATCGCGCAGCAGCCAGGTCAGATTGATGACGCCCGGCTCCGATCCGCCCTTGTACCCGACATAGTCCCAGCGGGCCGCAACCTGATCGGACATGTGCAGGTTCACCCCCATCACTGATCGCGCGGTCGCGTTTTCGGACGAGGTGAAACCGCGCAACAGGCTCGCCAGGTCGAGCGGGGAGGCAAACCATTCGATATCGATCGCGCCGGGCCTATCGTTCGCAAAGGCTTCGCGTATCTTGTCTTCCAACACGTCCTCTTCGCTCAGGTTCGCCAGGATCACACGCTGCCCATCGTCGTCCGCCGCGCGGTAGCGTTCGATGAATTCTTCGGACACGCCGCGCATCGCGAACAATTCCCGCGTCTTCAGGAACGGGATGGTGAGCGAGGGATCGCTGTTGCCGCTGGCGATCAGTTCCGCCTCGATCGTCTCGCGCCCCAGTTCCGCGATCAGCTGGTCGGTCGCGGTGTTGTCGCTGATGGAAATCATCATCGTCGCCAGCGTCTGCAGCGTCACGGGCGCGTCGTCCGGCCAATCCTGCATCTGCCCGCTGGGAAAGGATCGCTGGGACAGGGTCACGACATCGTCCCAGGATCGCTCGCCGTCGGCAACCGATTGCGCCAGCGCCGACAGGACGTAAAGCTTGAACGCCGAACCCAGCGCCAGTGGTTGATCGGAATTGTGAGCGAAGACGGGCTCGATCACGCCATCGTCGGAGAGTTTCGCAAACAGGGCATTGGCCTTCCCCGAAAGTGCCGAAAGGTCGGCCTCGATCTTCTCCGGGCTGTCATTGACCGGCTCGAAGGTCTGGAACAGCAGCTCGCTGATACGGTTGCCCTGCGCCGGGTCGATGGCGATGCCACCGCTTGCGATCGCTCCTTCCATGCGGATCGACAGGGCCGAACGGTTTGCGTTGGGACTGCCCAGGCTTTCGACGGACAAGGCCGGGCCGAACTGTCCGGTCAGCTGGGCGAAGATCGTCTGCAATTGGGTCGCCGGGACCTGCGACAGGAATGCCTGGGTAAAGACCTCATACAGCGGCGTCCCGCTCTCGCCGTTGATGATGTCCACGACCTGCGACGCCCGCGCTTCCAGCGCGGTCTGCTCAGCCGCCATTTCGGTCATGTCATCAGCCTGCTGCGCGAGCGCCGGGCCAGCAAACAGCAATGCCCCGCTCGCGATCGCGGCAGCGGCGTTTTTCAGGCAGCACATGGTCATGGCATTGTTCTCCCAGAGCGTGGCGCTCAGCATTTTTAACACGGATTTCAGGTATAGCAGAGGTCAGGCGAGCGCATCGAGCGCGTCGATCTCCCGCTTTAGCCAGCGCGCAGCATACCAGTTCGCCAGCAGGACGAAGGCCAGGATCCCCACAGTGACGGCGGCAGGTCCGATTGCCCCTTCCAGTGCGCGCTCCCACCCGATCTCGTCGGCGACCCGGTCGGTCACCGCAAGATAGAACAGGACCATGCCCGGCACGATCGGTCCGACATACCAGCGGGGCACGGATCGCAGGGCATCGTATTGCCGCTGATACTGGCGCCGCAGATGGACGCGGCACGGATCTTCCGGGCGCCGCGCAAGATTGGTGGCGCGCCGCTGGAGGTTCCGCATGGTGATCAGCGTGCCCAGCACGATCATCACGAATGTCGCGCCGATCAGCCATTCGCCAAGGACGAACGCGATCACGCTTCCGATGCCGAAAAAGGCGATGACCGAAAGACCGGCGGCATGTTCAAGCCAGTTGCGTCGTTCGATCCGTTTTTCGAACCGGGTCGCCTTCTGCTCGCAATCGCCCGGATCGCTGAACGACGCGTCGGCGGCGAAAGATTGCCACAGGGGCAGGGGAGGGCCAGAGGGAGTGGCCGTCATGATCGTTCTCCTGACGTCTCGGGATTGTCGAAGTGATTTGCCAGCAAGGCCTTTATCCGGTGGACCCGCACATTGACCGCGCCCGGCGAAAGGCCGGTGATCTCGGCGATTTCGGCGGCGCTTTCGCCTTCGAGCCACAGGACGATCACCTGCGCGTCGATGGCCGGCAGGCGTCGGACGAGCTCGCGCACCTGTGCCAGCACCAGCGCCTCGGCCGCGTCCCTTTCGGGATCGGCCGTGGTCGGCAGGCTGTCGATCTCTTCGAGCGGGATCCGCCGCGGGCCGCGCATGGAGCGCGCCACGTGATCGGCCGCGACGTTGTGCGCGACGCGATAGACCCAGGTTTTGAGCGAACAATCGCCCTCGAACCGGGACAGGCTCTCCCAAAGGGCGCAGTGAATATCCTGTTCGAGGTCGCGCGCCCTGTCGGCATTGCGCTCGACCGCTTGAGATAGCCGCGCGATGGCGGGGGCGAATTGCTCGCCCGCTTGCCGATAAAACTGGTCTGTCCGCTCCGTCATGACCCCTTAGTCTGGCTCGAGGGGAAAAACTTACAGCAACGAACGCTTTTTTGTCGGAAGCGGTGCCTAGAGGCGGTGGCTGACGGCGATTGCAACGAAGATCATTTGCGCCAGCAGGACGATGATCGTCGCCGCCTGCCATGGCGTTCCGGCTTCTTTCATCCCCCGGTCCCACGTCCACATGCCGATCGCGCCGGTCGCCATCGCGGCGAGAGCGATGGTAAGCCAGCCGCTGAATCCGGACAGGAGGGGCAGGAGCGAATAGACGATCAGCGCCTGCAACAGGAATGCGCCGGTGAACCACACGATCGGGATCGGGCGATAGGACGAATCGGGCACTTCCCAGTCGGGCAGCGAGGAATCGGGCCGCGAAATGCGGCGATCGCCCGCCATGATGTCGTCCTCGCGCGGGTCGGGATATTCGGTCCTGCGCTGATCAGGCATCGATCATGTCGCGGTCCATGTCGCCCGCGCGGTTCTGGATGAAGTTGAACCGGTGTTCGGGATTGCGCCCCATCAGCTGATCGACCAGTTCTTTCACGCTGGCGCGCTGTTCGAATTCGGCGGGCAGGGTGATGCGGATCAGCGAGCGGGTGTCCGGGTTCATGGTGGTTTCGCGCAATTGCTGCGGGTTCATTTCGCCCAGGCCCTTGAACCGGCCGACATCGACCTTCTTGCCCTTGAACACGGTTTTCTCCAGCTCGGCCCGGTGCGCATCGTCGCGCGCATAGCGGCTGATCTTGCCCGAGGTCAGCCGGTAGAGCGGCGGCTGCGCCAAATAGAGCCGCCCGTCGCGCACGATGGCCGACATTTCCTGAAAGAAATAGGTCATCAGCAGCGTGGCGATATGCGCCCCGTCGACATCGGCATCGGTCATGATGATGATCCGGTCGTAGCGCAGGTCCTCGGGGTCGCAATCCTTGCGAATGCCGCAGCCCATGGCGAGGGTCAGGTCGGCGATCTCGCTATTGGCACGGATCTTGTCGGCGCTGGCCGATGCGACGTTGAGGATCTTGCCGCGAATCGGAAGGATCGCCTGGCTCTTGCGATCGCGCGCCTGTTTCGCGCTTCCGCCGGCGCTGTCACCTTCCACGATGAACAGTTCCGTTTCCCGGTCGCCCTCGCCGCTGCAATCGGTCAGCTTGCCCGGCAGGCGCAGTTTCTTGGCATTGGTCGCGGTCTTGCGCTTGACCTCGCGCTCCTGCTTGCGGCGCAGGCGCTCGTCCATGCGCTCCATCACCTCGCCCAGCAGCGCCTTGCCACGCTCCATGTTGTCGGTCAGGAAATGGTCGAAGTGATCGCGCACCGCCGCCTCGACCAACCGGGCCGCTTCGGGCGAGGTCAGGCGGTCCTTGGTCTGCGACTGGAATTGCGGCTCGCGGATGAAGACGCTGAGCATGACTTCCGCGCCGGTCATTATGTCGTCGGCGGTGATGTCCTTGGCTTTTTTCGTGCCTGTCAATTCACCGAATGCCCGCAGCCCCTTGGTCAAGGCGCCGCGCAGGCCCTGTTCGTGGGTGCCGCCATCGGGCGTGGGGACGGTGTTGCAATACCAGCTGGTCGAACCGTCCGAAAACAGCGGAAAGGCGATTGCCCATTCCACCCGCCCGAGCGACTGGCCGCTGTCATCCTTCGGGAAATCCTGCCTGCCGGTGAAGGGTTCCGACGTTACGCATTCGCGCCCACCCACCTGTTCTGCAAGGTGATCGGCCAACCCGCCGGGAAACTTGAAAACCGCTTCGCCCGGGACGTCGTCGCTCGTCAGGCTGTCGGCGCATTTCCAGCGGATCTCGACCCCGGCGAACAAATAGGCTTTCGACCGCGCGAGCTTGAACAGGCGGGCAGGCTTGAACTTGCGATCGCCGAATATCTCGGCATCGGGCACAAAGGCGACCGTGGTGCCGCGCCGATTGGGCGCGGCGCCGACCGTCTCGATCGGGGCGAGCGACTGGCCGCGAGAGAATTCCTGCGCGTAAAGCTGGCGCTCACGCGCGACCTCGACCCGGGTGTGGGACGACAGCGCGTTGACCACGCTGACCCCGACCCCGTGAAGCCCGCCGCTGGTGGCGTAGGCCTTGCCCGAAAACTTGCCGCCCGAATGCAGGGTCGACATGATCACTTCGAGCGTGGACTTGCCGGGAAATTTCGGATGTTCGTCGACCGGGATGCCGCGCCCGTTATCCGCAACCGAAAGCCGCCCGGCGCTGCCCTGCGGCCCCTCGTCCAGCGTGATTTCGATCCTGCTGGCATGGCCCGCCACGGCCTCGTCCATCGCGTTGTCGATGACTTCGGCGGCGAGGTGGTGGAGCGCGCGTTCGTCGGTCCCGCCGATATACATTCCCGGCCGCCGACGGACCGGCTCCAGCCCTTCGAGAACTTCGATCGAGCCGGAATCATAGTCGCCGCTGGAGGTGGGGGTGTTTTCGAACAGGTCTTCGGACATGGGCCGGGTTATAGGCGCGGCCGGCCTGTCCCCACAAGCAGGCCAGCATCCGCTATACCATTATTTGTGCCGTAGTCCGGTTGCCCGCCGGTTTCAGTCGTCGAAACTGGCCGGGGCGGGATCGACCTGGACGATCGCCCCGTCGCGCACCTCGCGCACTTCGAAAGCGCGTTCAGCCACGCCGTCCCGGCCAAAACGAAATGGGCCGTCCACGCCCAGGAACCCATCCGGATCGCGCAATTGCCGAGTCGGAAAATCGCGTCCGACGCGCCAGTCACGGGCGATCCGCAAGGTCAGCAGGACGGCATCGTAGCCCAGCGTGGCGATGCGATAGGGCCTCGCCCCGAAGCGCGCCTCGTAACTTTGCGCGAACCTGCGGAAACGCTCGTCCGAAACGGCGGCGAACAAAGCGCCTTCCGCCGCGTCGTCCCGGGTCAGCGCGGCATCGCCGCTCCACAATTCGGTGCCGAGCAATTGCGTGTCGCGGCCGTCACCGCTGCGCAAAGAGCCTGCGGCATCGATCGCCAGTCGTGCCCCGTCGGCAATCAGGACCGCGTCATATTCCCCGCGGGTGCGCAGCCTTTGAGCGGCGCCGATAATCGAGGTGTTCCCCCTGTCATAGCGTTCGAACGCAGCCAGATTGCCGCCATAATCGGCCAGTGAATTGCGCAGGGCTTCGTAGGCGCGCTGGCCGTATTCCCCCTCTGGCACCAGCGCGGCAAAATCGCGCGAACCGGTGTCGAGGGAATAGCGCACTATGCGGCGTATGGACTGTTCCGGAACGTAGCCCATCACGAACACGTCATCGTCGGCAATTTCGGTATCGTTGGAAAAGGATATGGCCGGGACATCGGCCGGACGCGCCGCGGCCTGCACCTCTGGCACGTTCTCGGCCAGCAGCGGGCCGAGCACCAGCCGGTTGCCGTCGTTTATTGCCTGACGCGCGGCAGCGCCCGCCCCGCGAGCGGTGTCGTAGGTCGTGATCCGCAGGTTCTGCGCATCGGTATCGAGCAGGGCCATTGTCGTCGCGTTGGCGAGCGCCTGGCCGATCTCCGCATTGGTGCCCGACATCGGCACCAGCAACGCGATCCTGTGCCGTTCGCTATCGGTGGGCAGCGCGGTTGCGCTCGGTTCGGGCGTGGGCGTGGTCACCGGCGGGGCAGGCGCGGGCTCGGTCTTGGGGATAAGCTGGCAACCGCCCAGCAGGGCCGCGGCCCCGGCGATCGCGACGTTGCGCCGGTTCAGGACATCGGGCAGCCGCCGGGCGGCGGCGCGCATCCACTGCGTGCCAAAAAGCGGTTGTATTGCATTCATCATTGTTGCCGACCTTCGCTTGCTGCTTCAAGAACGGCGCCGTGAACACGTCGTCGCCCCAATCCGTTACCCGGTCCGAAACGGCCGGATCGCCGCCGCCCGAACCGCTTGCGCCCGGGCTGTATATTGTCGCCACGCCGATTGGCAATCTTGGCGACATGACTTTACGCGCTATCGACACGCTTGCGCGAACACATTTGATAGCATGCGAGGATACGCGGGTGACCGGTCGCCTGCTCAAGGCGCACGGGATCGCGACCAGAATGCAGCGTTACGACGATCATTCCTCGGCCGAAACGCGCAGCTGGCTGCTCGATATCGCGCGCCAGCAACCGGTCGCGCTAGTCAGCGATGCGGGGACGCCGCTGATCTCCGATCCGGGCTATCGCCTGGTGCGCGAGGCGCGCGATTCGGGAATCGCAGTGACGAGCCTGCCCGGCGCGTGCGCTGCGATTGCGGGGATGACCCTCTCGGGACTGCCGAACGACCGCTTCCTGTTCGCCGGTTTCCTGCCGGTGAAGGACAAGGCGCGGCGCGATCTCATCAAGCAGTTTTCCGGTCTGGCGGCCACGGTCATCTTTTACGAGACCGGCCCAAGGCTGGAACGCTCCCTACGCGCGCTGGCGGATCTGTGCCCGGAGCGAGAAATTGCCGTCGCGCGCGAATTGACGAAGCTGCACGAGGAATGCCGCACCGGCACCGCCGAAAGCCTGGCGGACCATTACGCCGTGCACCCGCCACGCGGAGAGATCGTGCTGCTGATCGGCCCGCCGGGGGAGGTACAGGCGACGCAGGACCCCGATGCCCTGTTGAAAGAGGCGCTGGCCGAGTTAAGCCCGAGCAAGGCGGCGGCGCGGGTGGCGAAGGCGACCGGCCTCGACCGGCAGACGCTCTATGCCCGGGCAGTCGAGTTGAAATCGCCATGACAGCCAGACGCGAAATTGCGGAGCGCAAGGGCCGGGAGGGCGAAGCACAGGCCGCGCAATGGCTCGCGGGGCAGGGGTGGCACATTCTGGCCGAACGGGTGAAAACCCCGCTGGGAGAGATCGACCTGATCGCCCGCAAACAGGGTCTCGTCGCCTTTATCGAGGTCAAGTGGCGCAAGCGGGCAGGGGCATTGGGCGAGGCTATCGACGAACGCCGCCTCGCTCGGGTCGCCGCTGCCGCCGGGGCGGTTGGCCACGAATATGCCGCGCCGGGCGAGGATATGCGGATTGACGTGATCCTGCTTGCGCCCGGCCAGCGGCCCCGCCACATCGAGAACGCATGGATGCCGTGAGGCACGCGTCGAAGCGTCGCCGTTCACGCCCTTCGATCAACCGGAACACAGGAGCCAGCATGGCACTTCGCATTGCCGTCCAGATGGACCCCATCGAGAACATCAACATTGCCGGCGATTCGTCCTTCGCGCTGATGCTGGCCGCGCAGGAGCGAGGGCACGAGGTCTTCGAATATCAGGTCGAAAGCCTTACTCTCGATGCGAACGACCGGCTGTTCGCGATGGCGACGCCGGTGACGGTTCGCCCGGTCGAGGGCGATCATTTCGAACGGGGCGAGGCGGTGCGGCTCGACCTGGGGGCCGATATCGACGTCATCCTGATGCGGCAGGACCCGCCCTTTCACATGGGCTACATCACCGCGACCCACATGCTGGAGCGGATCGGGCGCGAAACGCTGGTGGTCAACGACCCGGCCAGCGTGCGCAACGCGCCCGAAAAGGTGATGGTGCTCGATTACCGCCGGTTCATGCCGCCAACGCTCGTGACCCGCACCGTCGACGAAGTGCGCCGTTTCATGGCAGAGCACGGCGCGGTGGTGGTGAAGCCGATCCACGGCAATGGCGGCAAGGCGATCTTTCGCGTGCCCGAAAGCGGAGACAACCTCACCGCCCTGTTCGAAGTGTTCAACCAGACCTGGCCCGAACCGCACATGGTGCAGCCCTTCCTTCCCGAAGTCGCGACCGGGGATAAACGGATCGTATTGGTCGATGGCGAGATCGCGGGCGCAATCAACAGGATACCGGGGGAAGGTGAGTTTCGTTCAAACCTTGCCATGGGCGGGAGTGCCGAACGCACCGAACTGACCGAGCGGGAGCGGGAAATCTGCGCCGCCATGGGCCCGGACCTGAAATGCCGCGGGCTGACATTCGTTGGCATCGACGTGATCGGGGGCAAATGGCTGACCGAAATCAACGTCACCTCCCCGACCGGGATCGTCGGCATTTCCCGGTTCGACGGGGTCGATGTTCCGGGGATGATCTGGGACGCGATCGAGGAACGTGTCGCGGCGAGAGCTCGATGACGCAGCTGCGCGCCGGGATGGCCAAATGACGCGCTCGCGCGTTGGCCGGGCATGACAGAACTCATACTCGAAATCATTCGTTGGGGCGGCTATTTCGGCATCTTCTTGCTGATGGCGCTGGAAAACGTGTTTCCGCCGGTCCCGTCCGAAATAATCATGGGTTTCGGCGGTATCCTGGTCGCTCGCGGAGACATGGCATTCTGGCCCCTGCTGATGATCGGGACGGCAGGGACGGTGGTGGGGAACCTGTTCTGGTACTGGCTCGGCCGCCGGTGGAGCGAGGCGCAATTGCGCTTCTTCATCGGTCGCTATGGCCGCTGGCTGACCTTCGAATGGAGAAGTTTCACGCGGGCGCGCGACACGTTCCGCCGACATGGCGAGTGGATCGTTTTCCTGCTGCGCTTCTCTCCGGTCCTGCGCACGATCGTCTCGCTCCCCGCGGGGTTGTCGGGGATGGGTCTGGGGCGATTTTGCCTGTTCACGTTTCTCGGTTCGCTCGTGTGGAACGCGCTGCTGATCCTTGGCGGACAAGCATTGTCGGGCATTGTGGAACAATATGAGGAGATCGTGAGCATAGTGCTGGTGGCGTCGATCGTGCTCGGCATCGCCTATTACATATATCGCGTCGTCACCTGGAACCCGACCACGTCAGGCGATGCTGGCGATGCGGCGGGCGATCGGTCCTAGGTCTTGCCCGAACGCGGATGCGCGTTGCGATACGTTTCCAGCATCGTCGCCGCATCGACCCGAGTATAGATCTGGGTCGAGCCGAGCGATGCGTGACCGAGCAATTCCTGCAACGACCGCAGATCCGCACCCGCACCCAGCAAATGCGTCGCAAAGGAATGGCGCAGGGCGTGCGGGGTCGCGGTATCCGGCAGACCGAGCGCGCGGCGGGCCTTCGCCATCGCCTTTTGCACCATGCCCTGCGACAGCGGGCCGCCCTTCGCGCCGCGAAACAGCGCCTCTTTGGCCGATAGCGGCCACGGGCATTCCTCGACGTAGGCCGCGACCGCCTGCCGGGTAATCGGCAGCACCGGCACGATCCGCTGTTTTCCGCCCTTTCCGGTCACACGCAGGGTTTCACCCAGTGGTGCGTCGCGGCCCTGCAACGAAAGGGCCTCGGCGATCCGCAATCCCGATCCGTACATCAGCAGCAGAACCGCCCGATCGCGCGCGCCAATCCAGTCTTCGGTCGCGGTGCCATCGATCAGGTCGGCCAGGTTCACCGCTTCATCCGGCGTTACGGGGCGGGGCAGGCCCTTCTTGATGCGGGGGCCGCGAATGCGCGGGGCGGCCGGGTCCGGGTCCCCGCTTTCGGAGCGGGCAAAGGCGATCAATGCCTTGAGCGCGGAGAGTTCGCGCGCGGCGCTGGCATTGGACAACCCGTCGGCCCGCCGGGCGGCAAGGTGGGAGCGCAGATCGGCAGCCTCGATTGCCGCCACGTCCTCCCATTGCGAACATTCGCGCGCGACAATCAGGCGCTGCGCCGCGCCGCAATAGGCGCGCACGGTATGCGGGCTATGGCGGCGGGTCTGGGACAGATGGGCGCGCCATTGCTCCAGCAAGTCGCCCGGTCTCGTGTTAGCGCTCACGCCTGCACCAGCGCGCTCGCGACCAGTTCGCCCAGCACGGCATCGAGCAGCGGGCGGCCAGCCGGGGTCACGCCGATCCGGTCGGTCTGTTGCCAGATCAATCCGATCGCTTCGAGATGGGCAAGCTTACCCTGGTCTATCAACGCTTTGCGCGGAATATCGAAACGTTTTTCAAACCTGTCCAGATCGACTCCCTCGACCAGTCGAAGGCCCATCAACAGCGCCTCCGATGCCTGCTCGCTGTTCGACAGATGGCGCTGTTCCGCGATGCCATGGCCGCGCTCTTTCACAGCCTTGAGGAAGTTTTCCGGTTTGCGGTGGCGCGTCGTCGCAAAACCGCCGCGCCGCCCATGCGCGCCCGGTCCGATCCCGGCATAGTCGAGATAGCGCCAATAGGTCAGGTTGTGGCGGCTTTCCTCGCCGATCCGGGCATGGTTGCTGGTTTCATAGGCCGGCAACCCCGCCGCCGCCGTCACGTCCTGTGTCATCGCGAACAGGTCCGCCGCCGCATCGTCGTCGAGCGGTGCGAAGCGGCCGCGGCGCACATCGGTGGCAAAGCGAGTGCCCGGTTCGATCGTAAGCTGGTAGAGCGAGAGGTGCGACGTGCCCATATCGAGCGCCTGCCGCAATTGCCTGTCCCATTGCTCCGGCTTCTGTCCGGGCAGGGCGTAGATCAGGTCGAACGTGACCCGCTCGAACGCTTTATGTGCCACTTCGAGCGCGTTCAGTGCCTCCGTGCCCGTGTGCAACCGGCCCAGCCAGCGAAGCGTGTCATCCTCGAGCGATTGCACGCCTAGTGAGACCCGGTTGACCCCGGCATCGGCCAGTGCGGCAAAGCGATCCGCCTCGACCGAGGACGGGTTGGCTTCGAGCGTGATCTCGATCCCCGGCGCGAACCCCCACAGGCGCTCCGCTTCGCGCAGCAGCGCCGCGACGATGCGGGGCGGCATCAGCGAGGGTGTGCCGCCGCCAAAGAAGATCGACGCCAGCGCCTGCCCGCCAGAGACGCCGCCAGCGACCTCGGCCTCGGCGCGCATATCGGCGATCAATGCGCTTTCCCACGCTTCGTGGTCG